>Ga0209542_10000136_pt1 | contig 180505 bp, 180 predicted proteins | sample RifCSPhighO2_01_FD_184028 | JGI IMG/M metagenome (GOLD analysis project Ga0209542, IMG submission 184028) | Soil microbial communities from Rifle, Colorado - Rifle CSP2_plank highO2_0.1 (SPAdes) (version 2) | ecosystem: Environmental > Terrestrial > Deep subsurface > Rock core/Sediment ... | reverse complement strand
ACGAGGCGCACCCATTCGCTTCACCACGCAATCGGAGCGTACGATTCAGATTCAAGCCACCACGCGCGCGGAGCGCGCGACATCATTTGTTTTGGAAATAGGTTCTAACTTGGTACAATAAAGACACCACAAACGAACTAAACGGTTTTTTCAAAGCCAAAAGGTGGGACGCGCGAAGCGCGTCCCACTGATTTCCCTCCATTTTTCCAAACGAATTTGGAGCACCGCCTTCGGCGGTGCGCACTGTTTTTTCGCCAAGAAGCAGGTTCGAAATCCCGTACGATACAAATTAAAGTATTTGCTTTTGATACAAAAAGAATTTTCGTGCTACAATAACTTTGCGGACAAATCATTATCAGTTAGTTAGCAGAAATGGTTATGCTAGAACAATTTTAACTAACGTTGGAATTGTCCGCTTAGCATAGCCATTTCTGCTTTTAGAAAAATATATGAACGAAAAATTCTTTTTGTATGCTCGCAAGAGTACCGATGTCGAGGACAAGCAAGTTTTGAGTATTGACGCTCAACTCACCGAATTGCGCTCATTTGCCCGAGAGCAAAATTTAGATGTTGTTGAGGAATTTATAGAAAAACAATCTGCTAAAATTCCTGGCAGACCTATTTTCGGGCAAATGTTGAAACGCATTGAACGAGGCGAGGCAAATGGTATCGTTTCTTGGCACCCCGATCGCCTCGCTCGCAATTCGGTGGACGGCGGACAGATTATTTATTTCCTCGACACCGGAAAACTTGCGAGCATGAAATTTCCCTCGCACTGGTTTGAGAATACTCCGCAAGGGAAATTTAGTTTATCTATGGCATTTGTCCAAAGCAAATACTATGTGGATTCTCTTTCAGAAAATACGAAACGAGGACTTCGCCAAAAAGTTAGAATGGGAATATTTCCAAGCCAAGCTCCTTTGGGGTATATCAACGATTCAAGAACAAAAACAATCGTGGTGGAAAAGAAAAAAGCGAAAATTATCCGCTTGGCTTTTGAACGATACGCGAAAGGAAATCAAAGGTTAGAAGACATCTCAAACTTTTTGGCGAAAAACGGAATCGTTTCGAGAGGTGGAAAGAGAATCCACAAAACGCGTGCGACTTTTATCTTGTCAAACCCTTTCTATACTGGACTTTTTAACTACGCTGGAGAATTACACGAAGGCAAGCACGAGCCAATCATTTCGAAGAAACTTTTTGATTTGGTGCAAGAAGTTATGAAACTTCGTGGTCAGCCAGAGAGAAAATCAAAAAATGAACCACAACCATTTTGCGGACTAATTTCTTGCACCGAATGTGGAATGATGATAACTGGCGAATACAAGGTTAAGAAGCAAAAAAATGGCAATGTTCACAATTACACTTATTATCACTGCACCAAGAAAAACAAAAATGTAAAATGTTCTCAACCTTGTATTCGCGAAGAAGAACTCAATCGCCAGTTATCATCCGAAATTCAAAAAGTTTCTTTGCCACGAGATTGGGCGGAGGAGCTGGAGAAAATGGCACGGAATGATTTCAAAAACTCCGCCCAATCCGTGGGTGCTAGTGTGAAAGAGAGAGAAACAAAAATCTCTGTCATTTCACAAAAGTTAGAACGACTTCTTAATACTTATCTTGACCAAGATATCGAAAAAGAAATATATCGTATTGAAAAAGCAAAATTGATTTTGCAAAAGAAATCGTTCGAAGAAGAAATTACATCTCTTTCACACAAGCAAAATGATTGGCTCGAACCGATGCTTGAGTGGCTAAAAGACGCACAAAACCTTAACGGAATCGCACGGGATACAGACCTTTTTGCGAAAAAGGTCTGTGCCAAAGAAATCTTTGGCTCGAACCTGCTTCTTGGCGAAAAAACAGTGCGCACCGCCGAAGGCGGTGCTCCAAATTCGTTTGGAAAAATGGAGGGAAATCAGTGGGACGCGCTTCGCGCGTCCCACCTTTTGGCTTTGAAAAAACCGTTTAGTTCGTTTGTGGTGCCGGGAGGGAGACTCGAACTCCCAAGGGTTGCCCCACTAGTTCCTAAGACTAGCGCGTATACCAATTCCGCCATCCCGGCTTTTTCTTGTGGTCAGGAATAATTTTCTCGTTGCCACTCGAAAATTTTCACGACCCTGCCTCGGCTATTTTTTCTGTTGAAAAAATTATGCCTCCGGCTCGCACAAAGTTAGAAAAATAAACGTAGGTTTCTTTTTCTAACTTTGTGCGCCCAGTAGGGATCGAACCTACGACATTCTCCTTAAGAGGGAGCTACTCTACCAGCTGAGTTATGGGCGCAAAAAATATTCAGTTTTGTGCCCGAGGTGGGCATCGAACCCACATCCCTTACGGGACACGATCTTAAGTCGTGCGCGTATACCAATTCCGCCACTCGGGCATTTAATTTAACCTGGAGGCCTGGGGCGGATGTGCGCCGCCGTATATTCCTTTTGCAGAGGAATGCCTTGCTATCTTGGCTACCAGGCCGTTTTTAAACTATAACCTATAAACTATAACCTATCAACTATTTCTAAGCAGTTCGTCAATTTTTTGGCGGTTTTTTTCTCCGAGGTCTATGGCAATATCAACGAAAGGGATAGTTTTTATAGGTATATTTTTTTTTAAAAATTCACGCAACTCCGGTCTTTTACGTTTGCAAAATTCCAAAGCTGTTTTTTCTTTAGATACTGGCAATACTGTTATATAAACAGTGGCCTTCTTTAGGTCAGGTGAAGTATTGGCAGACGTCACAGTAATCAGTGAAGTATTGTTGCCTTCTGTTGCCAAAAACTGAGCAGAGAGCTCTTTGATATAATTCGCCACTTTTTCATTTCTTTCCGGCATGTGACTTATTTGTGCTCTACGGAAAACAACTCCACTACGTCGCCTTGCACAATTTCTATTTTTGATTCAATCATCATGCCGAATTCCGCATCTTCTTCCACCGTACTTGTTTTCACTTTGCCTTTTTCAAGATTCACAATTTTCCCGCGGCCGATTTCAAAATCTCGGCGCATAATCTTGACCGTGCCATTTAAGATCAACTTGCCTTCTGTTACCCGCCCTCCCACTATTTGGCGTTCTTTGGTACGGCTGAAAGCCCGGAGTATTTTAGCCCGACCGGTGGTTTCTATTGTTTCCACTCTTGGTCTCCTTTTTTCCATCTCAATTTGGAGCCACTCGGTCATTTTGTAAATAATGTCAAAAAAAGAAATAACAATGTTCCTATTTTCTGCAACTTCAGTGGCGCTCTTATCAGCTTTTACGTTAAATCCGATGACTAGGCTATCTTTATTGCTGGCTATACTCTTGATGTCTGACTCTGAAATTGTTCCGACACCTTTATTTATAATTTTAAATTCTGCGCCGGTGGTTTTTATTTTAGCTATTTCTTTTTCAATAGCTTCGAGTGTTCCAGAGACATCAGCCTTTAGCAGTATTGGAATTATCTTCTTGTCCGTATTTTCCTCTATTTTATGTTCTCCTTTTCCTTTTATATTCAAGTTTTTTACTTCCCAATCCTGCGTGTATTTTTCGGCTTCTTTTTTATTTTTAAAAGATTTAAAGGCAGCCCCAACTTTTGGAATTTTATTAAAACCAAAAATGCGTACTGGAGCAGAAGCATTTGCTTCGTTTATCATAACTCCTTTAAAGTTTTCTATAATGCGGGTGGAGCAGATGCAGTCTTCCGCCGCCACGGTCATACCTTTTTCTAAATGGCCGTCTTTTATAATCAGGGTTGCTTCTATGCCGCGCTTAGAGTCAAGGTTGGCTTCAAGCACAAAGCCTGATGCATTTTCTTGCGGACTACCGGTAAAGTTTTCCATTTCAGCCAAAAGTACTATGAGAGATAATAAATTATCCACTCCTTCTCCGGTCTTCCCGGAAATTTCCACATAGGGAATCTTGCCTCCGTAATTTTCTAGATAAATTTCATGTTCCGCTAATTCTGTTTTTGTTTTTTCAATATTGGCGCCAGCTTTGTCTATTTTATTTATTGCCACTATGCAAGGGGTTTTACTCTCTAGGATAGTTTTCCATGCCTCGGTTGTTTGAGGTTTGACACTATCATCTGCCGCAACGACAAGAATGGCAACGTCGGCAATTTGCGCTCCACGCTCGCGCATTTTAGAAAAGGCTTCGTGTCCGGGAGTATCCAAAAATGTTATTTTTTTTTCTTTACCGTGTTCGTCTTTATGCAAAACTTCATAAGCGGAAATCTTTTGAGTTATACCTCCTTTTTCATTTTCGGTAACATTCGTTTTTCGAATATAGTCGAGCAGTGTTGATTTGCCATGGTCAATATGACCCATGACCACTACGACTGGAGGCCTCACTGTACTATTTAATTTCTGGTTGTTTTCGCTCATATATCTTTAAACTTTTGCTTTATTTAAAACTTCTTTTTCTTCAGCTGTTAGCTCGTATTCTGATTTATTATTTTTTATAGGCTTGGCAAATATACTCATTCTTTCTCTTCCATATAAACTTGATAATACAACACCGTCTCCTTTTTCGTCCAAGAGTCCAATGGCAAAGCTTTGGTTACTTCCTTGGTCAGAAAAAGGATTGAAGCGGATAGTCTCAAGCCCACGAATGCTTTTTTTGAGTTTTGTATTTATAGTGACAATATCTTTTTGCATGCTTTCTTTTGCTTTATTCAACTCCTCAATATCTTTTTCGAGTTTGTTAATAGTGTCTTCCAAATCTTTCGCTTTTTTACCTAGGAAAAATCTTTTTAAACGCTTTTCTGTAACGAAAATCCAAACAGCGCCGATTAAAACAGCGAGACCTACCAAAACAAAAAAAGCCATTTCGAGCCTTGTATTCATATAAATTCAATATATACTAGTTTAATGCTTAAATCAATGAAAAAAAGAAGGAAAATTTACCTCGATTATGCTTCAAGCGCGTTGCCGGCGTCCGCCAATCCAGGAGCAGTGCATGAATTGGGAGTAAAAGAGAAAGTCAAACTGGAAGGCGCAAGAGCTACAATCGCCAAGATTTTAAATGCGCGCAATGATGAAATCATTTTTACCTCTGGAGCTACTGAGAGTAATAATTTGGCCATTTTAGGCTTAGTTCAAAACTTTAAAAACCCCCACATTGTTACTACGAACATTGAACATGCGTCCGTTCTCGAAGTTTGTCGACATTTGGAAAATACTGGGCTAGCGAGAGTCACATATGTGCCGGTGGAAGTAAATGGCATCGTTGACCCTAAAAAAATTAAATCAGCTCTGCGCTCTGACACCGTTCTTGTTTCGGTTATGTACGCCAATAACGAAATTGGCGTTGTGGAACCATTAAAAGAAATTGCCAAAGAAATCAGGCACTACAACAAAAAAAACACAAAAAAACAAAGTTTTTTTCGTGTTTTTTTCCATACTGATGCGACCCAAGCCATAAGTTATTTGCCGATAAATGTTGCCGAGCTCGGCGTAGATTTGATGTCTTTCAATAACGCTAAAATTTACGGAGAAAAGGGCGTTGGCGTCTTGTATGTTAAAAAATACACGCCTGTAACTAAAATTATGTTTGGCGGCGAGCAGGAGTATGGTCTGCGACCAGGAACAGAAAATGTGGCTCTGGCCGAGGGTCTTGGAAGGGCGCTTATGATTAGTGAGAAAGTTAAAAAAAGAGAAATAAAGCGAGTCACAAAACTGCGTGATTATTTTTTCGCAAAACTGTCAAAGGCGGCCTTTGACATAGAGATAAATGGCGATTTGAAAAATAGGTTGCCAAATAACATAAATATTACCATACCAAATATTCCGAGCGATCTTTTAGTAGTTGAGCTTTCAGAGCGGGGGATAATGGCTTGCGCCAAGTCTGCTTGCAAGAGCGCTAGCGGGGAAGGTTCCTACGTGGTAAATGCCATACGCATGAAGGAGAACAAAGAAGTAGATTCCGAGATTGGCGGGGTTCGTTTTTCACTGGGCAGATGGACAAAGAAATCAGATATTGACTACACCGTCAAAGCTCTATCTGAAATTTTTACAAAACTAAAAAAATGGTATCATTAATGTATTATTATCTTAATTAAATTTATATGAAAACAGTACTTGAATTACGAAGAGATATAGAATATTGGACAAAAATACTGAAAGAGGCCGAACAAAAGCTTAGAGAGCGTAGCAGGGAACTTTCCGAAGCAGTTCGTTACGAGGAAGAACAAAGAAATAAAAAAGCAGCGTAAGAATAAAATTTTGCAAAACTTGACAGGGGTGGTACAATTTAAGCATGGATATTAAAGATTTAAATAAATCACAGCTGATACTGCTCGCAGTGCTTCTCTCTTTTATTACCTCTATTGCGACAGGCATAACCACAGTAACCTTGATGCAGCAAGCGCCGGCGTCTTTTACTGTTCCGGTAAACCGCATTATTAAGCAAACAGTTGAAAAAATTCAGCAAGTAGAAGGCAAAACAGTCACTCAAACAGTGGTGGTCAAAGAAGAAGATTTGGTAGTGGATGCTATTGCTAAAAATCAGTCGTCCGTATTTACGGTAAGCAAAGAAGCCACTGACCTCGAAGGAAAAGTTACCGAAGTTTCCGCGGGCAGAGGCTATGCAGTCTCCATGGACGGAGTGGTAGTGGTTGACGGAACGTTAGTGCCGGACAAAGGAATTTATTATGTAAAAAATAGTAGCGGAAAATTTAAAGCAGATTTTGTATTTTTGGACAAAGCTCTGTTTTCTTTTCTAAAAATAGGAGCTCCACTGGATGAAAAAAATAAACTTTCTTTTACTGTTCCAGTTTTCGGTGATTTAGATAAAATGAAAATAGGTCAAAAAGTTTTAGTTTTAGGCAGTGCTATATCTTCCTTGATTTTTGAAAATAAAAACATCAATCTAAATATTACAAAATCAAATGCAGGGGGATTGGTTCTTAATTTAGATGGCGAAGCTTTAGGGATTGCGCTTTTTAGCGACCAGACCTCTTTTGCTTCCATAAAGAATATTACCGACGCCTTGGCTCTCTTACCTAAAACAGAAACACCAAAAACACAATAAATTTTTTGAAAATTTATAATTATAAAACAAAATTAATACATGCCACCTTTAAACAAATTTACAACTAAATCCAAGGATGCCATAAAAAAAGCCCACGAGCTCGCTATTGAGCGTGGGGTTAACCATGTTTCTTCACTGCATTTATTGGCAGCCCTTCTTTTACAAGAAGAGTCCATGGTTAACTCCATTTTAGATAAATTGGAAATTGACACTATGCTTCTGACTGACTCGGTGATAGATGCCATTGAGTTGCCCGAATCGCATAGCACTATTTCGCCTTCATACCAGATTTACCTTAATCCGGACTTGGCGCAAGTTATAGAACAATCCGCCAAATTAGCGGAATACATGAAAGATGATTTTGTTTCCACAGAACATCTCTTTTTGGGCTTACTGGAAGTTACCAGCGAAGCACGTGAGACCTTGGCGCGCTTTCGAATTCACAAAGACACAGTCTTGAAAGTTTTGCAGGAATTACGTAGCCAGAATATAACCGACGTTAGTGAACCTAAGAAATTCAAACTACTTTTAAAATACACTCGTAATTTAACCAAATTAGCCAAAGAGGACAAATTGGATCCGGTTATCGGCCGAGACAATGAAATAACACGAATCATGCAGATACTCTCAAGACGAACTAAGAATAATCCGATTTTAATAGGCGAGGCTGGTACTGGGAAAACAGCGGTAGTCGAAGGTCTTGCGCAACTGATTGTAAAAAATAACGTACCGGAATCTCTGAAAGACAAGGAGTTGGTCTCTCTCGACTTGGGGCTTTTGGTCGCAGGGACAAAATATCGTGGCGAATTTGAGGAAAGATTGAAAGGTATAATGAAAGAAATTGAACGCTCCGATACGAAAATAATTCTTTTTATTGATGAAATTCATACTATTGTCGGCGCTGGAGGTGCCGAGGGAACTATGGATGCGTCGAACATGTTAAAGCCGGCGCTCTCCCGCGGAGAACTGCGGGCTATAGGCGCAACGACTCTGCGGGAATATCAAAAACATATTGAAAAAGATCCGGCGCTGGCCCGTCGTTTTCAGCCGGTGTATATTGATGAGCCTTCCATTGAGGATGCCGTTGCCATACTTCGCGGTCTTAAAGAAAAATACGAACTTTTTCACGGCGTGCGCATTACTGACGATGCTATAGTTTCGGCGGTAAACCTTTCAGCCCGCTACATAACTAATAGGTTTCTTCCAGATAAAGCTGTGGACTTGATAGACGAGGCCTCGTCGTCCTTAAAAATAATGCTTGAAAATAAGCCTCCAATTTTGGAAGATGCGCACCGGAAAATAATGCGCTTAGAGATAGAAAAACAGGCTTTGAAAAAAGAATTAAATATATTAACCGAAGAAAAATCAAAAGAAGCTAAAGAAAAGGCAAAAGAGAAAAGTGGTGAAATAAAAAATAGAATAAAAGAAATAGATAAAGAAATTGGCAATCTAACCGAAAAGACAAAAGAGCTGGAATTGAAGTGGAATAACGAAAAGTCGATTGTGCTAGAGATTCGCGTTATAAAAAAAGACCTTGAATCCATTCGCCTCGAAGCCGAAGATGCCGAGATGAAGTCTGACCTTTCTCGGGCGGCGGAGATACGCTACGGGAAAATACCGGCATTGAAAAAAGAGCTAGAAATAAAACTTGGGAGACTGAAGAAACTTCAAAAATCACGCAGAATTTTAAAGGAGGAAATTACTTCCGAAGACATAGCCGAGGTTGTGGCTCGCTGGACGGGGATACCACTTACTAAAATGCTCGAGGAAGAGCGCGCCAAGCTTGAAAAAATGGAAATAGAATTAAAGAGGCGAGTAGTCGGGCAGGAGGAAGCGATAAAGCGAGTAGCTGACGTTATAAGACGTTCTCGCGCCGGCATAGGCGACCCCAACAGGCCTATCGGTTCGTTCATATTCCTAGGTCCGACAGGAGTCGGCAAGACCGAGCTTACCAAAGCCCTCGGAGCTTTTATGTTTAACGATGACCGCGCTATTATTCGCGTAGATATGTCCGAATATATGGAAAGACATTCAATGTCCAAACTCATCGGTTCTCCTCCTGGGTATGTCGGTTACGACGAAGCGGGTCAGTTGACTGAAGCTGTCAGACACAGACCGTATTCGGTAATACTTTTTGATGAGATTGAAAAAGCTCATCCGGAAATTTTTAATATGCTTTTACAAGTGATTGATGAAGGGAGATTAACTGACGGCAAAGGCAGAGTGGTTAATTTTAAAAACACAATAATTATTCTTACCAGCAATATAGGTTCGCAATTTGTGGAGAAAATGGAGTCAGTCGGTTTTTCCAATAATGGCACCAGAGAAGACTATGGCAATATGAAGGAGAAAGTTCTGGAAGCGCTTAAAGACAATTTCCGTCCGGAGTTTATCAATCGCCTTGACGAAATTATTGTCTTTGATGTTTTGTCGGAGTCTGCAATCAAGGAAATAGTTAGTTTGAGAATTAACGTAGTTAAAGACCGTCTTTCCTCTAAGGGAATAAATTTTGAAATTTCGGATGAATCTTTGTCTTATTTGGCAAAAGAAGGTTATAATCCGCATTACGGCGCGCGACCGCTGAACCGCCTGATTCAAAACAAAATTTTGAATCCCGTGGCGTCCTACATTATCAGCAATGGCGTAAGGAAGGGGGACACCGTCATTGTTTCAGTCAAAGGAGTAGAACTCATTATTGAAACCAAGAAAGGCAAAATCAAAAGCCCGATACGCATGAGAGCTCACTCTCCGGTTTAGTTCCCCAATGGTGTCTTTACTATACCAAGTTAGAACCTATTTTCAAAACAAATGATGTCGCACGCGCGGAGCGCGTGGTAGCTCTAAATTAAATTGTACGCTCCACGAAAGCCCCACCACCACCTCGCTCCACTCGGCAACCCCAAAAAGAAAAAATGTTCCTTGCTTTTTGTTTTCGCGGGGGTGGTTTTTTCTAAAATGGAAAGGACATTTTTCTTTTTGGGGTTCTGCCCTCCAAGTATTCGGGCAGTGTGGCGGGGCTTCAATGCGGACTCGGATGGCAGGGCAAAAAAGAATGGTGGCTGACCCCATTTAGTTCCATTTAGTAAGCCCATTTAGCAAATTTATTTCCGGACTTGATCTTCGACGCGCTCTCGCGATCGTACTTGGCGAATTGTCTCCATAAACTGTTCATCCACATCGCCAGTAATATATTCGCCGTTAAAATACGGCATGGAAAGACGGCTGATATGATGTTCGCCGCGGCGCATGATAGCCTCCGAAAGATCTTCGACGGTTTGAAACATCAAAATGTCAGCACCGATAAATTTGCAGACTTCCTCGTCTGACAAACGCGCCGAAATCAGTTCTTCTCTGGTTGGAATATCAATACCGTAAAAATCTGGGTATAGAAGCGGCGGACACATGGAAAGAAAATACACTTTTTTCGCGCCGGCCTCCCGTACCATTCGTATTACTTCGTGGCTGGTCGTACCACGGACGATGGAGTCATCAACAATCACGACATCTTTTCCAGCTAATTCTGTAATTTGCGGCGATAGCTTCCTCCGAACCGCGTTCTGACGCGTTTCCGAACCCGGCATGATAAAAGTACGTCCTATGAACGCATTTTTATAAATCGCCTCAGAATAGCGGACGCCAATTTCGTGCGCAAATGCAAGCGCAATCGGATTAGAGGTGAATGGAACCGGTACTACTAGGTCGGGTGTTATATCGGGATGAAGCTTTTTCCAGTTCTTCGCCATATTTTGCCCCATTCGCAACCTAGCACGATATACGCTTACCTGATTGATGAGCGCATCGGCCCGGGCGAAATAAATATATTCAAACGCGTCGGGAGTAAATTCAGCGCTAGCAAGTTTTTTCGAGTGCAGCTTCCCGTCCATATCAACAAACATCACTTCACCGGGGCCGACATCGCCGACGAGAGAAAATCCAAGCAACGTGTACATCGTATTTTCAGAAGAGAAAATATATTCCTTTTGTCCGTCAATATTCTGACGGACCCCGTAAACAAGCGGCCGGATTCCATGGGGATCGCGAAAAGCAAACAAACCCTTGCCAGCGATGATGCCTACGACCGAATAAGCTCCGTTAACCCGTTTAAATACATTTTTTACTGCGGCGCTTAATGCAGTAAAGAAGTCAGGATGTCCCGAGGCTTTGCGCAATTCCGTTGCCAATATGCCCAATAAAGCTTCTGTATCTGAATCAGAATTGCAGTGGAAATGTTCGTTTTCTTGCAGTTCGCGGCGAAGTTGTTGATAATTAGTAAGATTTCCATTATGGATAAGCGCGATGCCATAGGGAGAATTAACAAGAAACGGCTGGGCATTGCCAAGATTAAAAGCCGAACCGGTAGTTGCGTACCGCGTGTGCGCGATTCCAATCGTACCGTGAAGATTCGCAAGCGATTCTTTGTCAAAAGCCTCTCGGACAAAACCTTTGCCGCGAGCGATATTAAATCTACCATTAAAGGTAACAATTCCTGCGGCATCTTGGCCGCGATGCTGCAAATTAATCAAACCCTCATAGAGTTCGCTGGTGACAGGTTTTTTAGAAATAATCCCGAGAATTCCACACATAGAGACAGTATATAGTTAAAACGCGAAGAAATCAATTGAAAAAGGGAACAGCCTATACCCATCGTTGTGTTCTTTCTGTATTTGTGATATCATAAATAATGATCAGTGGCTAGTGAGTAGAGGTTTACATAAAAATGAAAATACTAAAATTCAACGAAGTTGGAGCCGAAAAAAGCAAGGATGGTAGATTTATCTATAGGTATTTCGATGAACCTATCACAAGAGAGGGTGACAATCTCGTCATAATACCAGTAACAATACCGAGTGGAGTTGTTGAACAAGAACATTACCACGAAAAAGTTAACGAATTTATTTTCTTTTTGACAAAAGGTATATCAAGGGTTAATGGGAAAGATTATGATATGCATCCTTATGATATCCTCATCCTAGATACAAAAGAAAGACATCAAATTATTGCGAAAGATGCAGATGTAAAGGTTCTAGTTATTAAAAAGGGAATTATTGATAAAGTAAATTGCTAATGACATCAATAAATGAAATGAAAAAAAGCGGTCACAAACTTTTCATTTCAGGTCCAGTAAATCTCGATGATAATATCAGGGAGTCAATTTACAATTCACCAGATATTGGTCATCGTGAACTAGAATTTGTAGAACTTTTGAAGGGTATTAGAGAAAAATTATTGATAGTCTTTAAAGCAAATAAAGAGGAATATTCTGTCCTGATTTTTACAGGAAGCGGTACCAGTGCGATGGAGGCCGTCATGGCCGCCAATGTGCATGAAGGAAAAAAAGCTCTAATTGTCAGCAATGGAGAATTTGGAGAAAGATTTGCAGAAATAGCAGATATACATCACATCAAATACAAGCACTTGAAATATCAGTGGGGGGAGCCTGTCCAATTGGATGACATAGACAAAATTCTAAAAAATGATTCAGACATCGAAACTGTAGTAATGACATACCACGAAACAAGTATCGCAATACTAAATCCAGTTAAAGAAATCGGCAAATTGGCAAAAAGATATAATAAATTTTTCATTGTTGACTGCATAAGCGCTGTCGGAGGTGAGCCTCTGGATGTAGTAAAATACAATATTGATTTTGCAATCGGCTCAAGCGCAAAAGCGCTTCAATCAATGCCTGTTCTGGGAATCGTCTGCGCGAGGAAATCAGCGATCAAAGCCATCTCAGACATAAAGCCGAGGTGTTACTATCTAGATCTTCTCAAACATTATCGGTATGAAGAAGAGCTAAACCAAACACCCTATACACCAGCAGTACCCCTTTTTTTTGCTCTAAACCAATCTCTTGACAATATACTTGAGGAGAGCATTAAAGGTAGATTGCGACGATACGAAAAAAATGCAAATTATTTGAGAAAAGGCTTAAAAAAAATGGGACTCATTTTTTTTCTTCCAGAAAAATACCACTCAAGAATGGTTGTTTATGCGATGCTTCCTGAAAATATTAGCTACGAACCTTTGCACAAAAAACTAAGGGAGAGTGGATTTATTATATATGCAGGAAAAGGGCACTTAGATAATAGAGCTATACATATTGCAAATATTGGTAATATCAACAAAAAAGATATAGATAATTTCCTTTTTCACCTAGAAAAGGCTATAAATGAAACTAAAATTAAATCAATCAAGGCCAGGTAGAGAACTTATAAGTTCCGAGCTAATCGATCTGATTGTTAAAAACAATGCAGATATCATCAATGCGTTGCTAGAATCAGCAATATATCCGAATGCAGGTGAAATTCTGATTAAAACCGGAAATAAAAGGATTTCTATTGTCAGTGAGTGGAAAATTAAATCATTTGTAAATAGTGGGGGGTCACTCGCAAATGTACGGCTTTTTGAGAAGCAAATATCAACAAACCATGAAAAAAGGGGTGAGAAAGATAACAATAGTTATATCATTAAATTCGACACATCTCGTAATAAAGATAAACTTGCAAGGGAAATCTCTTGGATATTAAACCTAGACAAAGATACATTAAAGCTATTTCCGGAGCTAGTATATTATAATTTAGATTTCAATACCCCCTTTTATATCACTCCTTTCTATAAAAAATATACACCACTTAATATACTTTTGAGTAATAAAATAATTAGCAAAAATAAGATAGATAGTATATTGAGTGAGCTCCTAGACCTTGTATTTAATAATATTTATACGAAAAAGGGTAGAGGTGAGATAAAAGACCAACTCAAGCACTACCATCTAGACAGAGTCGAAAATAGATTAGAGGAAACAATGCTTCATTGCCCACAATTTAAAAAGCTAATAGAGGCAGAAAAGCTGAAAATAAATGGTGTTGAGTATGAAAATGTCGCCCCGATTATTAAAAAAATAAAAAAAGATAAAAGGATATTAGAGAAATTGAAGCTGAGAACGTCAAATCTAACACACGGGGATCTGCATTTTGGAAATATCCTGTATTCGAAGGAAAAGGAAGATCTTAGATTCAAATTAATAGATCCAGGTGCACACGAAGCATCAAATTTCACATATGATATTGGGAAGCTATATCATTCATTTTATGGTTTATATGACACCATATATCTCAATAGATTTGAACTGAAAGAAAAAAGTGATACTTTAATAGATATAACGTTAGACATTGAGACTAATCAAAATTACAATTATATCAAAAAGAATTTTAAGAATATTCTGGAAAATAAGAAATTTAAATTACTGGAACAAGAGCCTGATTGGGAACTCAAATCTCTCTTTGCTCAAGCTTGTCATTTTTGCAGCATGATGCCTTTCCATATTAAGGATGTGGCTAAAGCAAAGGCCATTTATCTACAGGGTGTGATTCTTTTAAATGAAGTTATGGTAAAATTAAACAAATAATCTACTACCATGTTCGAATCACCAGGAAATATAAAATCACCAGCAAATATAGAACTCAAATCAAATGTAGAGTATTTGATGTTAAGACACGACTCCCCGAATGATATTCAAAACTTGATTATAAATTTCTGTGAAAAATATGATCATTTCAAAGAAAAATCAGCAAGTGGTATTTTTGTAATAGCGGTTGGTGGAGCAGAAGCAACCGCAAAAACCTATCTAGTAAATGAATTCAAGAAATTACTTCGAGATAGAATACATATCATAGTGCTCGCGATGGATGACTACCTCAAACTCTCCAGAAAAGAAAGAAAAGAGAAGGTTGACACGCTGAGAGAAAGAGGAACAATGAGTGATGAAGATCTACTAGTATATGAAATAGGCAACGCCCCATCTTTAACTGATTTTGAGTCACTAAAAAAAAATATAAATGAATTGAAAGAAGGTAAACCAATAATAAAAAATATTTACAATCATACAGATGGAAATATTATCAAAAATAGAGAGGAGGTGGGGCCTGTAAAGGAAGGTATACTTTTCGTCGAGGGAATATTTGCATTAAAGGACGAGCTCGATGGAATTGCTGATTTAAACATTTTTGTTTATAGTGCTGAAGAGAAAAAATCCCAAAGGGTTGCGAGGAGAGATTCCGTGGAAAGAGGGCATGGTGATTATTTGGCAAATAAATACTTCCTTGAAGCACAGATTCCATCATATAGAAGACATATTGAACCTACAATAGGAAATGCTGACGTTATCATAGATACGACAAATCTTTTTGATTAAACCTCAGATTGAGGAAGTCCTGTGTATACATCTGTCATACGGATCGAAGAAAATCGGCACCACGTGCTTGACCAGCGCCAATCTTCCGCCTTGCACACCAGGTTTGCTTTCTTCGCACTCCGCTCTATACACCTGATCTCTCCCGCCCTGCCGTCCGAGTCCGCATTAGCCCCGCCACACTGCCCGAATACTTGGAGGGCAGAACCCCAAAAAGAAAAATGTCCTTTCCATTTTAGAAAAAACCACCCCCGCGAAAACAAAAAGCAAGGAACATTTTTTCTTTTTGGGGTTGCCGAGTGGAGCGAGGTGGTGGTGGGGCTTTCGTGGAGCGTACAATTTAATTTAGAGCTACCACGCGCTCCGCGCGTGCGACATCATTTGTTTTGAAAATAGGTTCTAACTTGGTATAGTAAAGACACCAATACGGAACCAATCGGTTCTGAACGAACTAAGGAGTGGGCGGCGCAAAGCGCCGCCCACGCTGTTTGTGTTTGTTTTGCGGGGGAATTCGGAAAATTCGGCGCGCTTGCGCGCACTGTTTTGTTTTGGAGGAGGAGGTTCAAAATCCCGTGCGATACAAATTAGAGTATTTGCTTTGGATACAAAAAGAATTTTTGCTATACTAAAAATGTTGTAACCAATTATTATTAGCAAAGTTAGCAGAAATGGCTATTCCGGCTATCTTAACTTTGCGTTAAGGTTACAACACTGGAATAGCCATTTCTGCTTCATAAAATATATGAATGAAAAATTCTTTTTGTATGTTCGCAAGAGCACCGATGTCGAGGACAAGCAGGTTTTAAGTATTGAGGCACAGCTCACAGAATTGCACTCATTTGCCCGAGAGCAGGGTTTAGATGTTATCGAGGAGTTAATTGAGAAACAGTCTGCTAAAATCCCTGGCAGACCTATTTTCGGGCAAATGCTACGGCGCATTGAGCGCGGAGAGGCAAATGGTATCGTTTCTTGGCACCCCGATCGCCTCGCGCGCAATTCTGTGGACGGAGGACAGATTGTATATTTCCTCGACATCGGAAAAATTGCGAGCTTGAAATTTCCGAATGTGTGGTTTGAAAATACTCCACAAGGTAAATTTACTTTATCAATGGCATTTGTCCAAAGCAAATATTATATAGATTCTCTTTCCGAAAATACGAAACGAGGCCTTCGCCAAAAAGTGAGAATGGGAATATTCCCAAGCCAAGCGCCCATCGGATATATCAACGATTCGCGAACAAAGACAATCGTTGTTGAGAAAAAGAAATCTCGCATTATTCGCTTGGCTTTTGAAAGATACACGAAAGGTAATCAACGACTGGAAGATATTGCAAACTTTTTGGCGAAGTCAGGAATCGTTTCGAGAGGTGGAAAGAGAATCTCCAAAACAAGAACGGCTTACATTCTAGCCAACCCGTTCTATGTTGGACTATTCAACTACGCCGGTGAACTTCACGAAGGCAAACACGAGCCAATCATTTCAAAGAAACTTTTTGATGAAGCACAGGAAATGTTGAAGTCTCGTGGTCAACCTGAACGAAAACCACAAAATGAACCTCAAGCATATTGCGGACTTATTTCCTGTGCTTCATGCGGAATGATGATAACTGGCGAATACAAGGTTAAGAAACAAAAGAATGGCAATGTGCATAACTATACTTATTATCACTGCACGAAAAAACGCAAAGATATGAAATGTCCTGAACCTTGTATTCGCCAAGAAGAACTAGACAAGCAGTTATCATCACTTATCAAATCAGTTTCTTTACCAAAAGACTGGGCGGAAGAATTATTGAAAATGGCAGAAAAAGATTTCAAAAATTCCGCCCAGTCTAATTCTGCTTGTGTGAAAGAGAAACAAAATAAAATTTCTTCTTTGTCGCAAAAGTTAGAGCGACTTCTTAATGGATATTTAGAACAGGATATTGAACAAGAAATATATCGTGTTGAAAAAGGAAAACTACTTTTGCAAAAGAAGTCGCTCGAAGAAGAAATTTACAATCTTTCACGCAAGCAAAATAATTGGCTCGAACCGATGAAAGAATGGATAAAAGACGCACAAAACCTGAATGGAATCGCACGGGATACTGACCTTTTTTCTAAAAAGGTCAAAGTCAAAGAAATCTTTGGCTCGAACCTCCTCCTCCAAAACAAAACAGTGCGCGCAAGCGCGCCGAATTTTCCGAATTCCCCCGCAAAACAAACACAAACAGCGTGGGCGGCGCTTTGCGCCGCCCACTCCTTAGTTCGTTCAGAACCGATTGGTTCCGTATTGGTGCGTCGGGAAGGATTCGAACCTTCGTAGCCCGAAGGCGACAGATTTACAGTCTGTTGTAATTGACCACTCTACCACCGACGCATTTAGGTAAAATAACACAAAAAATCATTAAATGAAAGTGCTAATACCAAAAATAAAGAAAAATAAAAACGACCTAAAATCAATTACCGATTTTATTTACGAAGTAGGCATTTTGAGTCGGACGCCGCGTTCGGGGCTTTGGTTTCTGGGCACCGGCAATCAGTCTGTAGCCGAGCATCTTTTACGCACAGCGTACATTACGTATTGTTTGTGTTATCTGACACCTAGGGCTAACCGCGAGCGAGCGATCCTCATGGCTCTTGTGCATGATTTGGGAGAAGCTAGAACATCTGATTTAAATTATGTTCACCAAAAGTACGGACGACTGGCAGAGGTTCAGGCTATTTCAGATATTGCCGAGTCTGTTCCTTTTGGTAAAGAAATCCAGAAACTTTTTTTAGAGGAGCAAGCCAGAGAGACACTAGAAGCAAAACTTGTGAAAGATGCAGACAACATTGAGTGGCTGGCAACTATGCGTGAAGAAGAAGCCAAGGGCAATATCAAAGCGCGACAGTGGGGGAAAATTACTTACAAAAGACTCAAAACACCAGCTGGAAAAAAAGTGGGCAAACTGCTCCTTAAAATACATCCGGACAACTGGTATTTTAACGCCAAAGATAAATGGTTCGTAGATAGAAATCCTAAACTTCGTTCTTGGAAAAAGAAAAAATGAAGGGTGTTTTGATAAGATTTGCTATTTATTTAAAATAGTGTTATTATAAAAAGACTATAAAATGGCCCAAGGGGAATAAGGGCTTTTTTGTTTAATCAAATTATGGATCCCGTTAGAAGTCCACTTTCGGGAGTATATATTATAAAAATTATTTCAATAACTTCTAACGGGATGGAAATACGCAATATAGCAATAATAGCTCACGTGGACCACGGCAAGACTACACTTACTGATGCTTTAATGAAGCAGAATGGTGGCTTTCAAGATGAAGGTTTGTCAATGGATTCCAATGCTCTGGAAAAAGAGCGTGGTATTACTATTTATTCTAAAAATACTTCTATCTACTATAAAGACAACAAAATTAACATTGTTGATACTCCCGGCCACGCCGACTTTGGCTCCGAAGTAGAACGGGTGCTTCGTGCAGTAGACTGCGTGCTTCTCCTAGTAGATGCCGTGGAGGGTCCTATGCCACAGACAAGATTTGTTCTAAAAAAGTCTCTGGAGTTAGGGTTAAAGCCGATAGTGGTAATAAATAAGATAGACAAGCCTGCTTCTGACCCAGAGAGGGTGCATGATGAAATTTTAGAATTATTTTTTGAATTAGGGGCCAATGAAGAGCAAGCAAATTTTGAAACAGTGTATGCTATTGGACGGGAAGGCAAAGCATTTAAAAAGCTAGGAGATGCATCTACTGATCTATCTCCTTTGCTAGATGTAATACTCGAAAAAGTTCCGCAAGCTTCAGTTGATGAAGGTGGAAAAATGTCTGCCCAAGTTTTCAATTTAGGTTACGACAATTTTTTAGGCAGAATGGCTGTGGCTAGAATTTACTCTGGAAAAATTGTATCCGGTAGCACTATTTTTGTGAAAGGCAATATTGACGGCCAGGAAGGAATACGGAAAGGAAAAATAGTAAAGCTTTTCGTTTTTGAAGGGATAGCTCGTAAAGAAGTTACTACAGCTAATTCTGGGGATATAGTTCTTTTGGCAGGAATTCCGGACATCTACATAGGGGAAACATTGTGTGAAGATGAGTCCGTAGAACCATTACCACACATTGCTATTGATGAGCCAACGCTTTCGCTAAATTTTTTAGTAAACGATTCTCCCTTCGCAGGAAAAGAAGGGAAATTTGTCACCTCAAGACAAATTAAAGAAAGACTGGAAAAGGAACTTGAAATAAATGTCGGACTTAAGGTTGATTTTTCTCCGGACCAAGGCCCAAAAGACGGTCAGCAGAAATCAGGACCCTCATTCTTCAAAGTTTACGGACGGGGAGAACTTCATATTGCAATACTACTAGAAAATATGCGCCGAGAAGGATTTGAAATGCAGGTTTCTCAGCCGGAAGTTATTATTAAAGAAGAGAAAGGAATAAAAACCGAACCTTATGAAGAATTGGTGATTGATGTTCCTATGGAGTCCAGTGGTAGTGTTATTGAAAAAATTGGCAAAAGACGCGGAATCATGAAAGACATGGTAGAGAAAAACGGCATAGGGAGAATTATTTTCGATATACCGACACGCGGACTCTTGGGCTACCGTGGGGAATTTATTATCGACACCAAGGGCGAGGGGATAATGAGCTCCAGAGTTACTGGCTTTAAAGAATACGCCGGAGAAATAAAAAAGAGAGAATACGGTTCTATGGTTTCCATGGTTGCTGGCAAGGCCGTTGCCTTTTCTCTTGCAAATTTACAGGATCGTGGTATACTGTACATAGAACATGGAACGGAAGTATATGAAGGGATGGTTGTCGGCAATGTTTTGAAAGGGGATGAACTATCAGTGAATCCCACGAAGGGTAAGCAACTGACTAATATGCGGGCTTCGGGTACTGACGAAGCTATAACCTTGAATCCTGCTTTTGTTTTGAATATTGAAAGGGCTTTGGAAGTCATGAATAGAGATGAGTATTTGGAGATTACCCCTAAATCCGTCAGATTACGAAAAAAGTATCTGACTGAACTTGATAGAAAAAAGAATGGAAGTGCAGAAAAGAATTAATGTATTTTTTAAAAAATTATGCCAAGTCTATCTTTCAAACCAAAAAATGTAACTAAAAAAATAACCTCACATCTTGCCGACCGAGCATCTGATGTTATCATGAACCGTTTTGGTTTGGGGAGTTTTGGAGAAAGGAAAACTCTTGAGGAGATTGGCAAGAAATATAACATTACCAGAGAGCGGGTTCGTCAGGTTGAAGATGCGGCCATGACTCTTATAAAGAAGTCGGAGCACTACAAAAACGAACAGGCCTCCTTTGACGAACTGAAGCAATTAGTCAGGAGCCTCGGCTCAATTGTAGCAGAACATGAATTACTGCCCTATATTTCTAAAGATAAAGTAACGCAGAACCATATTCATTTTCTGCTCGTACTTAACGATTCTTTTAAAAGACATCGCGAAGACAGCCATTTTCATACCAGATGGAGCGTGGATGACGAGCTTTCGGACAAGATACATGAAACACTGCGGAAGCTTTATGCCAGTTTAAGTGACGAAGATCTCGTGCCGGAGACAGAGATGATTAAGAAGTTTTTTGATCAGATGAAAGATGTATCAGAGCAATACAGGAACGAAGAGATGGCTAGAAGATGGCTGTCTATGTCGAAGACCGTTGCCAAGAATCCTCTCGGCGAATGGGGTAAAAGCTCTTCTCCGAATATACGCACTCGCGGGGTGAAAGATTACGCTTTTCTTGTTATGAGGCGACATGGCTCACCTATGCATTTCAAAGAAGTTGCCGATGCCATTTCTAAAACTTTCAATAAAAAAATTCACTATGCCACTTGCCACAATGAGCTGATTAAAGATTCCAGATTTGTATTAGTTGGCCGAGGCATGTACGCTCTCGCTGAATGGGGTTATAAAAAAGGTATTGCTCGTGAAGTCATAGGCGAGATTTTAAAGAGGGAAGGGCCTTTAGGGAAGGAGGCTATAATAGAGAAAGTAAACAAAGAAAGATATTTCAAAAAAAATACTATTCTGGTCAACCTTGTAAATCAAAAGTACTTCAAGAAAAATAAAGCCGGACTTTATACCTTGGTCTAACGGTATCCCTTTATCCACAAGACTATCAAAAGAATACATAAAACAACGATAAAAGAATGCCAGATGTCCCAGTGCATGTAGATCTTTTTTTCTTTCAAAAAATCAGAAAGCATCTTGCTTCCTTCCATAAATAAGAAAAAAGGCAAAAGGACTACCAGATACCAAATTACAACAACGATTTCAAACATAATTTAATCATACCATATTGCTTTATTTTCTCTCAAATTTGTATTAAAATGGTCGTATGGTTGATAGTTTAATATATTCCCTATATAAACTTTTCATAGGTCTTTTGCCTTTGTTTGGAGTAATTATATTGGGACGCATTGCTTGGCTAGTATGGATTCACTATATCCAGCAGGATTTTATTTCCGGTATAGATTTTGTATTGCTGGAAATCATACCGCCGCGCGATGTGTTGCGCAGTCCTAAGGCGATGGAGCTCTTTCTCTCCAATGCGCTTTATCACTGGAGCATGAAAGGCGGGAAAGAGGAATATTGGCAGGGAGCAGTCTGGTTTTGGTTTTCGCTGGAAATTGCCTCCATTGACGGGCAGGTGCATTTTTATATACGTACACCTACACGCATCAGGGGTCTTATTGAGACTCAAATGTATGCTCAATATCCTCAATCTCAAGTTAAAGAAGCGGAAGACTACACTCTAGCTGTTCCTGAAATATCTCCCGATAGCGCATGGAATGGCTGGGGTTGTGAATTTAGACTCACTAGACCCGAGGCATATCCAATAAAAACTTATGTTGATTTTGGTTTAGATAAAGACCCAGATGAAGAACTAAAAGTAGACCCCATTTCTTCGGTGGTAGAATTTTTCGGCTCATTGCAAAAAGGAGAACAAGCATGGGTGCAGATTGTGGTTACTCCCACTAAGAAAACTTGGCATACCAAGGGAACTTGGTTCGGGCGTCATGACTGGGTTCAAGAATCTAAACAAGTAATAATTGACTTAGTAAAGCCCTATGGTCGTATAAACCCAGACCCATTCCATAAACAAGACCAGAGTCGTGCCCAAAGGGAATTCAGAACACCAACATTTTTAGACAATGCCGTCAAAGCCATGAGCGCCAAGACTGCGAAGCTAGGTTTTGAAACCGGAATTAGAGTTATGTATGTAGCCAAAAAAGAAATACATAAGCCCGGCACCAGAACCAATGCCTCCAGAGACATTCGTCTTATGTTCCGACAGTATGCCAGACCGGATTGCAATGAGCTTTACCGCTTCAACTCTGCCCAAGGAGATTTTTATAGTGGTTATTTTCCAGCCTCAAAGGAAACTGTGATGATGCTGGCCAACAGAATGCTCCATGAGTATCGCGAACGCTCCTTTTTTCACCTGCCTCTTCGGCATCATATTTTTTCCCAGCATTATTGGGCTTGGCCTTTTCCTGGAATTATTGGGTTTGATGGCCTAATTAACGCATATGCTCACCATAAAACTTTTGTTTTAAATACTGAAGAGCTTGCTACTTTATGGCACTTCCCTGGGCAGATATTGAAAGTTCCAACACTTACCCGTATCGAGTCTAAAGAAGCTTCCCCACCCCCGAATTTGCCCATATAGTCTATTTGTAATTTATGCGAGATTATTTTTACGCCAATAGATTTTTATTTTATGTTTTTGGCATAATTGCATTTTTTATATTTTCCTATGTTTTACTTTTCAGCCCACCGTCCAACTTTCCTGCTGGCACTACATTAAAAATATCCGAAGGAGACAGTTTGCACAGTGTTTCTTATAAATTAAAAGCCGATCACATTATACGGTCCCGAACAGTTTTTGAGGCTTTTGTTATACTTTTTGGCTCGGAGTTGCGTGTAAGAACAGCGGACTATTATTTTGAAAATAAATTGCCTGTGTACGAAATTGCCAGACGTATATCAAGAGGGCAGCATAATATGGCGCCAGTCGTGGCTACTATTCCGGAAGGCTTTGATACTGGTCAGATTGCGGATGCTTTCACATCAAAGCTCTCGAACTTTAGCAAAGATAGATTTTTATCTGAAGCAAAAAGTTTAGAAGGATATCTTTTCCCAGATACTTATTTTTTCTTAAGTACTGACACGGAAATGGATGTAATAAAGTCAATGAGGGAAAACTTTGATAAAAAAATATTACTTCTAAAACCAGCCATCGCACTTTCTAAAAAAAGCGAAAAAGAAATTATAACCATGGCCTCTCTTATTGAAAGGGAAGGGAAAGGGGAAATTAGAGGTCAGACTGACAGAGTATTTATTTCTGGAATTCTATGGAAGAGACTAAGCATGAATATGCCCCTGCAGGTTGATGCTGCTCCATCTACTTATAAGAGCCGAGGATTGCCGGAAGCTCCTATAGCCAACCCAGGTTTGGAGTCTATTAAAGCAGCTTTATATCCAAAAAGTTCACCCTATCTTTATTACTTACATGACAAAAATGGTTTAATTCATTATGCAAAATCATTCAGTGAGCATAGGCAAAATATATTAAAATACTTAAAATAGAGAATACTTGTCCCGTTAGAAATTCAACATACATGTTATAATAATTTTACTTATTAATTTTAAATTTCTAATGGGATGCGCAAACATAATTTTGCTTTTATAGATATCGAAACTACCGGACTAGATGTTACGAAACACGAAATTATTGAAATTGGCTGTGTATTAACTACAGCAAATCTTGAAGTAATTGAAGAATTTGAATTAAAAATAAAGCCGGAACATATAGAAGATGCCGATATAGTATCTATGAAAATAAATCACTATGATTCTACTCTATGGAAGTCGGCACATAGTTTACCCGAAGCTATGAAAATTTTTTCGGAAAAAGTTAAAGACTGCATTATGGTTGGGCATAATGTGGCTTTTGATTCCGGATTTCTGGAACATGCCTTTGTTTCTACCGGAGTAGGGAATAGCATGCATTATCATAAGCTTGATACTGTTTCCGTCGCTTGGGCGAAACTGCACCGAGAGCCGGACCTCGAACATTTCTCTCTGCGCGAGTTATGTCTGCGTTTTAATATAAAAAATGAAGATGCGCATACCGGACTCGGAGACGCCCGAGCGACATATCTCCTTTACAAAAAACTCATGGAGCTCTAAACTACTTGAAACATACCTTTTTGGAGGGGTTTTGAGGCTGTCGAGCCGAAAACTTCAGGATTTTTTAAGCTTCAAAAAATCCGTACCGGAAAAAAGCGTATGTTTTGAGTAGTTATTATGAAAAAGAAAATTATATTTGTTGGTTTGTCCGGCGGGGTTGATTCTGCAGTATCTGCAGCATTACTCAAGAAACAAGGCTATGAGGTTGTCGGAGTTTTTATTAAAACTTGGCACCCTGATTTTTTAGTCTGCAACGAAGAAGGAGAGAGGCGTGACGCCATGCGTGTTGCGGCGCACTTAGATATACCATTTCTTACTTTTGACTTAGAGGAAGTATACAAAAAAGAAGTTGTGGACTATATGATTCGGGAATACAAGAGAGGCCGGACACCGAACCCAGATGTCATGTGCAATAAAGAAGTAAAGTTCGGTGCCTTTCTTAAAAAAGCACTTTCCATGGGGGCAGACTTTGTAGCTACTGGGCATTATTCTATAAAGAAAAATTCCAAAAATTTCCCCGCCTTCGCCCTCGGAGACAAGAGGACAGGGAACCCACGACTCCTAAAATTTTTGAATTTTTCTTTGGCTAAGGGCGTAGATCCTTCAAAAGATCAGGCATATTTTCTCTGGACGTTAAAACAAGAGCAATTAAAGAAAATTTTATTTCCCATAGGACATCTGAAGAAAACTGAAGTAAGAAAGCTCGCCAAGAAATTAAATTTACCGATTGCCGAGAAGAAAGACAGCCAAGGCATTTGCTTTTTGGGCGCAGTCGATTTGAAGGATTTTTTAAAGCATTACATTAAAGAAAAAAAAGGGAAAGTTGTGAACGAACAGGGGGAAGAAATTGGTTTCCATCATGGAGCTCATTTCCACACTCTCGGAGAGAGACATGGTTTTGTTGTTACTAAAAAAGGCACCAGTGATGGCAGATATTACATAGTTGCCAAAGACGTTAAAAAAAATATCTTGACTGTTTCTCAAAATAGAGATATTTCTTATTCTAGTACTCTAAAGAGTTATAAAATAGAAAATACAAACTGGATTAACGAAAATCCAAAAGCAAATAAAGAGTACACTGCCCAAATCCGTTATCACGGGGAGTTTTTGCCATGCAAAGTAAAAATTATTTCAAAAACAAAAGCTGAAATTTTATTTAGTAAAGCCGTATTAGTTGCGTCCGGACAATCCTGTGTCGTCTATGACAGGAGTGTTTGCCTTGGTGGCGGAGTGGTAAAATAAAAACTTTATTGGTACAATATACCCATGTCTAGATTTATAATGCAAAATAGCGATATTATTTTAAGGTTGGTGTCAGCTATAGGTTTTGGTATGTTAATAGGCGCCGAGAGGCTTCTGGTGCACAAAGAAGCGGGAATGAAAACTCACTCTCTTGTGGCCATGGGTGCAGCTGTTTTTGTTTTGATTTCCGAAGCCATGGTTCAAAAATATATAAATTTACCAGGGTTGAATCCTACCATAATACCGGCACAGATAGTCGTCGGTATAGGCTTTCTTGGCGCAGGACTAATAATGCTTCAGGGCTCACGGCTCTCTGGACTCACTACAGCAAGCGGGTTGTGGGTAACCGCAGGCATTGGCATGGCTGCTGGGTTTGGTATGCTTCCCTTTGCCTTAGTGGCAACTGTCCTTGTACTTATGATTTTTATTCTTATGAATATTCTTGAAAAACCAATCAGGAAAATTTCCGATGAGATTGATCATCCGAAAAATAGTTAAGTAAAAATATGCAATCAGATGAAATCAGGTCAAGATTTTTGAAATTTTTTGAAAATAACAAAAGGAATAAGCATAAAATAATTCCTTCTGCTTCTTTAGTTCCAGAGAACGACCCTTCGGTATTATTCAATACTGCAGGTATGCAGCCTTTGGTGCCGTATCTCTTAGGGGAAGTGCATCCTGCTGGTAAATGCCTTGTAAATATACAGAAATGTGTTCGTACACAAGACATTGACGAAGTTGGCGACAATACTCATGACACTTTTTTTGAAATGATGGGCAACTGGTCTCTCGGAGATTACTTTAAAGAGGAAGCCATAAAGTGGAGCTATGAATTTCTAACATCTAAAGACGAAGGTCTAGGGCTAGATCCGAAGCGTCTTTATGTAACTGTATTCGAAGGTGATGAAAATGCACCGAAAGATACGGAAGCATTTGGTATTTGGAAAAAATATATTTCGGAAAATCATATTTATTATATGGACGCCAAGACGAATTGGTGGAGTGTGGGAGACAATGGCCCATGTGGTCCGGACACAGAAATGTTTTATGACATTACTGCAGATGGATTAGGAGACTTAACTAAAGAAGAATATATTAAAGCCGATAGTGAACAGAAAGTTATTGAAATCTGGAACGATGTTTTCATGGAGTATGAAAAGCGTGACGGCAAAGTATTTGGCAAGTTAAAACAGAGAAATGTGGATACCGGCGCCGGCCTGGAGCGAGTTGCCATGGCTGTGCAGGGCAAAAATAATATTTTTGATACTGATCTATTTGGCGCGGTTATGGAGTTTATAAAAAACACAGCAAAAAATTATGACGAAAAAAATGCTCGAATCGCGGCAGACCATATACGCACCAGCATTTTCTTGATTTCTGATGGAGTTTTGCCTTCAAATAAAAATCAAGGTTATATTTTACGTCGCTTAATTCGTCGGGCGGTATTAAAAATAAATAAGCTTAATCTTACCTCGGACTTTGTAAAAAAGTCTGTAGAAATTTTCATCGAAAAATATAAAAACTCTTATTCAAACATTTTGCAAAATGACAAAATGATATTTGATGTTATAAGTACAGAAGAAAATAAATTCAAGAAGACTCTAGAACGTGGTTTGAAACAATTTAATAACAATATAATTGAAACATACTTAAACGGGGTACTTACTGATAAAACGTTAAGACCCGATATTGTTTTTTCTTTATATACTTCAGATGGATTTCCTATTGAGTTAATTACAGAAATAGCAAAAGAAAATGGGCTCGATGTTGATTTAGAAGTTTTTAAACAAGACATGGAAGAACATAAAAAGCTTTCTCGCACAGGCGCAACTGGCATGTTCAAAGGTGGTCTCGCAAATTAGTCTTTTCTCTATATTTTTTATGGTATAATATAGCCAATGGGAATTTTTTCGGACAATGAAAGGAAGAATGAATTAGTTCTGGTCTTTGATGTCGGGTCTTCCTCGGTGGGAGGGGCGCTTTTTTATACGCAGGAGTCCGGAATTCCTAAGATAATTTTTTCTATGCGTGAGCCGATAATTCTGGAGGAAAATCTTGATGTGGAGAAATTTTTGTCTTTGGCAGTAAAATCGCTGGAAGTTGTCGCCAGCTCGATTTATTCTAAAAAGTTAGGCGCGCCGAAGTCGATTTTCTGTATTCTTTCATCTCCTTGGTATATCTCTCAAACCAGAACTATAAGTTTTAGAAAAAATACGTCTTTCATGTTTACTTCAAAAATCGCTGACAATCTGGTGCAAAAAGAAGTAGCATTTTTCCAGGAAGAACATTTCAAAGAATACATCGAAGCTAAAAGTCCTATTAGATTAATAGAACTTAAAAACATTAAGACGATGTTGAATGGTTATGAAACATCGAGCCCCTTGAATCAAAAAGCCAAGGAAGTCGAAATGACCATTTTTATTTCAATGAGCGGGGAACAGGTTTTGCAAAAAATGGAAGATACGATAAAATCTCATTTTCACTTTAGACCCATAACATTTTCTTCTTTCGTTCTTGTTTCTTTCGCCGTGGTGCGCGATATGTACATAAATCAGGAAAATTTCCTTATAATTGATATTGGCGGAGAAGTGACTGATATCTCGATGACCAAAAAGAACGTATTGCGTGAATCAGTCTCTTTCCCATTAGGGCTTAATTTTATAACCCGTGGAGTAGCGTTGGGGATGGCTTGTTCACTTGCCGAAGCTAAATCATATATCTCACTATACAAAGATAAACATGGGACAGAATCTGTTAACAAAAAACTCGACTCTATTATAGTTAAATTAAAATCGCAGTGGCTGGCTAAGTTTCAGGAATCTTTAGTTAATATTTCCAATGATGTTTCTATCCCTGCGACTATTTATATATTTGTCAATAAAGACTTGGCAAACTTTTTTATAGAAACAATTAAAACTGAACAATTTAACCAATATACTTTGACCGAATCAAAGTATAAGATTACTTTTTTAGACACAGAGTTACTTCACAGTCTAGCTACTTTTGAAAATAATACGGCTCGCGACCCTTCTCTTATAATTGAGTCTATCTATATTAATCGTTTCCTAAGTAAAATATAATATATGCCGAAAAGATTATTGGAAGATATGAAAAAAGTCAATATTACTAGGCACAACGAGGTTTACCTTGAGAGGGCTAATAAGAAATCTCAAGTAAAACATGCCACCCCTCCTGCATTTAAACACATTGAAACAAAAAACAGCAGAAGAAAACCCCGTTTTATGCTTTGGTCTGTGGCAGTTATTTCTGTTGTTTTTTTAATTTTCTCTCTTTCTTATATATTTGCGAAGGCAACAGTCACAGTTAATCCTAAATTCAAAGATATTACTTTAAATGAAAGTTTATCCGCCAGTAAAGACATGAGTACTGACGATTTGTTTTTTGATTTAGTGGTCATTTCTGGGGAAGAAAGTAAAAAGGTTTTAGCTACAGGAGAAAAGGAAGTTTCACAGAAGGCTGAAGGTACTGTTGTCATTTACAACACCTTTAGCACGTCTACTCAAAGACTCGATATAGACACAAGATTAGAAGGCTCCAATGGGAAAATTTACAAAACCAAGAAGGCGATTATTGTTCCCGGCATGACCAAAGACGACAAAACAGGATCGGTTGAAGTGGGGATTTATGCGGCCGGAGCTGGGCCGGAATACAACAGCGCCCCGCTTGATTTTAAGATTTTTGGTTTTAAGGGAACTCCTAAATATGCTAAGTTTTATGCTAGAAGTAAAGGAGAAATTAAAGGCGGTTTTATAGGAAAGTCGCCGGTTATTTCTGAAGTTGATAAAGCAAAAGCAGTAAATGAGCTCAAAGCTACCCTTCAGGTTAAACTTTCTAAAAAAGTGACAGATCAGATTCCAAATGGATTTATCTTATTTAAAGATGCGACCTTTCTTGACATAGAAGATCAAGAAGATATTTCATCTTTACTTGCGGTAGATAATACGTTGTCTCTCAAAGTTAAAGGCTCGTTATATGGTTTTCTTTTCAATGAAAAAAAGTTTACAAAAAAAATTGCCAAAGATGCCATTGCTGACTATGATGATAGTGAAGTTTTTATACCAAATATCCGAGATTTGAAATTCTCTCTGCCTGCCACCACTAGTTTTAAAGACGTAAAAAACATAACTTTTAGCCTATCAGGCAGTACTAAAATTGTTTGGAAAGTTGATACAGATAAGCTGGCCACTGAACTTTTAGGTAAGGAAAAAAAGAATTTCAATAAAATATTGTCTAAATATCCGAATATTATTTCTGCCAGTTTGGCGTTGAGTCCAATATGGAAAATGTCTATTCCGGATAAAAAGAAAGATATAAAAGTGGTTGTGAATTATCCGAAATAGTTTTTTCATGCTTGACATTGGTCGCCTTTATTAGTTTAATGTATATACATGAGTGATTCAAAAGACGAAAAACTGTTAACAGCGATGGGAGTTGTTACCGAAGCATTACCTTCTACTTTGTTCAGGGTCAAAATAGAGGACAAAAATCAAGATAAAACTGAAGAAGAAAAAGAAATTCTGGCTTACTTATCGGGTAAAATGCGTATGCATAGAATCAAGGTTTTAATTGGAGACAAAGTCGAAGTAATCCTTGATTCTTATGGTGGGAAGGGAAGAATAGTCAAAAGGTTGTAATTTTTTTAATAATAGTGTACTATAGTTATTACGGTTTCTTGGGTTTTTAAAAAGTTATAAAGCATTAAAAAATAAGGGTTTTTCCTTGTTTTTGTGTTTATGTCATGTTTTTTGGTTTTTTGAGTAAAATATTGCAATCAATATGAAAATAAAATCAGCAGTAAAAAAAATCTGTGATAATTGTAAAATAGTCAGAAGAGCTAGGCATTTACGCATTATTTGCTCTAACCCCAAACATAAACAAAAACAGTAATTATGAGAATCAAATGAGAATACTGGGAATTACAATACCAAATGAGAAAAGACTAGAGATAGGGCTAACATGCCTTTACGGCATTGGTATATCTAAAGCTCGCAAAATCTTAGACCAAGTCGGGATTGATCGCGGTCAAAAAGCCCAAAATTTAACACCAGAGGAAGAAAATAAAATTCGCGTCTTTGTAGAAGGAATTTTGATAGAAGGAAATTTAAAAAGAGAAATTGCATCCAATATCAAGAGGCTCAAAGATATTAAAAGTTACAGAGGGATCAGGCATATGAAAAGGTTGCCGGTGCGTGGACAGCGGACAAAAACAAATTCCAGAACTGTAAGAGGGAATGTGCGAAAGACAATGGCTTCTGGAAAGAGAAAAGAAAGCAAGACATAATATATTTAAAAATGGGAAAAACAAAAATTACAAATGAAGAAAACAAAGAAGCAGAAGCTAAAGTAGAAGTGGTTGAAAAGGCTCCTTCGAAAACTCCAAAAAAGAAAGTTGTGTCCGGAGTTCTGCACATTGATGCCACTTTCAACAATACGAAAGTGCTTTTCGGAGATAAGGCGGGTAATACGCTTTTTTGGTCAAGCGCGGGAAGTTTGGGTTTTAGAGGAGCCAAGAAGGGAACCCCATTTGCAGCTTCCAAAGTTGGTGACATTATCGGTGGCAAAGCGGCAAATCTAGGAGTAAAAGATTCAGATGTGGTCGTCTTAGGAGTCGGGTCTGGACGTGAGCCAGCCATCAGAGCATTTATGGCTCATGGCATTGAAGTAACTTCGATACTGGATGCGACACCGGTTCCTCACAATGGACCAAAAGCTAAAAAGCCACGAAGAGTTTAAAAACTAGAAATTAAATATGATATCAAAACCCAAATTTAAAATTTGCAGAAGATTAGGTCCAGGAGTCTATGATAAATGTCAGACCGCCAAGTTTTCTATTTCCACGGGGAAGACCGCACTAGTAGGCGGGCGTCGCCCAAAGGCTCTGACCGAGTATGGCGCCCAGCTTGTAGAAAAGCAGAAAATAAGATTTTCTTATGGGATATCCGAACGCCAGCTTTCTAATTATGTTAAAAAGGCAACTCTCTCTAAAGGCGTAGGCACAGCCGAAAAACTCTATGAAGGGCTTGAGTCTCGTCTGGATAATGTGATTTATAGAATGGGTCTTGGTTCTAGCCGTCGCGCTACGAGACAAATGGTTTCCCACGGACACTTTATCGTAAATGATAAGAGAGTCACCATCCCGTCTTATGAATTAAAATCCGGAGACATTATAAAAATTCGAGAAGGTTCCAAGACTAAGAAAATTTTTTCAAATATGGCAGAAAAACTGAAAGAATATAATCCTCCGTCATGGCTAAACTTCGATTTGGCCAGTATGGAAGGGAAAGTTTTAGACAAACCAAAGAATGTCGAAACCTTCCTTGATTTGAATGCTGTGCTTGAATTTTATAGTCGCTAAAATTTAAAAAACAAAATTAGAAATTAAAAATTAACTTTGTATAACATTATGCCTGAATTTAAAATAATTATGCCTTCCAAGCCTCGTGTTGTTTTGGAAGAAGGGAATAAGGGAGTATTTGAGATAGACGGCCTGTACCCGGGGTATGGTCATACTTTAGGCAACAGCCTAAGAAGGATCATCCTTTCCTCGCTACCTGGCGCCAGTGTTACATCTATTAAAATCGATGGCGTAACCCACGAATTTCAAACCATGGATGGCATCAAGGAAGATGTCATTGTAATGATTCTAAATTTGAAAAAAGTTCGTTTCAAAATGCTTTCCGACGAAATCCAGACGGTAACACTTTCGGTGAAGGGTCCTAAAGAAGTGACAGCTGCCGACATAAAAACCGGCGGACAGGTAGAGATTTTAAATGGAGATTTACATATAGCTCATGTTACAGGTAAGGTAAATTTAAATATTGAAATGAAAATCGAAAAAGGTCTCGGTTTTATTTCGAAAGAAATTTTCCAGAAAGAAAAAGTTGATGTTGGTACTATTGCCGTAGATGCTATTTTTACTCCAATACGCCGAGTATCTTATGAAGTGGAAAACATGCGTGTCGGCGACAAAACCAACCATAACCGGCTTCGAATTTCTATTGAAACGGACGGGACTCTGTCTCCACGTCTTGCACTTTCGCAGTCCATAGAAATCATGATCAATCAGCTTAAAGCTATTATTGATTTTAAAGAACCGGAGGAGAAAATAGAAAAAAAGACACTTAAGGAAGAGAAAGAAGAAAGTAAAAAAGAAGAGGAAGAGAAAAAAGGAGACGTTTTTGCTGATGTTTTAAAGACCAGAACTGACAGTCTAGATCTTTCTACCAGAACATTGAATGCATTGACCTCCGCCAATATTAGGACTTTGGGGGGACTTGCCAGAAAAAAAAGAGAAGATTTGTTGGAGGTAGAAGGTATAGGAGAAAAGGGAATTACCGAGATTAAAAAAGTTTTAGGCAAGTTCGGGCTTAATTTGAAAGAATAATAAAAGTATATGCGACACCATAACAGCAAAAGAAAATTCGGAAGAGAAAAAACACAGAGAAATGCCTTGGTTAATTCTTTGGCTTTTAATTTGATTGTGCGCGGAAAAATAAAAACAACCTTACCTAAAGCCAAAGAATTGCGACCTTTTGTTGAAAAGCTGGTAACTCGCGCCAAAAGAGGTGACTTAGCTACTCGTAGGTCAATAATTTCCAAATTAGGAGGTCACCACAGTCGTGAGGTAAAAAAGCTTTTTGAAGTAATTGCTCCAAAATACAAAGACACAAAAGGTGGCTATACTAGGGTTTTGAAATTAGGCACAAGAAAAGCAGATGGTGCGCCGATGGCCATAATAGAGTTTGTATAATTTGAGTAAATAATATAAGATAACACACGATGAAAAATACGAAAAACATTAAAAAAGAGAGGAAAGAAGTAATAATCGATAGCAGTGGAAGAACTTTAGGCAGAGTTGCGAGTGAAGTCGCAATGTCTTTGATGGGCAAGACCCAACCCTCTTTTGAGCGTAATAAATATTCCGGTATGCCGGTAACAGTTGTGAATGCTTCAAAATTGCGTATTACAGACAAAAAGTTGGCGGAGATTTATCATACGAGGTATTCCGGTATTCCGGGCGGGCTACGTATCTTGACGGGTACCCACACAGCTAAAACCAAAGGGTATAAAGAATTAATAAAACTTGCGACTTACGATATGTTACCGTCAAACAAATTACGCAGAACCATGATGAAGAATTTAAAAATTGAAGACTAATAACTTGTCCCGTACTAAATTTTTGATTACGGGGCATAAAGATAAATATTATAAATTAAAATTTTAGTACTGGGATGGAAAAAAATTTAACAAAAGAAAAATCAAAAGATACATATGTCGAAGCAGTCGGCAGAAGAAAGACTTCTACTGCGCGCGTGCGTATCACTCTGGCAACCAAAGCGAGTTTCGTGGTGAACGGCAAAGATGCAAAAGAATATTTTAAAACAGAAGACCAGCGCCGTTTGATTCTAGACCCGATACTCAAGGGAATGGCTGGCAAAGAAAGTAGTAAATGGAGCGTAGAAGTACATGTCTCTGGTGGCGGAATCCACTCACAAGCTGAAGCGATAAGGCACGGACTTGCTCGAGCCTTAGTTTCTTCTGATGCTGAACTCCGAGGAAGTATGAAAACACTAGGATACTTAAAACGTGATCCGAGAGCAAAAGAACGAAGAAAGTTCGGTCTCAAAAAAGCTCGTAAGGCTCCGCAGTGGAGTAAGCGATAAAAATTCTAAAATCAAACTTTTTTCGGTACGGATTTTTCGAAGCTTGAAAAATCCTGAAGTTTTCGGCTCGTCAGCCTCAAAACCCCTTCAAAAGTTTATTTTAGAATTTTTTTATTTTATGCTAGTATGTTCATATGAATGATGAAGAAGAAATACAAAATAAATCCCTCGATGCTACTCGGGATGATTCTGTTGAATCAGATACTACGGAAGTAGAGGAATTTGAATACAATGACGACGGCGAGGAAGATTTAAAGAAAACTCTGAAAAAGCTGCGAGCTGATTTAAAATCTTGCCAAAAGGAAAAGGAAGAATATCTGACCGGCTGGCAGAAAGAGCGGGCAGAGTTTGCTAATTATAGAAAAGGCGAAGATGACAGAAAGACGATGTTTTCGGAATCAATGCGTGAGCATATACTTTCGCGCTTTTTGACTGTTATAGACAGCTTCGATATGGCTTTCGCCAATAAGCAGGCTTGGGAGAAAGTTGACGAAAATTGGCGCAAGGGTGTGGAGTATATCCATTCTCAAATGAATACTATTTTTGAAGATTATGGGGTCAAGCAAGTAGGCACGGTAGGAGAAGCTTTTGATCCAAGTATTCATCAGTCTATAGAAGTAGTAGAAACGGACAAAAAAGAACTCGACCACACAGTTTCAGATGTTATTCAAAAAGGCTACAAGCTGGGCGAACGTGTTATGCGTCCAGCTCGAGTGAATATATACGAATATAAGGAATAATATCTATTCTAATATTCTATAGAATTATAGAATGAAAACAGAAACCAAAAACTGCGCAGACTGTCAAAATAAATTCATAATAGGTGAAGGAGATTTAAAATTATACGAACAAGTAGGGTTGAAGATTTCTCGCAAGTGTTTCGACTGCCGGACAAAACAGCATTTTATATTTTCTGTCTTCGGCAAATTTCGAAAAGGAGTTTCGGATTTATCTGGTGAGAGCTTAATAACAGTTTTCCCAAATAAATCAAGATATCCAGTATATAAATCACATGAATGGTGGAGTGATGCTTGGGATCCGATGACCTACGGACAAGATTACGATCCAAATCGCTCGTTTTTCGACCAACTCAAACAACTCCAAGAAAAGGTTCCGCGACCTCATCAAATAGGCCAAAATAACACTAATTGCGATTGGTGTGATGACGCTTGGAACTGTAAAAATTGCTATCTTTCTCGTTCCATGGATAAGTGTGAAAACTTGAGTTATGCCTATCGGGTGCTTGATAGCAAAGACTCGTTCGATATAACTTACAGTTTCAACTTACAAAATTCTTACGACTGTCTTTTTTGCCATGATTCTTTTAATTTAAATTTTTCCGAAAACTCTCGGGATTGCATAGATTCTTATTTTCTTTTCGATTGCCGCAATTGTCAAAATTGTTTCATGAGCTACAATTTACGCAACAAGCAATATTGCATTCGTAATAAACAATATTCTAAAGAAGAATATAAACAAGAACTCAAAAAAATCAGATTAGATTCACATAAAAATCTAGAAACTCTAAAAAGTGAATTTGAAGACATATTAAAAAAAGAGGCTGTCCATAGGGAAAATTTCAATGTCCGAACCAGTAGTTCAGTAGGCAATTATATGACTGATTGCGATAAATGCGTAAATGTTTTCTCTTGGGAAGAATCACAAAATTGCCGCAATTGCTTGCGAGGTCTTCGCGCAAAGGACTGTATCGATCAAAGTTTTTCGTGGAATACCGAACTATCAGGCAACAATGGAGTCGTAGACGGAGGATATCAAATAAAGTACTCCGGCGGATCTTCGACCGGTAGATTCTGTGAATATGTTGATTTGTGCAAAGAGGTTGAGTATTGTTTCGGCTGTGTTGGCCTTCGCAAAAAGAAATACTGCATTTTAAATAAACAGTACAACAAAGAAGAATATGAAAAATTAAAAGCGCAAATTATTACCAGCATGGAAACGCGAGGCGAGTATGGAGACTTTTTTCCTTATTCCATGGGAACCGGCTATTACAATTTATCCAATGGTATAATATATTTCCCCGATACAACCAAAGAAGAAGTTTTAAGAAAAGGCGGTTATTGGTTAGAAGAAGATCTTACGCAAACTGACGGCATACCATCTTCCAAACTTCCAGATAGTATATTAGATACCTCTCCGGAAATTTCCTCTCAAGCGTTGATTTGTCCTGAAACACACTATCGATTCAATATTGCAGTTGCAGAATATGAATTTCATAAAAGAAAAGGTTTTGCATTACCCCGCACTCATTTTGACCAAAGAATCTTAAATCGGATGCGAAAAATGGTTATTAAAAGTTATCCTTATACGTGCATTTACTGCCGAAAAGAGATAAGTGCTTATTATCCGCCGGAGTGGGAATATAAGAAAATAGCCTGCGAAGAATGTTACAAGCAAAACATAGCCTAATACACATTTACGCTATAGCGTATATATGCAAATGAACCAAGAAACAAAAAATTGTCAGAATTGTAAAAAAGACTTCACCATAGAGTCGGAGGATTTTAATTTTTACGAAAAGATAAAAGTTCCGCCACCGACAAGGTGTTTTGAGTGCCGACAACAGAGGCGCTATGCGTGGAGAAATGAACGGACACTATATAGGAGAAATTGTGATTTGTGTAAAAAAAGCACGGTGACGATTTATTCTCCAAACAAGCCGTACAAAGTTTACTGCAATGAATGCTGGTGGGGCGACGGCTGGGATGCTTCTTCCTATGGGCGAGATTTTGATTTTACTAGGCCATTCTTCGAGCAATTTGCAGAACTACAGCACGAAGTGCCCCGCATGGCGCTCCTCAATAAAAATAGTGTAAATTCCGACTATACCAACCATTCCGGTGACAACAAAAATATTTACCTTTCTTTTTCTACGTGGGGGTCTGAAGATGTGATGTATAGTACTTGGGTTTTTTATTCCCGTGACTGCATGGATTCTAGTTTTATTTATGAAAAAGGTGAACGATTATACGAAATTATTGATTCTCGCACATCCTATCAATGTCAATACGGGCTTTTCTTGAAAGACTGTTCATCTTGTTACTACTGCTATGACTGCCGAGGGTGCAACAACTGCTTTATGTCCAGCAACTTGCGAAACAAAAGTTATGTCTTCAAAAATAAACAATATACGAGAGTTGAATATTTGAAAAAACTAAAGGAATACGATTTATCTTCTCACCTTGTTCGTGAAGGATTAAATAAAGAGTGGAAAGACATGATGCAAAAAGATGCAATTCATCGATATGTGATAAGTGAGAGGAATGTGAATTCTACTGGGTCTTTAATTTTTGACTGCAAAAATGTGAAAGATTCTTTTGAAGTTAATAAAGGTGAAGATTCTAAATATCTGTATTCTACTATCGACCCCAAAAATTGTATGGATTTATATCATGTGGGGCTAAATCTAGAACTGTGTTATGAATTACAGGGTTGTACTCGCACATCCAATTGCCAATTCTGCCATCTTTGTTATGACAACATGAACGCAGTGTACTGCGATACTTGCCAAAACAGCCAGAATCTATTCGGCTGTGTCTCAGTGAAAAAGGGCGAGTATATGATTTTTAATAAAAAGTACTCTAAAGAAGAATATTTGACACTAAAAGAAAAGATTATCGAACATATGAAAAAGACAGGCAGAGAGGAAGGTGAGTATGGAGAATTTTTCCCACCAAGTATCGCGCCTGTGTATTACAATGAAACACAGGGGAATTTATATATGCCTATGACTAAAGATGAAGTCTTAGCAAAAGGCTGGCATTGGGAGGACAATGTTCCGAGGACTTTCGGCAAGGAGACAATTAAGAGCGGAGCCATTCCAGACAAAATTGAAGATGTGTCGGACAGCTATTTAAGTGAAATTTTTATTTGTATTGATTGTTCTAAAAATTACAATATAACCCAAAACGAGCTTCTTTTTTACCGCAAAGAAATTCTTCCACTCCCTAGGAAGTGTCCGAATTGTCGCTATAAAAGAAGATTTGATTTACGTCCACCGAGAAAGTTATGGCATAGACAGTGCATGAAAGAGGAGTGTCCAAATGAATTTGAAACTACTTATGCCCCCGAACGACCTGAAAAAGTGTATTGCGAAAGCTGCTACAACAAAGAAGTTTATTAGTAAACAGCACCAGCTACCATGTACTAGTACATAGTAACAATAAATTGTCATTATATATGCAGAGTGAAACAAAAAATTGCCAAAACTGTAAAGGTGATTTCGTCATCGAACCGGATGATTTTGGGTTTTATGAACAGATGAAAGTGCCCCCACCAGTATGGTGTCCGCAGTGCAGGCTACTTCGCAGAATGAATTGGTATAGTTATAGAATTCTGTATAAAAGAAAATGTGATTTTACCGGTGAGAATATTATTACAATCTATCATCCGGATTTGCCTTACAAAGTTTATAAACAAGATATTTGGTGGAGTGACAAGTGGGACCCAAAGAGTTATGGCCGGGAGTATGATTTTTCGCGGCCTTTTTTCGAGCAGTTTAAAGAGTTACTAGATGAGGTGCCAAAGGCGGCTCTGCATACAGAATATACTACTATGATAAATAGTGAATATTGTAATGCTGCAAGTTACTTGAAAAATAGCTACCTTTGTTTTAAGCACATTACAGGGGAGGATTCTGCCTACACCAACGTTGTTTCAAATACAAAAGATTCTCTGGATGTAGCTTATTCTTTAGATCCTGAACTTTGCTATGAAATAGTGGACTGCCGTAAATGCTTCCAGGTATTTTTCTCACAGGATTGTGAAAATTGTCAGAATATTTATTTCTCACGAGATTTAATGAATTGTGGGGATTGTTTTGGCTGTACTTCACTTCGCAATAAAAATTATTGCATTTTCAATCAGCAATACACCAGAGAAGAATATTACAAGAAACTTTCGACTTTTGATTTGGGTTCAGTAAAAAATTTACAAGATTTTAGAAAGAAAGCTTACGAACTTTCTCTGCGTTCTCCCCGAAGGGCATTTCAAGGCAGAAACAATACGAATGTCTCCGGAGACTATGTGTATAATTCAAGAAATGCCAAAAATGTCTATTTTATATCCGACTCTGAAAATATAAGGTATACCCAGTTGTTTATAAAAGGAGGAGTACACAATTGTTATGACTTTACAGCTTTTGGTTCTGCCAGTGAATGGGTTTATGAGGCTACATGGACTGGTCTTAATACTTCCAATGTTAAATTCAGTGTCTGGAATTATCGCAATCACGATACGGAGTATACTTTTGGTTGTCATGGCAGTGAATACTTGTTTGGCTGTGTCAGTCTGACTAAAGCGTCATATTGTATTTTTAATAAACAATACACGAAAGAAGAATATTTCCCACTAGTTGAAAAAATTAAAAAACAAATGAATCAGATGCCTTTTGTAGATAGAAGGGGGCTGGAACACAAATATGGCACGCAAATTCCTATTGATCTTTGTCCGTGGGCATATAACGAGTCCACAGCTTATGAATTTTTTCCAATCACAAAAGAGGAAGCTATCGCTAAAGGTTTTACTTGGCGTGACTCTGACCCGCGGGAATATCTGGACGCTTCTATTACAGTGCCGGAACATATCAAAGATGTAACTGATGAGATTTTGAAAGCGATTTTGAAATGTGTTGCTTGTGGCAAAAATTATCAAATTATATCCAAAGAATTAGTATTTTTACGCCGTTTTAATTTTCCTATACCGAGCCATTGCCCACTATGTCGAGACCGAGCTCGTATTAAACAATTAAATCCTATGGAGACATATGACCGCACGTGTGATAAATGCAGCATATCAATTACTACATCCTATGCCCCAGACCGTCCCGAAATAGTTTACTGCGAAAAATGCTATCAGCAGGAAGTTTACTAGAAACTTTTTAAAAAGTTTCTATCTCCCGAAAGCGTCGAAGAGAAATTTTTTAGTTTCTTCGTCTATGAATTGGGTGGTGATTATCATCATCTCTGTCGTCAGACCTAAATCTTTTTTTATATTCGTGAATAGATGCTCGTACGGGTATGGGGAAATCCAAGCGGAATTTTTCAGGCAGACGAAACCGGCTTTTTTCAGAAGATAACGCAAACTTTCGCGTTCGCTTTTTCTGTCTTCCGGCAAGTCGAGCAAAATTATTCTCCAGAGTCCGTCCCAAGAAATATTTACCAGTGTCGTATCATTATCTAATTTTAAAGTATTCACTTTTTTCTTACCTTCTTTAGTGAGTCGTGCATATTCATTTTGTGGAGAAGAAATATTCTCTATTAACCCAGCATCTCGAAGCCCTTTGAGGGAGCGAGTGATAGCGTATCTATTTTCAACATCTAAATTACGAAATTCAGGTAAAGAAACAGCTGTTTTTTGTCCTAGAATCTTAAGTATTTTATTTGAATAGTCTTTTTTACTTGACATGCTTATAGACTATCATATATACTCTATTTATACAAGTTTTTCGTGTTCACGAACTACTTGTCAAATTAGCTTAATTATTAATAATAACTATATAAATCATATGTCAAAAATTATAGGTATAGACTTGGGTACAACGAATTCGGCAGTAGCCGTCATTGAGGGTGGCGCGCCGAAAATTATAGAAAATATTGAAGGCGCTCGCACTACGCCGTCAATCGTTTCTGTTGCGAGAAATGGCGACAGGCTGGTGGGGCTTTTAGCTAAGCGTCAGGCAGTTACCAATCCGGAAAATACAGTCTACGGCATCAAGCGCTTCATGGGACACAATTTTGACGACCCCGAAGTGCAGAAAGATTTGAAGAATGCGTCCTTCAAAGTTCAGAAATCTGCTAATGGCGGAGTGGAAGTAAAAATTGGCGACAAATGGATGCGTCCGGAAGAAATTTCGGCCATGATTTTAGGGAAAATAAAAGCAGACGTAGAAGCAAAATTGGGAGAAAAAATTACTGATGCGGTAATCACCGTGCCGGCATATTTTAATGACGCGCAGAGAAAAGCTACCAAGGATGCCGGTGCTATTGCCGGGCTGGATGTAAAACGCATCATCAACGAGCCTACGGCGGCGGCATTGGCCTATGGATTTAATAAAAAGAAAAATGAAAAGATAGTGGTCTATGACTTTGGTGGTGGAACATTTGATGTATCTATTCTTGAAATCGGAGATGACGTGGTGGAAGTAAAGTCTACCGATGGCGACAGTCACTTAGGTGGCCGGGACATTGACCACAAGATTATAAATTGGATTGCTGAAGAATTCAAAAAGACTACGGGTGTGGATGTGCGCAATGACAAGCTGGCTCTACAGAGGCTCGACGAAGCGGCAGAAAAAGCAAAAATAGAACTTTCTACTTCTATCGAAACCGAAATAAATATTCCATTTATAACTTCTACATCTGCTGGCCCTCAACATCTCCTCCTTAAGATGACTCGCGCCCAGCTGGAGTCTATTGCTGACGAATATATTTCTCGCTCTATCGAGATAACCAAGCGCGCTATGACTGCATCCGGCTTCAAGATGGAAGATATGCATGAAATCATCATGGTGGGTGGACAGACTCGCATGCCTAAAATCGTAGACGAGGTTAAAAAAGTTTTCGGCAAGACTCCGAACTTATCTATCAACCCTGACGAAGTGGTGGCGCTCGGCGCTGCGGTGCAGGCCGGAGTGTTGCAGGGAGATGTGCGGGATGTTCTGCTCCTAGACGTTATTCCGCTTTCTCTCGGCATCGAAACTCTCGGTGGCGTGGCAACGAAGCTTATAGAAAGAAATACAACTATTCCTTCAAACAAGTCGCAAGTATTCTCTACGGCTGCCGACAATCAAACTAGTGTGGAGATTCATATAGTGCAAGGTGAGCGCCCAATGGCTTCCGACAACAAATCTCTCGGTAGATTTATCCTAGACGGCGTGCCACCGGCTCCACGAGGTATGCCACAAATCGAAGTGTCTTTCGATGTGGATGCGAATGGAATCCTCAACGTGACTGCCAAAGACAAAGCTTCCGGCAAGACACAGTCTATCAAGATAGAAGCAAGCTCCGGACTAAAAGACGAAGACATCAAAAAAATGCAGGCGGATGCGGAGCTTCACGCCGAGGAAGATAAAAAGAAAAAGGAAGTTGTGGACGTGAAAAATACTGCCGAGATGATAATTTACACTGCCGAAAAAGCGCTGAAAGACAATGAAGCGAAAATTCCCGAGGAACTCAAAGATAGCGTAAACGCAAAAATCGCAACATTGCGAACTGCGAAAGATGGAACTGATTCTGAAGCAATCAAAAAAGCCACCGAAGAACTTTCTGCCGAAATGTCAAAAATAGGGGAAGCGATAAGCAAAGCCACCGCCGAGGCGGGGCAAGCTGGTGCAGAAGCTCCTGCTGGAGCTTCTGCTGAAGAGCCAAAGGTCGAACCCAAAGATGCCGACTTCAAGGAAGGCGAAGAACCAAAAGCGTAAATTATGTTAAAAAAATAAAAAGGAATGCCGTTCACTTGCGATGTTTTGCAATGTGAACGGCATTTTGCTGGCTTAGTACCAGCGACTGCTTGATTGATGCGCTCGGTTGGCGGCCTCAATGCGTGCCGCTACTGTCGCCGAATCTTCGGCTATGGGAGCGCCTTTGGCTCGTTTGCGACTCACACAAGCCGCATTTCTGAGATCCAACAGTTTCTTTCCTGTTATCAACCCAGATTTGCGCGCACTTGCATACTTCTGTCCAGCGTTTGGGACTTGCGAATGTGCCACTTTTAACTCCTTTCGTTCAAAAATTTAACACACACACACAGATATATCAAGTATTTTTGATTTGTTGCAATTAAGTTTTTGTGATATCATATAGCTATGAAGAAATTAAACTTACAAAATATAGTTTGGAAAGAGGGGAAATACTATGTTTCTCAGTGTTTAAATGTAGATGTCTCTAGTTTTGGCAAGACAAAAAAAGAGGCGCTTAAAAATTTAAGTGAAGCTCTAGATTTGTATTTTGAAGAAAAAAGTATTCCAAAATTCCAAGAGGTTAAAAGCCCGGAAATATTCCCTATGGCTTTTAGGTATGCCTAAACTTCTGTCTTCCGCACAAATAATAAGTATCATTGAAAGAAAAGGTTTCGTTTTTATTTCCCAAAAAGGAAGCCATATGAAATTCAGAAAATACGGGAATAAAAATCTGACAGTAATTGTTCCAGCCAATAAAAAAGAAATTCCTATGGGAACCCTTCACTCAATCATTCGTCAGTCTTCCCTTCTTAAAGAAGATTTTTTACTTTCTAAATAAGTTTTACGTATAAATCAGAAAGCATCAGAGAGCAATGCTTCTGATGCTGGTATTTTTCTCGCGATTTTTTAAATAGGGCTCGTGAGATGTACCCTGTTTGGTTCGTTAAGCCACGTTAGAAATTACGTGATTGTAGGAAATACAGAGTTTGCCTAGCTCCCAGTTTTGGGAGTCGCTGAACTCTTGTCTGGCCGCATACAGTTCTGCCGCTCGCTGTTGAACTTTGTCTTCGGAGACAGTAGCATTCTGAAGCTGATACTCTGCCAAAGCCCAGTCGAACCGTGCCCTGGCTTGTGAGATACATAGAGCAACGTGTCGAGCTGTGCTCGAAAAGGATTCAGGAGTCACTACGTGACGGTCCCGAGCCAGTCGAAGCGAGCCTTGATAGTAGGACGGCACATAGTATTCGCGTGATACCAACATCCACGCGAAGTGATGATCGACCCGTCGTTCCATTTCTTCTTCGTTTGTGTTCACTCGCCCAGTCTCCGCTCGCCAGCGCCAGATTCCATAGGCTACGCAAAGCACAAATTGGTCAAAGAACCCCTGTTTAACCGGTTGCTGAATTCTTCCCGATTCACTCAACGACATAAAGATCTCCTTTTAGCTAAACTTAAACTTCCTGATTTTTATACAACTTTTTCTTTTTTTTTGCAATAGATAACTAGGCTTTTTAGGGTGGCTATTTTTTGCTATAATTTCTAAATGAAATCCCGTTAGAGATAACTTATGTTTCACTACACTTACATATTAAAAAGTCAAAAGGATGGTAAAATGTATACTGGCTATACAGAGGACCTACGGAAGCGCCTTAGTCAACATAACAAAGGTTTGTCTAACTACACGAAAGATAGAGGCCCATTTGATTTAATATATTATGAAGCGTGTTTACTGGAAGATAAAGCAAGGTCGAGAGAATTATTTTTAAAATCGGGAATGGGCAAGCGTTATCTAAAAAATAGATTAGGCGCTTCCTATCTCTAACGGGATGAAATATTCTTCGGTGATTTTTGATTGGGATGGGACATTGGGGATGACTTTGCATTTGTGGTTTGAAGGATATAAAAGTGAATTGAAAAAGTTAGGGCGCGAATATTCAGACCAAGTTATCATAGATGACTTTTTCTATGAGCATAAAAAGACAATGCTGAAATACCCTGATATGGACTTCGATGCTTTTATAGAGAATGTCCGAAAGTATATGATTAGCCATGTCTCCCATATGAAGCTATACGAAGGAGTACACGAAACATTAGAAAAGTTGCAGGAAAATAATATCAAGCTGGCGCTGGTTTCTTCAAGCCCTAGAAAATTACTGGAAGAAGTTCTTGAACTCACAGATTTATCTAAATTTTTCTCTGCCATTTCTGGATTCGACGATATTATGAAACACAAACCCGACCCTGAACCATTTTTGTATATTATAGAAGTTGCAAAGCTAGACCCAAAAAATACTATTATCATAGGGGATTCACCTCATGATATTAGTGCTGCTAAAGCCGCTGGCATAGACTCCTGTCTTTTTTTACCGGAAGAAAACAAAATTTTTTATGACTTTGAAAAATTAAAACAAACCAACCCAACATATTGCGTGGAAACTCTGAAAGAATTCGCCAATATCGTTATAAGTTAGAAAGCACTAGAAGTGTGCTTTCTAGTGCTTGATTTCACGTTTTTAATATTTCTTTGCCGTTGAATTCCACAATCAAGCGGGAATTCTCAGCCCTGAAGTGGAGAACTTCTCCTCCTCCCAATATGAAGCAGATATTGCCATTTTCATTCACACTTATTCCTTCAATGGTTTTCCACAATATCACTTTTTCAAGCTCTTTCTGTTTCTCTTCTTGCATAGGTACCTCCCATTTATAATTATAACGTATTTATTTTGAAAAAATCTATAAAAAAGGTACAATTAACAAATGAGTGATTTACCGGAAATACCTCAAAATAAAGAGCTGACGTATCTTGGCGTCAGTACCTATCGGGACAAAAATGTTCTTTTTGGTATCAAGCGCAAAGACAGACGCCAGCATGTTTATATTCTTGGTAAGTCCGGCACAGGTAAGTCTGCCTTGATGTTTAACATGATTATTCAAAACATTCAGAACGGCGAGGGTGTTTGTATGGTAGACCCGCACGGCGAAAATGTGGAAGCGATTCTCTCCGCTATCCCGCCGCATCGCATGAAAGATGTGATTTATTTCAATCCGGCTGATGCCGACCACCATATCGGCTTTAATGTTTTAGAACTTATTGACCCGCAGTACAAGCATTTGGTGGCTTCGGGGCTCATGGGTATTTTTACTAAAATTTGGGCCAATGCTTGGAGCGCCCGAATGGAATATATTTTGAACAATTGCATCCTAGCATTGCTTGACACTCCGGGGACGACGCTTCTCGGCATTCCGAGAATGTTAGTGGACAAAGATTATCGCCAAAAAATAATTTCTAACTTGAAAGACCCGGTCATCAAGGCTTTCTGGGTGCACGAGTATGAAGCCTGGCAGGACAAATTTAGGAATGAAGCTATCGCGCCGATTCAGAACAAAGTCGGGCAATTTCTCTCCACTTCTATAATCAGGAATGTCGTCGGTCAGAGCAAGAGCACGATAAATATTTTCGATATGATGAATGAGGGCAAAATTTTTCTGGTGAATGTTTCTAAGGGTCGCATTGGTGAAGACAATTCCGGTCTCTTGGGCGGCATGATTATTACCAAAATTCAGCTAGCCGCTATGGAGCGGGTGCGCGTGCCGGAAGAGTCAAGACGCGATTTCTACCTATATGTGGATGAATTCCAGAACTTTGTGACAGATGCTTTTGCCGGCATCTTATCCGAAGCTCGCAAGTACAGGCTGAACTTAACCGTGGCGCACCAGTACACCGCCCAGCTTGTCTCCGACAAAAGTACTGCGGTGCGCGATGCGGTTTTTGGCAACGTGGGCACGATGATAGTTTTTCGGGTTGGCGCTGACGATGCGGAATTTCTAGAAAAAGAATTTGACCCCGAGTTTACTCCACAGGATTTAGTCAACCTGCCGAATTACAAAGCCTACCTGAAATTAATGATAGACGGTGTGACCTCCCGTCCTTTTTCCGCTAAAACTTTGCCGCCCATGGTCAAGTCGGGCAATAAAGAAGTTGAAGAAGAAGTGATTAAATCTTCCCGTGATTTGTATTGTCGGCCGAAAGCAGTAGTAGAAAGAGAGATTAATGATTGGAGTGGAATGTCGCTCGGTGATGATAATGCTCACTCTTCTTCAACTTTGGAGAAGTTTCCAGCTATATGTTCAATGTGTAAAAAAGAAACTACGGTGCCATTCAAGCCAGAGCCAGGCAGAGCGGTGTATTGCAAAGAGTGTATAGCTAAAATAAAGTCAGGTGAAGTAAAAGTAGAGAAAGGTTCTGAAAATCAAATTAAATATGATGAATCTAAATTTTTCAAACCATTGGCTGACCTAGGCATAGAATTCGAACAGAAAGATAAAGGCGGGCACAACGGAGAAGACAGGCATCCAGAGAGAGGCTTTACTCATACAGCAGCGCACACGAAAAGCCAACCCGGAATACTGGGAGCTATTAAAAAAGTATTCAATAAAACTCCTGCCCCAGTTGAGATTCCCAAAAAGCCAAAACCAGAAAATCTAGCTTTGAAAGAAGTTTTAGGTAAAATAAATGAACCAGCCTCGACTAGCGCGAGTCTAGGCGGGCCAGTTTCACTCGACACCCTAAAAGACAAAATCAAAGAAACAAATAAAAATTTAACACATTCTAAAGACCGTTCCGCCAGCCCAGAAGAAATGCATAAATTAAAAGATTTAATTATTGAGAAAATGGAAAAAAATGAAGATAAAAAAGTTTCAGAACCTCCTTTGACACCAGGCAACATAAAAGAAGTGCCGGAAGATGTCCTCCGAAAAATTTTAGAACAGTAAGAATGAAGATAGAAACCCAAAATTTATCATGGCTAGATATACCAAAGTCTATTTGGTATTTTCTAGAAAAAGATAAAAAGAAGTCTCTTTTTTATTTTATCGTCATTGTCATAGCATTTTTTTATGATCTCGTTCCCGCATATATTGTAGGTAAAATGGTTGATTTTTTTACTGGCTATACACAGGGTCAATCACTTAGTCTTTTTTATTTTTATGTAGTTTTTGTAGGTGTTACTTGGATAGTAGCCTCTCTCATACGCTTAAAAAGCCATAAAGTTTTAAGTATCGCCAGTAAAAAAGCTCGTACCCGAGCACGTGTTTGGGGATTTGAGCGCTTAACCGAGTTTTCTCTCGGGTGGCATAATAAAGAAAATACAGGAAACAAATTTCAGCGAATTTTTACTGGAGCAGAAGCTATTGAAAAATGGGTATTAATATTAAGAAGAGATTTGCTTCGGATTATGGCTAACTCTGTCGGGGTGTTAATATTTTTTTTATTTCTAGACTTTAAATTTATTTCTTTAGTGCTTATATATGCGTTACTTTTTTTGTATGTCGAATTTTCGTTCGGTAAGAAAATACTTAGATTAAGTAATGATTTTAATCTATCTAATCAATCGGCAGGAGGGGTTTACATAGAAAGCGCAAACAATATGCTTGCTGTCAAAGCATTAGGTGCGAAAGATGGCTTGGTTTCTCGTGTTAAAGATAAAGAAACTATTTCCCGTGATCTTTCGATACAAAAAACAACTATTAGTAATTTCAAGTGGCAACTGTTGCAGTTTATAAACGGCTTTTCAATAAGTATTTTTCTTTTAATTGCTGGTTTTGCCAGTATTTCTAATGCTATAACAATTGGTATGGTTTTAGTAATATTCACTTACTTCTCTAAACTGCAAACTTCATTAAGTGAAATAAGTAACTTACACATGGATGTAATAGATCTTCGTTCAGATCTTGGCAACATGATGCCAATATTTAAGGAGACAGAATTTATTAAGACAGGCAATGAAAGTTTTCCGAAAGATTGGCAAAAAGTTGAAATTAAAAATGGAGTTATGGATTATGGCTCTGGGCAAATGGGGTTAAAAGATTTTAATTTAGTGTTAAAAAGGAATACCAAAACCGGTATTGCCGGGTTATCTGGCTCCGGCAAGTCTACGTTGGCAAAAATTATTTTAGGCTTATACGGCTTGAAAACAGGGACTTTTAAAGTAGGCAATAAAAATTATTATTCAATTGCGCACAACGAAACCTTGAGCAATATTAGTGTGGTTCTGCAAGAGACAGAACTTTTTAATCTTTCTTTGCGGGACAACATCACTATGATGCGCGTGGAAGACAAAGAACTTCTGGATATAGCAGTAGAAATTTCCAATCTTGATGAAGTTATAGGCCGTTTACCGGAGGGGCTCGATGCTATGATAGGTGAAAAAGGGTACATGCTCTCCGGCGGGGAGAGGCAACGTCTCGGCATTGCCCGTGCGATTTATAAAAATGCGCCAATTATAATTCTCGACGAAGCCACGTCTTCGCTTGATTCGGAGACGGAAGGCAAAATAATGGAGAAACTTTTAGGAGAGTACGGTAAAGACAAAACTTTCTTAATCATTGCGCACCGCTTGGGTACGCTTAAATATACTGACAACATTGCCGTGATGGAAAGAGGGAAAGTAGTGGAAGAAGGAAGTTATGATAAGTTAATGAACAACCAGAGCTCTGTCTTTTATAGAATGAATAAAGAAAAAAAAGATGAAAAATAGCGAAATAAAAAATTGCCAAAATTGCAAGAAAGATTTCACCGTTGAGCCGGAGGATTTTAATTTTTATGAAAAAATCAAAGTTCCTCCGCCAACTTTTTGCCCAGAATGCAGGCTGGTGCGGCGAATGCTGTGGCGTAATGAACGCTCGCTTTTCAAAAGGTCTTGCGCCAAAACGAGCAAACAAATAATCACCATGTTTCATCCGGATGCTAAGGTGGTGGTATATGACCATGACACATGGTGGAGTGACCAGTGGGAACCGACCGATTATGGAAAAGATTATGATTTTTCTAAACCGTTTTTTGAGCAATTCAAAGAATTACTTTACCGAACATCATTAGCGAATTTAGGAAATTCCAATAACGTTGGCAGTCCTTACGGCAATCACAATGCCGACTGCAAGTATTGCTATTTATTATACGCTTCTTTCAACGTTGAACGAACACATTATTCTTATGGCGCGGTTAGATTGAAAGATTGCATGGATATGTATGTCTGTTTGCATTCCGAATTGTGTTATAACGATATTGTCAGCACTGATTTGTATAAAACTCATTTTTCTTATGACGCGGACGAGTCTGTTAATTGCTTTTTTCTGAAGTATTCTAAAAATATGCAAGACAGTATTGGCTGTATAAATTTGAGAAATAAAAGTCATTGCATTTTAAATGTAGAATATTCAAAAGAAGAGTACGAGAAAAGGAAAAAAGAGTTTGATTTCGGCAGTTATAAAGTTTTGTTTGAATTTGAAAATTCTTTTAACAGACTTGTCCTTAATGTTCCGTACCGATATGCGCACATCATGAAATCTAAAGATGTTACCGGAGACAATATTATAAACTCTAAAAATGTAAAGAATTGTTTTGATATTTATCAAAATGTGGAAGATTCAAAGTATTTAATTCATTGCTTGGACGCCAAGGACTGTTATGACTTATATGGCGGTGGCGCGGTGGCATCTTTAATGTACGAAGGAGTGGATATTGGAAAAGAATCGTCCAAGCAATTATTTTCCATACTCACTCATACTTGTTTCCAAACTTATTATACCTACATGTGCTATAACTCAAAAAATCTTTTTGGCTGTATCGGCTTGCGGGGGAAGCAGTACTGCATTTTGAATAAGCAGTATTCCAAAGAAAAATATTTTGAACTATTGCCGAAAATTATTGAGCATATGAATACCATGCCCTATAAAGATAAAAAAGGACTAATTTATAAATATGGAGAATTTTTCCCAAGCGAATTATCGCCTTTTGCTTATAACGAGACAATTGCCCAAGAATATTTTACAAAAACTAAAGAAGAAATTGTTAAAGACGGATATACTTATAGAACTTCACCGGCAAAGGATTATCAAGCGACTATTTTGAACAAAGATTTACCAGATCATATCAAAGATGTTTCTGATTCTATTCTTAAAGAGGTGATTGCTTGTCCTAACGATGGCAAAGAACTGACTCAATGTACCAAAGCTTATCGTATTATTAAATCCGAGTTAGAATTTCTAAAAAATAATAACATTGCTTTGCCGCGCTATTGCCCCAATTGCCGTCACTATAAAAGACTCAAGCAAAGAAATCCATTCAAACTCTGGCAGGCTAAATGTCAGTGCGCTGGGGCTAACTCTCAAAATAAAAAATACAAAAACACAATAAAACATACTCATGGAACCAAACCTTGTCCGAACGAATTTGAAACAAGCTATGCTCCTGACCGACCGGAAATTATTTATTGTGAAAAATGTTACCAGCAGGAAGTTTATTGACCTCACCCCCAGCCTCTCTCAACCCTTCCAGACCTCCCCTTGTCAGGGGAGGCAAATGGTTTTCCCCTGATAAGGGGGATGCAAGATGGTTTAAGGAGAGGGTGGCCGAAGGTCGGGTGAGGTGAATTATGTTATAATACTTAATTATGCCCAAGCCGAATCGAGTGCAGATAATAAAATATGGTCCGCCGCCGCCGGAGTTACCGGTCTTCGGAAAGGTTAAACCCGAAGACGTTTCTTTTATTGGGCGGACTAATTATGTGGCATCTCTCGAAGAAAAGAAATTTATTTTTGGCATTAAGCGCATAGACCGACGCAGGCATTTGTATATATTAGGGAAATCCGGTGTCGGCAAGAGCAAATTGCTCGAGCTTTTAATGCGCCAAGACATTACTTACAATCATGGACTTTGCCTGATTGATCCACATGGTGACGAACTTGAAGGAATACTGGATTATATACCCAAAGAACGCATCGAAGATGTTTGCATTATTGACCCGACTGACGTTAATTTCCCGGCTTCTTTTAATCCGCTGGCGAACGTTGACCCGATGTTCAAGTTTCAGCTCACGCAAGGACTGATCGAAGTTTTTCAAAAACAATTCGGCGCCAACTGGACGCCTCGACTTGAGCACGTTTTCCGTTTCACTTGTCTGGCGCTTTTGGATTATCCACATGCCACCATGCGTGGAATGATTTCCATGCTGACCGATAGAAATTACCGGCAGAAAGTGGTGGAGTATATTACGGATGACATGGTAAAAAGATTCTTCGCTATTGAATTCGCCGATTGGTCGGAAAAATTCGATACTGATGCGATTATTCCATTAGTTAACAAATTAGGGCAATTTCTATCCGACCCCTTGCTTCGCAATATTTTCGGTCAAAAAGAAAATAAAATAGATATCAGCGAATTAATGAATCAGGAAAAAATAATTCTGATTAATATTTCTAAAGGTCGGCTGGGAGAAGAAAATTCTTCTTTCCTCGGGTCAATCTTTCTCACTAAAATAAAACAAGCCGGTATGGAACGTGCCGCAATTCCGGAAAGAGAAAGAAAAGATTTCTATTTATATGTAGACGAGTTTCAAAATGTTGTTACCCAAACTTTTGAAAATATTTTATCGGAGGCCAGAAAATATGCCTTGAATTTAACTATCGCGCACCAATATGTCGGACAGATTATTCCCAGAGTCCACCAAGCAGTGCTTGGTAATTGTGGTAGCGTGATTACTTTTCGCGTCGGCGGTGAAGACGCAGTCAAAATGAAACCTGAGTTTGCTCCGCTCTTTGATGTTAAGGACATGATCAATCTTGCCGTGACAGAGTTTTATATAAAAATGACTATTGACGGCGAATCTTACGACCCATTCTCGGCAGAAACCTTGAAAGTTTTGTCGCCAACTCATCCTTCATATAGAGAAGAAATAGTAGCCGCTTCTCACCGAAAATATTCGATACCGAAAGATGCCGCAGCCAAACTCATTGCCGAAGAAGAAGCCACTATCATTCGAAGTTCTGAGGAAAAAGCTATTATTGAAAGTAAAGCTAAGAGAAAAGAAAAAGAAAAAGGATTGGCAAGTGAAGAGGGAACAGCAGACACAAGTTCAAAAAAGAAAACTTCCCAAGAAGCTGAACCTATGATATAATGTCTTAATAAAGCCATGAACAAAGACTACTACAACATATTAGGAGTAAATAAAAATGCTCCAAAAGAGGAAATCAAGAAGGCTTTTTATAAGCTGGCGCATAAATATCACCCTGATAAAAAAGAGGGGAACGAAGCCAAGTTTAAACAAGTTAATGAGGCTTATCAAACTTTATCTGACGATGATAAACGAGCAAAGTATGACCAATTTGGTCCGACGAATATGGATGGCGGCCACGCAGGACATCAGCAAGGTGGATTTGGCGGTTTTGATTTTAGTAATTTTTCAGGGGGCTTCCAGGACGGCAGTGCGAACTTTGACTTTGGCAACTTGAATGACATTTTTAGCGATTTTTTTACTGGTGGCATGGGAGAGGGCAGAAAGGAAGCTCGCCGCGGTCGAGATATCTCAACTGAAGTGCAAATTTCTTTTTCCGATTCTATTTTCGGTATTAATAGAAAAATTTTAATTACTAAAACCTCCAACTGTCTGACGTGTAATGGTTCTGGCGCAAGGGCTGGCTCCAAAGTGGAAACCTGCAAACATTGCAATGGTCAAGGAAAGATTCGCGAATCTAAAAGAACTATTTTCGGCAATGTTGCCAGTACGAAAATCTGCGATACATGTTTGGGGACAGGCGAGGTACCGAAAGAATTATGTGAAAAATGCAAGGGTAAAGGCGTACTGCGCCGTGAAGAAGAAATCTCCATCACCATTCCAGCCGGCATACGCGACGGAGAAATGATTCGCATGACAGGTCATGGCGAAGCAATTTCCAAAGGCACAGCTGGAGACCTTTATATTAAAATAAATGTGGCGCCGCATGCATTGTTCAAGCGCGAGGGTAATGATTTGGTTATGAATTTGAATTTAAAACTTTCCGACGCGCTTTTAGGCACAGAGTACCCAATTCAAACTCTAGACGGAGAAATCAAAGTTACTATTCCGGAAGGCGTTACCATCAATGAAATCTTGCGCGTGCGAGGCAAGGGCGTGCCTGTGTCTAAAAATAAACGTGGCGACCTATTGATTAAACTCAATATCAAACTTCCGTCAAAAATTTCTCGTACATCTCGCGCTCTCATAGAAGAACTCAAAAAAGAGGGGATATAATTTATGTTACCAGGACAAGTTGTTTATATTGGTTTACTTTTGCAGTTCATAGGGCAGATATCGTATATTGCAAGTATTTTTAGGGGACATGCAAAACCTAACTTAGTTTCATGGTTTATTTGGATGTTGGCGCCCATGATTGGTTTCTTTTTTCTGGTTCAAGCTGGAGCAGGGTTCTCTGCTCTACCTATTTTCATGGCTGGTTTTGGACCTGCTATAATTATTCTTTTTTCAATTTTTATTAAAAATGGATACTGGAAAATAAATGCTTTTGATTTATATTGTGGGGCTCTCGCTCTTCTTGCGTTGATATTCTATGTTGTTACTCATAACTTGGGTATCTCAATTATTTTTGCCATGTTGAGTGATAGTTTGGCCGCTGTTCCAACTATTGTAAAATCATGGAAGTTTCCTGAGACAGAAAGTGGTCTACTCTTTTTTCTCGCAATGTTATCGAATATTCTTGGATTGCTTACAATTAAAGTCTGGTCTTTCTCAATATCCATATTCGGTATTTTTGTTGTAATTCAATGCGTTGTTATATTATTTTGTATTTATAGAAAAAAGATTTTCAAATTTTAGAAATTTTTTGCCCTTCGGCTGTATCTTTTATTTCGTAGCCCAGAGAATTAATTTTTCCTCTTAATTCATCAGATTTTTTGAAATCTTTTTCTTTGCGTGCTTGCTCACGTTCTTCTACCAATTTCAAAACTTCTTCGGGTATTATTTTTTCTTTCAAGTCTGCAAAACCGAGTCCAAGAACTTTATCAAAGTCTAACACTGTGGCCTTTTTGTCGGCATCTGAAATTTTTTCATCTTTGATTACATCCCAAAGAATCGTTAATGCTCGGGGTGTGTCTAGGTCGTCAGCTAGGTATCCTTGGAATTTTTGCTGGGACTCCTTATTTATTTTGCCCACCTTTTTCCCTAGGGCCGTGTAGAGCCCGTAGAGCCTTTTTAGGGCTATTTCGGCGCCTTCCAAGGCTTCCCAGACGAAATTTACCCTTGTCCTGTAGTTTGCCATCAACAGCCAGAATCTATAAGCTACAGGGTCTATGTCTCTTTCGATTACATCCCTCAAAGTGTAGAAATTGTTCTCGGATTTTGCCATTTTTTTCTGGTCTACAAGGACCCACTCATTATGCATCCAGTATTTTACAAATTGCTTGCCGGTCGCGCCTTCGGACTGGGCTATTTCGTTTTCATGATGAGGAAATATATTGTCTACTCCGCCAGTGTGAATATCTAACTGCTTTCCTAGATTTTTCATGGACATTGCCGAACATTCTATGTGCCAGCCTGGACGGCCCTTGCCTAGTTCTGTCTCCCAAAAAACATCTCCGTCCTTTGAGTCCCACGCTTTCCAGAGCGCGAAGTCCTGCGCATTTTCTTTGTCATACTCGTCTTTTTTTATTCTACTCATTCTGCCAGCGGCATTTTCTTTCTGGTTTTCCAAAACTAGGTGTGAGAGTTTTCCGTAATTTTTAAACTTTTTAATATCAAAATAGACACTATCGTCCTCGCTTTTGTAGGCGAGTTTTTTGTCCAGCAATTTTTTTATGATTTCTACCATCTCGGGGGTGTAGTCGGTAGCTTTGGTGAATTTAGTAGGGTTCTCTATGTGGAGAGACTTAATATCTTTTAAAAATTCTTGCGTATAGAATTCCGTAAATTCTTTTAAGGACTTTTTTTCTTTTTGCGATTCACGAATAGTTTTGTCGTCAATGTCTGTCAGGTTCATGACGTGCTTCACTTTGTACCCACCATATTGCAACACTCTTTTCAAAATGTCAGCAAAAACATAGGCGCGATAGTTCCCGATGTGGGGATAGTTATAAACTGTCGGTCCACAACTGTACATATGTACTTCGTCTTTATCAATAGGGGAGAAGACTTCTTTTTCGCGTGAAAGGGTATTATATAGTAGGATTTTGTGCATTTTCTTTGAATTCATTTCTATATATCGAAATAAGAGTATAAAGCATACTTACGGATAGTGGCCCTATTAAGATACCTATCGGCCCCAAAAGTGAAATTCCACCAAGGACCGAAAACAGAATAAAAAGCGCAGGTATATTTATTTTTTTACCGACAATAAGTGGGCCTAGAAAGTTATCAATAGTTCCTACTAAAATCACCGCCCACAGCAAAAGGCCAAAAGCCGAAGTCGTGTTGCCTGCAGTGAAAAGAAAAATAATAGCAGGAACAGAAACCAGGGCAGTGCCGAAAGTTGGGATGAGAGACATAAATGCAGCCACTAAACCCCAAAGGGCACCATTGGGAATATTAAAAATCCAAAATCCAACCCCCAAAAGCGTTCCTTGGATGACAGCTATTAAGAGAGATCCCTTTATAACACTATTTACAGCCTGAGTTAATCTAGCAATTATTTTTTCATCGTCTTTATCAGAAAGAGGGGACAGCATAATCACAGCTTTTTTCCATTTTGTGCCGTCTTTTAAAAAATAAAAGATAATTAAAAGCATTAACATAAATGAAAAGAAGGCAGAAATTGTAGTGCTAAATATGTTTGCTATATTATTTGATACGTAAGAAACAAAACTTGCAGCTTTCTCGTTTATATCAAAAACTATGCTAGAGGGCAGTATTTTGTTCACGGCAGTATTTATTGAAGTCATAAATGGTCCGGTACTTTTATTGTCTACAACTTGGTGGTATATATCTTGGCTTTGATTAAAAACTAAGACACCAGTGCCCAAAATCGGCCCGCATAAAACTAGAGCAAAAATAAAAACAGTTAAAAGAGCAGAGAGCCAATTGGGTAATTTATTTTTGTTGAACCATTGATGTAAGGGGTAAAGCACAATAGCGAAAGATAGTCCTAATACTATAACCACCCAAAAAGGTTGAAAAATAAAAAAAGTAAAAATAAGAGTTGCTAGCAAGAGCCCAAAGAAGAAATATCTTTCAATGATTTTCGTTTGCATATAAGGACATTGTACCACAAGCCTTGCATTTTGGGAAAAATTCATATAATATAAGCCCTATGAATAAAGAGGAATTCGCAGTTATACAGACAGGTGGCAAGCAATACAAGGTCTCAAAGGGAGGCTTTCTTTCTATTGAAAAGATAACAGGAGAATACAAAAAAGGCGATAAATTATCTTTTGACAAAGTCTTGCTCGTAGATGACGGTAAGGACACGACCATAGGCACACCTTATATCAAGGGCGCTAAAGTGGAAGGAGAATTGGTAGAAATCGGCCGTGCTCGAAAAATCCTAGTTGTAAAATATAAACAGAAATCTCGCTACCTCCGCCGCAACGGTCACCGCCAGCCATTTTTCAAAGTGAAAATTATTTCTATAAAATAAATAAAAAAATCCCTAATTGGGATTTTTTTATTGCCGATTCTTTAATGCATTTTTGAGGGTGTCGTTGTCGGAATATTCGAGTTCGGTACCTGTCGAGAGGCCACGGCCGAGGGAAGAGATTTTTACTGTTTGTTTTTCGGATACGTCTTTTATTTGTTCTCGTACATATTGGTCTGTATGGTCGCCTTGTGGGCTTAGTGAAAAGGCCAAAATTATTTCGCTTAATTTATTTGGTTCTTTGCTTCCAGAAATTTTTTGTTTCAATTCTTCGATTCGAATTCTACTTTTAGTAGTTTTCTCTACTATAGGGACTAGCCCACCCAATATAAAATATTTGCCATGATACATTCGGCTTTTTTTCACACTTTCTAAATCAGAATCTTTTTCTACTACGAGTAGGGTAGATGAGTCTGCATTTACATTGCTACAAATATCACACAATTTTTCTTTTTTATTATTTAAAATAAAAAACCTAAAACATTCTCCACATTGTGCCACTTCTTTTTTCAAATCCAAAATCAGCCCCGATAAATTTTCATTGTAGGCGGGAGTTCTCGACATTAAAAAATAAACAAAACGCTTCGCTTGGCGTTCTCCAATCCCCGGAAACTCTTTAAAAATTTCAGCCAATTTTTCTATAATATCCATTAGACAAGCATTATATCATTAGAATTCATCCAAGTCCCCTTTAACTTTCGAAGCAGAAAATTCACTAATGTTACTTTTTTCCAATGTTAGGAATGTTGTCGTTTTTTCGTCAAAATATAGGTCGATTTTACCAGTCGGACCATTGCGGTGTTTTTCAATTAAGATTTCGGCGATATTTGTTTTTTCAGATTCCTCTTTTCCTTTGTCGTCTCGGTGAATGAACATTACCACATCCGCGTCCTGTTCTATACTTCCAGAGTCACGCAGATCTGAGAGACGAGGCTTGCCACCACGAGCTTCCACAGCGCGAGACAGCTGAGATAAGGCAAGTACTGGTACATCGAGCTCTTTGGCCAAGCTTTTGAGCGAACGGGAAATTTCTGTCACTTGGTTTACCATGCTATCGTAATTTTTTGAGGTTGTCATTAATTGCAAGTAATCTACGACTATGAGGTCAAGCCCTTTTTCTGCTTTTAGTCTGCGGGAAAGTGCTTTCATTCGTACGATAGAGTTTCCCGGTTGGTCGTCAATATAAATTTTAGCTTTTGCTAACTTGTCCAGTGAGTCACGAAGTTGCGAAAATTCTCGGTCGGAAGAAAGCCGGCCGGTGCGCAAATTCCAAGCATTCACTCGGCTCTCGGCAGAGAGCATTCTGTCCACCAATTGCTGGGAAGACATTTCCAGAGAAAATATAACCACTGATTTTTCATGGATGACTGATGTCATGCGTGCGATATCTAGCGCAAGCGTGGTCTTACCCATACTTGGGCGAGCTGCGATAATAATCAAGTCGGACTTTTGTAAACCAGAGAGCATCAAATCCAAATCTTTAAATCCAGTTGGCAGTCCTCTCAGCATGCCTTTGTTTTCGTGTAGTTTTTCCAAGCGTTCATAAGCTTCCGGCAAGGCATCTTTTAAATTCACAAATTTTTGATTTTTTGGAGAGGAGACCACGCTAAAAATTTTCTTTTCAGCCATGTCGAGGATGTCGTCCATGTGGTCGTCGCCTTCTTCAAAGGCGAGTTCAGACACATAGTCAGCAGCTTCTATTAAACTCCTCAAGACATATTTTTTCTGCACTATGTCAGCATAGTGTTTTACGTTGGTGGAAGAGGGAACGACATTTACTATTTCCGCCAGATACTGATTGCCTCCGACTTGTTCAAGTAATTTTTGCTCTCCGAGCTTGGTAGAAAGAGAGAGCATATCTATCGGCTCATTTTTTACCGACAAATCAAGCATCGCTTGGAAAATTTTCTTATGCTTCTCAACATAAAAAGATTCTGATGTTATCATGTCTTCCACTTCATGCATTGCATCTTTACGGAGCATAATAGATCCCAAGACTGCTTGTTCGGATTCGATGCTCTGGGGAGGTATACGCAGATTGTTTTGTTTATTTTTTATGACTTTCGGCATAAATTTATTCTCTACTATGCTAACAGTGTTGTCAAAGATTTAAGTTGATAAGACTGTTACTAAAATGTTAATATAGCCATATGTCTAAAAAGGTATTTTTATCGGGGATTCAGCCTTCAGGAAAACCACATATTGGCAACTATTTTGGCATGATGAAGCAGTTATTGGGCCAGCCGGAAGATTATGAGGTCTATGTTTTGATAGTTGACTACCATGCAATGAAATCTGTTAGGGATTCGAAAGAAATGAAAGAAAATATTATAGCGGTTGTGCTGGATTATTTAGCCTTGGGTCTTGATCCAAACAAAGTTACTTTTTTTAAACAAAGCGATGTTTCAGAGCATACTGAGCTCTGCTGGATTTTCGACACTATCACCACTATGCCGTATTTGATGCGCGCCCATGCTTTTAAAGATGCAGAAGCCAAGAATAAAGAAATAGATGTAGGTACCTTTAACTACCCGATGCTTATGGCTGCAGACATCCTGCTTTATGGTCCGGACATAATACCAGTGGGGGCTGACCAAAAACAACACATTGAAATTGCACGAGATACAGCTTTGAAATTCAACAACACTTACGGAGAAACTTTCAAACTACCCGAAGCCATGATTATGAAAGAAGTAGCAATAATTCCGGGCACAGACGGGCAGAAAATGTCTAAAAGTTATAACAACACTATTCCGCTTTTCGCCGAGTACGAGGAAATTAAAAAAGCGGTGATGAGCATAGTGACAGACTCTAGAGGCGGAGTGCCACAAAATGTTTTTGCTATACACAAACTATTTCGCAATGAAAATGAATTAAATAAAATTTATGCAGAAAAAGCCGGCAAGTACAAAGAGCTGAAAGAACTTCTTGTGGAAGATTTAGAGAAATTTATTGCCCCACTTAGAGAAAAGCGTAAAGAATTTGCCAAAGACATTCCAAAAGCACTTGCCATACTTAAAGCGGGGGGTGAAAAAGCCAAAAAAGTTGCTTCCGCCAAAATGGACGAAGTCCGAGAGAAAATCGGTGTAAGTGTATACTAAAACAATGAAGCACAATCGTCAAAAAGTTTTTGAATACAAAAAAGAATTGGTGGAAGTTTTTTCTAAGTTATCTGGGAATAAAGAGTTTATAGACATCTTTTTAAAAGACATTCTTACGCCTAACGAATTTGAAACCTTGGCTCTACGGTGGCAGATAGTCAAGAAATTAAATAAGGGAGAAGACCATAGGTCTATAGTAGGGGATTTGGGTCTTGGAATGAGTACTGTTACTAGGGGGTCTCGCATGCTTCGCAACAAAAATGGTGGGTTCAATGTAATGTTGAAAAAGTTTGGCAAATAAAGCTTGCCCAGTATCGAGCTTCGCTCTATTTTGGGTTATCCACAGCCCTTATCTAAAAACTCTTGCTTTATATCTTTACCTATGCTACCATGCACTAGTGCATAGATGTAAGAGTGATGATGAGAAATAATATGAAAAATAACTTTCAAACAAATAAAATAGAGAAATTATCAAACAAAGCTTGGTGGGGCGCAAGTTTCGCTTTTGCGTCTATTTGTTGATTTCTTTTTCTACTTAACCAAGCAAGGAATCCACCAACCGGCGCAAAAATCGCTGGTTTTCTGGTTTTTGTGCTAGAAAAAATTGTTCTTCGAAAGGAAAATATATGACACAGGAAGAAAAAAATTCTTGCGAGCTTGTATCGCAAGAATTGGTTGGGACAGGACTACTTTCTCTGGAAAAGTTCAACGCTCTGTGCGAAAAACACGGCGTGGATCCGAAGCTTGTTAAGCTTTACAATATGGCGATTGCTTCGACGAAGTAACTAACTTTCCTAAAAGGAGGTGATCTGATATGTGGCCTGCCGCAGACGAAGTCTGGTCCTAAGGGCTAAGTAAATAGCGTCTAGCCCAACGCAAAAATTTGGAGGCGTCGCTTGTTATGCAAGTGGCGTCACCAAATACTATTTCATTTAAATTAAAATTAACACTTGCATTTTTGTGAGGGTTGGTTATACTAAAAAGGTGAATAAGAAAATACAAGCAAATAGTTATTATTTTTTCAGCTTTACTCAAAGTCTTAGAAGGCTGATATTTGCGCTGTAAAATCTCTCAACACAAAACTACAACTCAAAAATTAGCCCTCTAAAGGGGCTATTTTTTGTTCTTCGCCCAACAAAGGGCAGAAAGGAGGTAAAATGTTTTGTTTTTTTAACGGTCCATGGGATTACCCACTGGACAAAAAAAAGAAAAAGCGTCCCAAAAAATAGGGCGTAGAACGAGCAACACCGAAAGGAGAAATGTTGCTCGTTTTTTCATTTTATTCATGATAAAATGCTGTTACCATGAAAGACAGAATTTATATAAAAGATTTGAAAGGTAATGTGGGCAAGGAGGTAGTTATTGCCGGATGGGTGGATGTGCGGCGGGACCAAGGTAAAATGGTATTTTTCGATATGCGGGATGTGACAGGTAAGGTGCAGGCTATTGCCGTACCAAACAGAAAGGAGGTAATGGAAATTGCCGGGAAAATGAGACCTGAATGGGTTTTAAAAATTACCGGCATAGTCAACAAGCGTCCAGAGAAAAATATAAAAGCTGGAGTAGTAAACGGAAACGTTGAGCTTGAGGTAACAAATATTGAAGTACTTAGTCAGGCGACAGAATTGCCATTTGCTTTGGATGCCGAGCTTAATTTTGATACTTATCTCGACTATTTACCGCTGACACTGCGCACAGAACGCGCCAGAGATATTTTCACTATGCAAGCCACGATTCTTGATGCGTATCGAAAGTCTTTGCAGACTCAAAATTTTAGTGAATTTGAAGCTCCAGCAATAGTGGGAGGTGATGCCGAAGGCGGAGCGGCCGCCTTCAAGGTGGATTATTATTATGACCAGACTGCATATCTTGCCACCAGTCCCCAGTTTTATAAGCAAATTATGGTGGGACCGTTTGAACGCGCTTTTACTGTGGCAAAGATCTTTAGAGCTGAAAAAAGCGCCACAACACGACACTTAAGCGAAGCGACTTGCCTTGATTTCGAAATGGGCTTTATTGAGAATGAATTAGAACCCATGAAAGTTCTTGAAAATGCAATTCGCGATACTGTGAAAATAGTGGGAGAGTTGCATGGAGATATGTTTGCTCGTTTTAATACGACTGTGCCCGAAGTCCCAACCGAGATTCCCATTTTTACTCTTGCCGAAGCGCAAGCGTTAATAGCTAAAGAATTTAAAAGAACCATAGAAGATAGCAACGATATGTCCCCTGAAGACGAACGGCAGATTTGCGAGTATGCCAAGAAAAATCTTAAGTCTGATTTTGTATTTATCACTAGATTCCCAACAAAAAAGCGCGCCTTCTATACTTACGAGGAACCGTCAGAAACTCCATATTCCAGAGGTTTTGATTTGCTTTTCCGAGGACTGGAAATAAACAGTGGAGCGCAACGCATACACAATTATGAGGACCTTGTAAGACGCATCATAGAGCGAGGAATGAATCCTGAAAAGTTTTCATATTATTTGCAGACTTTTAAATACGGCATGCCTCCGCACGGGGGATCATCAACAGGCTTGGAGCGTTTCACGGCGCGAATGTTGGAACTGCCGAATGTAAAAGAAGCAACGGCTTTCCCTCGCGACATGAATCGCATTGACATAAGACTTTCAGAATAAATTTATAATGCTCTATAATATTTCTGGTAAGGTTATCAAAGGGGATGGATATGGTAGAAAAATTGGTTTTCCTACCGTAAATTTAGCAAGAGACTTCAGCAAAGAGAAAGAATTTCCACCAGATGGAGTATATGCTGGAACTGCATTACTGGATAGTGTAGAATACAGAGCAGGAATTGTAATAGGTCCACTGGATAAAGTTGAAGCACATTTAATAGGCTACGCCGGAGATGCTTACGGGAAAGAAGTAACTTTGCAAATAAAAAAATTTATAAGAGATTATAAAAAATTTAACACAGAGCAGGAATTGATTATTCAAATAAAAAAAGATATGGAATTATGTTAAAAAATTACTCGGGCCCTGTTTTTATTATCGTCGCTGCATTTCTTTGGGCATTTGACGGGCTGATTCGTCAGCATTTGTATTCTCTGCCGCCCATAACCATAATATTCTTCGAGCATCTCTTTGGGCTTATAATACTGTTTCCTTTTGTTTATAAATATGTTTTAAAAACACAGCTTACTAAACGGGATTGGTGGCTTTTGGTTTTGATATCAGTTTTAAGCGGGCTTTTCGGGACTTTGTGGTTTACCACAGCCCTTGGCAAAGTACATTTTATTTCTATATCAGTAGTATTTCTTTTGCAAAAACTTCAGCCTATATTTGCCATCACTACTGCCAGAATCTTTTTGAAAGAAAAGTTGGATAGTAAATACATAAAGTGGGCGGTGTTGGCCATAGTTTCTGCATATTTTGTCACTTTCCCAAATGGAGTTGTGAATCTAGAGACTGGCGAGGGGACTATTATCGCTGCCTTGTATGCCCTCGGCGCAGCTTTTGCTTGGGGTTCATCCACCACATTTTCTAAAATGCTTTTAACCAAAGTGGATGCCAAGGTCAGCACTTTCTTCAGATTTTTTATTACGGTACTTATAGCTTTTCCAATATTGATTTTATTTGGTCATGGAGGAAGCCTGCTCTCGCCAACTACTTCACAATTTGGATTTTTGGCCCTTATAGCTATCTCCACTGGCATGGTGGCACTACTTATATACTATAAAGGCCTAGCAAAGACTCCAGTGCATATCTCTACCATACTTGAGCTTACTTTCCCATTTATCGCTATTTTTCTAGATATGACCATAAACGGCACTTCACTTGCATTTTCACAATGGGTAGGGGCTATCGTCCTTGTCTTTTCTATTTATCAAATCGCTAGATTGCGAGAACATTCATAAAAAGAAATTAGGAGCAAGATTTTTACCGGTACGGATTTTTTGAAGCTTAAAAAATCCTGAAGTTCTCGGCTCGTCAGCCTCAAAACCCCTCAAAAACCTTCTCCCAATTTCTTTTTAACTTGTATAGCGAAACTCGTCGCAGGCGCACTTTTTAGAAAGCCTTGCGCAGGAAATTAGAAAATAAAGAAAGTATTCTTTCTGTTATTTTCTTGATTGACGAGCAGTTCGCTAGCAAAGCTTTGCTAGATAGATTGCTTTATAAAAAGTTGTGCCAAGGAAGAGTTTTGCTGTTCAATAGCGTTTGTCACAAAAAGGTGAGTACAGCCATTTTTTAATATTTTCTCGGCGATTTTTTCGCCAGCGAAAACTCCATGTGTCGTGCCTACTATTATTTTCTTTGCTCCCCGGGACTTTAAGTGTTCTATGGCCCGTATTATCGTGCCGCCGGTAGATATGATGTCGTCCAAGATGCAGACATTTTTGCCACGCACAGGCACTTCTCCTTCCATTTTATGTATACGAGCATGAATCTGATTTTTTGTTGCCTTGCTTTCATGGCGTACCTTTTTCAAAGAATGTCCTTGCGCACTTTCGGTAAAGTATGATGCACCTTCATCTGGAGAAATAACAACAAATTTCTCTTTGCCGAAATATTTTTTTGCATGAGCCAGAAGTTGTTTGCCCGCAGATATATTTTCTATCGATAGTCCTGCCCGAGAAAATTTTCCGGGACGGGATAAAAAATGACAATCATAAGTAATTAATTTCTTCACTCCAAAGTTTCTTAAAAGCTCACAGAGTACATCTGCACTTACTGCCTCACCGATTTTATTTTCTCTATCTTGCCTAGCGTAAGGGAGATAAGGTACAAAAAGCTCTATGTATTTTGTTTCCTTTTTTACGCGAGACAAAATGAGCAATAATTCAAAGATTCTTTTATCTGGTTCCGGAAACAGCCTGTGGTATATGGCCAACTTCTTGTTTTTTAGAGATTTGATACTAGGTATCAATACATAGGATTCAGTATCCGGAAAATGCTTGATTATAATGTTGGATTTCCCAAAGTCGGTGGCATATGGGGTGATTAATTTCATGCTAGAATAGTACCATGGATTTATTAAAGAAAAAATGTGTGCCGTGTGAGGGCAGGGGAATAAAACCTTTTGATAGGGCTGAAGCGCAAGACTATGTGGATGAGTCTCACGGCTGGACCCTAAGTGAAGATGCAAAGGAAATTTCCAAAGAATATAAGTTCCAAGATTTTATCGGAGCAATAAACTTCGTAAATAAAGTAGCCGACATTGCCGAAATGGAAGGCCACCATCCGGACATCCAAGTACACTATAACAAAGTTCTCCTAGAACTCTCTACTCACGCCATCGGCGGCCTCTCCGAAAATGATTTCATCGTAGCTACCAAAGTGGACGCGCATAATAGGTTTTAGCTAGGGAACTTGCTTTTGAAGACGAGGTCGGAGAGGGGCTTTCTGTCGCTTGGATTTTCGCGGGCGCGCAGAGGCTCGGGCAAATCTGCGACATTGCCATGTTTGCCGACGGCTATCATCATCTCAACGGTGTAGTTTTCTGGGATGCCAAGCTTTTCTTTGGCCAGAGCGTAATCAAAACCTTCCATGCCATGCGCTACGAGGTTCATAGTGGATGCCTGTAAAGCGAAGTTTTCCCATGCGGCACCGGTGTCGAATGAATGAGTGCGAGACACTGTGCCTTTATAATGTAGGTCATGTGAAATGGTCACAACAAGAGCGCTTGCATTTTTGCACCAGTCTTGGTTGAAGGGGATTAAGAGTGAAAACAAAACATCAAACTCCGGCGTGCCACGCATAGCATATATGAACCTCCATGGCTGCATGTTGCTAGCTGAAGGCGCCCAACGCGCAGCCTCAAAGAGGGTCATAAGCTCTTCCTCACTTATACTTTCCCCCGACATTGCTCGTGGCGAATACCTCTCCAAAAATATGTCATCTATCTCGTATTCCGTTTTTCTTCCGTTCACAGTTTTCATCTATTTGTGATATTTTCTGTATTGGGTTTATTTTGATTTAGTTCATTTATTTTATTTTGACTTATTAAATTCAGCCAACTAAAAATAATAAGGGTTATTATTGCGAAAGGAAGAGAAGTCAGCACAACATAGGTAGTTATTTTTGCACGAAATCTATATTTTTTTATTTTATCATCTGTATCTATTTTTTTATTAAAATCACCATCGTAAGGAAATCCATGTGCTCTTTCTTCGTTTACTAATTGAAAGCTTCTCTCTGCTATTTTAGCTGTCACAAAGTGTGCTAAAAAATTAAAAGTTATAGGTAGGAATAAAAAACACCAAGAAATTAATAAAAAATAAGAGTGAGTAATATAATTTTTTAAATACCCTATAAGACTTATTGTAAGTACAAATGATCCAGTACTTAAAACAAATATTATGTTATTCATTGAACGATAAGCCGTGTTACCTAGCTCTGTTTGTCGTTCTTGATTTATATCAGAAACCTGTATTAAATGATCTTTTCTTTCTTTATCCATATTACATTATTATATACTAAGTTTACTCCAAAAACCCTTCAATTTTCTTACCGTCTCTTTTGAGCCAAAGGGTGTTGCCTTCGAGGCGTTCGAGGACTTGCTGGATGGCGCGCTTGGCGCCCGGAGCGTCGTGAGTGGCAAAGAACTCTTTAAATGATTTCAAATGTTTTTCTTCAGCGCTGCCGGAAATAGCTTTTATAAGTCTCGCAAGTGTATGCCCGCCGTCGCCATAACGCGAGACGAGAATTTTCCAATTTAATTTAATGCATTTAAGCCAAATGTCACGGCCCTCGGGATTGGCTCCTATGGAGGAGAGGATGCCTACAGTGTCTTGGGTGCGGACATGTTTCGACATTGCGAATTCGCAAGTAAGCTTTAGAATTTTTGGGTCAGAGAAGTCTCCCAGCACTCCGCCTATTCTATTCTTCTCTTCATGTAATGTTTCTTTTTTATATTTTTCAATAAATATTTTATATTCTTTCATGCCACCACTGGATGCGACAACTGAATATACAGCTCCGCGAATGTCCGGATTTATTTTTCCAGTTTTAAACATTGCTCTTGCTTTGTTTATTATTCCTGTGTGCCCGGAGCGTCCTAAACGAGAAATACAAAGGGAGCGAAGCAATGTGTCGGTATGCATTTCATTTTTTCTAGGACTCCATCCCAAGCGTTTCATGGTGGGGGAGAAAAGGTCGAGAATAAGTTTATCCAAATTACTTTTTGTGGGTCGAAGATGCCGAGCTTGTCGAGGTACTATCAATTGTTCAAGTCGCGCAAGGCCGAGAGCAATTTCAAGCCAAACAGTGTAATTGTCTTCCCCGCCTGCAACAGCTTTGCCGTAGGCATTGCGGGCAGGATTTTTATATGCAGATAAAAATTCTAATGCATCAGTAGTGGGTATAGTGCCAGCCTCCGAGAGAGCAAAGAGGTCGCGAATAACGCCGAGCCTGTCGCGAGGTGACAAAATCTTTCTCTCTACTGGCATTTTTAACTTTTCCAACAATTCTTTACTATATGCAGTCCTAAAGAATCCCGTCTCTCCAAAGTTTACTTTTAAATAAGAGTTTTCTAAAATAAACTTTTTAAGGGGTTTGGCGAGCGACGGCGAGCCAATTTCAGGATTTTTCAAGCTTCGAAAAATCCGTACCGGCAAAAAGTTTGATTTTTGAGAACTCTGATACTGCACATTCGATGAATTATGTAAGGGCACTTGCCAGATAGTTTTATCTTTTGATTTTTTCTTTGAAATAGGGCTAGCGAAAAATCTTTCTTGCGAAAGAGCAAGTTTACCGTTTTTGATTTCAGCTTTGACGACAGGGTAGCCGGGTTTGCTGGTCCAATTGCGCATCATTTTTGCGACAGGCTTGCCGGAAACTTTTTCAAACGCTTGCCATAGGTGAAGCGTTTCGGTATTTTTATAACTGTGCTTTTTCAGATAGTGATGCAGGCCGGCTCGGAAATCTTTTTCTCCCAAGTAGCTCGCCAGCATGCGAATGACTGATGCGCCTTTGGCATACGAGACTTCATCAAATATTTCTCCTATTTCATCCGGATGATGCACGGGTATCTCTATCGGATGTGTATTTAGTAGAGCATCCAAGTGCAATGCTCTACCGAGGTCGTTGGTAGAGAATTGTGTCCAAATGTCCCACTTTGGGAAAAGTTTGTCCACGGCGAGGTATTCTATATATGTAGCGAAGCCTTCATTGAGCCATAAGTGTGTCCACCATTCCATAGTTACAAGGTTGCCGAACCATTGATGGGCGAGCTCGTGGGCTATCACGAGCGCCACCCATTGTTTGTTGGAAACAGAAGAATGGTTTTCATCCACCAAGAGCGCGCTTTCGCGATAGGTAACGGCACCCCAGTTCTCCATGGCTCCGGACTGGAAGTCTGGTATAGCTATCATGTCTAAAGTATTCAGAGGATATTTTATATCAAAATATTTTTCATAAAATTCCAGAGTTTTCACTGCGCAGTCGAGCGCGAAGCCTGCCTGATGTTTTTTGCCGTGGGTGGTGTAGACGCGCACTTGCACTCCAGTCTTTGTTTTCTTTTCAATATATTCGAAATCACCAACAATGAAGGCGAGGAGGTAAGTAGACATCTTGGGTGTAGGGTGGAACCGAATGACTTCAAAACCACTTTCATGTTCTTCTACTGACTTTGGCAAGGTATTGGAAATAGCGGTTTTGCCTTTTGGCACTACAAGAGAGACATGGAATACTGCTTTCTGCGCCGGCTCGTCAAAACAGGGAAAAGCTCTTCGCGCATCGGTGGCTTCGAACTGCGTGGTGGCCATGTGGTGCTCTTTGCCATCTATGTAGTAGCGACTGCGATAAAATCCACGCATTTTGTCATTCAGTATGCCTTTGAATACTATGGTCAATTTATTTTTTCCGGCAGGAATATTTTCTGGGAAAGTGAAAGTTGCTGTCTCTGATTTTTCATCATAAGAAATTTTACCCCACATGTCAGACATGTGGGCAGTCTCGATTTCCAGCTCTTTAGAATGGAGAGTTAATGTCTTTGTCTTTTTTAAAATAGAGAGGGTAATGGTTTCAACTCCTTCAAAAGTGAAATTTTTCAAATCAGGACGTATCTTGAGGTCGTACTCTATCGGTATGACATTTTTCGAAAGGCGAACGGTCTGTTTCATTTAGTCAGTATATCTTTTTTCGTTAAAAATGCTAATATATAAGCGTGGAAAGCAAAACTTATCAAATAAAAACAGGAAATTTCGAGGGGCCGTTTGGGCTACTTTTGGACTTAGTGGAAAAGCGCAAACTTTTCATAAATGATGTGTCTCTGGCCTCTGTTACTGAAGACTATTTGCAGTACATGAATAAGCTAGGGGGCTTAAGCCCGGGAGAGGTTGCGAGCTTCATATTGGTGGCATCCACGCTTATTTTAATAAAGTCGAAGTCACTTTTGCCGAATTTAAATCTGACAACAGAAGAAGAGGGCGACATAAAGAATCTGGAAGAAAGGCTTCGCCTTTATGAGCTTTTCATGAAACTCGGAGGTAATATAAAAAATAATTTCGGTAAGAAAATAATCTTTGCCCCACAAGAAAGAAAAAGTGAGGTGCTGATATTTTTGCCGGACGAACAGATAACCAAAAAGAGCATGATGACTTTCGCGCAGGATGTCCTCGGCGCTATGCCGAAAAAAGTATTCTTGCCCGAAGTGGAAGTGAAAAAAGTCATCAGCATCGAAGAGATGATAGATAAACTAACAGACAGAATAAAAAATTCGCTCAAATTAAATTTCAAAGATCTCAACGGCAAAGTCTCGAACCGCGAGGAGAAAGTGGTGGTCATCGTCGGGTTCTTGGCGATGCTCGAGCTTGTAAGGCAAGGAATTATGGATGCAGTGCAAGAGAATGATGGCGCAGACATTATTATGGAGAGAATAGAAATTACTGAAATTCATGATTAATTTAGAAAATAAAATCGAAGCAATATTATTCTGGAAAGGAGAGCCAATGTCACGCAAAAAGTTGGCAGAGATTTTGAAAGTGGGACAAACGGAACTAAATGAGGGAATAGAAAAGCTCAAAGAAAATTTAAGCGGTAGAGGAATAGTGTTGATAGAAAAGGAAAATGATTTAATGCTTGGCACAATGCCCGAGCTTTCCAAGCTCATTGAAGATTTACAAAAAGAAGAATTAAATAAAGACCTTTCTAAAGCGAGCCTTGAGACACTTTCTATTATTCTCTATAAAAATGGTGCAAATAGAGCCGAGATAGACTATATACGGGGAGTGAACTCTAGCTTCACTCTACGCGCGCTTTCTATTCGTGGATTAGTAGAAAAAACTACCGACCCAAAGGATAGCCGACGCTATATTTACAAACCAAGCTTCGAACTCTTGTCCTTCATGGGCGTAAAATCCGTGGAAGAATTACCGGACTATAGTGAAGTAAACAATGGCATCGAAATTGCCGCTAAAAATTTAGAGGAGGAAATTAAAGAAGAGAGTAATTAGAGGCAGTCGGGGTTGATGCTCAAAACATAATTCTTGATTAAATCTTCTCCTTCTACAAATTCACCTCCTTCAAAACCCGAGATATCTTTTTCTTTTACTAAATTTTTATACTCTTCCGTAAAAGTTCGTGCAAGTGGCAGATATGACCAGTGCCATTTTTCTTCATTGTGGCCGGTTGGCCTGTTCTCGCCTTTTAAATTATAAGTCTGACAAAATCCGAAATCTTTGGCATTTTTTACCAGCCAGTCATAAACTTTTCCTCCTGTTTCTCCTTCGAAATACTTTGGATTGGCATTATTTATGTCTATATCCGTACCCCAGTGGTGGCGAGAGGCGCTGGGCACGGCGCTATACTCCAATATTTTTTTAAATCTTTCTCGTCCATCCGATATACTTTTCGATAAATCTTCTCCGTCCACTATGGTGTAACCGGTCCACTTTTTATTCCACAAATCTTTTTGGTAGTCGAAATTTCTGGCAGCTGAAGCTATTTTTAGCTCTACTCCATCAGCTTCTGCAGCTTCCCTCATTTTCAGAAATGCGTTCAGAGTTTCTTTTCTCAAATACATTTTGTAGCCACCAATATTGTATTTTTCTGGCACCGGAGCGAAATCTTTTCTCTCGGCTGGGTCAAATTTGCCTAATAAATAAACTTTTACTTTGGCTTCTTTGAGTGCCTGTTCGGCTTTCAAGATTCTCTGTTCGATTTCTTCGTTTTCCTTTTTCTGTCGCAAGTCCATAAAATCTGAAGTTAGGCGGGGGGTCAGCACAATAAATATCATAAAGAAAGTTACAAACGCGTATATGAAATTTGGAGCATGTTTTTCGATGGGATTCACTTGAAAACATTACCATATAAAGCTATATTTAGGCAATGGAGGCTCAAACAAAAACCTGTCACCCCGAACGAAAGCAAAGCTTCGTACGGGGCAGGAAATTGTAAAAATATGGAAAAGAAATCACAAAAGGTGGTGTGTCAGAATTGTAGGGCTAATTTCGTCATCGAACCGAATGATTTCGGTTTTTATGAAAAAATAAAAGTTCCACCACCGACCTTTTGTCCAGAATGCCGAAGACAGCGCAGATGGGCTTGGAGGAACAATATGTCTCTTTACTCTAGGAAATGTAAACTATGCGACGAATCTGTAATTTCTATTTATTCTCCGGATTCTAGTATTATTATTTACTGCAATAAATGCTGGTGGAGCGATAAGTGGGACCCAAAAAGCTACGGAAAAGAGTATGATTTCTCAAAACCATTTTTTACGCAGTTCAAGGAGCTAATGCAGAAAGTGCCTCATATGTCAGTGGTCAATGATGATGGTATTGCGAGCGTAAACTGTGAGTACACCCACGATTGGTGGTTTTCCAAAGACTGCTATATGTGCTTCTCCGGCTGGAATGTGCAGAGCGTTATGTATAGTTTTTTTATGTTGCAGGGACGGGACATGATGGACTGCAATATTATTCGTTCCAAAAGTGAAAATCTATATGAATGCGTGCGCGGCAAAAATTCGTATCAATTGAAATATTCCCAACTATGCTTGGCTTGCATCGATTCCCAATTTTTATATGATTGCGCCAACTGCTCGAATTGTTTTATGTGCGCCAACCTAAGGAACAAAAAATATCATTTTAAGAATAAAGAGTATTCCAAAGAGGAGTATGAAAAGATTTTAGCAAGTTACCGGCTCGATACATTTTCTGGTGTAGAGAGAGCGCAAAAAGAATACGATGAGTTTATTTTGCAGTATCCCAGAAGGTATGTGTTTATAACCCACAGCTTGAATTGCAATGGTGACCATATTTCTTTTTCTAAAAATTTAAAAAATTGTTTCGTGGCTAAAAATTGTGAAAACTGCAGGTATTCTGAATTTATCGGTGATGCCAATAACCCGAACAAAGACTGCTACGATATCACCATGTCCGGCGGGGTGTCAGAAAGCTATGAAGGGGTAGTCATAGATCACTCACAGCTCAATCTTTTCTCTGTATTCTCCGTTAAGAGCCAAGACTTGAAGTACACACAACATTGCCACAACTGCAAGCACTGCTTCGGCTGTGTCGGTTTGCGGAATGCAAACTACTGCATTTTTAACAAACAATATACGAAAGAAGAATATGAAAAGCTTATGCCGAAAATTATAGGACACATGAATAAAATGCCCTATGTTGACCACATAGGAAATTCCTATGGATATGGGGAATTTTACCCCATAGAGATGTCACCCTTCGGCTATAATGAAACATACGCTCCAGAGCTTCAGATGTTTACAAGGGAGGAAGCAGAAAATAACGGCTACAACTGGCGGGAGAATGTACAAAGAACTAAAGGCAAGGAAACTATTTATCCGGAGGACATTCCGAATTCTGTTGATGATGTGGCAGACAATATACTCGACGAAGTTTTGTGCTGCATTGTCTGTGAAAGAAATTATAAAATTGTTCCAAAGGAGCTTATTTTTTATAGAAAGTTAAAAATTCCGATTCCACGCAGATGTTTCTACTGCCGTTACCAAATGCGCCTACTCAAAACAAACTCTTTGAAGCTCTGGCATAGAAAGTGCATGAAAGAAGGCTGTAAAAATGAATTTGAGACCTCATATGCACCGGAGCGGCCGGAAATTGTTTATTGTGAAAAATGTTATCAGAGTGAGGTATATTAATGATATAGTGTATATATGTATCTAGATTTAGTTAAAATTTTTGTACCGACTACATTTGCCTTTTTTCTGGGTATTTTTATTACGCCTTTGGCTACCCATTTTTTCTACAAATATAAAATGTGGAAGAAAAAAGCAAGGAGTGAAGATATAACATCCGCTGATTTCAAATTAATCCATCAACAGAAAGAAGAAACTGAAATTTCAACCCCATGCGTGGGCGGTATTGTCATCTGGGTTTCTGCACTCTTCACTGTTTTTGTATTTTTTCTGTTGTCAGTTATTTTTCCGAATGATTTGTTTTCAAAATTAAATTTTTTCAGTCGTTCGCAAACTTTTATCCCTGTGGGCATATTTATATTGGGAGCCATATTGGGACTGGTGGACGACGTTTTGGAAATTAGAGGCAAAGTGGATATAACCAGAAATTCAGCTTGGTATACCAGAATAAAATTATTTATCATAACAATACTGGGCTTACTCGCAGGCTTTTGGTTCTTTTTCAAACTAGATATGCATTCTGTTCATATTCCTTTTAACGGCAATGTGGAGCTTGGAATTTTATTTATACTGTTTGTCGTTATTGTGATGCTCTCTACTTTCTCCGGCGGAGTAATAGACGGGCTAGACGGACTCTCCGGCGGAGTTTTGGCATCTATTTTTGGAGCTTACTCTGTTATCGCTTTCGTCAATAATCAAATAGATTTGGCGACTTTCTCCGGAGTAGTGACAGGCGCAATTTTGGCATTTCTTTGGTTCAATATTCCTCCGGCGCGTTTCTATATGGGGGAGACCGGCATGATGCCACTTACTATTACTCTCGCCACTATAGCGTTTTTGACGGATACAGTTTTGATTTTACCGATAATAGCCTTTCCGCTGGTTATTACTTCAGCTTCTTCCAGCCTGCAGCTTCTTGCCAAAAAGTTTTTTGGCAAGAAAGTTTTTCGAGTGGCGCCACTGCATCACCACTTTGAAGCTATTGGCTGGCCGTCTTACAAAGTTACTATGCGTTTTTGGGTTCTGGCGGTCGTGTCTGCTATTATTGGAATAATTTTAGCGGTCATTAGCAGATAGAGCTTTAGACTCTTAGATAGAGTCTAAAGCTCTATCTGCAAAAGTATGAAAACAAAGAAAGTAGACAAATTTTTTCTCGGTATCGTACTTATCTTGATTTTTTTCGGGCTGGCTATTTTTGTTTCCGCATCTTTGGGCATCTTGGCAAAAAATGAAAAGATTTTTTATTCCGTGCTTTTCAGCCAGCTTGTCTTAGGGCTTGGGATGGGGTTCGTCGGCATGTACCTTTGTTTTAAAATTGACTACAAGTTTTGGCGTAAATACGCCTTTTATATTTTTTTAGCTTCGACACTGCTCACCGCGGCTGTTTTTATTCCCGAGCTAGGGTGGAGCCACGGCGGAGCTCAAAGGTGGATACAGTTTGGAGGATTTTCTTTTCAACCGGTAGAAATTTTAAAGTTTGGTTTTGTGATTTATTTTGCTGCCTGGCTGTCCTGGGCAAAAAACAAAGTGCAGGATTTCAAATTCGGCATATTGCCATTTTTTATAATGATTTCTATAATAGCTCTGATTTTAATAAATCAACCCGACACCAAAAGCTTCATTTTAATAGCCACAACAGGCATATCAATGCTTTTTATTTCTGGTGTGTCGATGAAAAAGATTTTTGGAGCAGGAATTTGTATAGTGTTAGTTTTGATGGCGCTATTGTTATATAAACCTTATTTGCAAGAAAGATTTAAAACTTTTTTAGACCCCTCGAGTGATCCTAGAGGTTCTTCCTACCAAATCCAACAGTCGTTAATTGCCTTGGGCTCTGGGGGCGCCATAGGCCGTGGATTTGGCCAAAGCGTTCAAAAATTTAGCTACTTACCTGAACCGCAGGGAGACTCCATCTTTGCTGTTTTAGGTGAAGAATTAGGTTTTGTGGGAGCAGGCGCAACCATATTTCTTTATCTGCTTTTTGCTCTGCGCGGATTTCGCATCGCAAATCGCGCACCGGACCCTTTTGGTGGACTTTTAGTCTCGGGGATTGTTATACTGATTACGGTGCAGTCATTTATGCACATTGCTTCCATTACCGGAGTCTTCCCGCTTACCGGCGTGCCGCTTCCTTTTATGAGCCATGGCGGCACATCCCTCATGATCTATATGGCAGCTATGGGTATTGTATTAAACATATCAAAATTTAACAAAAATTAACATGAAAATAGTTTTTACAGGCGGAGGAACAGGCGGACACTTTTATCCCATCATCGCTGTTGTTCAAAAAGTAAACCAAATCATCGACCATGAGAATATAATAGGAGCCAAGCTCTATTATATTTCCAACAGTCCCTATGACAAAGAGATGCTATTTGAAAACGGACTTTTATACGAAGAAGTAACTTCTGGGAAAATGCGAACCTATTTTTCCCTTAAAAACTTTTCTGATGTGTTTAAAATATTTTTCGGCACAATAAATGCAATTTATAAATTATTTTCAATTTACCCTGATGTTGTTTTCGGCAAAGGGGGCTACGCGTCCTTCCCGACAATTTTTGCCGCGAGGTGTCTTCGCATTCCTGTGGTGATTCACGAATCAGACTCGGCGCCAGGGCGGGTAAATAAATGGGCTGGGCACTTCGCTAAAAAAATAGCCATCTCTTTCCAAGAAGCGAGCGACTTTTTCCCTAAGAATAGTGTGGCTTGGACTGGACAGCCGATAAGAGCTGAAGTAGAACATCCTGCGCCCAAGGAAGAAGCCTTCGAGTATTTTAAATTGGAGTCGAAGTTGCCGGTTATTTTAATTTTAGGAGGCTCACAGGGCGCGGAACTTATAAATAACACCATTTTAGATGCAGTTCCAAGACTGGTAAAAAGTTATCAAGTTATCCACCAAACTGGAGTTAATAATTTTAAAATGGTTGAGGCTCGAGGGAGGGTAGTATTAACCGACAATGAATACAAGCTAAGATATCTATCATTTCCTTTTTTAAACAACTTGCAACTGAAAATGGCGGCAGGGGCGGCAACTATTGTTATTTCCCGAGCGGGTTCGGCTCTTTTTGAAATAGCCTCTTGGGGGTTGCCTTCAATCTTAATACCGTTTACACAATCTAATGCCGACCATGCCAAGAAAAATGCTTTCAACTATGCTCGCGCTGGCGCCTGCAGTGTCATCGAAGAGGCGAATATGACCGCTAATATTTTAAGTTCAGAAATTGAGAGAATTGTAGGAGATAAGGAAGATTATGCTCGAATGGCAGAAGCGGCAAAAGTCTTCAATAAACCCGATGCGGCGACGAAAATCGCCCGCGCGCTCGTGGACATAGCTTTAAGCCACGAGAAATAAATGTTAAACTGTTTAAATGGATAAAAAAGTTGTAACCAGATTTGCACCCAGTCCTACGGGGAAGTTTCATGTAGGCGGTGTTAGGTCGGCGCTTTATAATTACCTTTATGCTAGAAAAAATGGGGGGAAGTTCATTTTGCGTTGCGAAGATACGGACAAAGAAAGATCCAAAAAAGAATATGAAGATTACTTTCTTGATGTATTTAAATGGCTAGGTTTGAACTACGACGAATACTACCGCCAATCTGAACGCACCGCTATTTATAAAAAATACTTGAGTAAACTCATAGAAGAAGGTAAGGCGTATATTTCAAAAGAAGAAATAAAGGAAGAGGGGCAAAGAAGTGAAGTTATTCGTTTTAAAAATCCCAATATAAGAATTAATTTTCACGACGAAGTATTAGGCGACCTCTCTTTTGACACTACGGATTCCAAAGACTTTATTATAGCGCGCGATCTTGAAACTCCGCTTTTTAATTTTACCAATGTTGTGGATGATTTTGAAATGGGAGTCACTCACGTGATTCGCGGGCAAGAACATGTGTCCAACACTCCGCGGCAAATTTTAATTGGCGAAGCCATAGGTGCTCCAAGGCTCATTTATGCCCACTGCTCTATTATCTTAAACGAAGAAAGAGCCAAACTGTCCAAGCGCGACCCTTTGGTGCTTCCAGCTCTTGGCTACAAAGAAGAGGGGTATTTACCGGAGGGCATACTTAACTTCATGTCTCTTTTGGGCTGGAACCCCGGTACTCCGGAAGAAATTTTCACCCTGAAAGAATTAGTGGAAGCTTTTTCTATAGAAAGAATGCAAAAGCAGCCAGCTATATTTAATGTAGATAAGTTACATTGGGTAAATAAAGAACATATCAAGAAGTTGTCTGGAGAGGAAATAGAAAAAAATATTTTAGCATGGCTGAAACCTGCTTACGCAGGTTTCAGGGAGAGTATCCTTATAAAACTAATTCCGGTGATTCTGGAGAGAATTTCAAAATGGAGCGATGTGAAAAACATGGCCGAAAAGGGGGAGCTCGACTTCTTCTTTAAACAGCCGGAATATGATAAGAGTAAATTAATTTATAAAAATGCTGCACTCGAAAAAATAGTTTCTAATCTAGGCAAAGCTATTGTAGTTTTGAAAAATTTAGATGAAAAAGATTTTAATAAAGAAAATATAAAAACAAAATTAATGGATACAGCAGATAGTCTAGATAGTCGAGGTGAATTACTACATCCGGTGCGTTTTGCCCTTTCCGGACTAGACAAGTCTCCAGACCCATTTATTATTGCCGAGATTTTAGGTAAAAATGAAACTATTTCAAGATTACAGAAAGCTATTTAGTATAATTATTTTTACAATACTGATAATACCTTTGGCTTTTTCCCATGCGCAAACAGCCGGAGATTTAAAAGATAAAATAAATCAAAAAGATGCTGACATTCAGCAACTGGAGAAAGAAATAGCTGCTTATCAGCTAGAGCTTGATACTCTAGGAGAACAAAAAAGCTCCCTCAATAGCGCCATCAAACAGCTTGATTTAACAAAGAAAAAATTAAATACCGATATTGCCGTAACGGAGAAAAAGATTGATAAAACAAATCTAAAAATAGAAAGTTTAAGCTCCGACATAAGTACGAAACAGGACACAATAACAAACAACGTAGAATCTATCAAGTTGGAAATTCGAAAAACCAACGAATTTGAGATGAACAGCATCCTTTCAACTCTGCTTTCTGAAAATGACTTTACGGTCATCTGGAACGACATAGACAATATAGCCACGGTGCGGGAAAAAATAAGGCAAGACATAGTCAAGCTAAAAGAAATAAAGGGGGAACTGGAAGATACCAGGAAAGAAACCATTTCTGCTAAAAATGAACTTACTAAGCTTAAGTCCAGACTTTCTGACCAGAAGAAAATAGTGGTGCAAAATACAAATGAAAAAAACAAACTGCTAAAGCAGACGAAAAACAATGAAGCTAATTACCAAAAACTGCTTAAAGAGCGAATGGCCGAGAGGGATGCCTTTGAGAAAGAGTTGCGCGACTACGAAGCCCAGTTGGAATTTATTCTAGATCCGTCCAAACTGCCTTCGGGCGGAGTATTAAGCTGGCCGCTTGAAAGAATATTTGTGACCCAGCTATTTGGCAAGACAGTAGACTCCAAACGCCTGTATGCATCGGGCACCCACAACGGCGTGGACTTTCGCGCCTCGGTGGGGACGCCGGTCATGGCTATGGCTGACGGCACAGTTTTGGGGGTAGGAAATACTGACACAACTTGCTATGGAGCATCTTTCGGCAAATTTGTTTTTATAAAATACAACAACGGCCTTGCGAGCACCTTTGGGCATTTGTCACTTATAAAGTCATATGAAGGGCAAAGAGTTAGAAGGGGCGAAGTGGTAGGCTATACCGGCAACACTGGGCATACCACCGGCCCTCATTTGCACATATCTCTATACGCTTCGGAAGCTGTCAAAATGGCTTCCAAGCCCTCTAAAGCCTGTGGCGGGCGTATTTACAGGCTACCCGTTGCGCCGATTAATGCTTACCTTGATGCGTTGTATTATTTGCCTCGGTTGTAGTATAATTTATAGGTTATGAAAAATAAAAAGAGTGGTTTTATTCAAATAATTATTCTTATCGTCGTTGCTCTTCTAGTGATGCGTTATTTTGGTCTCACTATTTCCGGAATCTTGGATTATTTTGGTCTTACGTGGACTGAAATTATTAGTTGGCTCAAAAAAGCCTTGGATTGGCTCAAAGAGTTATTTCAAAGTGTAAAGTAAATAAAAAATAAAAATACCCCGAAGACCGAAAGGTAATCGAGGTTCTTTTGGTTTCATTTTTTCTAAAGAACTTACCCAGACGAGGGTGACGTGAGATCTGTCCGCTCCTTGCTTAAGATCCAATCACGTCACCCTTTGCGCTTGGTCAGTGCGTACTGCGTTAGATACCACTGACCTCATTCGGTGTGCGACTTCGAGAGGCACACCGAATGGAACTTTACTCGTCGCCTTGTAACGACCGAGGCAGGGCAAATGGGTCGCCCTCCTCTGCTACTTCTTCCGTCGTCTTGGCGAGTGGTTCAGGCTTTGTTGCCCGAGTTAAGAAAACAAAAATTTGGGCTATCATTGCTAGCGCTAGGCCGGCAAATTCAAGCCACATCAACCTTTCCCATGTCATACGTATCCTCCTATCCATGTTTATACCACAAAGTTAGAAATAAACAAGGAAAACTAAAGGAGCCTGCCCCAACCGAGTTTCGTTCTGGTTCGGGGTTATCCACAGCTTAGGCTTGGTGTTATTTTCTGATGTGGAATATAATGTATATTAAGTGGGAAAAAGTGGGAAATGTGTGGATAATGATTTTTAAATAAAAATATGCTCATCGGTGAATACATACATACAATAGACGAGAAAAACAGAGTTTCCTTGCCGGTAAAGTTCAGGAAGGAAATGGGCAGAAAAATTATTATCACACCGGGGCTGGGGCAGTGTTTATTTATTTTTACAACTGCCGAGTGGGCAAAAGTAAGTAAAAAACTTTCCGACTCGGAGGCCGACCTTTCTTTCCTGAAAGCAGACCAGAGAAGTTTCAACAGATATATGTTTGGACGAGCGGCGGAAGTGGAAATTGATGCAATCGGCAGAATGCTGATACCGGAATTCCTGCAAGAGGGTATCAGACTTCGAGACAAAGCGGCAATTATCGGAGTCAAAGATAGGGTGGAGATTTGGAACGAAAAGGCATGGAGAGAGCAGAAAGAAAAAATCGGGAAAGAAGCGGAGCAATTGGCAGAGAAGTTAGGAAATGAATGATATGGAAAGCGTGCATAAGACAGTTCTTTTACAAGAGACAATAGATGGTTTGAATTTGAAAAATAATTCTGTAGTCGTGGATGCCACATTCGGTGGAGGCGGGCATAGCTTAGAAATTTTATTAAGAAACCCAAATACAAAAGTTATCGCCATTGATCAAGATAGTACCGTTTGGGAAAGGGTGAAAGAAAAATTTAAAGGATTAGAGAACAGAATTTCTTTTACCAATAAAAATTTCCGAGACATAGATAAACTGGAGAATATTGATCCCGTTAGAAGCCGCCCTCTCGAACACGAGAGTGCTACGATCACCTTGGGGCGACCTGCTTCTAACGGGATTGATGGAATTATTTTTGATTTAGGTTTAAGTTCCGACCAGCTAGAGAATTCCGGACGAGGATTTTCTTTCATGAAAGATGAGCCCTTGCTCATGCAAATGAAAAGTTCAGCGAAAGAAAATCCTTCTCCAGAAGATGTTACAGCACTTGATGTGGTAAATACATGGAGCGAGAAAAGTTTAGCCGATATTATTTATGGCTATGGAGAGGAAAAATTTAGCCGGAGAATAGCCAAGGGCATAGTGGAGACACGACAAAAGAAAAAGATTGAAACCACGACCGAACTAGTCGAAATCATCAGTCAGGCAGTTCCGGCAGCATATAGGAGAGCCAGATTACACTTTGCCACCAGAACCTTTCAGGCCATAAGAATAGCAGTAAATGACGAGCTGGGTAGCTTGGAACAAGGATTGAGTAAAGGATTTGACGCATTAAAAATAGGTGGACGAATAGCAACAATTTCTTTCCACAGCTTGGAAGACCGAATAGTAAAAAGATTTTATAAAAAAAAGGTTACGGAGGGAAAAGGAAAATTAGTAAATAAAAAGATAATTTTAGCAGATAATAGTGAAATTAAAAATAATCCAAGAGCCAGAAGCGCAAAATTACGAATAATAGAAAAAATATAAAAAATATGAGTCCCGTTAGAAGTTCACTGGCGGGAGATAAAAAGAAAAATTATAAATTTTAAAACTTCTAACGGGATGAGTGCGATAGCTTCAAAAATAAATATGCAAATCAGGAGTATCAATGTTATAAACAACAATGTTGAAAAACTCTTTTTGCGTATCTTACTTTGGTCTTTCGCGACATTTCTTTTGTGGTATATTTTCCTTTTAGGCAGTATGGTTTTCAATATTGTAGAACGCCGAACCCTTGAAAAAGAAGCGTTGGTTTTATCTAATCAAGTTCATGAATTGGAGCTTAACTACCTATCAATGTCTAACAAGATTGATCTTACTTTTGCATATTCTGTGGGTTTTAAGGAGACGAATATCAAGTTTGCAACTCGTAAATTTTTAGGATTTAACCCTAGCAACGGGTCATCTGGTAATATTGATAGTATTTCTAAAAATGAAATTTAGTTTTCTCTTTAGGTCCAGAGTCATTCTTTTTTGCTTGATTTTATTTTCTTTGGTTTTGATGTCCAAGCTGTTTTTGGTGCAAATAATGCATGGTGGAGCGTATGGAGAGGAAGCGAACCGTCAGTATGCCACACCGTCATCAAACATTTATGAACGCGGAACTATTTATTTTATGCGCAAAGACGGAGAACCAGTATCTGCGGCTACCCAGACGTCTGGATTTAAGCTAGCTATTGAGCCTACTAAAATTATCGACTTTGAAAATACTTACAAAAAGTTGTCAGACATAGTAGCTATAAGTCGTGATGATTTTCTAGCTAAAGCGCTGAAGAAAAACGACCCCTACGAAGAAGTCGCAAGCCATCTTTCCAAAGAGGAAGCCGACGCTGTATCGGCGTTAAAGCTTTCCGGAGTAAATATTTTTAAAGAAAAGTGGCGTTTTTATCCCGGAGTTTCTTTAGCTTCGCATACTCTTGGCTTTGTGGGGTATAAAGGCGACGAACTTGGCGGACGCTATGGCCTAGAGAGGCAGTATAACACAGAGCTGGCGCGCAATAACGGCAACCCATATATAAATTTTTTCGCCGAAGTTTTTTCCAATATTAATAAAACTTTATTTCAAAACGGAGTGCGGGAAGGGGACGTAATAACAACCATCGAGCCTTCGGTTCAAGATTTTTTGGAAAAGAAATTAAGAGACGTCAAGGAAAAATATCAAGTTGACTCTATTGGAGGAATAATAATGAATCCAATGGACGGCTCTATTTACGCTCTTGGTGTCAAGCCTGACTTTGACCCGAATAATTTTTCCAAAGTTAAGTCAACCAATACATTTTCTAACCCGCTAGTGGAAAGTGTATTAGAATTCGGGTCTGTGGTCAAACCATTGGTTATGGCTGCGGCACTTGATGCCAAGGTTCTAACTCCGGAGACAACTTATACCGACAACGGGTCGGTAATAGTTGAAAATAAAGAAATATTTAACTTTGATAAAAAGGCCCGAGGTCCGAATACCAGCATGCAGGAAGTTCTCAATCAGTCCTTAAATACCGGCATGGTTTTCGTAGAAAAGAAATTAGGTAAAGAGCTTTTGCGCGAATATCTTTTGTCCTACGGTATTAAAGATAAAACAGGAATTGACTTACCTAATGAGACTTCTGGACTTGTTTCCAATATACTAAATAGCCCTCGTGAAATCGAGTACGCCAATGCGGCTTTCGGCCAGGGCATAGCCCTTACGCCGGTAGAATTAATTCGAGCATTGGCCACCCTAGCAAATGGCGGGAATCTAGTTACTCCGCATGTTGTGAAAGAAATAAAATACAATGACGGCACTCGCAAAGAAAACAAGTATCCCACAATGCCTGCCAAGATTACGAAAGCTACGAGTGAGGAGATAACCAGAATGCTGGTGACTGTAATGGACAAAGCTATAAAAAGCGGGCTAGGAAAATTAGAACATTTCAGTGTAGCTGTAAAGACGGGCACAGCTCAAGTTGCCGATAATACCACCGGAGGCTATTATACAGATAGGCACACGCACTCATTTGTTGGTTATTTTCCAGCATATGACCCGAAATTTATAGTATTTCTTTATGCAGTGAATCCTCGTGGGGTAGAATACGCTGCCACCACTTGGACGGATGCTTTTTTAGACATTACTAAATTTTTATTAAATTATTACGAAATTCCACCGGACAGATAACCAGATAGAGCCTTAGACTCTATCTAAGAGTCTAAGGCTCTATCTGGAAACACCATGAAAACAATTTTGAAAAAAATAATAACTTACATTTTGCGGCTAGAGTCGGTTTTGGTACTTTTCAAATATAAACCAAAAATCATTGCTATTACCGGCTCGGTCGGCAAGACTTCCACCAAAGATGCGGTGTATGCGGTCTTATCGGGAATTACATATGTTCGTAAAAGTGAAAAAAGCTACAACAGCGAAATAGGTTTGCCCCTTACTATCTTAGGTGTTCCAAATGGGTGGAATAATCCATTAATCTGGCTCAAAAATATATTTGCTGGTTTATGGCTTTTTATATATCCTCACAAATACCCCAAAATGCTTGTGCTGGAAGTAGGCGTCGGCAAAGAGGGGGATATGAAGAAAACCGCATCATGGCTTAAAACCGATGTAGTCATTATTACGGCCGTAGGTGAGACTCCGGTGCATATTGAATTTTTTAATTCACGCAAAAACTTGATAGAGGAAAAAAGTCAACTCATAAAAACTTTAAAAAAGGACGGTCTTCTTGTATTGAATGCTGATGACGAAGATGTGCTGCAAATGGGAACAAACAGCAAGCACCTTGTTAAAACTTATGGATTTAAAGAAGGTGCTAATATTTTGGGTTCCAGCGATAGTATTTTTTACGATGAACATGGAGTACCCAAGGGAGTAATTTTCAGAGTTGATGAAGAGGGCAGGAGTCTGCCCGTAACCATAGAAGGAGTTTTTGGAAGGAATCACGTTTATGCAACTTTGGGTGCTCTTGCTCTCTCTTCTGGTTTAAAATTTAATATGCTTGATGCTGTAAATGCGCTCAAAAATTACGATATTCCGCCCGGACGAATGCGGCTTTTAGAAGGCATCAATGATTCTCTTATAATTGACGATAGCTACAATTCTTCTCCGTTTGCTTGCGAGTCGGCGCTCCGAACCTTAGGCGAAGTAAAAAATTTGGGAAGAAAAATAGCTGTCTTGGGAGACATGCTGGAACTTGGCAAGCACACGCAGGAAGCTCATAAGAATATTGGTCGTATTGCCAAAGAATACACAGATGTTCTTATTGTTGTAGGTCCTAGAGCTCAAGATATAAAAGACGGAGCGTTAGAGGTTTACCCGTCTTCCGGCGGGCGAGGGATTAATCCTGCTAACATTTTTGAATTTTTAGATTCGTATCATGCAGCAGAATTTATAAAAACTTTTGTGCAAAAAGGAGACCTAGTACTAGTGAAAGGTTCCCAAGGTATGCGCATGGAGCGGATAGTGGAAGCTATACTTTTAGACCAAATAAATAAAGAAAAACTACTCGTCCGCCAAGACAAAGAGTGGCTGGAGAAAAAGTAGAAATTATATTTCTCCGAAAATCTTGGCAACTAAGTTCTCGGTCTTTTTTATTAATTTAAACAAGTGAGGGTATTTGGCTGTGTGTTTTTCTAGCCATAAGCGAATTTTCGGGGAAGAGAAAGACAAAAGAACCAAGCCAATAAATAGAAAAATAATCCCCTGCAGAAAAGGCAGTGCCAGACCCAGCAGTCCGAATATTATAAAAATAATTCCAAGAGTTAAAACTACTGCCCTTTTGATTTTCTTTTGCATGATGCTAATTATAGCAGAAATTTTTTGAAGGTACTGATTTTGTTGACAAATTTTATATGTATGTAAATATGGTATTACTCACGGGCTGGGATAGTTAGGCAGAACCTCATAACCCTGTCTAAACTATGTGTCCCCGCGCCTTCACACGTGGTGTGAAGCCCAGTCTCGTGAGCGCTCTCATAATATTAAGAGCATCCCAGAAGGCTAGCGTCGAGAACTTTCTCCGCTAGTCTTTTATATTTTTATTTTACAATTTATTATTTTTTACAAAAGTGTTGTATTATTGAAAGATGGCCCTATCGTCTAATAGTTAGGACAAGAGCTTCTCAAGCTTTAAATCTGGGTGCGATCCCCAGTAGGGTCACAAATTTATTCTTCAATTTTTGGCTTTTCGACTTCGAGAAGTGCGAGGTCAGGGGAGGAGCCGGCGATGCGGAGAACATCTTTGTCTATCTTTTTGAGTTCTTTGTTTGAAGCATTGTAATGGTTTACTACTGTGCCGAGGGCGTTGCCGAGTTTGTTGTGGTATTCATCGTAAGATTTTAAATGTTTTCCTAAGTCTTCCACCTTTTTAATTATTTCCTTGGCGGACTCTTCTATTTGAAGCGCTTTCAAGCCTTGGAGCACTGTCTGCAAATATGCGAGGAAGGAAGTAGGGGATGTAATTATGACTTTATACTTTCCGGCAGCACGCTGGATTAAATTTTCATTGTCGTCTCCTGCTCCAACTTTATTTGTAATTAAATCATAATATATAGCTTCATGGGGGATGAACATAAAAGCGAAATCAGTGGTGCCTTTCGTGGGCTGGATGTATTTAGCAGTCTCGGTAATTCTATTTTTCAAATCATTTACGAAAATTGTTTCCAATCTTTTTTTCTCCGTGGCGTCACGCTCCTCAACCATTTTATTATAATTCTCCAATGAGAATTTTGAATCTATTGGAATTATTTTATCTTTTACGAATACTACAGCATCCACGATGGTTTTATCAGGGAATTCATATTGCATTTGGTAGCTTCCGGGAGGGAGAACATTTTTTAAAACTGTTTCCAAATAGTACTCTCCCAGTATTCCGCGCTGTTTAGGATTTTTTAAAATATTCTCCAAGCTCTGCAACTGGTCGGCGAAAGATATGACTTGCTTGTTCGTCTCGTCCAGCCTAGTGAGTCGCTCTGTAACATCGCGTATTATTTTATTCGATTCACTCGAATGAAACTTTAAGTTTTCACTAACCTGCTTATGGCTCTCTGCCATTTTATTATCTACGGTTCGCGAGAGTTCATTGATTTGGGTAAGTATAAGGTTGAGCCCAATATCATCTTTCTTTTCTTCCTTATCTTTATTCAAAAAAAGGTAAACAATAATACCTCCTACAATTATTCCCAAAACTATCCAAAGAATTTGCATAACTATATTTTAACATTTTTTAAAATTCTTGTACAAAAGAAGAAACACCGATGAAACATGGTGTCTCCTCGGTGTTGTTGCTCGTGGTCTTACTCAACCACGAATATATGCGTTGACCAGTCCTTTTCTCTTATCTTGCACTGTTTTTCCCCAGCCAACGCAGACAAGAGGTTTTTCAACTGGTCGAAGCTTAGCTTCGTAGGAACCTCAATTTCGTGGATAAACTTAATCATTTTTTCGTCGTACACATAAACCTTCCACGATTTGAGTTTAGTTTCTCGATCCTTGACCACAATCAGGTGTTGTCCTTTTTGCAAGGCAGGGTCCTCTCTTTCCATAGGAGCTTATTTCCGTACAGTATTATACATAAAAAACTAAATATTTCAAGGGGATGCTATTTCCCCAAATAATGCTTCAAAGTGTAGATCCAGTCTTCGTCAATGCCGTCCCCATTTAATTTCTGGGCTAAAAGCCATTCGAGGTAGCCTTTGTCTATTTGCATGACTTCTTCTATTCTCTTGCCATTGTATTTGCCGAATTTGAAAGTGTGCAACAAGGATGGGTGTGAGGAAATTTCTATCATTTTTTCTATTACTGCATTTTCCTCCAAGCTCTCTTCTGCTAATTTTTTCTGCATTTTATTTTTGAGATATATAAAAAGTTTCTCCAACACTAAAACATCTCCCATGGCGTCATGCGCGGTGGCTTCCACCTCGAGGTCGAGCAGGTAGCGTAAGTATTGCAGGTTGTATCTTTCTATTTTTTCTTCTTTGTCTAAATGTCTAGCTACTCGCAGAGTACAGATAAATTTCTTTGGCTCAATGCCTTCTTTCTTTATCATTATTAAATCAAAAGGCGCATTGTGAGCCACAACAATAGAATCTTTGTCTTCGAAAAGTATTTTGATTTTTGGAAAGTCACTACTTTTTTGGAAAGATTCCTTTTCAGCAAGCATTTTGTTTGTTATGTGATGTACAGCTGAAGCTTCAGGAGGGATTTTAATCGGGGGCTTGTAGAGACCAGAAAAAGTTTCGCTGTTGTCTTTATCTGCAACTTTGTATGCAATTTGACACAAAAAATCTTTGTCTGTATTTCCAGTAGTCTCTGTGTCGAAAAATATTAACTTAGACATTTCATTATTTTATCATAATTTGGTACAATATGTGCATGTTACATGAACAAATAAAAAACAATATCAAAGAGGCGATGATGGCCAAAGATGCCGTGAAGCTCCGCACCTATAGAGGGATGGTGGCGGCATTTACCAATGAGTTGGTTGCAAAAAACAGAAAGCCGAGTGAAATACTGGAAGATGCTGACGTGCTTGTGGTGATAGCCCGTCTCGTTAAACAAAGAAAAGATTCTATAGAACAATATAAAAAGGGTAACAGAGATGATTTAGTAAAAGAAGAAGAAGCTGAGCTTGCCATCCTAGAAACATATTTACCAAAAATGATGGACAGGTCGGAAGTGGAAAAAATTGCTCAAGCCAAAAAAGATGAGCTCAACATTGATGCTACCAAGAAAGGCATGCTTATGTCGGCGCTGATGAAAGATTTGAGGGGTAAAGCTGATGGTAGCATAGTCAAAGAAGTCGTAGATTCTCTTTTTTAATTCGACCTCTTTATGTATACGATAAATTTTCTGGCTAACCTAGTAGAGAATCATCAGATATTGGTGTATGCTTTGATTTTTCTCGGCATAATCATTGAGGGAGAATTTATTTTATTATGCACCGGTGTTCTTGTGCATCTCGGAGCTCTAAATTTTTATTTTGCCCTTCCATTTGTTTTTATGGCGGGGTTCTGTAAAACTTTCTTAGGCTACAGTATCGGGTCTTTGATGCAAGACAAATGGAATCATACAAAATTTTTCAAATATATTGAAAAACGAGTTTCCAATATAATGCCTCACTTCAAGCAAAAACCCTTTTGGTCAATTTTTATTTCAAAATTTATAATGATAAATCATTTCGTTATTGTTTTTGCCGGTTATCAAAAGATAAATTTCAAGAAATATTTGAAAGCCGAACTTCTTTCTACTGTTATATGGGCTCCGGGGTTAATATTGTTGGGATACTTTTTTTCTTATACCGCCATCAGTGTTAGCCACGAGATTTGGAGATTTTTGATGATAGTGCTAGTTTTGATTATAGCTTTTGTTTTGTTTGATAAATTAGTTAGTCGAATTTACGAGATTTTTGAAGAATTTTATCACAACCACAGTTAATATGAACCAATCTAGTAAAAAATTAATTACCCACAACGGCTCTTTCCATACAGATGATATTTTCGCTGCGGCCACGCTTTCTCTTTTACTGGAACGGAAAGGCGAGTCGTATGAAATAATTCGCACCCGAGATGAGGAAATAATAAAAAATGGCAAAAAAGATGGACAGTATGTTTTTGATGTAGGAGGAGTGTATGACGCAGAGCAAAACAGATTTGACCATCATCAAGTCGGCGGGGCGGGAAAAAATAAAAATAATATAGAATATTCTTCTTTCGGCTTGGTTTGGGAAAAATTCGGAGAGGAATTTTGTGGCTCTAGCGAAGTTGCCGACATAATAGAGAAAAAGTTAGTAGCTCCAGTGGACGCGCATGACAATGGAGTGGATTTAGTAAAAAATATTTCTGATGTTTCGCCGTATCATATACAACATTTCTTCTCTTCAATGAATCCAACATGGCGCGAAGAAGATTTTGATTCCGACAAGATGTTTTTAGAGGCTGTGGCAATTGCAAAAAAAATATTATTACGAGAAGTTACCCATATTACCGATTTTGTTTTAGCTGAAAAGTCAGTAATTTCTTTTTATAGCAAAGCACAAGATAAAAGAATTATTATTTTAGACAAGAATTATCCTTCTGAATATATATTGACTAATTTTCCAGAACCTCTTTTTGTAATTTATCCAAGAGAAAGAGATACTTGGGGAGCCAAAGCAATCAGGACTGACGTAAAAAGTTTCAAAAATCGCAAAGATTTCCCAGTATCTTGGGCAGGGTTACGAGATGAAGAATTGCAAAAGGCTAGCGGAGTATCTGATGCAGTATTTTGCCACCGCGCCCTTTTTCTAGCTGTAGCAAAGTCCCCCGAGGGAGCTACTAAATTAGCGCAAATTGCCTTAGAATCATTAGAATAAAATTAGCATGGCCTTTATTGATGAAATAAATATATACGGTCAAGCCGGCCGAGGCGGGGACGGTGTGGTGCGCTGGCGTCAGGAGAAATTCGTGCCTAAGGGTGGTCCTTCCGGAGGTGACGGTGGCCGAGGCGGGGACTTTTATGTGCAAGCAGTGCGAGATGTGCATATTCTTTCCAAATACAAAGCTAAGAAAAAATTTATCGCCGAGAGGGGTGAAGATGGCAGTAATAAAAGCCTACATGGGAAATCAGGGGATGACTTTGTTTTAGAGTTGCCCATAGGCTCTATAATTACCAACCTTGATACGGACGAAAGTTGGCAGTTAAACAAAGAAGGAGAAAAAATTATGCTTTTAAAAGGCGGATACGGCGGCTTCGGCAATGAACATTTTAAAAGTTCTCTCAACACTACTCCAAAAGAATCTCGCCCAGGGGCTGTTGGCGAGCACGGAAATTTTAAAATAGAGTTAGAACTTTTTGCAGATATCGGGCTCATTGGCCTTCCAAACGCCGGCAAGACTTCGCTTTTAAATGCATTTACTAATGCGGAAGCTAAAGTGGGAGATTATGAATTCACTACTCTTGACCCCAATTTGGGAGATTTTTATGGCTTTATCATTGCTGATATTCCAGGGCTGATTGAAGGAGCTTCGGAGGGCAGAGGCTTGGGAGTCAAATTCTTACGTCACATCAAGCGCACTAAAATGCTGGCGCATCTAGTGTCATTCGAAAATTCTAGTATGCTCAAGACTTATAAAGAAGTGCGTAAAGAATTGGCCAAGTATGATAAAAAATTAAATTTAGGAGACGAAGGTTTGTCGGCAAAAGACGAGATAATCATTCTCACCAAGACAGATGTCAAAGAAGATCAAAAAATAGTTGCAAAAAAGATCAAAGAATTTAAAAAAATAAGTAAAAATGTTTTCACAATTTCGTTATTTGATGATAAAATGATTAAGAAATTAAGAGATGAATTAGTGAAGATTTTAAAGAAGAAATAAATATGGAAAATAAATATTACACAACGATAGGGCTGGAAATACACGCGGAGCTCAAGACAAAAACGAAAATGTTTTGCTCTTGCAAGAATGACCCTGATGAAGAGAAGCCGAATGTAAATATCTGCCCAGTGTGTATGGCGCATCCGGGGGCGTTGCCGGTAATAAATAAGAAAGCTATTGAATATGTGATAAAAGTTGGCTTAGCGCTAGATTCAAGTATTGCGGATTTTTCAGAATTTGACCGTAAAAATTATTTCTATCCAGATATTCCCAAAGGTTACCAGATTTCCCAATATAAATACCCGATAGTTTCCGGTGGACACTTAGCAGACTTTGACATTACCCGTGTGCACTTGGAGGAAGATACTGCCAATAATAAGCACGACAGAGGGGACTACTCGCTGATAGATTTCAACCGTGCAGGCGTGCCGCTGATGGAACTTGTCACTGAAGCTCATACTTTTGACAGTGCCGAAAAGGCTGCAAAAGCTGCCAGTAATTTTGCAAAAGAGTATCAACTTATCCTTTGGTACATAGACGTGTCGGAAGCCAATATGGAAAAAGGGGAGATGCGAGTGGAAGCTAATATTTCAATTTCCAAAGACCGGAAAACTTTGGGGACAAAAGTAGAAGTGAAGAATTTGAATTCTTTTAAAAGTGTTGAACGTGCCATATTATTTGAAGTAAACAGGATGACGCAGTTGCACGATAGTGGCAAGGAAACGGAAATAGTGCAGGAGACGCGTGGCTGGGATGAAAATAAGCAAAAAACTTTTTCCCAGAGAAAAAAAGAGTCCAGTGAAGGCTATAGATATTTTCCGGAGCCTGATTTACCAAAATTAAAGCTCCACGAAGCTTTTGACTTAGAAAAAATGAAGAAAGATTTGCCTGAGTTGCCTATAGCAAAACGAGCAAGATATAAAAATGATTTCGAAATAAAAGATGAAGATATCCAAGTTTATGTTAATGATGTTGATTTAGGAAGGTGGTTTGAGGAGGTGGCAAAAAACTTAATGAAAAAAGATAGTGTGAAAATTCTTTCAAATTATGTTACTTCAGATTATCTTGGGTTCAAAAAAAATAATCCAGAAATAAAACTACCAAGCTCTAAAAATTTTGTTGAACTTATAAACTTAGTTGCAGAAAATAAAATTTCTTCTCGAGTGGCTAAAGATGTTTTGGCAATGATTGTATTCAATGATGAGTCACCACTCAAAATTGCTACTGAGAAAAATTTACTGCAAAGCAACGATGAAAGCGCGCTTAAAGGAATAGTAGAGAAAATTATAAAAGAAAACCCTGAAGTTGTGGCTACCTATAAAGGTGGAAAAGAAAATGCCATGATGTCTCTCGTGGGTAAGATAATAAAAGAATCCAATGGCTCTGCAAATCCGCAAATCGTTATTAAATTATTAAAAGAAATGCTAACATAATAGTATGAAAACACTTCGTGAATGTATAAAAGAATCAGAAGAAAAAGGTGTAGCGATAGGGCATTTTAATATTTCAAATCTGGAAGGATTCCATGCTATATACAATGCCGCTAAAAAACTCAATGTTCCTATTGTTATTGGTTTGTCGGAAGGGGAAGCCGGAGCTGTCGGTCATACTGAAGGAGTAGCCTTGGTTCGTGCCATAAGAGAACGGGACAACTACCCGATATTCATAAATGCAGACCACCATGGCAGCTTTGAGGCAGTAAAACAAGCTATAGATGCTGGTTTTGATGCCGTAATTATAGACGGAGCAAAATTAAGTTTTGAGGAAAATGTAAAAATTACTAAAGAGTGTGTTGAGTATGCCAAAAAAGTGAGTAGTGAAACAGGAAGAGGTATCTTAGTAGAAGGTGAGCTAGGATATATCGGTTCCGGTTCAATCATCAGAGACACCATTCCGGAAGGCGCAGGAATTTTAACAAAAGTGGAAGATGCGAAGAAATTTGTTGAACTCACAGACATAGACTTGCTGGCTCCGTCAGTTGGTAGCATTCATGGACTAATAAAATCCGGCAAGCCACATATAAATGCAGAGCTTGTAGCTGAAATAAGAAAAGCCACAGGTGTGCCTTTAGTTCTACATGGTGGTTCAGGGCTAAGAGGTGAAGATTTTACTAACGCAATAAAATCCGGAATTTCAACAGTTCATATAAATACTGAAATTAGAATTGCTTTCGTGGAAGGTCTAAAAAAGTCTCTTCTTGAAAAGCCGAATGAAGTTACTCCTTATAAAGTTACAAAGCCTGCTCAGGATGCAGTGGAAAAAGTGGTAGAAGAAAGATTGAAACTTTTTAATGGGATTAAGTAATCTCATGAAAGAAGAAATTAAAAAAATTTTTAAAGGGGAAGTAGCGGATGATGAAGCGACTATATTAATGTATTCACATGATGCGAGTCTCTTGGAAGTGCGGCCGAAGGTTGTGGTATACCCGAAAGATGCACAAGATGTGAAAAATTTAGTTAAGTGGGTGGACGAAAATAAAAATAAATATAAAGACCCAGAAAAAAACAAAGATTGGAAAAGTTTATCTATTACCGCTCGTTGCGCGGGGACAGACATGTCTGGTGGAGCCATAGGAGAGTCTATAATAATGGATTTCACGAGGCATATGAATAAGCTCGTGTCTTTTAAAGGTGACAGAATTACGGTACAGCCAGGGATGTTTTACCGAGATTTTGAAAAAATCACTTTAGAAAGAGGACTAATTTTACCTTGCTATACGGCTTCCAAAAGCCTCAATGCCATGGGTGGAATGTTCGGCAATAATTCTGCCGGAGAAAGAACTTTGAAATACGGCAAAACTGAAGATTACATTTTAGAGAGTAGAGTTGTTTTTTCTGACGGAGTCGAAAGAATAATAAAACCTTTCCCCGTTAGTGAAATTCTAAAAAAAGAAGAAATTAATAAAAAAATTTATCAATTAATTAAAAAAAACGAAGAAGAGATAGAAAAAGCGAAACCAAAAGTACATAAAAACTCGGCAGGCTATTATATTTGGAATGTTATACATGATAATGTTTTTGATTTAAACAAACTCCTTGTGGGTTCGCAGGGGACTTTGGGCATAGCCACGGAAATTACTTTCAAAGTTATACAAAATAATAAATATTCCAAATTGGTGGTTATTTTTATGAACGACCTAGAGCCACTTGGTCGACTGGTGGACGAGATTTTGATGTTTAGTCCAGAAACACTGGAAGCTTACGACGACAAAACCATGAAGTTGGCAGTTAGATTTTTCCCAGATTTTTTGAAAAATAAAGGATTATTCGGAATGCTCAAACTCATGTGGAGTTTTCTACCGGAATTTTTAATGATGGTAACGGGAGGCTTCCCGAAGTTAATTCTTCTAGCAGAGTTCGCTGGGAAAAATGACGTTGAGGTGCAAAGTAAATGCATAAAAATGCAAAATAATATTAAAAATTTCAAATTAAAAGTTCATATAACAAGGTCGGAAGATGAAGCCAATAAATATTGGGACATAAGAAGAGAAAGCTTTGCTCTCTTGCGCAAGCACGTCAAAGGACTTCGCACTGCTCCGTTTATTGACGATATCATAGTGCGTCCGGAGTTCTTGCCGAAGTTTCTGCCTCAACTGAACACTATTTTAGCTAAATACGATTTAAAATATACTATTGCGGGGCACGCTGGGGACGGCAATTTCCACATTATTCCGCTAATGGATTTTTCAAGCCCTGACACTGCAAAAATCATAACTGACCTATCTTTGAAAGTGTATACCCTTGTATCACAATATCATGGCTCGATTACTGCCGAGCATAATGATGGCATTATCCGTACACCATACCTAGACAAGATGTATTCTCCGGCTGTACTTGAAATTTTTAAGAATATTAAAGAGATTTTTGACCCTAAAAGTATTTTTAATCCGGGCAAGAAAATTGCCACAGAGAACTTAGGTGGTACCAAAGAATATATAACAAATCACATTGCAAAAGAATAAGTTTTAGGCTATACTCTTCCGATGTTTGCCATTAAAGCCACCAAGAGAGATTTAAAAGTAAAGCTAGATACCTTAAGGAAAGGAGGGGAAATTCCGGCTGTTTTTTATGGTTTGGGTAAAGTTTCCACTTCTATTTCAATTCCTATTATTCAGTTTAAAAAAGTCTGGCGCGAAGCGGGGGAATCTTCAGCTGTTAAAGTATCAATGACAGATGCGGATATTGATGTGCTGATTCATGAAGTGCAGGTAGACCCTGTTACAGATGAGCCAATTCATGTGGACTTTTTGGCTATAGACATGAATAAGAAGATACGAGTGAAAGTGGCTTTGGTATTCGAAGGTGTATCGAATGCAGTGAAGAGTGGCATAGGCAATCTCGTAAAAGTATTGCATGAGATTGAAGTAGAAGCGTTGCCTAAAGACCTCCCCCACAATCTTGTCGCTGACATATCTTCACTCGAAACGTTAGACAATAATATTTTGGTCTCTGATATAAAATTGCCGTCTGGAGTTGTGGTTGTTACAAATGGCGGGGACGTAGTTGCTTCTGTAGTTGCCCAAGTGGAAGAAAAAGAAGAAATTGTGGTGCCGGTTGACCTCACTGCAATCGAAGTAGAAAAGAAAGGCAAGAAAGATGAGGAGGGAGTGGAAGGCGAGGCTGCTACTCCGGTTCCAGAAGAAAAAGTAGAAAAGAAAACAGATAAAAAATAAAACGGCAGGGTCTAATTTATGTTATAATAATAACTATGGTGCAAAAAACCGTAGTTATTATTTTTATATTACTTATCTTTTTCGGCTTCAAGACGCATAAATCCTATGCTCAATTTGACTGTCTTACACTAACAACCTCTTCAGCCGAAGCTGACAAGGACTTCTGTAAAAGTGAATTAAATCAGATAGAAGCTCAACTTTCGGAACTTCTAGCTAAACAACAAGAACAAAAAAAGCAAACAGGTACTATAAAGGGTGATGTGGATTATTTAACCAGCCAGATTAATGCCCTAAAAACAAAAATTAAAGCAAGGAGTCTAGCTATTGCTCAGTTAAAAGTAAACATAACAGAAAAGAAAAATAAAATAGAATCACTTTCCGACAAAATAGAGCGTGAGCATGAATCCTTGGCGCAACTTTTGCGTAATACTAACGAATCTGACGACGAAACTATTGTGCATCTCATTCTTTCTGATGCCAGTATTTCAAATTTTTATAGTGATTTAGAATCTTATGCTTCCATCAAGCAGGCGGTTAAAGCCTCAGCAGACATTATTAGGGGCATAAAAACTGAAACCGAAGTCGCCAAAAAGGATCTTGAAAAAAAGCAAAATGCTGAAACAGATGCCAAAGTTGAACTAGAAAATGCTCAAAAAAAAGTAGCCAAATCTGAAGCCGAGAAAAAACAGCTTCTAGCTATTTCAAAAGAAAAAGAGCAAGTATATCAAAAACTAGCGGCTGAAAAAAAGTCTCGCGCGGATAAAATTCGCGCCGCCTTATTCCAACTTCGTGATACGAAGGCTATTCCTTTCGGTATCGCATTGCAATATGCCAAAGAAGCTGAAATTCAAACCGGAGTCCGCCCGGCATTTCTGCTTGCTTTAATCACTCAAGAAACAAATCTCGGAGCAAATGTGGGCACTTGCAATCGCTCGGATGACCCTCCGTCGAAAAGTTGGAAAAATATTATGAAGCCTGAGCGAGACATTGCGCCATTTGAAAGAATAACTTCGGCATTGGGAATAAATCCTTTCGGGACTCCGCTTTCTTGTCCACAAGGCGGAGGCTGGGGTGGGGCCATGGGTCCTTCGCAATTTATTCCTTCCACTTGGGAACTTTATGCAAAAAAGATTGCAACTGCCTTAGGCATCAGCGGAATGCCAAATCCATGGGAGCCGGAGCACGCATTTATGGCTTCCTCTATTTATCTCGGAGAGCTGGGGGCAGACAATGGAGGCTATACTGCGGAGAGAACTGCGGCGCTTAAATATTTTGCCGGCAGTAATTGGAATAAAAAAGCTAATGCTTTTTATGGCAATAGTGTCATGAGTTTAGCCAATAAAATTCAAGCAAACATAGATTTGCTTTAAAATAAAATTCGTGATAAAGTTTCTGGGTGAAAAAAGATATCCACCCGAAATATGATCTGAAAACCAAAGCTACCTGTGCCTGTGGAGCTGTTTTTTATGTTGGCTCCACGATGCCTTCTATTGCCATGGAAATTTGTAGTAAGTGCCATCCTTTCTATACTGGTAATGAAAAAATAATGGATACCGCCGGACGTGTTGAACGTTTCAACAAAAGAAAGGCTGCTACAGCTAAGGTCAAAAAATAAATTAAGCTGCTCTTTCTCAGGTCCTCGGAATCCTCCGTCCCTATCCCAGCCAGACCATTCGAAAAAGCACTTAATTTATTTTTTTAATTATATGGATATAGAAGAATTAAAAAAAGATCATAGAACCAGCTATTTGGCAGTTGCGTTAGAAAAACTCCTTCGTGAAGAGGCGGAAGTGCGCGAAATGCTCGCAGGTGATGACAGCCTGCATGAAATGGCTGCTAAAGAACTCAAGCTGATACAGGAAGAAAAAGAAAGAGTGGAGAAGCAAGTGCAAGAAATTCTGGACAAAGACAAAGCAGAAGAAAAATTAAGAGATGAATTTCCGAATGAAATAGTGCTGGAAGTGCGGGCAGGGGCTGGCGGAGACGAAGCTTCTCTTTTCGCTTGGGAGCTTGCGCATATGTATGAGAAGTTTTCAGAGGGTCAAGGATGGCAGTGGAGAGTGAATTATGAATCCAAGAGTGATCTTAATGGCTACAAAGAAGCAAGTTTTGAAATAAAAGGCAAAGACGTTTATAAGAAAATGCGCTACGAAACGGGCGTGCATAGAGTACAGAGAATTCCGGCAACAGAGAAAAACGGCCGAGTGCATACGTCTACTGCGTCCGTGGCCGTGCTGCCGATAAAGAAGAAAATTTCTTTTGTAATTAATCCGGCTGAATTTGAAATGGAATATTCTCGTTCCGGTGGCAAAGGCGGGCAGAATGTGAACAAGGTAGAGACAGCGGTGCGCATAGTCCACAAGCCGACAGGCCTTGATGTGCGTTCTACCAATGAGCGAAGCCAATTGGCTAACCGTGATAAAGCCATGGCTATTTTGACAGCCAAGCTTCAGCAACTGGAAGAAGAGAAAGAAGCCAAAAAATACGGTGATGTCCGTAAAAATCAAATTGGCACTGGCGACCGTTCGGAAAAAATTCGTACCTACAACTTCGCGCAAGACCGCGTCACTGACCACCGCATCAAGAAGTCTTGGCACAACTTGCCGAAAATTCTAGAAGGCGATATTGAAGATATAATCAATGCCTGTGAACAAGGGACTGTGGGGGATGAAGAGGAGGAATAAATTTACTTGTATTCTTTTTTTCTTATGTTATACTCTCTCCTGTAGTTTCTCACTTAGCGAAAAGAGTTTCTACGTTTTATTAAATAGTTTTTGCCCGATTTTTAAAAAACGGGAGAAGTAAAAGTATGGCTACAAAGCTATATGTAGGGGGACTCCCTTACAGCACCCAAGAAGATGCTCTCAAAGAGCTCTTCGCACAAGCTGGTTCAGTAGTATCAGCGGTGATTATCATGGACAAGATGTCTGGTCGTTCAAAAGGTTTTGGATTCGTAGAAATGTCAAACAACGATGAAGCTCAGAAAGCTATCTCAATGTTCAACGATCAAGAATTCGAAGGACGCAAACTTACTGTCAACGAAGCTCGTCCTATGGAAGCTCGCCCACCACGAACAGGTGGCAATGACCGAGGCGGATACGGCAACGGAGGTGGACGCCGAGAATACTAAATAACTTTAATATCTCAAAAACAAAAAACTACTCATAAGAGTGGTTTTTTGTTTATTTATCTGGTATATTCTCTCTATTGCGTCTGTAGTTCAGTGGTAGAACGCTGTCCTGATAAGACAGAGGTCGTAAGTTCGATTCTTACCAGACGCACTAAGTTGGCGAGTTAATTATTTGTTGATATAATATTTATATGAGTCCAGAAAAACCAGACTTAGAAAAATCAGAAAAAAGACCAGGGCAAATAGAAGGAATGAATCCAAGGGTTTTATATGCTGAAGATGACCCAGATATCAGAACAATGATGGAAGGATATTTAAGAAGTAAAGGCTTTAAAGTGGAAAGTGTGTCAAATGGTAAGGCTTTGCTTGAGAAAATGTCTGCAAATGGGGGAGGTTATGACATTATACTTACAGATTATAATATGCCACCAGAAATGCGAGGAACTGAAGCAGTGGAAAATATTCGTAATTCTAATGAAAGCTGGAGGAATATACCGGTAGTAATATTAACAGGTACTCCTGATGAAACCACAGAGAGGGCTGCGAAAGAGTTTGGTGTTGTTTGTATGACCAAGCCACCTAACTTTGCTACTTTGGCGGATAGACTTAAAGAAGTAGTTGAGTCTAAAAAAGTGTCGCAAGCTGTGCAGCCAGAACAGAAAAAAGAAATGCCACTTTCTTGGTTTATTGGTTTTGGAGTCGAAGCTAGAGGTATTACCTCCATATTATTTTCTAAAGAATTTAATGATTTAGGGGGACAAGAATTTCAAGATGCAATCGCTCAATATGGGCATCATATGGGCAACACCATGGTTGACAGCGCTTTTGTTACAGACTCGTCACAGATTCCGGATGCAGAGATTAGAAATCGTGTTCAGGAAGCTGAAAAAGTAATAGAAAAAGTCACAGGTTTTAGCGCTAAAAGTATTTGGGCTAAAAAAATTGAACTGTTAGAAAAATATAAAAATCAGAAAGAAGCTTCTATCGCAGTTCAACTGGAGTAATTTGTAACATGGCTGAAGAAACACCACAACTAGGTAAAATAGACGACTCTAAAAAATCTCCAGAAAATCAAGAAGGAAAAATCAAAAGAATTCTAATTGCTGAAGACAACAAGACCATGCGTAATCTCTTAGTAAATTCTTTTACAGCTTTTGGCTATACAGTGGAAGCTGTTGAAAGTGGGGAAGAGCTTCTTCAGAAACTTGTAGATATGGAATATGACCTCGTTATTACCGACAATAATATGAAAGGCGAAATGAAAGGTATTGAAGCCTTGAGGCAAATTCGTGCTATAGAAAAAACCAAAAATTTATCTGTTATTCTTATGACTACAAATTTTTATCCTGAATTGGTTGCAGAAATAATAAGATTTAATGGCAAGGGTTTTAAAAAAGACGGTTTACTGGTAGACAATATAAAATCTAGAATTAAAGAGCTAGAAGAAGGACAGAAAGCCTAATTCGCATACCTGATTTTTGCTATTTACTTTTTTATATAATATGCTATAATGTATACGATTAGTACAAAGGGAGATGTTTTTTGTTGTTCCTAATTTGAAAGGAGAAAACATATGGAGAAGAATATCAAACCCGGACAAAGTGCGATCATCGTTGGACTTGTCCAGATTGCGTTGAGGTCGGCTGGTTGGATGACGTCAAACAACGATCCCATCAGTTTCAAGTACGAAGGGTCTGTCGTTGATACGGTCGAAAATTTCCAGAAATGGGTGGACGCTCAGAAGACCGTCGAAGGCCTGATTCCCGACAAAGATCTCGGAGTCAAGACGATAACGGGACTCGAGCTACACATTGTCCATGCCGGACTCGAAAACCTGCCCGACAGCGTCTGGGAGATCATTCCAGAAACTTCTTCTGTGATTCTAGAAGGGAAGACCACCAAGATCCCTGTCGAGTAAATTTAATCCTCAAAAGCGGAAATGCCCCTCCGCTCACACAAAAGGGACAGTGCCACATGCTACAGTGGTGGGATTGGAAGCTTTCTATCTTGAGACGCCAGCGACAACTGCGTTGTTGCGGATGGCTCAAGATATCACGACGACCTGAAACGGCTATGCTGTTCAGGCCGTTTCTATTTTTTTCTGTACTATTTGCATCCCTAGTTTTTTTATCTTATACTATAGGAAAGTCGCGAGGCTTTTGTTTTTGTGAATGAAGAAAAAAACAAATTAAATAACAACTTGCCCGCCTCTCCTAGCGGTCCTTGGTGGAAGCAGGGGGTACAGGTTTTCAGCGAAGTTTCAACTTGGATTTTTGTGCCGATAATTTTGGCGCTTATTGCCGGCAAAGCCTTAGACAATCATTATGGCACCAAGCCTGTGATGCTTTTAACATTAGCCGGAGTAAGTTTTTTAATTTCAGCCTATGGTATTGTGAAAGCTGTTAAAAATTTTACGAGTAAACTCAAGAAATAATTATGGAAAAAATATCTCACGAAATTACATTATTTGCAGAACCTGTATTTCACTTCGGCAGTTTTACTGTTACCAATGCTCTGGTGACGTCTTGGTTTGCAGTCGCCATTATTGTCGTTCTAGCTTTGGCATTGCGCTCTAAGCTACGCGAGGTTCCCGGTAAGATTCAAAGTGTTTTTGAGGTTGCCATAGAGGGCGCCTTGTCTTTGTGCGACCAAGTGACGAACGACAGAAAGCTTTCGCTAAAAATCTTCCCTTTTGCCATTTCGGTTTTCTTTTTTATTCTGGTGAATAACTGGCTGGGCATTACTCCACTTGGGGGATTTGGAATTATAGAGAAAGGAGAGCATGGGCTAGCTTTTATTCCATATCTAAGGAGTGGCACGGCTGACATTAATGGCACCATAGCGCTGGCTATCATGGCAGTGTTGGGCGCAAATATCTTTGGTGTTTTCTCTGTTGGTCTATGGAAAACTTTTAATAAATATGTTAATCTAAAAGTGCTTGGTGAAATATTTACCAAGCTTCGCCGTGAGCCTACCATCATAATAGTGGCTCCGATTACGTTCTTTGTCGGTCTGATAGAAATTGTCGGTGAATTTGCCAAAATCGCGTCTCTTTCTTTTCGTCTTTTTGGCAATGTCTTTGCCGGAGAAGTGCTTCTTGTTTCTATGGCGGCTTTAGTCGCCTATGCTGTTCCTATCCCGTTTCTATTTCTGGAAATTCTGGTGGGGTTAATTCAAGCGCTCATATTCTCAATCCTTTTGGTTGTTTACTTTACCATCGGAGCGTCTGACCATGCAGAAGAACATGAAGGCCACGAAGAACCTGCAGAACATAAACTGGCATCAGTTTAAATTATTATGAAGTCGAAAAATTATTAATTAATAAAAAAAATATATGGAATTAACACCATTTGCAAAAGCAGTCGTTATGGCAGTCGGGGCTGTCGCTCCCGCTATAGCTATCGGCATGATCGGTTCAAAAGCTATGGAATCAATCGGACGCAACCCAGAAGCCGCAGGCAAGATCCTTGTGCCGATGCTTCTTTCTTGCGCTTTCGCTGAAGCTATCGCTATTTACGCGCTTGTTATCGCGTTTTCAATCTAGGCAAAACTTACATAACATAATTTTTAGGTACGGATTTTTCGAAGCTTGAAAAATCCTGAAGTTCTCGGCTCGACAGCCTCGAAACCCCCAAAAATCATCTTATGAAAGTTTTTCAAACATGGATTCAATTATTTCAACATTTCACATAGACTGGAAAATAATTATCGCGCAGGCGGTAAATTTCGGCGTGGTTTTTACTGTTTTGTACATTTTTGCGCTCAAGCCCCTTAATAAATTGATGCAAGAACGAAGCGAGAAGATAAGCAAGGGAGTAGAAGATGCAAAGCAAAATGAGGAATTATTGAAAGCTTGTCGTGCCGACTATGACGAGGTCATCAAGAAAGCCAAAAACGAAGCGTATGTATTCTCGGAAAAAGCTAAGAAAGAGAGAGAAATCGAAAAATCTGCCAGTATAGAAAATACAAAAAAAGAAGTCGAAGCCATAATTCAAAACGGCAAGAAAATGATGGAAGACGAAAAGGTAAAAATGGTGGAGGATGCAAAAAAAGAAATTGTAAGTCTCACCATGCTGGCTACAGAGAAATTGATTAGTAGTAAGAAAGATTTAAACGATCTACCATGAGCACTATATCAAATAATGACATAGCTAAAGCTATCTATCTAGCTTCTAAAGATAAAAGCTCTACTGAGATGCATCAAGTACACAAAAAAGTCGTAGAATTTTTAACTCGCAAGAAGTTTATGTCTCGGGTCGCTGTTATTTTGGAGCAGTTGAAAAAAGTAATTAATTTTGAAAATGGTATTGTGTCTGCCACTGTACTATCTGCTCATAGAGTTCACGAAAAAGAAGAAAAAGATCTTGTGCATTTTTTAAAAAAGCGTTATTCTGCCAAAGAAGTTGAGCTGACATACATTTTAGACCAAAGTTTAATAAGAGGCATCCGACTCGAAGTAAATGACGAAGTCATCGACCTGACAGTGCGAAATCAAATAAATCAATTAAAAGAATATTTAATCAGACCAGCATGAGTCCCGTTAGAAGCCGCGGTCGCAGTTTAATACATATTTAATTATGACAAAATATATTAAATTTAATAGCATAATCAGGCATAGTTACGGTTTACTGACCGCGACCTGCTTCTAACGGGATGAGTAACAGCAGTATAGTGGAAAATTTAAGAAAAGAAATAGAAAATTTCAAAGCTCAAATAAAAGTTGAAAAAGTGGGCAAGGTAATGGAAGTTTTCGACGGTATTGCCAAAGTTTCCGGTCTTTCTGACATTAAATCCTCCGAGATGGTAACTTTCCTAAATGGTGAGACAGGTGTGGCGCTCAACTTGGAAGAAGATGCAGTCGGGGTGATTATTCTTGGTGACTTTTCTAAAATCAAGGAAGGAGATGAGGTAAAGGCAACCGGCAGAATTCTTGAAATTTCAGTATCAAATAATATTTTGGGACGAGTTGTCAATGCCATAGGGGCTCCTGTTGACGGCAAGGGAGTGATTAAATCAGAAAAAACTTACCCCATAGAAAAAGTGGCTCCGGGTGTCATAACTCGCCTTTCTGTGGACCAGCCAGTAGCGACCGGAATAAAAGTTATCGATGCCATCATTCCTGTCGGTCGCGGTCAGCGCGAGCTCATCATTGGCGACAGGCAGACAGGCAAAACAGCACTTGCTATTGATGCTATTTTAAACCAAAAAGGTCAGAACATGATTTGTGTGTATGTATCTATTGGCCAGAAAGATTCCAAACTTCGCAAATTACAAGCGCGACTAGAAGCGGGTGGAGCCATGGCTTACACGGTTATTGTAAATGCTTCTGCCTCTGAAGCCGCCGCTCTTTCATATATTGCGCCTTACACTGGAGTATCTATTGCAGAATATTTCATGGACCAAGGTAAAGATGTCTTAATTATTTATGATGATCTTTCCAAGCATGCGGTCGCTTACCGTGAAATTTCTCTTTTGCTTCGTCGTCCTCCGGGCCGTGAAGCATATCCGGGGGATGTGTTTTATTTGCATTCTCGTCTGCTTGAACGTGCTTGCCGACGAAATGAAAAATACGGTGGCGGCTCTATCACCGCATTTCCGATTATTGAAACTCAAGCCGGAGATATTTCGGCTTATATTCCGACAAATGTTATTTCTATCACTGACGGGCAAATTTTCTTGGAGACTGATTTATTTTATAAAGGCATACGTCCGGCGGTAAACGTGGGTTCTTCTGTATCACGCGTGGGTTCTAGCGCGCAGATAAAAGCTATGAAAAAAGTAGCCGGTACACTCAAGCTCGACCTTGCGCAGTTTCGTGAACTTGAAGCCTTTTCTCAGTTCGGCTCAGACCTTGATGAATCTACAAAAAGGCAACTGGAACGCGGGAAAAGAGCGATAGAAGTTTTGAAACAGCTTCAGTACGCGCCGATTAAAACCGAGCACCAAGTGGCGGTACTATATGCCTTGACCCGTGGTTTTATGGATGATGTACCGGTGAATAAAATAAAAGAATTTGAAGCTGGACTCACTGAATACAGCGAACAGAATGCAAAAACTTTTTATAAAGAAGTAAAAGAGGCAAAAATGTGGACAGACAAAGGCGAGGTGGAATTAAAAAAAGTAATAGAAGATTTTAAAAATGGCTGGAACTAAAGAAATCAAAAGAAGAATAAAGAGTGTGAAGAACACCAAGAAAATCACCAAGGCGATGGAGCTGGTGGCGGCCAGCAAGATGAAGCGCGCGGTTTCCGCAACACTTGCCTCTAGGTTGTATGCCGAATATTCTTGGGAAATTTTGACTTCGATTGCCAAAAATGGAGACAGGATAATGCATCCTCTTTTTAGTGATAGAGAAAAAGAAAAAATGACAAACAAAACTTTGCTAATATTGATTACTTCAAATCGTGGTCTTTGTGGAGCATATAATGCGCAAGTCATTAAAAAGACACTTCAACTAATCAAACAAGAAAATAAAAATGCTAATGTTAGTATTATAACCGTAGGCAAAAAGGGAGATGTGGCCATGCGTCGTGTTGGCCAAAATGTCGTAGCCAGCTTTTTTGAACTTCCTAACAATCTTTCCATACGGGATGTGACTCAAATATCGAAGCTGGTCATCAATGAATATATTTTGGAAAATTACGACAAAGTTTTAATAGCTTATACGGACTTTATTTCCGCATTAACCCAGACACCGAATATAAAACAGGTTTTACCAATTTCTAAATCAGAGCTCAAAAATTTAGTTGAGAGTTTGGGAGAACAAAAAGACCAGATGGTGCTTCAAAAAGATCAAAAAATCGATTATTTATTTGAAGGAAATAAGAATGAGCTTATTGGATCGCTGGCAGAAAAGCTTACTAGAATGCAAATATACCAAATGCTTCTTGAATCCAATGCTTCTGAGCAATCTAGTCGCATGGTAGCCATGAAGAATGCGAGTGAAGCGAGTGGAGAGATGATAGATGACCTCACTTTAGTATTTAACAAAGCGAGACAGGCAAATATTACTAGAGAAATATCAGAAATTAGCGCCGGAATGGCGAGTGTGAGTTAAAAAATTTATGAAAACAACAGGTATAATTAAAAAAATCATCGGGCCAGTGGTAGATGTGGACTTTGGCGAAGTACTTCCAGATATTTATTCTGCATTAGAAGTTATAAACGGCTCAAAGAAAATTATTCTGGAAGTGGAACAGCATTTAGGTGGTGGAGTAGTTCGTGCTGTCGCCATGGATACTACTGACGGTCTTGCTCGCGGAGTTGAAGTTACCGATACTGGAGCCCCTATCTCTGTGCCTGTTGGTAGCGCCACTCTTGGGAGAATTTTTAATGTTTTGGGTGAAGCTATTGATGACGGTAAAGCTGTACCAACTGATAAAAAACTTCCTATACATCGCAAAGCCCCGGAATATGTAAAACAAGCAACCAAAGTTGAAATTTTGGAAACCGGCATTAAAGTCATAGACCTTATTTGTCCAGTGCTCAAAGGTGGTAAGGTCGGGCTTTTCGGAGGCGCAGGCGTGGGCAAAACTGTCGTGATTCAGGAGCTTATTCATAACATAGCATCAAATCACGGAGGCTATTCGGTCTTTGCAGGGGTTGGTGAACGTACTCGCGAGGGAAATGACCTTTATCACGAAATGAAGACTTCTGGCGTCATAGACAAGGTGGCCATGGTCTTCGGACAAATGAATGAACCACCGGGCGCTCGTCTGCGCGTGGCGCTCTCGGGGCTTACTATGGCAGAACATTTTCGCGATGCTGAAGGCAAAGATGTGCTTCTTTTTATCGACAATATTTTCCGCTTCACCCAAGCTGGCTCTGAAGTGTCTGCGCTTCTTGGTCGTATTCCTTCGGCTGTGGGTTACCAGCCAACCCTTGGAACAGAAATGGGAATTTTACAAGAACGAATTACTTCTACTGATAAAGGCTCGGTGACTTCGGTGCAGGCGGTGTACGTACCGGCAGACGACTTGACCGACCCTGCTCCGGCTACAACTTTTGCCCATCTGGACTCCACTGTGGTCTTAAACCGTTCACTTTCTGAAATTGGTATTTATCCTGCTGTCGACCCGCTTGATTCATCTTCTACGATTCTTGATCCTAATATAGTGGGAGAAGAGCACTACAATGTTTCTCGTGAAGTTCAACGTGTGCTTCAGCGATATAAAGATTTACAGGACATCATCGCTATTTTGGGCATGGAAGAATTATCAGAAGCGGACAAAGAACTTGTAACTCGCGCTCGCAAAATTCAGAAGTTCCTTTCGCAGCCGTTTTTCGTGGCAGAAGTGTTTACCGGCACCAAGGGGGTGTATGTGCCACTTGCCGAAACTATTCGTTCATTCAAAGAAATTCTGGATGGCAAACATGATAACAAACCGGAAAATGATTTTTACATGCGAGGCGCTATGTAATTTATGGCAAAACAGCTCAAACTTAAGATAGTTACCCCAGAACGTCTTGTTTTAGAAGAACTTGTAGACCAAGTCTCTTTGCCGACGACACTTGGGGAGATTACTGTTTTACCAGAGCATATTCCACTTATTACAGGGCTCTCTTCGGGTGACATTGTAGCATTAGTGCATGGTGACCATGTGCCGATGGCTGTCGTCGGAGGATTTATTGAGGTGAAGAATAATTTTGAGGGCATGACCGAAGTAGCAGTGATGGCTGATTTTGCCGAACATGTGGGAGAGCTAACAGAAGAAAAAATAGAAGAAGCAAAAACTCGTGCCGAAGAGATGAGAAAAAAATTAGAAAACAAAGAAATTGTGGACTTTGAACATTTTGAAGCCGAACTCGAACGCTCACTAACTCGGGTCAAAATTGCCGATAAGTGGCGGACTAAGAAATATAGGAAATAAAATAAATGTCTAAATTTTATGTTGTGGCGACGCCGATAGGCAATATGGGGGATATCACTCTCCGAGCTATTGAGACACTCAAAGCTGTGGATTTAATTTTATGTGAAGATACTCGACAAACTAAAAAACTTTTAGATAAATATAATATCAGCAAGCCAACGATGAGCTACCCATCCGACGATGTCGTCGGAAAAAACTCTAAACAGGGTAATAAATTAGAGAAAATTTTTGAATTATTAGAAGAAGGGAAAGATTTGGCGCTAGTTTCGGATGCGGGCACACCGGGAATTTCAGACCCAGGCGCGCTGCTAGTATCGCAAATTAAATTATCCCTGAGGCAATCCCTGAGGCAAGACCTCAGGGGTGGAGAAATACAAGTGATTCCAATTCCGGGAGCTTCGGCCGTTATTGCGGCGCTTTCGGCATCAGGCTTACCCACCCATGAGTTCACTTTTCTTGGATTTTTACCGCACAAAAAAGGCAGAGAAACTTTATTTAAAGAAATTGCTAGTGCCGAACGCACTATGGTGTTTTACGAATCCCCTCACAGAATTTTAAAAACCTTGGAATCTTTGCAAAAATTTTGTCCTCATAAAAAAGTCTGTCTTGCTCGCGAGCTCACAAAAATTTACGAAGAATTTAAAACTGGTTTACCAGCCGAGCTTTTAGAGTATTTAACTAAAAATCCGATAAAACAAAAAGGAGAATTTACAGTTATTGTTACGTAAAAAGAAAGACCCGCCTAGTGGAGAGACGAATCCGTCTTCCACCCATGCGGGTGTTATTTTTTTTCTTTGCGAGAAATTCTCTTAGTGTTTCTGCCAGCAGATCCTCTGGCAGATTTTACCTGTTTTAAGAGCTGGTAAGGTACATAAAGCAGCCAACCGGAGTAGTGTTTCTCCGATTCTTCCTTGGCCTCTCTTATCGAGGAGGCCGAAAGATGGCTGGTGTACCCCTCGGCTGGGTCTTCAATCAGGAATTTATACTTCATAAGGAACTCTCCTTTCTTTCCGATAGCAATATAATCTATTTCAACTTATGTTTCAAGCAGGTGATGATGGACCAGTCGAAGCCACCTTTCTTTGCCAAGTATTTCATTTTATCCAGTGCCCAAATGCAGTCATCTAGATTTTCATTGCAAGCTTGGTAAAGCATTTTTGCTTCTGATGCCAACTTTCTATAACTATATCTTTCGGTATAAAATTCTTTCGGCATTTTTTCGAAGCCTTCCATTTTGTAATAACAATTCACAATTTCATGCACAGGATTTACAGCCTGTTTGTGTTTCTTTAGATTCTCCAAGTATCCCTTGAATGGGTTTTGCAGACTGTCTTTCTTGTTATTTTCTGTATCATCTTTCATCCTTTGATTTTAACATAAATATGCTATTATCACCGAATGGGTATGTTTTCAAAAAAGTTAGGGATAGATTTAGGGACAGCCAATACTTTAGTATTTTTGCCGGGAAAAGGGGTGGTTTTGAACGAACCTTCAGTGGTGGCTGTTTCCGAGCAAGATAACAAAATTCTGGCTATCGGGGTTGAAGCTAAAAACATGATTGGTAAAACACCGGAGTCCATCATTACTTATCTTCCGATGAAAGACGGGGTGATCGCAGACTATAGGGTAACCGAGGCCATGCTCCGTTATTTTATAAGCAAAGCAATGGGACGATTTAACCTATTCAAGCCGGACGTGATGGTTTCTGTGCCTGCCGGTGTTACTAGTACAGAGCGCAGAGCTGTGATAGAGGCAGCCATTAAGGCAGGTGCCAAGAATGCCTATGTGGTCAAAGAGCCGATACTCGCCGCTATCGGCGCCGGCATTCCAATTTATGAATCCAAAGGGCATATGGTGGTAGACATTGGTGGAGGCACCACGGATGTAGCGGTAATATCTCTCGGAGGCATCGTATCTTCCACTTCAGTTAAATGCGCTGGGAATAAAATAGACCAAGCCATAGCCGACTACATTAAAAAAAGTTTTAACTTGGCCATAGGTGACAGAACAGCGGAGGAAGTAAAAATAAAAATTGGCGCGGCAGTACAATTGGATGAAGAGCTTCACGTGACTATAAAAGGCCGAGATTTCATCCAAGGCTTGCCCCGCTCTGCTCAAGTTTCCACCAACGAAATAGTAAAAGCTATAGACCCAGAGTTAAAGCAAATAATAAAAGCCATTAGGGATGTCTTACAGGAGACTCCTCCCGAGCTTGCTTCGGATATCATCGACCAAGGTATTATTATGACCGGGGGTTCTTCACTACTGCGGAATTTTCCCGATTTAGTTTATCGCAAGACTGGAGTAAAGGCGACTTTGGCCGAAGACGCTCTTTTTTGCGTGGTTAAAGGTACTGGCATAGCTCTCGAGCATTTGGATGTTTATAAAAAGACAGTTCTCAGCAAGAAATAATCATGTTTTTAAAACATTTAGATAAAAATAATTTACACCACGCTTATTTAATCGAAGGCAACAAAGATGGTATTTTGCCAGAAATTTTGAAATTTATGCAAGGTGAAGAGTTGATACAAATAAATTTAGACTCATTTAAACTGGATGACGCCAGAGAACTCAAGTCCCTAGGCGTGGAGAAAGCAAATACGGAAGGAAAGAAAATATTCATAATTTCCACAAATAGTTTTTTACTTGAAGCACAGCAGGCGCTTTTAAAACTATTAGAAGAACCTATACTCAACACTCACTTTTTCCTCATTATCCCCGACATTAATTCTTTACTAACTACTTTTCGATCACGATTTTATTTGATTAAAAATAGTAAAGAAGAAAATAAATCAGAGAATGCTGTAAAATTTATAAAAATGTCATTACAGCAAAGAATTGATTTTCTAAAAGAACTTTTAGCTGAAAATGATGGGGAGCAAGAAGACAGGTCAGTAGACTCTGCTCGATTCAAGGCACTGAATTTTCTAAATGAACTTGAGACATCGTTAGTGTCAAGGACGGTCCTTGACACTACTTGTTTTGAACATTTTTTCAAAGTACGGGAGTTTCTCCGTATGCCCGGAAGTTCTCCTAAAACTTTAATGGAATCAGTGGCAATTATGATTCCAAATTTATAAGTATATGCAATCCCGTTAGAGGTCATATAGTTTATTGTGTAAAAGAATGTTACAATAGAACGATGTTCAAGTTTTTTATTAAAAATAATTTAACTACGGAAATTTAAAGATTTCCTACCTCTAACGGGATGCAATACAACTTTTCAAACTTTAAAATAGAAATTAAAAAGGTGCAGGAATTTTTGAGCAAAGAATATAGCCAGCTTAATATTGGACGAGCGTCGCCAATGGTGCTCGATGGTGTTTCTGTGGAGTCATACGGCTCGCGGGTTCCGCTTAAGAACGTAGCCAACATTTCAATCGAAGACCCGAAAACCCTGCGTGTTGCTCCTTGGGACAAGAGTCAGATTAAAGACGTGGAAAAAGGTATCGTCGGCTCAAATTTAGGGCTTTCAGTGGCTACAGACGACCTCGGCATAAGAGTTATTTTTCCGCAGTTAACCACCGAGTCTCGACAGACACTTGTGAAAGTATTGAAAGAAAAGTTAGAAGAAGCGCGAATCACTGTTCGCCGTGAACGGGAAGTTGTCTTGAATGACATAGAGTCACAGGAAAAAAGTGGTAAAATGACGGAAGATGAAAAGTTCAGAGGTAAAGACGAATTACAAAAGATTATTAACGAAATAAATGGAAGTCTAGAAGCTAGTTTTGAAAAAAAAGAAAAGGAAGTAATGGGGTAGCGATAATTTTTAATTCTCAATTTATAATTTTCAATGAGCATTTTAATTTTTGTAGTAATTCTGCTGGTATTGGTCCTAGTCCACGAGTTTGGACATTTTTTTACTGCCAAAAAGTTCGGAATAAGGGTAGATGAATTTGGCTTTGGTTTTCCGCCCAAATTATTTGGTATTAAAAAAGGGGAGACAGAGTACACTTTTAACTTGTTGCCTATCGGCGGTTTTGTGAAAATCTTCGGAGAGGACCCGAACAACGAAAATAGTTTTGGTCCAGACAGAGAAAGAAGTTTTGTTCATAAAGCAAAATGGAAACAAGCTACAGTTCTTTTTGCCGGAGTATTTGCCAATTTTTTGTTGGCATGGTTTTTGTTTTCTGTAGGTTTTATGTCAGGAATGCCTGCTTCAGTCGGCAGTGTTCCTGATGCCAACCTTACTGATGTGAGTTTAGTAGTTCTTTCTGTCGCACCAAATTCTCCCGCTTCTAAATCAGGACTAAAGTCTGGCGACAAAATAGTTTCCATACAAAACGACAAGAATTATACACCTTATATTAACCCAGAAGTTGTAAAATCTTTCATAGCTTCAAGTAAAGGGAAAGAAATAAGTGTCGGATATGTACGAGAGAATGAGAATAAAAAAATTGTAAAATTAATTCCAGAAATTTCCGGAGGAGAACCTAAAATAGGCGTCTCTATGGATGAGGTGGGCGTAGCTAAACTACCGTTTTTCAGAGCTTTTTTAGAGGGCATGAGTCTAACTATCTACATTGTTAAAGGTACTGTTCTTGGGCTCTATACGCTTATTTTAGAGGGGATAAAAGGCCAAGGTAGCTTTACCTCAATTACTGGACCTGTGGGCATGGTAGGTATTGTGGGCGATGCCTATAAATTTGGTTTTGTATACTTAATGTCTTTTGCGGCACTAATCTCTATAAATTTAGGTGTTATAAATTTACTACCATTCCCAGCGCTTGACGGTGGCAGACTTTTCTTTTTGTTGATTGAGAAAATCAAAGGCTCAAGTATCAATCCAAAAGTTGCCAATACTGCCAATGCTGTTGGTTTCGGTATTTTAATACTGCTAATGCTTGTCGTAACTTATCATGACGTAGTTAAATTATTTTAGATGAAAACAAAATTAATTCACGAAGTCAGGGCTGTAAAAAATAAAAAGGAACTTGTCTCTATAATAAAAGCGCAAAGAATCAGTGAGAAAGTTTTACTCGGTACTCTAAAATATTTACGAACAGGTGTAAGCGAGCTTCAAATCGAATTTTTGATCAAAAAATCTTTTATCAAACACGGCGCGCCAGTTCTTTCTTTCCCGCCCATTGTGGCTTTTGGCAAAAACACAGCCAATATTCACCATCAACCCGGGAACTACAGACTTAAAGTCGGTGATACAGTCATGTTTGATATAGGCACTACCATAAACCACTATTGTTCAGATATGACTCGAACATACTTCTGGGGTAAGCCTAATGCGAAACAAAGGAAAGTTTATTTGGACGTACTTAAAGCCCAACAGCTTGCCATGGCGAAGATTAGAAAAGGTGAAAGAGGGGGAGCGATGATAGATAAAGCGGCCAGAGCTTTCTTAGGCAAAAAGTATAAAAATAATTTCCAACATGGATTGGGGCATGGGGTGGGCACAGTTATACATGAATGGCCGAACTTCAAGCCCAAAAGCGAGGACACTATTCCCACGGGATGCGTTATGACGGTGGAACCGGGAATATATCTAAAAGGCTTTGGAGGTGTACGCATAGAAGACATGATACTCATCACTAAAAATGGATACAAGTTACTAACCAAACTTTCTAGCGACCTCAAAAGTTCGGTATTAAATCCTAGATAGCGCCTAAAATGCTATCTACATAATTTTTGCAAAAAATAAGCTGTTTATCCACAGTTTTTTTGACTTTGTTATTTTATTACTATAATATAAGGTTATGATAAAAATAATTTTCTGCAAAAACCAATGAAAATAGCACTTCTAACAGGAGGTCCATCTCTTGAACGTGGTATATCACTGAACTCCGCGAGAAGTGTATTGGACCATTTATCTGATGATAATATTGAAATTATTCCCATTTATTTTAACCAGCAAAAAAAAGCTTATAAGATTTCTCCAGACCAGCTATACTCAAACACTCCTTCAGACTTTGATTTTAAACTCTCACAAAACTCTTCTCTTTCTCAAAAGTCATTAATTAAACTTTTAAAATCTACAGATATTATTTTCCCAGCTATGCACGGGCCTTTTGGCGAAGATGGACAAATTCAGGCATTTTTAGAAAAAAATAAAATTCCTTTTATTGGATCTGGCAGTAAAGCTTGTAAAATAGCATCTGATAAATACGAGTCTAATAAAATAACCAAGCAAAATGGATTTTTTACTCTACCATCCGCACTGCTCAAGATTTATTCTAAAGATAATGCAAAAATAATAAAAGAATTTTTCAAAAAAAACAACATTAAAAAAGCGATTGTAAAACCAGCCAATGGAGGCTCCAGCATCGGAGTCTTTCCAGCCTATACTCCCAAAGAAGCATTAGAAAAAACAAATCTTATTTTTTCTAAACGCATAGATACAAAGGTGGTTCTTGAGCCATTTGCGGAAGGACGAGAGTTCACCGTGATAATCCTCGAGAACAAATTTCAAATGCCAGTGTCCTTAATGGTTACAGAGATAGAACCTTTTAAAGAGGGCCAAATATTTGATTTTCGTAAAAAATATTTGCCTACAAACCAAGTGAAATACCACTATCCAGCTCGCTTTGATGCGATTACGACAGAACGTATTCAAATAAAAGCCGAACAGATTTTTAAACTTTTTGGGATGAAAGACTTTGCGCGTTTTGACGGTTGGGTTTTGCAGAATGGAGAGATATGGTTTTCTGATTTTAATCCAATAAGCGGAATGGAACAAAATAGTTTTCTTTTTCAACAGGCTTCCAAAATAGGCATGAGTCATGCTGATTTCCTGCGTTTTGTTTTGAAAAATTCATGCAAAAAACAAGGCATACCAGTTCCAATAAAAAAGGTCAGCAAAAATGAAAATAGGAAGCCTTTGGCTGTTATTTTTGGGGGAGGTAATTCCGAAAGACAGGTTTCTTTGATGACCGGCACGAATGTTTTTTTGAAGCTTTATAAATCAAAAATATATAATCCTACCGCGCACCTTCTTGATTTTGAAGACAACGTTTGGTCGTTGCCTTATTCTTTCTTCCTCAATCATACGGTTGAAGAAATTATTTCCAACTTAAATAAGGCTGAGGATGACCGGAAAAAAATTGAAATCATCAGGAAAAAAATAAAGCTAAATCTAGCATTGGATGATGAAGATGCTAGTCAAGGATTCTTTACGCCTACAAAAATAGGTTTTCCAGAATTTGCAAAGAAACATCAATCTATATTCATAGGACTTCATGGAGGAAACGGGGAAAATGGCAATATGCAAAAAATGTTTTCGAAACTAAAAATAAAATACAATGGTTCCGGAGAAGAAACATCACGTCTTTGCATGGACAAATTTGTTACAGGAGATTTTATAAGAAATGCAAATATAAAAGGTGTCTCTATTGCTCCTCAAAAGATAGTTTCAAACGAAACAATAATCAAAGTAAATGATTGGGAAGATTTTTGGCAGCAGTTAAAAAAAGAACTCGACGCAAAGACGCTCATAGTGAAACCTAGGAGCGACGGATGCTCAACAGGAGTGGTTCGTCTTTATGGAGTTGAAGATCTTAAAAAATATTTCATTTTCGTAGAGACAGGAGCTAAATTCATTCCGGCCGGGACTTTGCACAACCAAGACAGAATCGTGGAAATGCCATCTATTAAAATAGAAGAAATTCTTTTTGAAAAATTTGTTGAGACTGACATCATCTCTATTACCGGAAATAAACTAAAATATATAAGAAAAAGCGGCTTCGTGGAGGTTACTATCGGACTCCTTGAAGACAAAGGAAAAATGCGCGCTTTTAATCCGAGCATTACCGTCTCCGAAGGACAAGTGCTTTCTCTTGAAGAAAAATTCCAGGGTGGAACAGGTGTAAATTTAACTCCGCCCCCTCCAGAGATAGTCAAACAGAGAACTGTGGCTAGAGCTAAAGAACTTGTAGAAAAATTAGCTCTAAAAATGGGTCTGAAGGGATATGCCAGAATAGACTCTTTTATGAATGTAACGACAGGGGAGCTTTTAATTATTGAAGTCAATACTGTACCGGCGCTTACTCCTTCGACAGTCTTATATCATCAAGCATTGGCCGAAGAGCCTAAAATATATCCCTTGCAATTATTAGAAAAAATTATCAAAAATGGCAACTACTAAAAAAAACAAAAACTATAGACCAATTGGTGTGTTTGACTCCGGTGTGGGTGGGTTGTCTGTCCTATTAGAGTTGAAACGGGTTTTGCCTCATGAAAATTTCGTATTTCTTGCTGACCAAATGTATGTGCCATACGGAGAGAAAAGCAAGTCGGTGCTTGTGAAGCGGGTATATAAAATTGCCGATTACTTTCAAAAATATCATAATATAAAAATGATGGTGGTGGCTTGCAATACTGCTACTGTGTACACCATAGGTGAACTACGGGCTAAATGCTCTTTTCCTATTGTGGCTACTGTTCCTGCAATTAAGCCTGCAGCCCAAAAAACAAAAAGTGGTACAATCGCTGTGATTTCTACTCCAGTAACTGCCAAAAGCCAAGCCCTAAAAGACTTGATTAAGAATAACTGCAAAAATATAAATGTCTTGAATGTCGGATGTTCACATCTCGAAAATCTTGTAGAACAAGGCATATTGAATGGCGATTATGTAAACAATCTTCTTTTGAAATATTTGGAGGGAATTAAAGATTCTGATGCTGATTGTCTAGTTTTAGGTTGTACGCATTATCCTTTTCTTAAAAAATCTATTGGAAAAATTCTCGGCTCACGGATTCAAATTGTAGATAGCGGGGAAGCTGTTGCCAAGCAAACACGATCCTTGCTTCTTACTAATAAGATGAAAAAAAATCCCAGAAGTAGGGGAGCAAATCTTTATTTTACTACCGGCGATTCAGCCCAATTTTCAAAAGTTGCCTCCAAGTTGTTAAAAAAGAAAGTGAAAGCTAAAAAAGTAAAGATTTAACTCCAGTTGCTTTTTTGGACTTTTTCATATAACATACACTCATGTCACAAGATAGACTTATAAAGCTAGCCTGCGGGACTTGCAAGCGCATTAATTACTGGTCCAGCAAGAATAAGAAACTGGTAACCGAAAAAATCGAGCTCAAAAAATACTGCAAATGGTGTCGCAAGCAGACCAAGCATAAGGAGGCTAAGAAATAGATTTTCTCTCTATTTCTGTTATACTAAAGGCGACCTTAAATAGGTCGTTTTTTGTTCAATTAGTATTTGGGCGATTAGTTAAGTGGCATAACTTCGGTCTCCAAAACCGATGTCGGGAGTTCGATTCTCTCATCGCCCGCCTTATATTTATGAACACTTTTAAAAATTATACATATAATGCATTTGGACAGCGATAAAAGTTATGAAATATATTTTTGCCATTATTGGTAGTGTGGTTGTAGCTGTGAGCTTAGTCGCCCTTGGATTTAATATCAGACAAGTGGATCAAGAAAGAGCTACTTTAACGACCAACTTAGAACAACGAGCTTCTTTGCTTGCCGACAGTTTAAAAGAATCTGTTGAGCCTTATTATGCTAATTCTATCCAATCCTCTTTCCAAGCTTCCCTTCAAAAGGTGGTCAATAAATTTGCAAATCGTGAACGCTTAGCTGGCATAGCTCTTTATGATAATAAAGGAATACTATTAGCTACTTCTTCAGGACTACCAAAAGCCATAATTGAAAATACAAAAATTGTAGCCGAGGCCATGGACAGCAACACATCAAATAATGATTTTTTTGATACTGAAGGAGAGGACCGTTACGTGCATGTTGACCCTCTGCACAATGATGAAAGTATAGTTGGGGCACTCATGGTGGTTCAAAACGCCGGATATATAAATGCAAGAATTGGAGAAATATGGAGAGGAAATTTATTGAGATTACTGATCCAAGTAATAATATTTTCAATAACCATTTTCATAATTTTGAGATTTTTTGTTTTTCGTCAAGTTATTCGCTTTGTAGAATCCGTGAAAAAAATTAGAATGGGCGAAGGTAAGGAAAGTTTCAAAGATGAAGGTAAATATTCCTTTTTTACCCCGCTTGCAAAAGAAATTACTCATATTACAAAAAGTTTATCACAGGCGCGTTTGTCGGCTCAAGAGGAAGCCCGAATGCGTCTGGAAAAACTTGATAGCCCATGGACATCTGAACGTCTTTCGGAATTCATAAAAGCCACTTTAAAAGAGAGACCTATTTTTGTGGTATCTAATCGTGAACCCTATGAACATTATACTAACTCAAAAGGTGAAGTAAGTTATCGAGTTCCTGCTGGCGGAATTGTCACCGCTATTGAACCAGTGATGGTGGCTTGCAAAGGTACTTGGATTGCTTGGGGCAGTGGAAATGCAGACAAGACAGTTGTTGATAAAGATAATAAAATTAAAGTTCCTCCCCATGAACCAAAATACACTCTAAAAAGGGTTTGGCTTTCAGACGAAGAAGTGACTGGTTACTATAATGGATTTTCCAATGAAGCAATGTATCCTCTTTGTCTGATGGCACATACTCGTCCACTCTTTAGAAAAGAGAACTGGCAAGAGTACAAAAAAGTAAATGGCATATTTGCAAAAAATGTACTCGCAGAGATAAGAGATGTTCAAAATCCTCTTGTATTAATTCAAGACTATCATTTAGCGCTTCTACCACAAATAATAAAGAAAAGTAGACCAGATGCTCAAATTGGAATATTCTGGCATGTGCCTTGGCCAAGTCCTGAAGCTTTTAGTGTTTGTCCGTGGCGTAAAGAAATATTACAAGGAATGCTGGGTGCTGATATTGTAGGTTTTCATATTCAACAGTTTTGTAATAATTTTATAAATACTGTCGGCAAGGAAATGGAATCTAGATGTGACCTTGAGCAATTTTCAGTAACATATCAAAATCATACCAGTCATATAAAATCATTTCCGATTGGTATTGCCTTTACTGGTGGAAATGATGATGTAACATTTGATCCGAATGTCAGTAAAAATCTTTTAGAAAAATTAGGAATACATACTAAACATATTGGCTTGGGAGTTGATCGTCTAGACTATACAAAAGGGCTTTTAGAAAGGTTTAAAGCCTTGGAATTTTTCTTTGACACCTATCCAACTTACAAAAATAATTTTACTTTTTTACAAATAGCATCTCCGAGTAGGGAAAGTGTTCCTAAGTATAAGCAATTTAATGCAGATGTGACAAAAGAAGTTGAACGTATAAATACTAAGTTCAAAACAAAAAATTGGCAACCCATCGTTCTACTTAAAGAATATCATTCACACGAAGAACTGGATCCATTATTTAAGATTGCCAATGTATGTATGGTAACTTCACTACATGATGGCATGAACTTGGTAGCTAAGGAATATATCGCCGCCCGAGATAAAGAAGATGGCGTTTTGATTCTAAGTCAATTTGCTGGTGCTGTGCGAGATCTTAAGGGTGCTTTAATAATAAACCCATACAGCGCAGAAGAAACATCAGAAGCAATAAATACAGCTCTCAATATGGCATTACTAGAACAACAAAGACGAATGAAGAAAATGCGTGAATCTATTAAAAATTATAATATTTATCGTTGGTCTGCAGAATTTATCAAAGCAGTTACGAGTCTAAGTTAAAATATGAAATATGTTTTTAAAGATCTTGCAAATATCAAAAAGAAACTACAGGAATCAAATTTTGTCTTGTTGCTTGATTTTGATTTGACACTTTCTCCACTTGCCAAGAATCCCGCCAAGGCAATTCTTCCTAACGATACAAGAATTTTATTAAAAAAACTTTCAAAATATATTCATATCGCAGTTATTACTGGCAGGACCATAAAAGATATAAAAAAAAGAATTAAGCTCAACAGCTTAACATACGTAGGTAATCACGGATTGGAATATGAAGTCGGGGGTGTTGCTAGAAGCAGTCAATTATTAGTTGAATCTAAAAAAGGATTAAAAGATATAAAAAAGAAATTTTTAAATATAAAAAGAAAATATTCTGGTGTACTTATCGAAGACAAGAAACTTGGCCTCGCTTTACATTATCGACTACTTTTGTCCCAAGATAAGTTTGCGTTTATGGCGGATATTAAAAAAATCCAAACAGAAATAAAAAATTATGGTCTTCGTGGAATCCTTTATAAAAGAACCCTAGAGGTAAGACCGGAGACAAAAGAAGACAAAGGCACAGCTTCGCTGCTCATACTTAAAAAATTTGGCAATCCTAAACAAGTAATTTATATAGGAGACGGCAAAACAGACGAAGATGCGTTTCGCGCGTTACCTAAAGGTATAACTATCAGGGTAGGAAAATCCAAACATAGTGTTGCTGAATATTATGTAAATAGTACGAAAGAAGTAAAAAAATTTCTCGTTTGGCTATTATATATAGTATAAAATGTTATAATTCCTATAAATGGAAGAAAGAATTCAAAATTTAGAAAAAGAAGTTGAATTACTCAAAGAGAGAAATTTAAGAGTGGAGAGTGAAAAGGCTTGGGAAGTAAGCTTAACCAGACGATTATTTATTGCAATTAGCACATATATCATTGCTGGTGTTTGGCTTATCGTAATTAATGACAGCTTTCCTTGGCTCAAAGCATTTGTGCCGGCAGTAGGCTATTTGTTTTCTACTCTTTCTTTGCCCTTTATCAAAAAATGGTGGATTAAAAATCAAAGTAAAAGATAGTTTCCTACTCTCCTTTAAAAGACTGCAGGACAGCGCTTACGACGGCAAGCACAATGCCGAAGAGGAATGCTGACAAAAAGCCATCTACTGCAAATCCTGGCACTACGTAGGCTGCAAGCATTATCAAGATGCCATTTATGACTAAGACAAAAAGTCCAAGCGTCAGAACAGTAAGAGGTAAAGTGAACATTATCAGTATTGGACGCAAGAAAACATTAATAACTCCTAGCACCACAGCTACGATCAATGCTGACAAAAAGCCATCGACATGCACTCCGGGCAAAACATATGCACTTATTAATATTGCGAGAGCCGACACAACCCAATGTATAATTGTTTTCATAATACGTTTATTATAACATATGTTTTTAATTTGGAAGCATCAAACCATGTAATTTCTTTATCTCTTTTAAACCATGTCTTCTGGCGTTTGGCGTATTTGTGAATTTCTGAATTTAATTTTTCTAGCATCTCCTTTTTATTAATTTTATTTTGTAAATACAAAGCCATGAATCTGTACTCCAATCCCAATTCCTCCATTCTTTTCCAAGACAGCCCTTGCTTATGAAGTTTTTTTGCTTCATTTAACATACCCATTTTGATTCTTGTCAGCAGTCTTTTTTCTATTTTATTCTTTAACTTAGCTGTGGGCAAATATAAGCCAATCTTTATAAAGTTAAACGGAAGCCTTGCTTCCGTTTCTTTTGGTACTTTGCCTAGAGCCTTGGCTATCTCTACGGCTCTAATTAGCCTGACTTTGTTTTTGGCATCTATAGTTTTCGCTCTTTGCGGATCTAATTTCTTCAATGTTAGAAACAATGTTATCGCAGATTTTGTAACAAGTTGCTTTCGTAGTTTAATATTTGGCGGAACTTCTGGGAAAATAATGCCCTTGGTAACAGCATCTATATAAAACCCTGTACCACCGCAAATTATCGGAGTCTTGCCTCTTTTTACAATATCAGCCATGGCTGATATTGCCAGTTTTTGATACTTCACAACAGTGAATTTTATTTTTGGATTTGCTACATCAAGTAGGTGATGTGGGACCCCCTCCATTTCTTTTTTGGTGATTTTACCGCTACCTATATTAAGATTTTTATAAACCTGCCTAGAATCAGCAGAAATTATTTCACCGTTTATTTTTTTAGCAATTTTTACTGCTAGATCGCTTTTGCCTGCAGCAGTTTGCCCTAGAATTACAATAACTTTTTGCATCTAAATTCTTTTGATGTCGGCGCCTAGAGCATTTAGTTTTTCGACTATGTTTTCATATCCTCGGTCAATGTGATTTGCAGGATCGTTTATAATACTTTTCCCCGGAGCCACCAAACTAGCAAGCAACATATCTATGCCCGCACGAACATCGTGAGAATTCAATTGACTTGCTTTAAACTTCGTAGGCCCATGTACTTTGGCGCCATAAGTTTCTTTCTTACTGTATTCAGAATTATTGAAATTATAATATTTCGCCCCATATCCTTTTGGATGAAAAAGTTCATATCTTAACCCCATTTTTTTTAATTCTCCCAAATATCTCCACCTAGTTTCAAAAATTCTTTCATGGATAGTTGATTTACCTTTGGCCATATGAGCAAGTAGCAATGTCATGATTGGTTGCCAATCTGTCATGAAGCCTGGATACCAGTCAGTCACGATTTCTAAGGTTTTTAGTGGTTTGTGGATTTTTTTTATTTTCGCAACATTATTTTTAAAATCAATATCTACGCCTATTTTCTTTAAATCCCCAATTAACGGCTCCAACAATTTTTTGTTTGCGTTTTTAACTGCAACTTTTCCACCAGTCATAATAGAAAGAATAATAGCGGTAGCCGCTTCCAAGCGATCATAAATTGAAAAAGTTTTAGTTCCACGAAGAAAAGGTTTTACTCCAGTTATTTCTATTACTCTGGGCTCAATTCTTTTTATTTTAGCCCCCATGTCATTCAAACATTTTATTAAATTATCAACTTCTGGTTCTGCCGCTGCGTTTTTAAGGACAACTTTTCCTCTGTTGAAAACTGAAGCCAAAATTAAATTTTCTGTTCCGCAATGAGTATTTTTTTCAAAAGTATAAGTGACGGATTTAGGTCTAGTTGGCATTGAAATTTCCATCACATTATTTTTTTCTTTTTTTATCACCCCCCCAAGAGCTTTAATACCTTGCAAATGTCTATTGATTGGTCTTTTGCCGATAGCGTCCCCTCTGATTGGATGAAAAGTTACTTTGCCTGTTCTAGCAAGTGTGGCGCCGATAAAAAGTACAGATTGTCGAGCGGACATTGATTCAAGGGGTATTTCAGAAGAATTGATATATTTGCTTTCAACTTCGATTGAATTTTTACCCGTAAATCTTACTTTGCATCCAAGTGAAGTGAGTGTATCGATAGTTCTGTAAGTGTCAGAAATTCTTGGAATATTATAAAAAAAACACTTTTCTTTACTAAGAAGAGCGGCAATTGGAAGTTTCGGACCCGCATTTTTTGCCCCAGAAACAACATAAGTTCCTTTTAATTTTTTTCCACCCCATACAATAAATTGACTCATAGTGCCGGAGGGGAGAGTCGAACTCCCACGTCTTGCGACACGCGATTTTGAGTCGCGCATGACTACCAATTCCATCACTCCGGCGAATCCACACATTCTACACAAACTTATACCTAAAATCAATTTCTAAAATAATTTTTATTATGCTAAAATTACCTCATGTCCAATTTGCATTCAAATTCAATTTTCTGGATTGATACCGATAAAATAAAACCAAACCCTTACCAGCCAAGGCGGGACTTTGATGAAGCAACCTTGCGAGACTTGGCTGACTCTATAAAACAATACGGAGTTCTTCAACCACTCATAGTTTCTCGCAGCGAAGTCGAAAAAGATGGCGGAGGACTGCAGACCCTGTATGAACTTATTGCGGGAGAAAGAAGACTGCGAGCCGCGAAACTTGCCGGTGTTTCGCAAATACCGGTTATCATCCGAGAAGGCGATACTGCTTTAATGAAGCTGGAATTGGCAATTATTGAAAACTTACAAAGAGAAGATCTCAATGTAGTCGACCGCGCCCGCGCCTTTTTTCGCTTGGTTAGTGAATTTAAGTTTACCCACAACGAAGTTGCCAAGAAAATGGGCCGAAGCAGGGAATATGTTTCTAACACCCTTAGAATTTTAACCTTACCAGAAGAAATTATAAATGGTCTTTCTGAAGGAAAAATTACTGAAGGACATACAAGGCCAATACTGATGCTCGCAGACCATCCGCAGGAGCAATTGGTGCTTTTCAAAGAAATTGTCTACAAGAAAATCACGGTGCGCGAAGCAGAGAGACTTGCCAGGAAAATAGCTTTTGACCGTGTGCGCAAGAAAGAATTTATGCCTGACCCTGAAATAACCGAACTTGAAGAAGAATTTCAAGAAAAGCTGGGAACTCGAGTGCATATAGACAGGAAAGAACTAGGCGGTCAGATTAAAATAGATTTTTTCTCTACCAACGACTTGCGAGAAATTTTAGATTTGATACAAAAATCAAATACAGAGAAGAGACCTGAAGCAATGATGGAAAACCATATTGCCAAAAGTGAAGTAAAAATAGAAAACCAAGAAAAAGCACCTATTGACGACAGAAGTAAAGAAGAGAAAACACAAGATGAGGCTGACCTTTATAATATTTCTAACTTTAGTGTTTAAATATTTTTAGGATGTGTTACGGCCAAGGGATTTTAGTCTAGTCAGCAAACTGTTTTTCTCCAAATAAGACCTTATATGCTTTTTGGCAATTGTTGTTTTGGCGTATTCCAGCCATTTACTGGAAGGGTGCGCATCTTTTTTCGTAACTATCTCTACAATATCTCTATTTTTTAGTTTTGAAGAAATAAGGGACATTTTGCCATTTATCTTAACTCCGGAAATATGATTGCCGATATCAGAATGGACAGAGTAAGCGAAATCAACCGGACTTGAATCTTCCGGCAAATCTATGACATCTCCTCTCGGCGTAAAAATAAAGATACGATCGTTGAAAAAATCCATCTTTAGATGTTCTAGAAATTTTTTCGGTTCATCCAAAGTAGAGTTGAAATTTTTTAATTCCTCGATCCATTTAAATTGAGATTTGTCATTCACAGCTTTCTTATAGAGACTTTCTTTGTAGGCAAAGTGCGCCGCGATACCATAAGCCGCCTCGGCATGCATTTCTTTCGTCCTTATTTGGATTTCTACGATTCCGCCTGAACCAGTGAAAATGGTGGTGTGAATGGAACGATAGCCGTTTGGCTTTGGTAAGGCTATGTAGTCTTTGATTCTGCTTGGGAGCGGAGTCCAGAGAGCATGGATTATACCCAGCACCCTATAACATTCCTCAATATTTTCTACCACAACACGCAATGCCACAATGTCGTAGATCTTTTCTATGTCCATATTATATTTTAGGAGTTTTTTATATAAACTATATTTGTGTTTTATGCGGTAACTGATTTCATCAACTTTAATTTTGTTTTTCTTGAGCTCTTTCTCAAGCTGTTCTTTTACTTCTTCCAGATATTTATGGTACTTTTCTTTTTTTTCTTTTATAATTTCTTCCACTTGAGCATATTCTTTTGGATAAGCATAAGGGAAAGCTTCATCTTCGAGTTCACCTTTTAATTTACCCATTCCCAAGCGGTTGGCTAGTGGTGCGTATACTTCTATGCTCTCAACAGCAATTCTCTTCCTTTTGTCTTCACGTAAAAATGATAGCGTTCTTAAGTTGTGGAGCCTGTCGGCAAACTTTATTATAACCACGCGTAAATCGCTTGCCATAGCAACAAAGAACTTTCTCAAACTTTCTACATGCCTTTCGTGCCCGCGATATTTTAAAGTGCCCAATTTGGTAACGCCATTTATCAAAAAGACAATATCTTTACCAAATTCTTTTTCCAATTCCTCTTCTTTGGTTTTTGTGTCTTCTAGCACATCATGCAAGAGTCCAGCTACTATAGTAATAGTATCCATGCCTAATTTAGCCAAGATTTTTGTAGTTTCAAAAACATGAGTAAAGTATGGGTCTCCAGAGAGTCTTTTTTGCCCAGAATGGGCATTTAAAGCTATATCATAGGCTTTATTTATGAGTTCTTCCTCTTTTTTGCTCAACCCACCCAACATAAGATCTTTTATTTCTTTGACGCTTGCCATAGAACAATTGTAGCATTTTATTTCATTTTGTTTAGTCTGTCTGGGCGATAGTTAGAACACTTATTACTACTACACCTTTCAGGTATAGTTTTTGTGCCTTCCATCATCAAAGACCCGCATTCTTTACAGACGTTGCCTGTAGGTTTGGCTTTGATGGCAAATTTACAGTCAGGGTAATTTGAACAAGAATAGAAAATTCCAAATCTTCCACGGCGCTCCGAAATGTCTCCCTTTTTACAAGTAGGGCAGATTACTCCAGTGCGTTTTTTTGCTTCTTCAGCCTCATCTTTCTTAATGAATTTACATTTTGGATAGCGAGAGCAAGAAATAAAGCTACCAGTGCCGTCTCGACGCTGTCGTATAACCAAAACCCCTTTTTCTTTCGGTTTACCTTTTTTTCCTGCCCCGTTGGAAGTACTCTTTCCTTCGGGGTCTCCACAATCAGGACACATTTCTCCGGTTTCTTTAGGGCCTTTTAATTCTGTGCCGTCAAGCATGAGGGCACCATCACAATCTGGATATTTGGAGCAAGAATAAAACTTACCTCCCCGTGAGAGTTTGATAATCATAGCGCTGCCACATTTCGGACATTTCATATTCTCCGGAGCATCACCCAAGTTTGTAGCCTTTTCCAGCTTCTCTTTTGATTTTACGTCTTTAAGAAATGGTCCGTAAAAATCTTTCAATGTTTTCTCGTATTCGCGTTCACCTCGAGAAATTTCATCCAATTCATTTTCCATCTCAGCCGTAAAGCTATCAGATATATAACTCATAAAATGTTTCTCCAAGAAATCTGATACGACTTCACCTGTATCGGTGGGGAATAGTGTTTTACCTTCTTTGTTTACATAGCCTCTCTCTTCTATGGTCCTCATGATAGACGCATAAGTAGACGGCCTGCCGATGTCTCTAGCCTCTAGTTCTTTGATTAAACCGGCTTCACTATATCTCCCTGGTGGCTCTGTAAACTTTTCTTCATTATTTAGATCAAGTAACTTTAACTCTTCTCCAGTCTTGCAGATAGGCAATTCTACATCATCTCCGCGCGCGTCACTATCTATCGCGAGCCATCCTGGGAAAAGAAGCCGAGAGCCATTGGCAGTGAAGTCAGGTAATTCCTCATGCCCTTTTATCACCGCAGAAATTTTTGTTTTTAATAACTTTGCATCAGTCATCTGAGAAGAGATGGCTCGATCCCAAATTAGTCTATAGAGTCTGTCTTGGTCATCGCTACCAGCGGTAAGATTTTCTACATGTGTGGGACGAATAGCTTCGTGCGCTTCTTGAGCATTCTTGGATTTGGTTTTATAAATTCTGGCTTCAGCATATTCCTTGCCGTATTTTTTCTCCACGAAATTAATTATTTGAGTTTGCGCCACTGTGCCCAAGTTTGTACTGTCTGTTCGCATGTACGTTATATGTCCGGCTTCATAAAGTTTCTGCGCTATTTGCATTGTGCGTGAAGGGGAATAGCCGAGGCGTGAACTTGCAGTCTGCTGAAGAGTGGAGGTGGTAAATGGGGCGCGAGGGGAGCGTTTTTGCTCAGACTCTTTAACCGCACTTACAATCCAAGTGCCATTTTTTCCTTCAGTCATTATTTTCTCAACTAGTTTCGGGTCTCTCGGTTCTTCACTACACTCTAAAGTTATTTTGTCTCTCTTTATTGTTTCGAATAAACCAAATATTCTCCAAAATTTTTCCGGAACAAAAGCTCGTATTTCTCTTTCTCGTTCCATAATTATACGCAATGCAGGAGACTGCACACGGCCAGCCGAGAGTCCGTAGCGTACCTTTTTCCAAATCAAACCAGAAAGGTCGTAACCAACGAGGCGATCTAATACTCGGCGCGCTTCTTGAGCTTTGCGTAAGTGAGTGTCTATTTTTCTCGGGTTTTGCAATGCTTCTTCTACGGCTTCTTTAGTTATCTCGTGAAAGGTGACTCGCGCTATCGGCGCTTTCACTTTTTTGTCTTGTTTCAAAAGTGTCTCTATGTGCCAAGCTATCGCTTCGCCTTCACGATCGGGGTCGGTAGCCAAAAGAACATCAGTCGCCTTTTCTGCCAACCCTTGCAGTTCGTGGACAACTTTTTCTTTACCTTTAGAAACTTCGTAATGGGGGATAAAGCCACCTTCTATGTCGATGGCAATTTTATTTGATTTGGGTAAATCACGCACATGCCCCACAGATGCGCGAACAGTAAATGCGCCTTCGAGATATTTCTCAATAGTTTTTGCTTTTGATGGTGATTCCACTATTAATAATTTCATGCAAGGCTAAGTATTACACGAAAATCAAATTCTCGTCAAATTTCTGTCAAAAAAAGCTTGTGTCATAAGCTAAAAATAGGCTCCCTAAACTTGACAAACATCGTAAATTATGCTATACTCCTTATTGGCTTCAGAAATACAGAACTCACTCACGAAAGGACCTACGAAAATGCGAAGATTCGGTTTGTTCATTGCTACATTCCTGTTTGTCGGTCTTGGATCAGCGATGGCAGCGACTAAGTGCGAGGCTGCTAACGCTCGTCTTTTGGATGCGCAGATCACAGCGAAAGCTTCTTATAAGGCTGCTGTTGCGAAACGTGATGCCGCACTAAAAAAGTATGAAGACAACCTCGATCTCGCGCAGAAAGCGGGACGAATTCCTACAGAGCCGATCGAGAAGACCGACTTCAGTGAACTCGAAAAAAAGGTTGATGAGGTGTGCGAGAAGGAAGTTGCACAGCTCGTCAATCAATGGGTCATCGTAACTAATCAGCTCGTGGCCGCACTTTGTCGCAACGACGCTGACAATAGAGCGTGTGCGAATCTCCGAGAAGTGGTCGACAGTATAAAGGCCATCAATTCTAAGGACAAGGCTGGCAACTAGCATCTAAAAAGTGACGCTCTGACACTTCAACATCAGAGCAACGGGTCGATAGGTCCCGAGAAACTATCAGAAAGCCAGTAGCCTTTAGTCGGGTTGTACTGGTTTTTTTATTTATATTAATTTAATCTCACCCATTTCTTCCTTAATTAATTCTTTTATTTCCATTACAGATAGGATGGCGTTGGCGGTCGGAGTTGGGAATTTCATTGCTCTGATTAAATCATCTCTTCCCATAGGTTCACGAAGCAAGTCCACCACCTTTTTTTCTTCCGGCGATAAATCTAAAAATAATTTTGCTTGCTTTTCTTCATCTTTTGGTTTTTCAAAACCCAGAGCTTCCAAAACATCTTCCGCGCAGGTTACGGGAGTTGCGCCTTGGTGCAATAATTTATTCGTGCCTTTGGAGTTGGGAGAAAATATTGAACCTGGAACCACTAATAAATCACGATTGTATTCTGTGGTGAGCCTTGCAGTAATAAGGGTGCCGGATCTTTCTTCCGCCTCTATTATTAACGTTGCTTTTGAAATGCCGGCCATCAACCTGTTTCTCATGGGGAAGCTCCATTGGGTAGCTTTGAAAGTAGGTTCAAATTCTGATATTAAACATCCACCATTTCCTACAATTTCTTCCATAAGTCTTACATTTGTTTTAGGGTACATTGCTTCAGCGGATAGCCCGGAACCTGGGAATACTAAAGTTTTTAACCCTACCTGCATTGCCTTTTTGTGGGCGATAGTATCTATGCCCATAGCAAAACCGGAAACGACGGCTATAGGATAACCCTTTAATCCCGCAATTATTTTCTCGCAAGCTTCCCTGCCGTACGAAGTAAATTTACGCGAACCAACAACGCATAAATATATTAAATTCTCGGTAGGTAGCTCACCGATAATCCAGAGGTCGGCTGGAGGTTGAGGTATCTCCAAGAGTGCTTTTGGAAACTTATTTTTAGCCAACTTTTTGATTTCCACATACAATAGTATATAGTATATATATGTTAGACATCAAATTCATTCGTGAAAACAAAGATATAGTGCAGGCAGGCGCCAAGAAAAAGCATACTGATATAGATATTGAAAAGCTTGTTACGCTTGATGACGAACGCCTGAAAGAACTAAAAGAAGTCGAAGACTTACGGGCAGAAGTAAATAGAGTCTCTAATGATATATCTCGCAATCAGGACTCGGCGCTCAAAATTCAACTCATAGAAGAAATGCGTATTGTTAAGGAAGATATTAAAGTCAAAGAAGGAAAATTGAAAGAAATAATAACAGAGTGGCAAGTTCTAATGTTGCAAGTTCCGAATGTACCGGATATGAGTGTGCCCGAAGGATCGGGTGAAGATGAAAACAAAGAACTCCGGACATGGGGTGAAAAACCAGTCTTTAGTTTTGAACCCAAAGATCACATTGAGATAATGACCAAACTCGATATGGCTGATTTTGAGCGTGGAGTTAAAGCACACGGCTTTAGAGGGTATTTTTTGAAAAACGACGGGGCATTACTGTCGTGGGCCATATGGAATTATGCGCAGGAATTTTTTCTGAAAAAAAATTTTAGTCCTTTTATTCCTCCGGTTATTTTAAATAAAGAGCATTTTTTCGGTACAGGACATCTACCAGGTGGAGCAGAAGATATCTTTCAAACCCAAGATGGTCAATATTTGGCCGGTACGGCCGAAGTACCAATGATGGCTTACCACGCAAGTGAAATACTTTCGGAGAAAGACCTGCCGAAACGTTATCTTGCTTTCTCTCCGTGTTTCAGAAGAGAAGCAGGTGCCCATTCCAAGGATGTAAAAGGTCTTATTCGCGTGCATGAGTTTTATAAATTGGAACAGCTCGTTCTATGCAAAGCAAGTCATGAAGAGTCGGTAAAATTCCACGAAGAATTAAATCGTAACACTGAAGAATTTATAGAATCTCTTGGAATCCCTTATAGACAAGTTGTAATATGCACTGGGGATTTAAAAGGGGCTCATGTTAAATCATACGACACAGAGCTTTGGGTACCAAAAGAAGGGAAATATCGGGAGATAGCAAGCGCATCTTATTATCATGATTTTCAAACCCGCAGATTTGGCATTCGCTATCGTGACCAAGAAGGAAAAATACATTACGCGCATTCACTAAACGCTACCGCGATTCCTACCCCACGAATTCTGGTTTCTCTTATAGAAAACTACCAACAGGCAGACGGTTCTATAAAGATTCCGGAAGTTTTAAGAAAATACCTAGGAGGAAAAGAATTTATAAAGTAAAATAGCATGAAAAAGAGGAATGTTTTAAATTCTCCACGTCTCTTAGCGCTAAAAAGGCGCAAGCGAAGAACTGTTTTGAGTAAAATATTACTTTTATTAGTTGTACTTTTGGCAATCTTGGGAAGCCTTGCTTATATTTTTCGCATTCCTAGTTTAAATATTAAGTCGGTAGAAATAGATGGCACTAGAGTAATAGATGCAGATACTATTAGAGCGAATATAGAAAAAGAGATTGCCGGTAACTATCTCTGGATTTTACCAAAAACAAATATATTTTTGTATCCAAAAAGTAAAATTAAAGAGGAACTTAGTAAGAGTTTTAAGAGATTAAAGAATATAGATGTCTCTACTTTAAATAATACTGTACTCAAAGTAACTGTCTTTGAAAGGGAAGCCAAATATTTGTGGTGTGAGACGGAGGAAAAATGCTACTTCATGGATGGAGACGGTTTTATTTTTGATGAGGCTCCGTATTTTTCCGGCGAGGTTTATTTTAGATTTTATGGTTCGAGTAACGGAGACTTTGTGAAGTTATTTCCATTTAAAAAAATAATTGAAGATATGGGACTGAAGCCCATCGGGTTATCAATATTAGAAAACAGCAATGTTGAAATGTTTCTCTCCGGTAAAAGTAAGCCAAAAATAATCTTCAATGCGACTTCTGATTTTCAAAAAATAGCAGAAAACTTGCAGGCAGCCCTTGCCACCGAGCCACTACGCTCTGATTTTAAAAATAAATATTCATCTCTTTTGTACCTTGACTTGCGGTACGGAAATAAGGTCTACTTCAAGTTCAAATGATTAACCTAGGGTTCTGGGGAGAAATTAAAAAGCCGATTTTCTGCCTTGCGCCGATGGCAGACGTCACCGACTGCGCTTTCAGGCAGATAATTGCGAAATATGGTAAACCGGATGTTTTTTGGACAGAATTTGTATCAGCAGATGGATTGTGTAGTGCTGGCAGAGAAAAACTTTTAGTTGATTTTATCTACAGCGAAAACGAAAGACCAATGGTAGCTCAAATTTTCGGATCTAAACCGGAAAACATAAAGAAAGCTTCGGAACTTTGTAGAGAGCTTGGTTTTGACGGAGTAGATATAAATATGGGATGCCCTGATAAATCTATCGAGAAGCAGTGCGCCGGCGCAGCTATGATGAAAAATCCTCAACTTGCTCGGGAAATTATTCGTGCGGCCAAAGAAGGCGCAGGTGATTTGCCAGTGTCTGTGAAAACTCGCATTGGTTACAATAAAAATGAAATTGAAACTTGGATAAGGGAGCTGTTGTCGGAAGATATAGCGGCGCTTACGGTGCATTTGCGTACCCGTAAAGAAATGTCTAATGTTCCTGCGCACTGGGACTTGATGAAAAGAATAGTTCAAATTAGAAATGAAATGAAGAAAAAAACTTTAATACTAGGCAATGGCGATGTCTTAAATTTAGAAGATGCGAAAAGAAAAGTGGAGGAGACAGGCTGCGACGGAGTGATGCTCGGTAAAGCAATCTTTGGTAACCCGTGGTTGTTTGCTGAAAAAGTTCCATCTATTAAAGAGAAGCTCGAAGTCATGATAGAACACACCAAGCTTTTTGAAAAAATGCTGAGTGGGCATAAAAACTTCGCCATTATGAAAAAACATTACAAAGCATATGTGAATGGTTTTGATGGGGCGAAAGAGCTTCGAGTGAAACTCATGGAAGCTGAGAATGCTCTTCAAGTAGAAAACATAGCTAATGATTTTTTAGGTAAAATAGAGTAGAATAAAAATATGCATGATTTGGCGTTATATCGTAAATACAGACCGAAAAAGTTTAAGGAGGTTCTGGGGCAGAACCACATCGTAGATGTCTTAGAGAGTTCTGTGGAGACAAATAAAGTCTCCCATGCATACCTTTTCGTAGGTTCGAGGGGAACAGGGAAAACTTCCGTGGCAAGAATTTTTGCTACAAGTATTGGGGTTTCAATAAATGACATGTACGAAATAGATGCCGCCTCGAATAGAGGAATTGAAGATATTAAAGAGTTGCGTGATGGTGCACGAGTATTGCCTTTTGATTCTAAATATAAAGTTTATATCATTGATGAAGTGCACATGCTCTCGAAGGATGCTTGGGGAGCGCTACTTAAAACTCTAGAAGAGCCACCAAAGCATGTAATATTTATTTTAGCTACCACTGAAATGCAAAAAGTGCCGGAGACTATTATTTCTCGCTGTCAGGTTTTTGTTTTCAAAAAAGCCACGGACACTGTCAATAAAAAGATGCTCATTGATGTTGCCAAAAAAGAAGGGTTTGAACTGGATGCTGGGTCAGCAGAGCTTCTCGCAATCTTGGCGGACGGCTCGTTCCGAGATGCTCTTGGTGAACTTCAGAAAGTTGTGAACTTTAGCAAAGGAAAGAAAATAAAAATTGAAGATGTGGAGAAAATAACCGGCGCTCCAAAGACAGTACTCGTGAATAATTTTATTTCCGCAATCGCTGAAAAAAATCTAGAGAAGGGAATAGGAGTTGTCCAGAAAGCATCGGCAGAGAACCTAGACATGAAGTTATTTTTGAAACTTATAGTGTCGAAGCTACGTTTAGCTATAATTTTGCGCTATGCGCCAAAATTAAAAAATGAAATGGTAGGGGATTTGAGTGAAGCTGATATTGAATTCCTGCAAAACGTAGTCAAAACAGATAAAGAAGGCATGCTTCGTTCAGGGGCATTGGCTATTTTACTTGAAGCGTACCAGAATATAGACAATGCATTCATCGCCGAGCTGCCCCTCGAGCTTGCATTGGTTAAGATACTCGGCAAAGAATAAGCTTAATAGGAAAACTCGTCAGTGGGGTGCTGACGAGTTAGATATTGCAGGCCATCAAACCCCAGGCCAGTTTACTTAAACGAGAGCAGAAGTGACCCCCTGCGCCGTTTTAACGAATTCGTCGTAGCTCACGCCCTTTCCTGTAACCACGGTTCTATCCAGATCGGGATCGTACACAGCAGGATAGATCGTGACTTTGGAGAATGAACCGACGTTTCCTTCCATAACCGTCTTGAGGTTGTGGACCCAGGCGCGTTCAATGCCTGATGAACTTTTGCGGTTTTTCTTGTGGATGGGTTTTCGAGATCTACTGATGAAATCCAGATAGCCCACTTGGATGACGAAACCTGCGGCTTTTTCTGCCATTGGCGTCTTTCCTCTTTTCCTTTTCGAGATTACTGTCAGCCTAAAAAACAAGGAACAAACAGTTAAGGAAACAATAGTAGAGAATCATGTTTATGTCAACAGTTAGATTTCAACCTGTATTTATGCTATAACTTAAGCGTTATATTGGGATATCGTCTAATGGTAGGACAGAGGCCTTTGAAGCCTTTAATCGTGGTTCGAATCCATGTATCCCAGCAATAAGGAATATCCGTATAGGAAAGGCGCTCTCGAAGCTAAAGGGCGGAATGCGTCGACCTTGTTGTTGGGCTGGTTGCAGTCATCGTTAAAATAAATCTGATATAATGTCCTTATGAAAGAATTAGCGCCAGATGTAAACTCGCAAGAGCATTGGGAGAATATATTAGAGAAAAAGAGGATGCCGGCAGAGCTTCCATTTGAATCTGTGCGGGCAAAAAGGGTAGGAATCGACCTTGTATCTTTGGACTTGGTTGACTCTGAAGCCGAAGCATTTGCAAATAAACTAAGAGAGGAAGGACCGAATAACGTCCCAATGGAATTCCCAGAAAGTATGGGCGAAGTGATTTCTGAAATAGAAAGCCTAAAAGAAGCTTTAGTAACGCAAAATATTCCAGAACAAGAAATACATTTAACTATTCACACATCATGTGTCAACGACCAAGATTGCATAATATTATTCCATAATAATGGCAATAAATATCACTTTAATACAAAAGATATAAAAGGGTATACGAGAGAAAAAATGGTTGAGAGTCTAGCTTCGCACAATATTGCTTGTGGTGAAAAATAAATATGAATAACAAACTAAAAATAATAATTTCTATACTTCTACTACTTGTTATCGGTTATACTATAGGTACTTCTACCAGGAAAATTTCTGAAGAAGAAATAAAAACAATAGAGGAAAAAGTTACTTACGACAGAGCGTCTACGGATTTGATTGTGGTAAACCTTCCGTTTCCGGGGGCAGTCACGGGTAAAGAATTCAGCGTCATAGGCAAAGCCCGCGGAGTATGGTTTTTTGAGGCTTCATTCCCTATTGATGTTTTAGACAAAGATGGCAAAATTTTAGTGCAGACTTTTGCCACAGCGCAAGGGGAGTGGATGACAAATGACTTTGTGCCATTTAAAGGAGAAGTGAAAGTACCCGAGTCTTACATAGGTCCTGCAACACTTATATTAAGAAAAGACAACGCATCCGGTCTGCCGGAACATGATGCATCTGTATCATTCCCATTTGTTATAGAATATTAATTATGAAAAAAGTTAACATAGATAACCTAAGAGGCACAGAATTTCAGAAAAAGGTATGGAAAGAAATTCTTAAAATTCCCGAAGGTGAAACAATTACTTATAAAGAACTGGCGAAGCGTATTGAGAAACAAAAAGCTATCAGAGCAGTAGCTAATGCTGTGGGAGCTAATCCTGCGCTTGTACTTATCCCGTGCCACAGAGTTGTTAGGAGTGACGGTTCACTTGGTGGGTATTCAGGTAAAGGTGGAATTAAAACCAAGCTCAAACTTTTAAATAAAGAAGGGGTTGCATTTTAATTTTTTGTAGAAAATGCTAGAATAAATTTATGCAAAACAAAATTACAAAAGAAGATATGCGTAGCTTGGCTCCAGCTATTGTGCGAGTGGGTGTATCTGTTGTTTTTATTTGGTTCGGTTATCAGCAGCTCATTGATGCCAGCTCTTGGACAGTCTTGGTGCCCTCTTGGGTCACGTCGTTTTCTGGCACAAATGCGGTTAGTTTTATTTATTTGAATGGTATATTTGAAGTTGTTTTTGGTATATGTTTGCTCTTAGGACTATTTACCAAAACTGTGGGTTTCTTACTTGCCCTGCATATGCTCCATATAACATATTTAGTAGGATACAATGACGTGGGGGTACGGGATTTTGGTCTATCGCTCTCAACAATAGCGGTATTTCTGCACGGGGCTGACTCTTGGTGTGTTGATAAATATTTAACGAAGGTAAACCTACCTTCTGCGCGCCATCTCTAGATTATGTAACGTTTTTTCTCTGACCAGTTCTCTAAAATCTAGGTCTTCCTTGTATTGAATAGGCACTAAATTGGGGCAGTCTTTTAAACTAACGTCATTTAGAAATTTAGGTTTATCATCAAAAAAAACTACTTGCTCATCTTTATGGCTCGCGCATATCATAGAAATTATTTCGTTTTTGCTTTCTGTAACCACATATGTTTGAGAAAAATATATGGACACCCCGCTCCTGTCCAGTTTGTCTTGTTGAAATTCTTTTCCACCATAAGTTACTAAATAGCAATTATTTTTTCCCAATCTTTCTATCTCATCCAGTAATTCATTATTTATAAAGTTCGGGCATTCAGACATTATCTCTTCGTAAATATCTTCCATCTTTTTATCTATCTTTCCGCGCTTAAGCAAAGTAGAGATGAAGTTTTTTAACGAAAACTCCTTTTCACGAACTTCTGTGTAATATGTTTCCGCCACAGTACGAGAGATACCAGCTTTTTCTAAACACTTATATATGTGCTCTTTAAACTGCTTGGTATTATTGAACAACACGTCATCAAAGTCAAAAATGTATTTCATATTATTTTTTATTTATTATTTTACTAATAGCTTGTGCCAACTTGGACGAATCATGACGAATAAGACTTCTTTTCATTATATCTCCAGATATTGGTATTATAGTTTCTTTAGATCTAAGGGGGGCTTCACCTTTAATTAAATTGTCTACTGGTCTTCCTAGATAAAATTCCAGTTTATCCAAATAGGTATTTGTATCTTCTCCTTTTAAATTTTCTATAGCGATAACTTTCCCTCGACTTTTTAATAAAGATTCTTTAAATCCTTCTACGATTAGATTAGGTACAATGGAACCATAAAAATTTCCAGGACAAATTACTATATAATCTGCTTCCTGAATTGCCTTTGCAGCTTTTGGATTTAGTTGCACTTTATTCCTATAAAAAATTTTCCTCACATCTACAATTTTCAAATCACTGGTACTGATTTTACTTTCACCCTCTATTTTTTGACCGTTGGTAAGTAGAACACCCAATTGTGCATCATCTAAAGTAACAGGGATAATAGTACCTTTTGGTTTTAGAAATTTCGTAGCTATTTCTAAGGCTTCCTCAAAATTTCCTGTTAACTTTTCCAGACCAGCTATAAACCAATTTCCAATCATGTGACCATCTGTATTTCTATGTTTTAAAAACTCATACATTTCTGTATTAAGAGTAAGAGCGGAGAAACATTGCCTAATATCTCCCATTGGATGAACTCCAAATTTCTCTCGTAGAATACCAGTAGAACCACCATCATCTGCCATAGATGCAACTGCGAAAATAGAAATATTTGTAATGTTTTTTAATCCAGATAGTAGCCTGTAGCTACCTGTACCGCCACCTATAGTAACGATATTTTTAACTTTAGATTGCATTTGTAGATATTAGCCTAAATTGCTAATTTTTGCTATTGTAATTCGTATGTGTGGCATCGTTGGATACATTGGCAAAAAACAGGCCTACCCGGTTCTAATCAAAGGATTGGAACGGCTGGAGTACCGTGGCTATGACTCTGCGGGAGTAGCACTTTTAGAGAATGGTGCTTTTTCGGTATACAAGAAAAAGGGTAAAGTAGCAGAATTGTCGAAATTTGTAAAAAATAAAAATATCAAGAATTTTTCCGGTGGAGTTGGCATAGCGCATACTCGCTGGGCAACTCATGGCATTCCATCAGACAGAAACGCTCATCCACACTTATCTAATAATGGGGACATTGTTATAGTGCACAATGGAATAATCGAAAATTATCTTTCGATAAAAAAAGTTCTATTAAAAAAGAATTATAAATTTAAATCTGATACGGATACCGAAGTTTTAGCAAACTTAATCGAAGATATAAAAAATAATGCGAAGGTAAGTATTGATGAGGCGGTACGTCTAGCACTTTTACAGGTGACCGGAGCTTACGCGATTTTAGTATTGTCGAAAGATGAACCGAACACGATGGTAGTGGCAAAAATAGGTTCTCCTGCCGTGGTAGGAATAGGCAAAGGGGAGTTTTTCGTAGCTTCTGACGCCACGCCAATTGTTGAACATACGAAAAAAGTGGTGTATTTGGAAGATAGGGAAATAGCTATAATAAAAAACGGCAAACTTAGAATAAAAACCATAGATAATAAAATAAAAAATCTTTATGTCCAGAAACTTGAAACAAAAATCGAAGAACTGGAAAAGAACGGTTTCCCTCATTTTATGCTCAAGGAGATATTTGAACAGCCGGAATCACTGCGCAACACAATGCGAGGAAGAATTCTGGTGGATAAAGGTGGCATTAAATTTGGCGGATTGGAGAAATTTGGAAAAGAGCTTCGCTCACTGAAAAGTCTCACTATCACAGCTATGGGCACCGCACGTTTTACCGGTCTTGTCGGTGAATACGCATTTGAAGAACTAGCAAAAATCCCTACAAAGGTTGAATACAGCTCTGAATTTGCTTACCGTGATGCGTCGGTTGACATAAACACGGGGTTTATTGCAATTTCACAATCCGGAGAGACTGCCGATACTTTAAATGCCGTTAAGGAAGCTAAAAGAAAAAATATGTTGACTTTGGGTGTAGTAAACGTCATCGGTTCAAGTATTGCTAGAGCCGTAGACGCTGGTATTTACAACCATGCAGGGCCGGAAACAGCTGTAGCAAGTACTAAAGCTTCGACTTCGCAAGTGCTTATTCTCATCATGCTTGCCGTTTATCTAGGGAGAATGCGTGATTTATCAAAGGCTAAAGCTCAAGAGATCTTAAAAGAAATGCAAAGACTTCCGAATTTAGCAGAAAAAATTCTAAAAAATGCCAATGAAATAAAAAAACTTGCGAAAAAATACAGCAAAAATAATAATTTCTTTTTCCTTGGTCGCAAATATAATGCCGGAGCTGCCATGGAAGGGGCATTAAAGCTCAAAGAATGTTCTTACATTCATGCCGAAGGAATAAATGCCACCGAGCTCAAACACGGACCGCTTTCACTGATTGATAAAAATTTCCCATCACTTGTTATAGCACCGAATGACAGTATGTATGAAAAAAGCAAAACTGGAATTCAAGAAATAAAAGCTCGCGGCGGGCGTGTGATAGCCGTCGCCACTGAAGGCAACAGGGAGATTAAAACAATCGCTGATGATGTAATTTATATTCCAAAAACTCTTGAGATTCTGACTCCGATTCTGGCTTTTATTCCAATGCAACTCTTTGCCTACTATATAGCGGTTGAACGTGGTAATGATGTCGATAAGCCAAGGAATTTGGCAAAGTCTGTAACAGTGGAATAAAATATAATATATGAACATAACCTCAAAAAAAGAGAATAAGGCGTATGCAATAAAAATTGTGGCAGAAGAAAACGGTAATATTTTAGGTGGAGCCTATTTATATATTATGTTTAATGATTTACACACCAAGCCGTTTGGGTTTTTAGAGAATGTTTTTGTTAAAGAGGAGTATCGTGGAGGAGGCATCGGTTCTAAATTAGTTGAGGCTGTGATAGAAGAAGCAAAAAAGCAAGGTTGCTACAAAATAATTGGTACAAGTCGTAATACTAACTCTAAAGTTCATGATTTCTATAAAAAACTAAACTTTAAGGATTATGGTAAAGAATACAGAATAGATTTAATTTGATATAATGCAAACATATGGAAAAGATTTTAGTAATTGGCGCATGCGGGCAAATAGGAGTGGAGCTGACTTTGGCTCTGCGAGAAAAATACGGCAATGAAAATGTGATAGCCTCTGATATTCGGGAAGAAAGTGAAATTCTTAAGGGTACAGGCCCTTTCGTCGTCCTTGACGCCATGGACCACGAAGCGACTAGAGCCTTGGTAAAAAAAGAGAGTATAACTACCATTTACTTGCTGGCGGCTCTTCTCTCTGTGACTGGTGAAAAAAATCCTGCTTTATGTTGGGGTTTAAATATGGGAGCCTTGAGGCAAATTCTTGACTTAGGTATAGAAGAAAAATTAAAAATATTTTGGCCTAGCTCTATTGCTGTTTTTGGAGCAACTACTCCACAGGATAACACTCCCCAAAAAACAATTATTGAACCAACAACTATGTATGGCATCACTAAATACGCCGGAGAACTTTTATGTCAATACTACAATAAACGCCTTGGGCTTGATGTGAGGAGTGTGCGCTACCCGGGGCTAATCAGTTGGAAAACCGAGCCGGGAGGAGGAACTACTGACTACGCTGTAGAAATATTTTATGGAGCTCTCAAGGAGGGCAAGTATACTAGTTTTCTTTCAGAAAATACCTACTTGCCAATGATGTACATGGACGATGCTATTGCTGCCACACTTCAAATAATGGAAGTATCCAAAGAAAAAATAAAAATAGCGATGGCTTACAACTTGTCGGCTATAAGTTTTTCACCAAAAGAAATTGCCGAAGCTATAAAAAAACAAATTCCCAATTTTGAGATAAGCTATGCTCCAGATTCTCGCCAAGCTATTGCTGATTCTTGGCCACAAAGCATTGATGACAGCTCTGCGCGCGCAGATTGGGGCTGGAAACATGAATACGATTTATCAAAGATGGTAGACACAATGCTAAAGAATTTAAAAGAAAAGTTAAAATAGTTTATGTATTCTAAAAAACTGGTTGAAAATATAGAAAATGAATTGGAGGCTTTGAAAGGAGCTGGGAAGTTCAAGGTAGAAAGAGAACTTGAAGGAGCGCAAGGTGCAGAAGTAAATATTGCTGGTAAGAAGGTTTTAATGTTCGCCTCAAATAATTATTTGGGTTTAGCGAATCATCCAGAAATTATAAAAGCCAGCAAGGAAGCTGTGGACAAATACGGCTTTGGTCTTTCTTCGGTTAGATTTATCGCTGGCACAGAAACAATACACAAGACTTTGGAAAAAAAGTTAGCAGAATTTTTAGGTACAGAAGATGCCATTCTTTACTCTACGAACTTTATGGCCAATTTAGGATTTTTTGCCACCATGACCAATGAAGCTTTCGGTGACGAGACGAGCCATCTAGATGCAATCTATAGTGACGAACTGAATCATGCCAGCATCATTGACGCTTTCAAGCTTTGTAAAAAAGAAAATGTAGTAAAGAGAATTTATCCGCACGGTGATATTCCAACGCTCGAGCAAATGCTAGAAGAAGACAAGAGCAAGAATTACAGATTTAAAATAATCGTAACTGACGGAGTTTTCTCAATGGAAGGGTATTTAGCGAATTTACCGGAAATAAAAAAGCTTGCAGAAAAATATGAGGCACTGCTTTTCGTAGATGATGCTCATGCAGTAGGAGTACTTGGCAAAACTGGGGCTGGCACACCGGAGTATTACGATTTGCATGGCAAAATTGATATTCTGTCAGGAACTTTCGGCAAAGCGCTCGGCGGAGCAATTGGCGGATATATTGCCGGTAAGGCTGAAATAGTAGAACTACTTCGCCAGAAATCTCGTACTTATCTTTTCTCAAACTCTTTACCTCCTTCTGTAGTCATGGCATCAATTAAAGCGTTAGACTTATTAAAAGAAGAGCTGGAACTTTTAAATAAAGTTATAGAAAATTCAGAATACTTTAGAGAGGAAGTAAAAAAGTTAGGCTTCAATGTTTTGGAAGGCAACCACCCTATAGTCCCTGTGATGCTAAGTGACGCAGGGCTGACACAGAAAGTGAGTAGAAAGTTATTAGATAATGGACTTTATGTGGTGGGGCTTTGGTTTCCAGTTGTGCCGGAAGGTGCCGCCCGACTACGCTTTCAAATCTCTGCTGCGCACACAAAAGGACAAATCGACCAAGCCATAGAGATAATGCGAGAGGTTGGCAAAGAAATGAAAATAATATAAAGTGTATTTATATGATTTCACGGATATATGTAATGCCTAAAGATAAGGGTACACGGGCAGATTCTTACCTTATTGACTCTAAATTGTCCTTAAAAGAACTCACGAAGCTGGCTAATGCCCTTACGAATCCGATTCTAGAAAAATATTATATAAATGAACCCCTGAAAGTGGGGAATTTTTCTTATGCGATTGAAATAGGTTATAAACCGGGAGTAACGGATAACGTAAGTCACACTGTTAAAGAAATTGCTACAGATTTACTTAACTTGAAAAAGCACACGGACTTTCAAGTATATACTTCCAAGATTCTTTTCACTTCCGGCAATAAAGAAAGGACAGAAAAATTTGCTCTTGAATTGTATAATCCGCTTATTGAGCGAGCCAATATAGCGCAGATTAAAAACGGAAAAATAAATTTTCCCAATAAAGCTCCAAAGGTAATTCTTGAAAAAAGAAAACTGGTTGTAAAAGTTCCGCTTAATGTTTCCGATGAAGAACTTATAAAGATAGGAACTTTGGGAATCAAAGAAGGGAATATTCGGCGCGGGCCGCTGGCGCTCGACTTAGCTTCAATGCACGCCATAAAAGAATACTTTGCCAAACTAAAAAGAACACCAACGGACATTGAGCTTGAAGCTTTGGCGCAGACATGGTCGGAACACTGCAAGCACACTATTTTTGCGAATCAGATAGATGATATACAAGAAGGGCTATACAAGACTTATATAAAAGGAGCGACAAATCTTATCCGTAAACAAAAAAGAGAGAGAGGTCAGCAGGATTTTTGCGTTTCTGTTTTTTCTGATAATTCCGGTGGAATAATTTTTGACAAAGATTTCTTAATAACCCACAAAGTTGAAACACACAACTCTCCTTCTTTCTTAGATCCGTTTGGAGGAGCTATTACCGGCATTGTGGGAGTGAATCGCGACACGATAGGCTTCGGGCTGGGGGCTAAGCCAGTGGCTAATACTTACGGATTTTGTTTTGGCGAACCGGACGAAAAAAGGCATCTATATTTAGATAAAGAACAAAAGCAAAAAATGCTCCTGCCAAAACGAATCATGGATGGTGTGATAAAAGGCATAAACGTTGGGGGGAACTGCTCTGGTATTCCGACTATTTCCGGATTTGTAAAATTTGACGAAAGATACAGAGGTAGGCCACTTGTGTTCGCCGGAACAGTAGGATTGATACCGAAAAAAATTGGAGCAAGACTTTCTCATGAAAAAAAGGCAAAACCTAGGGACTGTGTCGTAATCATTGGGGGTAGAACAGGAGCAGATGGTATCCATGGAGCCACATTTTCTTCTGTTGCCACAGATTTTAATTCACCGGCCACGGCAGTGCAAATTGGTGACCCGATAACCCAGAAAAAGTTAAGTGATGCAATAATAAAAGAAGCCCGAGATATGAATTTATATAACAGCATCACGGACATCGGTGGCGGTGGAATGTCTTCTTCGGTAGCAGAAATGGCTAAAGAGTCCGGCGGGGTTAAAGTTGATTTGGAAAAAGTTCCGCTAAAATATCCGGGGCTTCGGCCGTGGGAAATATGGATTTCAGAATCACAGGAACGCATGACTCTCGCTGTGCCGAAGAATAAAATAAAAAAACTTTTCAAACTTTTGGAAAGTCGTGAAGTGGAAGCTACGGTAGTGGGAGAATTTACCAATTCCGGCAAGTGTGTGCTCTATTACAAAGGTAAAAAAATAATGGACATGGACATGGAGTTCTTACATAACGGACTACCAAAGCATCATTTAAGAACCTCACCCCCGCCCGCGTTAGCAGACCTCCCCCTCTCCTTGGCAAGGAGAGGGGCTAGAGGTGAGGTATACACAAAAGATCTTGAGAATTTACTTGGAAGTAAAAATCTAAATGGATTTTCTTTCATCTCCGAACAATATGACCACGAAGTGCAGGGATCATCTGTGCTAAAACCTCTTTCGGGTCCGGGACGTATCAACACTGACGCCCAAGTTTTCCGTCCAGTTTTAAATTCAAACAAAGGAGTTGTATTGTCATCTGCACTTTATCCTTCGTATGGAGACATCAGCACCTACGACATGGCTGCTTGTGCGCTTGACACTACTGTTCGAAACGCAGTTGCTTCTGGCGGCACTCTTTCTCACCTCGCTATATTAGACAACTTCTGTTGGTGCTCTTCGTATGACAAAACACGGCTATATCAGCTCGTAGAAGCTGTAAAAGCCTGTTATGACTACGCTGTGGGCTATGGCACCCCATTTATTTCTGGCAAGGACAGTATGTTTAATGATTTTAAGGGTTATGACGAGAAGGGTAATCCTGTGGCCATTTCTATCCCTCCGACGCTTCTAATATCTGCCATAGGGGTAGTGTCGGACTTTTATAAAGTTGTTTCGCCGGAATTCAAAAATGCGGGAGATATAATATATTTGCTAGGAGAAACTCATGATGAACTTGGAGCAAGTGAATACTATAAGATGCTTGGAGAAATTGAAAATAACCCCGCACCAGAGCAAGCTCGGTACGGGGCAAGTGTTCCGAAAGTTAACTTAGAAAAAAATCTAAAAACATATCTGGCGCTGGAAAAAGCGATTCAAAAAGAATTGTTGAATTCTTCTCTTTCTGTAACTTCCGGAGGCTTCGGAATTGCATTGGCAAAAGCCTGTGTTGGCGGAATGCTCGGATGTAAAATAAATGTAGAAAGCATGTCTGCGGGCTCAAATTCGGCCATGGTGAAGCTTTTCTCTGAAAGCCAAGGGAGGGTATTGGTATCCGTACCTCCTAAAAATACAAGGGAATTTGAAAAAATATTTAAGGATATATCGAATGCCAGGCTCGGAACAGTTTCCAAAGACAACAAATTTATAATAACAGAAGATAATAAAAAAATAGTGGATTCGTCCGTAAAAAAGCTGTACGACATTTATCATAAGTTTTCCAATTCAATGCAATGAAAAATAAAAAACCCAAAATAATAATAATGTCAGGCTATGGACTCAACTGTGAGGAAGAAACTAAGTTTGCTTTTGATTGGGCGGGTGGAAACGCTGACATTATACATATCAACGACTTGATTGCTAAACCAAAAATGCTGAAAGAATACCAAATTCTTGTGTTCCCCGGAGGTTTTGCTTACGGTGACGACACGGGAAGCGGCAAGGCTTATGCCAATAAATTTAAGAATCACCTATTAAAAGAGCTATGTGAGTTTTTATCTCGAGACACTTTGGTGATAGGAATATGTAACGGATTCCAGATTATAACTAATCTTGAAATAGTTCCCGGCGCGTTGACATATAACAAGAACGGTAAATTCATAGACCGTTGGCTTGATTTAGAAACAAGAAATAGCACCAGTCCTTGGCTTAAGGGTATAAAGAAAATATCTATACCTATAACCCACGGGGAGGGAAGATATATTACTAATCCAAAAGAGTACAAAACTTTAAAGAAAAATGAACAGATAGCATTCCTTTATGCAAAAGGTGATATTTATAAATTCCAAAATTTAGAACATAACCCAAATGGCTCACAATATGACATCGCTGGAGTTTTAGCATATAATGGTAGGGTTCTGGGTATGATGCCTCATCCAGAAAAAGCTATATTTGCGCATCAAAGCCCTTTATGGTACAAGAATAAAAAGGTTTCGAAAGAAGGGCAAGGGCTACAAATTTTTAAGAACGGGGTTAATTATTTTAAAGATAGATGAATGAATTAAAAGAGAAATGTGGAATCGTAGGCATATACGGTAAGGATTTACCTATATCTAGGCTGGCATTTTTCGGATTGTTTGCCTTGCAACACAGAGGTCAAGAAGCATCCGGTATTACGACAAGTGACGGTAAAAAATTATATACCCATAAAGGCGCAGGGTTGGTACCTCAAGCATACACAGAAAAAAGTATCCAAAACTTAAAAGGCTATTTAGGAATAGGGCATAACAGATATTCAACCTCTGGTGGTAAAGCCCTCGACCACGCTCAACCGGTTGTGAAAAAAGATTTTGCTCTAGCTCATAATGGCAACTTGCCAAGTGTAAAGGCTCTTAAAGAATTTCTTTTGTCAAAAAAAGCTTTGCAAAAAAATCGTATGGACTCCGAACTCATAACTGATGCCATAGATTTTTATATTAAAAAAGGAGAAACAATAGAGCAAGCTGTTAAAAATGTTTTTCCACTACTGACCGGCTCTTTTTCGCTGGTTATGATGGATAAGGACACACTAGTTGCCGTGCGTGATTCATATGGAATGCGTCCTTTGGCATTAGGAAAAATCGGCAAAGGTTATGTAGTAGCCTCCGAGACATGTGCGCTTCAGACTATTGGCGCAACATTCCTGCGAGAAGTAAAAGAAGGGGAAATGATTGTAATCAATAGTAAAGGAATAAAAAGCACGCAATTAGCCAAGCCGACTCCAAAACACGACATTTTTGAATACGTTTATTTTGCCCGACCGGACAGTGTGCTAAACGGTAAGTTAATATATGAAGTTAGAAAAAACTTTGGAAAGGAACTGGCTCGTGAATTTAAGTTAAAAGTTGACGCTGTAGTGCCAGTGCCGGACACAGCTACGTCTGTGGCTTTGGGTTATAGTGAAATTTCAGGCATTCCTATCGAAATGGCTTTGATCAAAAATCGTTATGTACATAGAACTTTCATAGAGCCGGACCAGAAATCCCGTCGTAACAGCGTGGCGCTCAAGCTTATTCCTCTGCCGCAAGTGTTAAAAGGTAAAAAAATAGTATTAATAGATGACTCTATTGTAAGGGGAAATACGTGCAGAAAATTAGTCAAAAGACTCTTTGACGCAGGGACAAAAGAGGTACACCTTTTAATATCTTCTCCGCCGGTGCGTTTTCCGGACTTTTACGGTATCGACACTCCCGACCAAAAAGAACTTATTGCCTCGCATAAAACTGTGGAAGAAATCCGTAAATTTATCGGCGCCACAAGTTTGCACTTTTTATCTCTTGGCGGTCTTATAAAATCTATCGGCCTGCCAAGGAATCAACTTTCTCTTTCATTGTTTAACGGAGTGTACCCAATTGATTTAAAAGAACGAAAGAAAGAAATAAATTATGATGTTCCAAAAAACTAAAACGTCCAAAAAGACTAAATTAGCACTTTTGGTTCACGAAGGAGGTACTCAAACTAATCTAAAAGCAATACGGGAGGCGATTGATAATGCTAGAATAAATGCTGAAATTTCTGCGGTAATTTCTGATAGCCAAGATGCGACACCAATACTGGAGAGAGTGTCTCCAGACTATATATGTCTTGCTGGTTGGAAAAAAATTATTCCCGACGAAATAACTGAAAAATACGCAAATAAAATACTGAACATACATCCAGGTTTAATTCCGGATATAGTGGACGGAAAAGTATTAAATCCTGACAATACCAAAGCTTTATGGAATAAGGGAATGTACGGCAATAAAGCCATACAAAATTTCTTAGACCAAAAAGCCACTTACGCAGGCTCATCTCTCCATTTTTTAACTAACGAATTTGATTTTGGTCCGGTACTAGGAAAAACTTTTGAAAAAATTGAACCCGACGATACTGTGGAATCCTTATATGCTAGACTTAAGAAAAAAGAAAATGAACTTTATGTGGAAGTTTTAGAAAAATTATGCAAAACAAGTTAAAAATTTTAATAATTGGCGCTGGTGGGGGACGGGAGCATGCACTAGGCTGGAAAATAGCCCAGTCGGGAAGAGCGGGAGAATTATTTTTCGCCAGAGGTAATGCAGGTACAGCGCAGATTGGCACCAACTTGGATATAAAAGAGACAGATACATCAGCGCTTTCAAATTTTGCAAAAGAGGAAAAAATAGATATTACTTTGGTAGCATCAGATGATGCGCTAGCAGCTGGAGTGGTAGATGAATTCAGGCAAGCTGGTTTAAAAATCTGGGGCCCAACAAAAATAGCATCGAAATTAGAATGGTCAAAAGCATTTGCTAAAGACTTTATGCAGAGACACGACTTGCCTACAGCAAAATTTAGAGTTTTCAATAATTTTGAAAAGGCAAACGAATACCTCAAAGAGCAACCATTGCCTATTGTAGTAAAAGCAGATGGTTTGGCTTTGGGTAAAGGCGTGGTGATTTGCCATAGTGTTGAAGAAGCATATGGAGCCCTAGAAAATATAATGGTAAAAAAGATATTCGCAGATTCAGGCAATACCGTAGTCATAGAAGAATTCCTAGTCGGACCAGAGATCTCAATTCATGCGTTGTCAGATGGAAAAAATTATGATATTTTTCCTCCTTCGCAAGATCATAAGAGAATAGGTGAAAACGACATGGGACCAAATACTGCAGGCATGGGCACCATCGCTCCACTGCCATTTGTAGATGAAGAAATAATGAAAAAGATAGATAAGGACATAATCGCTCCCACCTTAGAAGCTATGAGAAAAGAAGGAACTCCTTTTGAAGGCATACTATATCCGAGCCTTATGCTCACTAAAGATGGTCCAAAGATTATAGAATTTAACGCACGCTTTGGTGACCCAGAAGCACAAACTTATATGAGGCTTTTAGATACTGATTTATTAGATATTATTGAGGCCTGTGTTGATAAAAAATTAAACAAGACAAAAATTAAATGGAAAAATAGCTTTGCCTGCAATATTGCGCTGGCCTCAGGCGGATACCCAGGAAACTATATAAAGGGTAAAATAATTTCTGGTATTGAAGAAGTTAAATTGCAAAAAGATATAATAATTTTTCACGCTAACACAAAAGTCGAAGGAGAAAAATTAGTCACCAGTGGCGGACGAGTGCTCGGAATTTCAAGTGTTGGCGATACTCTTGTCGAGGCACTTGCTAAAGCCTACAAAGCTATAGAGAAAATCTCGTTTGAAGGGATGCAATACAGAAAAGATATAGGAAAGTCAGCTCTTGATTTGGAAAAAACTAATTATCCCAATTAAAAAACTGGTCTCGGTCCGGACCGGTGCCGACTGATACAATTTTAACATTAAGGTCAGAAAGTTTCTTTTGAATGTAATTTAAATAAGAAGTCAACTCTTTCGAAACTTTTCTTTTACTTTTGACTCCATAATTAGCATATCCCCAGCCCGGCATGTTTTCTGTGACTACGTCCGTCACTTGATTTAAGTAAAGCGGAAATTCTTTTAAGGTTTTTTTATTTTGTTTATATCCGGTTACAACTTTTATTTTGTCACTTAGGCAAATATCGGCTTTATTTATAAAAATCTTATTAGCTCCAGAAAGTCCGATAGCGTAGCGTAATGCAAATAAATCGAGCCAGCCGCACATTCTGGGGCGTCCAGTGGTGGCGCCAAATTCATTCCCCGCATCTCGAAAGAGTTTTTCTATTTTATCGTCTTTCATTCGGCTTGGGAAACTTCCAGAGCCGACTTTGGTGGTATAGGCTTTTATAACTCCATAAATGTTTTTTAGAGCAGTATGAGGCACACCCAGCCCGAGGCATACATTCGCTGGCAGGGTATTAGAACTTGTAACGTTAGGGTAATCTCCGAAATCCACATCTAGCATGACCGCTTGCGCCCCTTCGGCTAAAATATTTTTTCCTTCTCTTAATCTTTTTTGTATTGAAAAAGACACATCGCAAATTTTTAATTTTTTTAGTTCTTTTAAAGCTTCTAACCATTTAGTTCTGGCTTCTTTTATTTTTTGCTCCGGTATTTCAAAGCCATACTCTTTCTTGTACATCTTTAAAAGATTCATGTGGAACTTTGAAAGTATTGCTTCTTTTTTAGTAAAATCCGGCGACAGCACATCACCGACTAAAAGCACTCTCCTCGCTCGCACGTCGCTATAAGTGGGTCCTATGCCTCTCGAAGTAGTGCCTATTTGAGTTCCGAGCTTTTTTCTTCTGTACTCGTCGGCCTGGTCCAAAAATATATGCAAATACGAAACCAGCTTGGCGCGGTTTGAAATATAAAGTCGAGGAGTTACATTGAAGCCCAAGCTTTTTAGTTCTGAAATCTCTTTAATCAAAGATATGGCGTCCACCACCACGCCATTACCCACATAAAGTTCTATTCCTTTTTGAAAACATCCGGAGGGCACAATATGCCCGACGAAAGTTCTGTCTCCTAGCTTCAAAGTATGACCCGCGTTTGCTCCACCTTGGAAACGAGCAACCCCAGAATAAGCTCCGTGAGATAAAAGTTCATCTATATTTTTGCCTTTCCCTTCATCTCCCCACTGTAAACCGACAACAACGTCAATAAATCCTTTTTTCATAATTTAGCTTCCTGTGCTGTAGTTAGGGGCTTCTTTGGTAATGATAACATCGTGCGGATGGCTCTCTTCTATTCCAGAGTTTGTGATTCTAACAAACTTGGCTTTTTTCTGCAGAGTTTTAATATCTTTTGCTCCGCAGTACCCCATACCAGCTCGTAGCCCTCCTACTAGCTGGTACATTACTTCAGAAAGTCCACCCTTAAAAGAAACTCGGCCAACAATCCCTTCGGGCACGAGTTTCTTAATATCATCTTCTGTATCTTGGAAGTATCTGTCTTTAGAGCCGAGCTGCATTGCGTCAATAGAGCCCATGCCACGATAAGTTTTATATTTTCTGCTTTCGTAAATCACTGTTTCCCCGGGAGATTCTTCAACTCCGGCAAAAAGCGAGCCGGCCATCACAGAGCTGGCTCCAGCCGCAATGGCCTTTGGTATATCTCCGGTAAAACGAATTCCTCCGTCGGCAATAACTGGCACACCTGAATTTTTAATAGCTTGCGCAACTTCATATACGGCAGAAAATTGAGGATAGCCTACGCCAGTAATAATACGAGTAGTGCAGATTGACCCCGGCCCTATGCCGACTTTTACGGCATCGGCTCCGGCCTTTACCAAGTCTTTGGCTCCCTCTCCCGTTGCCACATTACCAACTATAACTTCTAATTTCGGGAATTCTTTTTTTATTTTCTTCAACATTTGAATTACTCCTTTTGAATGGCCATGGGCGGTGTCGATGACTACTACATCAACTCCATTTTTGTCTAAAATTTTTACTCTCTCTAAAGTATCTTGTGCTACTCCAACTGCCGCACCTACCCGCAGACGCCCTAAGCTGTCTCTGCAGGAATTCGGTCGAGATTTTACTTTCATTATGTCTTTATAAGTTATAAGACCAATGAGTTTATTTTGTTTATCAACTAAAGGCAACTTTTCAACTTTATGCTGTGTTAGTATTTTTTCTGCTTCTGCTAAATCCGTACCGAGACTACCTGTTACTAAATTTGTCTTAGTCATAACTTCTAAAACAGTAAGTTCTAAATTTTCCTGAAATCGTAAATCGCGATTAGTTAAAATTCCCTTCAAGACCATGTTTTTATCAACTATCGGAATACCCCCAATTTTATTTTCTTTCATAATATCAAGAGCTTCCTTTAGTAAGGCATGTCCTTCTAAAGTTATGGGGTCGTGAATCATGCCACTTTCAGAACGCTTAACTTTGCGGACTTCTTCTGCTTGCTTTTCCTTACTCATATTTTTATGAATAATGCCTATGCCTCCTTCCTGTGCCATAGCTATGGCCAATGCTGCTTCAGTAACAGTATCCATAGCGGCGGAAACGATCGGAACATTTAGTTTTATCTTTTTAGTCAGATTTGAAGATATGTCAACTTCTCTAGGTAAGACTTCCGAGTACAAAGGCACTAGGAGAACATCGTCATAAGTAAGGCCTTCTTTGAAATTTTCGCTTATTGTTCCTTTTGTTTTGGAAGTCATAATGTATATTATGTATATTAACATAAAATTTGAGTAAGGCAATTATTGTGCTAATATGGTTTATTATATGAAAAAGAAAATCACTTCAGCGTTGATTTCAGTTTTCAGCAAAGATGGACTTGAAGATATTGTAAAGCTCCTTTCTAAACACGGAGTAAAGATTATTTCTACAGGTGGTACTGCCGAATTTATACGTAAACATAATATATCCGTGACTGAGGTAGAAACTATTGCCAAATTTCCGGCAATTTTTGGTGGCAGAGTTAAAACACTTCAACCGCAAATTTTTGGTGGCATTTTAAATAGGAGAGACAACAAAGAAGACCAGAAGGAAAAAGCTGAACATAAAATAGAAGACATAGACTTAGTAATTGTAGATTTGTATCCATTTGAGGAAACACTTGCAAGTGGTGCGAATGAAGAAAACATTATTGAAAAAATTGATATAGGAGGAATATCTCTTATTCGCGCGGCAGCTAAAAACTTTAATGATGTAGTTGTAATATCATCAAAACATCAATACCAAGAGCTAACTAATATATTGAACTTAGGAAATGAAACAAGTCTGGAAGAACGCAGAAAGTTTGCCGGTGCTGGGTTTGAAGTAACAAGCAAATATGATGCTGCGATAAGAGGATATTTCCAAGGCACATCACTGCGTTATGGAGAGAATCCACATCAAAAAGCGGAGTTTGTGGGGAACTTGGAAGAAAGTTTTACCCAACTTCACGGAAAAGAACTTTCTTATAATAATCTCATAGACACAGAAGCTGCAATTTTGACGGTGACTGATTTCCAAAAGCCTGCTTTCGCTATTATCAAACACATGAATGCTTGTGGCCTTGCTGTCAGGGAAGAAGGGGAATTATTTGAAGCTTATAAGGCCGCCTATGATGCAGACCCTGTCTCAGCATTTGGTGGCATACTCGCGGCCAACAGAACTATTACTGAAGACATCGCCAAACTTATCAAAGAAGTTAAACTTTTTATCGAAGTAATAATTGCTCCAGACTTTTCGAAAGAAGCTCTAGCTATATTAATGGAGAAAAAAGATTGCCGAATTTTAAAATGGAATAATCCAAACCTGCCAACAAAACAAAATCGTACTTGCTTTACCGGAATTTTGTCGCAAGACCGAGATACACACGTGGAAACAGGAGAGGACTTAACAGTAGTGACGAAACGCGCGCCGGACGAAAGAGAAAGAAAAGATTTATTAATTGCCGCAGTGACTACAAAACATTTAAAATCAAATTCTGTTGCGTTGGTGAAAGATGGCACGCTTCTTGCTATGGGTTGTGGGCAAACTTCGCGCATTGATGCCTTAAAGCAGGCAATAGATAAAGCCCAAAGAATACAGCAATTTGGATTCTCACTTCAAGGTGCAGTGCTCTCTTCGGAAGCATTCTTTCCATTTCCTGATTGTGTAGAATTGGCTGCTAAAGTGGGAGTTACTGCCGTAATTCAGCCAGGAGGCTCGAAAAACGACCAAGCATCCATAGACATGGCTGACAAATATAATCTGGCAATGGCAACAACTGGGTTTAGACATTTCAAACATTAATTTTTTAGCTTGTATCATTTTGTAAAAATGCTAGAATAATTTTATGACAAAAAACCCGAAGGTAGGCATTATTATGGGCTCAGATACGGATTTAGCAATCTTTGCTGAATCAGGAGGAATACTTGAAGAATTCGGAATTCCTTATGAAATCACAGTGGCCTCAGCTCATCGCGCGCCTAATTTAGTCCATAAATATATTACGACCGCTAAAGCTCGCGGAATTAAAGTTATCGTAGCTGGCGCAGGCGGCGCAGCGCACTTAGCCGGAGTGTGCGCCTCTCTGACAACACTTCCAGTCATCGGAGTCCCAACTAAAGCGAAAACTTTAGACGGGCTTGACTCTTTGCTTTCAACAGCCCAGATGCCTCCAGGAGTGCCAGTAGCCACCGTCGGCATCAATGCCGGAAAAAATGCCGGAATTTTAGCTGTTCAGATATTGGCAACAAGTGATAAAAATCTGGAAGAGAAATTGGTTGTATATAAAAACAAACTTGAACAAGACAATAAAACAAAAGGAGAAAAATTAGGAAAAATCGGCTATAAAAAATATTTAGATAAATAAAAATGACGAACAAAAAAAATGAATACGCAAAGGCGGGTGTAGATTATACTGTCATGGAGCCATTTAAGATGGCGATGATTGAAGCCGGTAAAAAAACACTAAAATTCCCCAATAAAAGGGGAGTCTTTATAAATAAAGATGCAACACATGCCCATGGCGCAGTATTTGAATATCGTGGTAAAGAGCCACATATTTGGTGCCAAACACAGGAAGATCTAGGAAATAAAAACTGGATTGCCGAATGGATGTATCAAAAAACTGGCAAATCTTATTACGAATCCATAGCTATCGACACAGCACTGATTGTGGTAAATGACGTCATAGCCCAGGGCGCTATGCCGGTGGTTTTCACAGATCAACTGGAAGCAAGTAGAAGCGATTGGTATAAAGATAAAAAACGAGCGCAAGATTTCGCAAATGGTTTTCTAAAAATCTGCCGTGAAGTAGGCATGGCTCTGCCGGCAGGAGAATCTGCCAGCGTAACTTATATAATAAATCCAAAAGCTCCGGTTAAAGAAATAGTCAGCTTGAGCGGTTCAGTCATCGGAATAGTGACGCCTAAAGAAAATTTAATTACTGGTCAAGATTTGACTGTCGGTGACCATATTATCGGCGTAGCTTCTTCGGGACTTCACGCCAACGGAATTAGCTTAGTTATTAAAAAAGCACTCGAACTCCCCAAACAATTTTTAACAAAGCTCCCGAATGGCAAGACTCTGGGCGAAGAAGCGCTTATTCCTACCCGCTCATACGTAGCTCTGATTGAAGCCTTGCTTAAAAATAAAATAAAAATTCACGCTCTACTCCCAGGGACAGGGGATGGAGTAGGTAAAATTGCTTTTGATAAGAGACCATTTACTTACAGAATTCATTCTTGGCTTAGTATTCCGCCTTTGTTTAAATTTTTTCATGAACAGTTAAAAATTTCGCTTGAGAATTGTCTGAAAACTTTCAATTGGGGAGTAGGGTATTACATTTTTGCCCCAAAAGAAGAAGTTGCTAAAATACTAAAAATCGGTGAAGATAAGGGGTACGTAATGGCGGACGTGGGTATTGTAGAAAAGGGCAAGCGACAAGTTATTTTCGAACCGGAAAAAATTATTCTGATGCCGCCGGGGAAATAATTATGAATCCCGTTAGAAATCAACTAACGGGAAATTAAAAGAGAAAATTATAAATGTTAAAATTTCTAACGGGATGAATATACTAAAAGAAACAAATTTTAACAACTTGGGGAAAAAATATACTGGTAAAGTTAGAGATGTTTATATCCAGAATGACAAAATTATAATGGTTTCCACTGACAGATATTCCGCTTTTGACCGCAATCTGGCGCTCATTCCTTGTAAGGGACAAGTTTTAACTCAAGTTACTGATTTTTGGTTTAATCAAACTAAAGATATAGTACAAAATCACGTTATTGAAATACCAGACCCAAATACAGTAGTAGCTAAAAAATGCACCGTGTTGCCAGTGGAGATGGTAGTGCGCGGCTACATTACCGGAGTTACTGGAACTTCCACTTGGACTCTATACCAAAAGGGGCAGAGAGACTTCGGGGATTTTGTTTTGCCTGACGGAATGAAAAAAAATCAAAAACTGGATAAACCGGTCATAACTCCTACGACGAAACACGAAGCTCACGACAGGCCCTTGACTAGCAAAATTATTTTAGAAGAAAAAATGATGTCACCGGAGATTTGGCAAAAAATTTCTGATATCTCTTTGAAGCTTTTCGCCCGCGGGCAGGAAGTTGCCTTAAATAGGGGACTGATTCTGGTAGACACTAAATACGAATTTGGTTTAGATAAAAATAACGAGATAATGCTGATAGACGAGATTCATACGCCGGACTCTTCTAGGTACTGGCAGGCGGACTCATATAAAGGTAGAATTGAGCAAGGTTTAGAGCCAGAAAATTTTGATAAGGAGTTTCTGCGCTTGTGGTTTAAAGATAACTGCGACCCGTATAAAGATGAAAAACTTCCAGAAGCGCCAGTGGGGATGGTGACTGAACTTTCCCGAAGATATGTAAAAATTTGCGAGCAAATTACTGGAATTCCTTTTCAAATGGAAAATGGAGACATCGGGAAGAGGATAGAGGATAATCTAAAAAAATACGCAATATAAAATTACTGATAATATGTCACTAAATTCAATTTCACCAATAGACGGACGCTATGAAAAACAGACTTCTATTTTGTCTCCTTTTTTTAGCGAGAAAGCATTAATGCAGTATAGAGTAATTGTGGAAGGTGAGTACTTTATTGCCCTTTCGTTATTAAGAAAAACATCTTTGAGGAAATTTAGCAACACAGAGATAAAAAAAGTCAGAAGTTTATACAGGCTTTCTTCTAAAGACTTCGAGCATATAAAAAATATCGAACAAAAAACAAATCATGATGTAAAAGCAGTGGAGTACTTTTTAAAAGAAAAACTGGCCAAAACATCCCTTAAAAAAAGCGTGGAATGGATTCACTTTGGTTTGACGTCCTATGATATTAACACTGTTGCCCGGGGGATGATGCTCGGTGACGCTTTGGAAAAAGTTATTATTCCAAAAATCATCTTGTTAACAAAAAACATCAATACTATCTCTAAAAAATACAAAGCTTTGCCCATGCTCTCGCGCACCCATGGCCAGAGCGCTTCGCCCACCACCTTCGGCAAAGAAATGAAAGTTTTTGAGCAAAGATTAAAAAAACAAACTGACATACTGGAGTTTGTAAGGATATCAGTAAAGTTTAGCGGCGCTACCGGCAACTTTAATGCACATCATGTAGCTTACCCGAAAGTTGACTGGATTAAATTCGCCAAAAGTTTTATAAACAGTTTAAATAAAAATAGAAAAATCAAACTGGAGTTAAATTTGCCGACAACCCAGATAGACCCGCATGACAGGGAAATAGAAATTTTTGATTGTTTGCGCAGAATCAATACTATTCTAATAGATTTTAATCAGGATATTTGGCATTATATTAGCGACGAATGGCTGGTGCAAAAAGTTATCAAAGGCGAAGTAGGCTCTTCCGCTATGCCGCACAAAGTTAACCCCATCAATTTCGAAAACAGTGAAGGTAATTTAGGTTTGGCGAATGCTCTTCTTAATTTCTTTTCTAATAAACTGCCAATTTCTCGTCTGCAAAGAGATTTGTCAGACTCTACCGTAGAGCGAAACTTCGGTTCAGCTTTGGCTTACTCTTTAATAGCATATGAAAATTTGTTAAAAGGCCTTTCAAAAATTGATGTTAATAAACATAAAATGGCTAAAGACTTAGACAATCACCCAGAAGTAATTACCGAGGCTATGCAAACGATACTTCGGCGCGAAGGTGTAGCCATGCCGTATGAAAAATTAAAAGAATTGACTCGTGGTAAAAACATAACAATGGGTGATATTCATAAATTTATTGATACTTTGAAAGTGAGTATTGAGGTAAAAAAAGAGTTAAAAAAAATTACTCCTGCGAACTACATAGGTTTAGCTTCAAAACTGGTATAATGGTTTATGACACTTAAAAAAGCTCTAATTTTTGTGTTGATAATAAATTCTCTGTTTGGAGCTTGTAGAGCATATGCCCAAAGTTCCAACGCCGGTTTTGTGCCCGGAAATATCTGGTATTCTCTGGACCCATTTCTCGAAGGAGATAAGATAAAAATATATACCTTGATTTTCAACCCTGACCCTAGAGAATTATCAGGTACTGTGGTATTTTTTGATAACAGTGTCTTCTTGGGTAAAAAAGATTTCACTGCTCCGGCTAAAGGTGTTAAGGACGTATCGATAGACTGGACGGCCACAGTTGGAACTCACAATATTTTCGGTAAAATTGAAAATGCTAAGTTTCTGGTGGCTAAAAACAAGTACGAAGAAGTGTACTTGGCGGAAAACGAAACAAGTAAAAGCTCGCGCACGGTCAGCAAAAAAATAGTTGCAAAAATAATTGATACAGCTGATGCAAGCACAAAGATATCTGACTCTATTGTAAACAAGGCTGGCAACGCTATTTCTGATTCGGTGGAAAATGTTAAAGAAGCAGTTGTAGCTAAAATACCGCAGTTTGTAGCGAAGCCTTTAACTTTAACCGGAAATGTAATTGAGGGCTGGCGTTCCAGTGTAGGTACTGCCTCGGAAAATAAAAAAGAAGTGGTTCAAACTGATATTGAAAAAATAAAGAAGGGAAGTACAAAAAACGATAGTAAATTTTTAGAACCTTTTAAATATGTGGAGCTTTTCTTTTTTACCGTTTTATCTTTTATTTTTAATAGTAAATTTATATTTTACAGTATTCTATTTATTATTTTAGCTTTAATTCTGCGTTATATATGGAATTTAATTTTTTAATTCGATTTTTGGCTTGTATGCTGCTCATAGCGTCAATACTTTTTATGCCTTTTGGGGTATCCATGATTTTGGCATTAGCGGGCATGGTTTACTTTTCTTTATTCTTTGAAGCCGTACTCGCTTTTTTCCTGTCAGACCTGCTGTATGGAGTGGCAGAAGGTAAGTACTTTGGTATATATTTTACTTTGCTTTCGATTTTATTTTTAATCATAGTGGAATTACTAAAAAAGAGACTGAAATTCTATCCTTGAGTCTTGTATGATAAGAAAAATGTTCAAAAAAAAGAATAGTGACAAACACTTTTTCGTGGAGCCCGACGAGATTTTTCTTGACTCAAAAAATTTGCAAAATTTTGACCGTCAGCAATTCGAGGGACGAATAGAAAAATCAATACCTAAAAAGAACATTTTATTTCTTGGGATTTTATTCCTGCTTTTTTCTGTAACATTTGGCAGCCGTCTGATATATCTGCAAATCCAAAAAGGGGAAGCGTACTTGAAAAGAAGCGAAAATAATATTTTAGACAAAGTTATTATCTTTACCGAGAGAGGAATAATCTATGACAGAAATAATGTAAAGCTGGCTTGGAACAGTAGAAATTCGGACGTTGGACGTCTGAATTCCGGACGTCCAACGTCCGAATCTGAAAACATGCCTATTCGCACATACATGTCACCCGGATTTTCTCATGTATTGGGTTACGTTAGTTACCCAGCCAAAGACAAGGACGGCAACTATTGGCAAACTGAATTTATGGGTAAAGACGGCTTAGAAAAAGAATACAACGACAAAATCAAAGGAGAAAATGGCTCAAAAATAATAGAAATAAATGCGTTAAAAGAAATAAATTCCGAAAATATCATAAACATTCCAAAACGAGGGAATAACTTGGTTACAAGTATTGACTCAAAAATTCAGAAAGAATTGTTTACTTTAATTAAAAATCTGGCAGAAAATAATAACTTTACCGGTGGAGCTGGGATAATAATGGATGTCAGAAATGGAGAAATACTGACTTCTACCAGCTTCCCAGAATATAATTCCGAAACTTTATCTCTTGGAGAAGATATATCAGCGATCAATAAGTATATAAACGATAAAAGAAAATTCTTTATGGATAGAACTGTTTCCGGACTTTATACTCCAGGCTCGATCGTTAAGCCATTTTTCGCGCTTGGAGCTCTAACTGAAGGCATTATTGACCAATATAAAAAAATTCTTTCGACTGGTTCCATCTCAATCCCAAACCCTTATTTTAAAGACCAAAAGACTGTTTTCAAAGACTGGAGAGTAAACGGCTGGACAGATATGAGGGAGGCTTTGGCTGTTTCTTCTGATGTTTACTTTTACTCTATTGGCGGGGGCTACGGCGACCAAAGAGGCCTTGGTATAACCAATATTGGCAAGTATGCCAGCCTCTTCGGCATTGGAGAAGCAACTGGGATTGATTTGCCGGACGAAAAAAAGGGCACCATCCCGTCTCCGCAATGGAAAATAGAAAATTTTCAAGGAGACCCTTGGCGCATTGGAGACACTTATCATACGGCTATCGGACAATATGGATTCCAAGTTACTCCGGTAGAAATAGTCCGCGCCGTAGCGGCTATAGCAAGTTATGGCAAAATGTTAACTCCGCATTTTATACTCAATGACAAAGAAAAGGAAAATAAAACTTCTACAGTCAACTTAAAAAAAGAATACTTTGACATTGTGCGTGAAGGAATGAGAAAAGCAGTGACAACGGGCACGGCGACAATACTGAATGTGCCCTATGTGCATGTCGCTGTGAAAACCGGAACAGCAGAGCTCGGAGTGGCTAAAAATAAAGTGAACTCTTGGGTGATGGGCTTCTTGCCGTACGAAGACCCTAAGTACGCTTTCGTGATTATTATGGAGTCGGGCCCCTCGACCGGCGGCGCTAATGCGTCTTCTGTCATGCGAGGTCTCTTGGACTGGATGTACCTTAACACACCGGAATATTTCGATTAATTTGCATTTTTCACCTTCATGAAATACAATATATCCATGAAAAAAGCTTACATACTTTTAGTTTTAGGCATCTGGGTGGCAGTTTTGCCATATTTAGGTTTTCCATATTCTTGGAAAGATATTTTATTTACCATTACCGGTCTGGGATTAATTTGTTTAAGCTATATTATGTACAAAGAATCTAAAAAAGAAGAAATTACTCCGGAGAAAATTTTTGATAATTTTTCAGAAAATCTTGATAGCATCGGCGAAGAAAAAATATAATAACATATAACAATGCAAAATTTTTCAAAAACAAGACATATTGCCACTGTCACTTTGCTTGTTGCCATATTTTTCATCTGGGGTGTTTATCTAGGCATACATAAAAAATCAGAAATAGAGAAAGTCGTGGGTCTTGCCGGAAAAGAGACGCTGGTGACCACAAAAGCTGACTTTTCTCCTTTTTGGAAGACTTGGAATACTATCAACGAAAAATATCCAAAAGCGAGCACAGTGGAAGACCAGAGTAGGGTCTATGGCGCTATTTCAGGGCTCGTGGACTCACTAAATGACCCATATAGCGTGTTTTTCGGCCCAGATGAGGCAAAGTCATTCGAAGAGGAAATAGCCGGTAATTTCAGCGGAGTCGGCATGGAAGTAGGCATAAAAGACAAGACACTTACGGTCATAGCGCCTCTTAAAGACACCCCTGCCTATAGGGCAAATATTAAGCCCGGCGATAAAATTTTAAAGATTGATAAAACAGTCACCACAGGCTTGAGTATAGAAGATGCCATTAAACTGATGCGCGGAGAAAAGGGCACAACAGTGATACTTAGTATTTCCCGCGAAGGGAGAAAAGACCCGATAGAAATGAAAATCGTACGAGATACTATCAATATACCGACTCTCGATACCGAGTTGCGGAAAGACGGCATCTTTATAATAAGGCTTTATAGTTTTTCGGGCAACTCAACCAACCTTTTCCGTGAGGCTATGAAAAAATTTGCGGAGTCTGGAACCGATAAAATGCTCTTGGATTTACGGGGAAACCCCGGAGGGTATTTAGAGGCCGCTGTTGATATAGCAAGTTGGTTCCTGCCATCACAGAAAATAATCGCAACCGAGGACTATGGTAACAATAAAAAAGCGGAAGTTTTCCGAAGTAAAGGCTACAATATATTTAACGACAAACTAAAATTTGTAATTCTGATAGATGGCGGGTCCGCATCAGCATCCGAAATAGTTGCCGGCGCCATGCGAGACCACGGACGCGCCAAGCTGGTGGGGAGTCAAAGTTTTGGCAAAGGCTCGGTACAAGAGGCGATAAAGATAACTCCGGACACTCTTTTGAAAATAACAGTAGCTAAATGGCTGACACCAAATGGAACTTCTATCTCTGAAAAAGGACTGACTCCTGACTATGTGGTAGAATTTACTCCGAAAAATATTAATGATAAAAAAGATGTACAATTAGAGAAAGCAGTGGAAGTATTGCTACAATAATGCTATGCGAGTAATTTTTTTAAAAGATGTGCCGAGAGTGGGGAGAAAGTACGACATAAAAGAAGTCAATGATGGCTACGCTATGAATTTTTTATTGCCGAGAAAGTTGGCCATGACAGCAACTCCAAAAGCTGTGGCAGAATTGGAATTAAAGAAGAAAGAAATTGTCATCGAAAGGGAAGTGCAAGAAAACTTGCTTCTTAAAAATCTGGAAGAAATAAAAGATAAAGTCCTTCACATGACTGGCAAAACTGACGAGAAAGGACATTTATTTTCCGGAATCCGCGCTAGAGATATAGTGGAAGCCATGAAGACAGAATATCACGCCGACATAAATGAAGGCGCCATAAAACTCGAAAAACCAATTAAAGAAATAGGAGAGTTTACTATTCCACTTGAAATCCAAGGCAAAAAATCTTTCTTCAAGCTTGTGGTGGAGAAAATCTAAATAACGTTTACTACTTTTTTTACTAAAGTCTTTCCGTTAAAAGAAGTCTTGCGACGAGAGCCGAATTTGACAGTGCCGTCTTTGAGGGCGAATAGGGTATGGTCCACGCCTATGCCGACATTGTTGCCAGCCATAATGACTGTGCCACGCTGACGGACGATAACAGAGCCTGCTTGAGCACTTTGGCCATCAGTTCGTTTAATACCTAGGTATTTTGGGTTTGAGTCTCTTAAATTTTTGGCCGTTCCGCCGGCTTTTCTATGTGCCATATATTTGTGTTAAAATAATTACATAATACATTACGTAATGTATTATGTAACCAATATAGACTAATATATGGAAAAAATCAAGACATTCTTGGAAAGCGACAAGGGTAAAGACATAATGATAGTTACCATCGTCATTTTGGTGGGCTTAGGCTCATTTGAGCTAGGTAGACTATCTAAAGAAGGAAATGGCTCGAGGGGAGTCAAAATTGAGTATACGGAGGACGTAAGTAATCAGCAAGCAGGGAATGTAATTTCAGCCATAGAATCTTCTAGTCTTTTGCAAAATACTGAAGTAGCAAATTCTGCTGGCAAAAACTTTTTTGCTTCCAACAGGGGAACTAAATATTATTCCATCGGCTGTTCAGCCGGCAAAACTATTAAGCAAGAAAACAGAGTCTACTTTGCAACAAGTGAAGCTGCCCAAAGGGCAGGGTATGAGCTTAGTAGCTCGTGTAGGTAAATAGATATCGTGTCGCACAATATATGTTTTGGGTCGTTATCTACGACCTAAAACATGGCGCCCATTGTGCGACATTTCAAATGCTCGCACAATGTGCTTTTTGGGATTAAAGACTATGAGAAAAGCTTGAGGTCTTTCGTTAGCGCGTCTACTTTGGACTTAGGGCCAAAGATGAGGAGACCGAGGAAGTCGATATCTTTTTGCGACTTCATTTGAGTTTGCTCGGCAACTTTTTTATCATTTGTGGTTTCAATCATCTCTCGGGTAAAGTGAGCAATCTCTAAGCCCTCCCCTTGCGCCTTGTCAGAAAGCGCCCAAATGGCATCCGAAGAGTCGGCAGTCTTTATCATAATTGCATGCTGAATATTTAATTTTATATTTTTGTCATCTTTGGTTTTTATCGAATCAAATTTGAAAAGTTTTTTCTGTGAACGGGCGCCAAAAGCAGCTGATAGATGAGCTACGGTATTCATTATCTGCCATGGCTCCAGTCCGGCGCCGGAGTTTACTATGGCTGTAGCCACATACATTTCCTTAATTTTATTTTTCTCGTCGTCAATAGGTTTCATCAGTGGAAATATTTGGGTTTCTCGGATGGGTTTATCCATTAAGAAACTGAAAAGGCGTTCACTGAAGCCGTGGCCAGCGGTAGGAGGCATTCCGTACTCTAATGCCTCAACGAAGTCATGGTCCGTCATTTGGGCTTCGGTATCCCCTGCTTCACGCAACTTTTCTTGATCTCTAAATCGTTCTAGCTGGTCTATTGGGTCATTAAGTTCGCTATATCCTTGTCCCACTTCACTTCCAGCAATAATAAAATGAAAACGTTCTGTAACATCTGGATTATCAGGCGAAGACTTTGATAAAGGAGAAGTAATTTTAGGCTCATTTACCAGAATAGCTGGTCCGCCAATATTTTTACGGCAATGTTTCCATAAAGAATCAATCAAGCGCGCTTTATTATCTGCTTCGTAGTCCACGCCTAATTCTTTTAACTTTATTTCGATTTCTTTTTGGTCTGCTTTTTCGATATTGATTTTCAATTGTTTCTCTATTTCTTTGGTATAATCTATAAGAGGCCACTCTAAAGCAAGGTCAACGTCAAAACCATTTATCTTAAATTTCAGGGTGCCGAAAGTTTCCTGCGCCACGTATCGGTAGCATTTCTGTAAAAATTTATACATATCTTCATAGTTAGCATAAGCCCAATAAGCTTCACATTGAGTATAGTCTTGCAAATGCTCCGGAGACATGCCTTCGTTGCGAAAAATTCTGCCGATTTCAAAAGTCTTCGGAATTCCGGCAACCATTAACTTTTTTTGCCAGAGTTCTCCTGCTGATATTCTAAGATAAACATCTAAGTCCAAAGCATTATGATGCGTTTTAAATGGTGTAGCATCTGCCCCTCCGGTAGTAATCTCTAAAACCGGTGTTTCCACCTCTAGAAAACCATTCTTCAGATGAAATTCTCTGACAGCATTCCAAAAGAGAGCTTTTTTCCTTACTATTTCTTTGGCTTCAGGATTAAAAAGGATGTCTAGGTATCTCTGACGAAATCTAGTCTCGTAATCCTGCAAACCATGCCATTTTTCTGGTAGCGGTTTCAAGCTCTTAGAAAGCATATGCCAGTCTGTGGCCTCAAGAGTCTTCTCCCCTCTTTTGGTCGTAAAAAAATTTCCTTGAATCTCTACGAAGTCGCCAATATCCACAACTTCATTAAAGAAGTTAAACTTTTCGCCGCCCAAAACATCTTTTTTAAGCAAGCCCTGAAAAGTTCCGGTGCCGTCGTTTAAAGTTATAAAAATAATAGCGCCTTGTCCGCGTATAGACATAACACGTCCGGCAATCCATTTAATTTCTTTATTTTTTTCCAGAGTGTCAAAATTTAAAGTAGCCTCATGTAATGCAAGCTCTCTACTTGACTCTGCGGGATATGGATTTACACCTTTACTCTTCAAGAGCTCAAGTTTTTTTATTCTCGTATCTCTAATTTCATCAATTGAAGACATTTTTAATTTTTAGGACACACTTATTATTTTATAATTAACTAGTCCGTTAGGAGTTTTAAAAGATATTTTATCACCTTTTCTCCTGCCAAAAAGCGCTTCGCCAAACGGAGACCGGTTAGAAATTTTACCTTCGGCCATGCTAGCCTCTTCAGAGCCTACGATAGTATAAGTTTTTGTTTCCTTACTTCTCTCTTTTTGCACGACTACTTTAGAACCAACCTCTACCACTTCCCCACCTCCGCCACTCACCGTCTGTGAAGACTGCAAAATTTGTTCTATTTTTGTAATTCTCTCTTCGAGCTTGCCCTGATCTTCGCGAGTCTGATGATATTCCGCATTTTCCGACAAGTCACCCAATGATTTCGCGTACTCCAAAGCTTCCAAAATTTCTTTTCTTTTCGGTCCTTTTAATTCTTTCAGCTCTATTTCCAACGCATGCCTTTTCTCTTTAGTTATATAGTCTCCCGCTTGCTGCATAATCTTATAATCTTATATTTTTTTAGCCAAAAGTCAATTAAATTGAGCGTAAAATACCATTTTTGCCTATTAAAATTTCACGTGGCAGTTCTCTGCTATTGTAGCGTGAAGCCATTACATAGCCATAAGCACCTGAATTTTTAATAGCCAGAACATCTCCGACCTTTGGTTTGCTGATCTTTCTGTCTCTGCCGAAAACATCTCCGGATTCACATATATTTCCGGCTACATCAACTTTTATAATTGCTCCTTTAATTTTGTTTGCATTTATGATTTCGTGATGAGAACCATACATGGCAGGACGAAGTAAATGATTAAAGCCTGTGTTTATTCCTACAAAAGTACGTTTTGGATTTGTTTTTATCTCGGTAACATTGGCCAATAAGGTTCCTGCTTCAGCAACCAAGAATCTTCCGGGCTCTAGAATCATATTCAACTCTCGGCCGTATATTTTGGAAAAATTATTCATTTTTCTTGTCATTTCTTGTCCTAATAATTTTAAATTTAAATTTTTATCTTTCGGTAAATAAGGAATACCTAATCCCCCGCCGAAATCCAACGATTCCAGTTCGGAAAAATCTTTTGCCGTCTCAAGCAACTTATCGAAGGCTTTTAGTAAAATTTTACTATCCAGAACATTGGAACCAATATGCTGATGCAAGCTGACAATTTGTAATTTATATTTTTTCGCCAATTTTTTAGCTTGTGACAAGTGTTCGAGAGGAATTCCAAACTTGCTCATAACTCCTCCGGTAATGACATGGCTATGGTGCCCAGCACCGATACCTTGATTTATGCGTATACCGATTTTGCCATTTGGATTCAACTTTCCATACAGCTCAATTTGTGACAAAGAATCCAGATTAACTTTAATGTTATTTTTTATCACAAAAACCATTTCTTCTTCGGTTACCGAACTCGAAGTATATAAAATATCTTTAGATTTAAAACCGACCTTCAGTGCTGAAGTTATTTCTCCCCTACTCACTGTTTCTATCTTTGCTCCCAAGTGTAGTAATAACTTCAAAATAGAAATATTTGTGTTTGCTTTGCAGGCATAGTGTATATGAAACTTGTGATATAGCATATTTTTTATTAATTCCAAATACCTTTGCCTGATAACATCAGCTTCGTAAACATATAAAGGTGTGCCAAATTTTTTGGCCAACGTAGTGGAAGAATACTTTCCAAAATATAATTTATTATTCTTAGTATGCATACTGCAAATATATCAGCCTTGTTTGTGAAAGTTAATTTTTTTAACGTTTATGTAATAAATTAGACTTTTTGTAAAATCTGTGATATTATTAAACAATGATAAAAATTCAGCCTATTGTAAGGAATATAGTTATGAGTGAGCTCGAAGCCTATGTGGCATTAACCAACGGCTACATGAATATGAGCAGTTATGCGCACAGAATACGTCCCCTAGTGGAAGAACATGCCAAAAAACAAGTAACCATTACCAGCCTCGTAGTTTCCTTATCGCGCCTGCGTAAAGAGTTTAAAAAAGAAAAGCCACTTATTCAAGAAGTTGTCATCGCTAATATCACTACCAAGCTGCCGCTGACAGACATTGTGTATGAAAATACTGACAGCATAATTAGCAAACTCGAGTCCTTTCATAAAAAAATTTCTATTTCACGTGAAGATTTTTTCACTACCACTATAAGTACCACTGAACTCAATATTATTTGTTCATCGAACATTGCTGGCAAGGTATTAAAACATTTCGGCATCAAGCCAAAGTTCACTGCGCAGAATCTGGCGGCAGTCGGCATCTCATTCAGTGAAAAACAATTCACTATTCCAAATACACTTTTTTCTTTATATTCCGTCATCGCCCGAGCGCGTATCAACATCATTGAAGTGGTCTCGACATATACAGAACTAATTTTCATCATCGAAGAAAAAAACTTCAGCCAAACCGTAGCCCTATTTTCCGAACTGCACCGGAAAGTAAACAGAGAATAAAATCTACCATCTCGAACATATGTAAAAGATAGTAGATAGTTGTGAATTTACGCATATGCGTGATTTCACAACAAAAATGTTTAAGTATTACTAATACAATAGCAACGGCCGTGGTTATTGTGATAATAACAATAATATTAAATTAATTAGACCACTTCCACTATACCGCTGAAAACGGACACGGCGGGGCCGCGCATGATTATGTCGCCTTGTTCGTTTTCAGACATATATAATTTTCCGCCCGGTAATTCTATGATGAGTTCTACATCAGCGTTTTTATATTTCCTAGCTGCCGCGTACACTGCGCAGGCTCCTGTACCACAGGCAAGAGTCGCCCCGCATCCCCTCTCCCAGACTTTTACTTTAAATTCGTTAGAACTTTTTTGCTCCACAAACTCAACATTTATTTTATTTGGAAAAATTTTATTGTTTTCTATCTTAGGACCCAGTGTAGGTAAGTCATATTTGTCCAAATCTTTTACAAAAGTTATGGCATGTGGGTTGCCGACAGAAACAAAATTAAAATCGAATCCTTCTAATTTTGTATTTTTATCCGGAAAATCTGTGTGCACAAAAACAGCTTTCCCCATATTTACCGAAAAAGTATGGTCATCATTATATTTTATTTCTTTTGTACCTGCGCGTGTATCTATTGTAAATTTAGTTTTATTTTTTGAAAAATTGTCTTTCAAAAATTTTGCTACACAGCGCACACCGTTTCCGCACATCTCGGCTAGTGTTCCATCAGAATTATAATAATTCATAAAGCAGTCCCCTTTTTCTGAAGATTCAACTAAAATAACGCCATCACCTCCTATGCCTTTATTTCTGTCACAGAGAAAAATAATTTGCTCTTTTGATAAAACAATTTTCCCATTTATATTATCAATGACTACAAAGTCGTTCCCCAGTCCATGCATTTTTGTAAAGCCTATATTCATATATGTATTAAAGTTCCTTCAGATTCTAAGTCCCAAAACGGCCTTACTTGCAGAGGAATTTTTTTCTCTTTTACTTCCCTTAAAGTTTTCGGATGTACCAAGCCAACAGCATTAAACTCCAAATGTTTTTCAAAATCGTCATAGGTTATAAAATCTATTTTTTGGACATTTTCATTGCCGGCTAGTTTGGGATTTTTGTCCATAACCCCCGGCACATCTTTCCAAAGAACTACTTTGCTCGCATTCATAAGATTGCCCAGAATCCCCGCAGTGTAGTCGCTACCCTCGCGTCCCAGAGTCGTCATGCCTTCTTCGCAAAAACCGATAAATCCCTCGGTGACAATGTTTTTATGCGTAATAAATATTTCTTCTTTTATTTGTACTTTTAGATTTTCATTGGTGGCTTTTTTATCAACATTCGCGATATTAAAATTCGAATCTGTCTTGAGGAAATCAGTCGCATGGACAAGCTTGTTTTTTATACCAACATGAGAAAGGTATTCGCTGGCAACCAAAGAGCTCAATATTTCCCCATAGGGAACAATTTGGTCATAAATAAACTTTTTATCTTCGCCTCGCCCTATTAAATACAGTCTCTCTTGCATCTTTTTAAAAAGATCTTCAATTATGCCGAAGGTCACATGCCCCTCGGGAAAAAGATCTCGCGCAATTTCCAAATGAAAAGCTTTTAATTCATGCATTATCTTGCTACTTTCATTGGTGTCTCCACTCGCATAATTATGTAATATTTTTTCTAAGTTGTTTGTGGTCTTGCCAAAAGCGGAAAATACATTCATGGAATTTCCATGAATGTGCTTCTCGAAAGTTTTCGGCAAATGTCTGATGGCTTTAGCACTACTCATAATTCCGCCACCAAATTTGTTTATAATTAAGGACATAATTTTATATAAGGTTATTATTACACAAGTACTCGGCAATCTGCACTGCATTCGTGGCAGCGCCTTTGCGCAGATTGTCCGCCACGATCCACATATTTAGGGTTTTAGGATTTGATTCGTCACGGCGGAGCCTGCCGACAAAAACTTCATCCTTTCCTTCTGCATATATGGGCATGGGATATTTTAAATTCTGCACATCGTCTACAACCACAACTCCAGGCATTTCGGAAAGTAATGACCTTACTTTTTCCAGATCATATTCTTCTTTGAACTCCACATTCACTGACTCCGAATGCCCGCCGATAACTGGAATCCGAACAGCAGTGGTAGTTATACATATGCTTTCATCACCTAAAATTTTTCTGGTTTCATTTTCCATTTTCATTTCTTCTTTGGTGTAGCCGTTTGGAAGAAAAATGTCAACTTGGGGAATTAAATTTAAGTCAATCGGGTAGGCATACGCCATCTCACCCTCTACTCCTCTCCTTTCATTCATGAGCTGGTCCACTGCGCCTTTCCCTGTACCGGTAACTGACTGATAGGTGGAGACAACTATTCTTTTTATTCCAAACTCTTTATGGAGCGGATAAAGCGCGAGAACCAATTGCGTCGTCGAACAATTCGGTTTGGCAATAATTTTGTCTTCTTTGGTTAAAATACTGCCATTTACCTCAGGTATTATAATTTTTTTAGAAGGATCCAGCCTCCACGCCGAAGAACTATCAATCACTATTGCGCCAGCTTCCACGAAAAATGGAGCCCACTCCAGAGATACTGCCGAACCAGCGGAAAAAAAAGCGATGTCCGGCTTCCCTGCTAGCGCATCTTCGATGGAGATGATTTTATGCGACACTCCGTTAAAAGTTATTTCTTTGCCAACTGATTTTTGGCTTGCTATTGGAAGCAACTCTGAAACAGGAAAATTTCTTTCTTCCAAGATTTTTAGTATAGTCCTGCCGACAAGACCGGACGCTCCAATTATTGCAACTTTTTTCTTATTATTATTTAGCATTATAATTTTAAATTCTTTTGTATACTTTTAACCGCTTTTATTATATTTTCTCTGTGCCCGAAAGCAGTCAAACGCAAATAGCTCTCCCCTTCGGAGCCAAAACCAGAGCCGGGCGTACCCACAACATATGCTTCTTCCAATAATTTGTTAAAAAACTGCAAAGAACTTAAATTACGCGGAGTTTTAACCCAGATATATGGCGCATGTTCTCCGCCAAAAACTTTCAAGCCAAGTTTCTGTAAAGCTTTCTTTATGAGCATCGCATTTTTCATATAGTAACCAACTAAATTTTTACTTTCTTTTTGACCGGCAGGTGATAAAACCGCCAAGGCGCCTTCTTGAGATATATTAGACGCTCCATTGAACATAGTGCCCTGCCGTCTGCTCCACAAACCGTTAACTATGCCTTTTTTTGTCTTTTCAATAACTAAATCCATCGGCACTACCGTCCACCCTAATCGCACACCCGTAAACCCCGCCCACTTGGAAAAACTATTAACTTCTATGGCGCACTTTTTGGCTCCGGGTATTTCGTAGATGCTTTTTGGTAAAGATTTGTTTGATATGTATTCGACGTAAGTGGCATCGAAAATTATTACCGCTTTGTTCTTTAGAGCATAATCTACAAAAGCTTTTAATTGCTTTCTTGTAGCGGCAGAGCCGGTAGGGTTATTGGGATTACAAAGATAAATTATATCCACTTTTTGTTTTGGAGGGTTTGGCACAAAATTATTTTTTTCATTACATGCCATATACACCAGGCCTTGATATTTTCCGTTGACGCATTTTCCAGTCCTACCTGATATAACCGCAGTATCTAAATATGCCGGATACACAGGGTCCGAAATTGCTACGACATTATTCAAACTAAATATTGACTGTATATTTGCCAAGTCTGTTTTGGCTCCATCATTGATAAAAATTTCTTGCATCCTCAAGCTAATGTTTCTTTTTTTATAAAAATTCACCAACGCAGTTAATAGTCTCAAATTCCCCTCTTTGCCTTCGGCGTCTTGGTAGCCTATATATGTTTTAACGTTCCCAAGCCTTTTTACTCCTTCGTGCAATCCTTTAATGACGGTAGGAGTTAAAGGCTCTGTGGTATCACCAACTCCGAGCTTTAGAACCTCTACACTGGGATTTTTTTTCATAAACTCCTGCGTCAGTTTGGAAACCTCGCCAAATAAATATCCTTTTTGCAATTTATTGTAATTTTTATTAATGGTGGCCATTATTATTTTATCAACTTTAACTCTTTCAAGACTTTCTCTATGATAGGCCTATTTTTTTCTTCGATAAAAGTTAACGGCAATCTGAAACTTTCTGTGATAAGCCCCATTTGGGCCAGAGCCGTCTTTACCGGAATGGGATTAGACTCGATAAAGTTAACATTCATCAAGTCAAGAAGTTTATAGTGTAATTTCTTTGCTTCTTCTAATTTACCTTTGAGAGCGCAGTGAATCATGTCAGAAAATAATTTTGGGGTCTCGTTACAGACCACAGAAATACAGCCTTTGCCTCCAAGAGCAATAAGAGGCAATGCCAAGGCATCATCACCAGATAGAACGACAAAGTTTTTAAGATTTTTGGAACCGTTTTTTGCTTCGTTTATAATTTCCATCATCTGGTTTAATGAACCGGAGGCTTCTTTGACTGCTACAACTTTTGGCACTTCTCGCGCTATTTTGATAATAGCTCCCGGCTGTATATTAGAACCGGTTCTCCCGGGAACATTGTAAATAATGATAGGCAGATTCACAGCTTTTGAGATTGCTTTAAAGTGAAGCACCAGACCGGCAGGAGTCGGCTTGTTGTAGTAAGGCGTTACGTGAAGCAGACCGTCCACTCCGGCGGACTTGGCCAGCTTAGAAAAGTGAATCGCTTTTTTAGTATCATTGGAACCGGCTCCGGCAATGACCGGAATTCTTCCTGCAACTTTTTTTACTACTGTTTTTACAACAGTAATATATTCTTCATCGTTGAGCGTAGCTGCTTCTCCAGTGGAGCCGGCAACCACAATGCCATCCACTCCGCCTTTGAGCTGATATTCAACCAACTTCTCCAATGCCGGTAAATCCAAATCTCCATTTTTCTTAAATGGTGTGACTATTGCCGGAATTGAGCCAAAAAATTTTATTTTTTTCATTTTATATTTTGAATAAATGTTCAAAAGGATACATCCCTTTTTTGTTACTAATAAATTTGGTAGCTAATAATGCCCCTTTGGCAAATCCCATTCTACTGTATGCTTGATGAGAAAATGTGATGCCATCAGCGACGCTGTCGAACACCACTTCGTGGAAACCTGGGTTTCTGCCCGCACGAATTGAAGTAAAGTTTAATCCATTGACTTTGCTCGCAATTTTCAAGGCAGTACCGGAAGGACTGTCGAGCTTGGCTTTGTGGTGAACTTCCAGCCCATACACATCATAATCCGGAAATTTAGCAAAAAGCGAAGAGGCAAAATCCATTATCTTGAAAAATATATTTACTCCCACCGAAAAATTCGGACTGTAGACTAAACCTATTTTATTTTTGCTGACTAATTTTTTTACGGTATCCATTTTGTCATACCACCCAGTGGTGCCTATGACCATATTCACGCCGAGCTTTCCTACTTGCTCTATATTCTTTATAACCACATCCGGTGAAGTAAAGTCTATGGCAACATCTGCTTTTTTAATACCTTCTACGTCCAGCTTGTCATTTATATTTTTATAACTCACTGAAACCACTTCAAAATCTCGAGAATCTTCACATAGAGCATTCACTTCTTTACCCATTTTTCCAAAGCCAATTAAGGCAATTTTTATTCTACTTTTCATTTATATATAGGATAACAAGTATATTAGTAGAAGTTAAATTTTTTAACATTAACACTGTTATTGCAACTTTTTGTTAAATCTATTAGAATATCAGCATGATAAAAATACAGTCAGCTGTGCGAGATATAGTGCTAGAAGAAATAGAGGCTTATTTTGCCCTAACCAACGGCTACATGAATATGAGCAGTTATGCGTACCGGATAAAGTCAAAGGTAGAGTTACTCACAAAAAAGCACACAACTATAGCGAGTTTGGTGGTTTCCCTCTCCCGCCTTGCGAAAGAACTGAAAAAAGAGAGACCGCTGATACATAAAGTAGCAATAAAAAATATTACTACCAAACTTCCACTCACGGAGATAGCTTATGAAAATAGTACCAAATTCATTGAGAAGTTGGAATCATTGCATAAAAATATTTCTGTATCTGCAGAAGACTTTTTTACTACAACTATTGGCACCACAGAAATCGATATTATTTGCTCGTCTAATCTGGAGGCTAAAATTTTGAAACATTTCACTATGAAACCGAAGTGGGTAAACCATAACTTTGCCGCCATCGGAGTTTCTTACGGTCCGGAAGTTTTCGGCACTCCAAATGTTTTTTTCTCCCTTCTCTCGGTAACTGCTCGCGCCCGCATCAACATAGAAGAGCTGGTCTCCACGCCCACCGAGCTCATCTTCATCGTGGCCGAAGCTGACTTCGGCAGAACCGTGGCTCTGTTTTCAGAGTTGCACAGAGAAGTAAACAATGATAACCTATAATTTATATGGCAAAAACAGTAATAGAAATTAGGAAGAAACCAAACGAAAACAACGCCAGTATTTTGCGCCGTTTTTCTCGCAGAATTCAGGAATCCGGAATTATTCGCAACGTGAAAAGCGCTCGCTACAACGTCAGAAAAGAATCCAAACTAAAAGTGAAAAACAGCGCCCTAAAAAGAATGGCCAGGAGATATGAAATAGAGAAACTCAAGAAGCTCGGCAAGATGGCAACCAAGTAGTAATATGTTTGATAAAGTCAAAAATGACATCTTGGGCAAAGATTATGACCTTTCTATAGCATTTGTTAGTGAAAAAAAATCTAGAGAACTAAATAAAAAATGGAGATATAAAGACAAGGCGACTAATGTCTTGTCTTTCTCTTTACGTAAAGACACGGGGGAGCTTGTGTTATGCAACGCTGTAATTAAAAAGGAAACAAAAAAGTTCGACAAAACTTTTCCGCAATTAGTCGGTTTTTTAGTTATCCACGGCATGCTTCATTTGAAAGGTATGCGACATAGTAGTACAATGGAGAGAGCAGAAAAAAAATACTGTAAAAAATATGGTAAGAAATATTTCAGTAGGAATAGACGTGGGCTCCGGAACGACGAGAGTCGTAGTGGGAGAGTTCGTAAAAGGAGAAAAAAATCCTAAAATTATTGGCGTGGGCGAGGCTGAAACTTCGGGACTGCGACATGGCTATGTGATTGACGCAAATTCCGCATTAATTTCAATAAAAAATGCGGTGGCAAATGCAGAGAAAACTTCTGGAATAAAAATAAAGCGAGCATTTGTCAGTGTCAGTGGCAGTACCCTGCGGGGAGAAACTGGCTCCGGTGGAGTTATCATATCCAAGGCTGACGGCGAGGTAACTACCCTTGACATAAACAAAGCATTGGAAGATTGTGAAAACAACTTAAATTTGGGAAATAAGAAAGTTATTCATGTCTACCCTGTTTCCTTCCGACTTGACGGTAAAGAGGTGCTGGGCCGACTAGAAGGCATGCGTGGCACCAGGCTTGAAGTAAAAGCTCTTTTTGTTACTTATTCTATCCAGCACTTGGAAGACTTAATAGCGGTAATTGCCGAAGCTGGAGTGGAAACCATAGACGTCATCGCCTCCCCTGTAGCGCTCGCTAACATAGCTTTAACGGAAAAACAGAAAATAGTGGGAGTGGCGCTGGTTGATATCGGAGAGGAGACAACGTCACTTTCTGTTTTTGAAAATGGAAAATTGATATCAATTTTTACTTTTTCTATAGGCTCAACGGATATTACGAATGATATTGCTTTGGGATTTAAAATTCCACTTGATGTAGCCGAAAAATTAAAACGCGGAGATAATGCCGAAGAATTTTCAAAGAAAAAATTAGATGAGTTTATCGAGGCACGCTTGTCTGATATTTTTGAATTGATAGAAAATCATTTAAAAAAGATAAAGAGATCGGGGCTATTACCGGCCGGTATCATCTTTGTCGGTGGCGGCGCGAATGTAAGAGGGCTGGTAGAGTTGTCAAAAATGGTGCTGAAACTCCCCTCTGCCATGGGAACAAGTGAGATTTTCAGTAATTCGAAAACCAAGCTTCGTGACTGTTCTTGGTTTACTGTTCTGGGGCTTTTAGCATCCAAAGACAATGACGGCTATTCTGAAAATTCATTTGTTAACTTTTATAAAGATCTAAAAAATGCACTAAAATCAAGCATAAAACAGCTACTGCCGTAGCTTCGCTAGTTTTCAACTTTTAATTTTTAATTTTTAAAAAGCAGATAATTTGCTTTTTTTTGCTCTAGTGCTAGTATGTCTCCTATAAAGTCATATACATATTATCAATTATAAGAACACATTTATGCCAAAAATCAATCAAGCAATAGAGAGTTTCGCCCGTATTATGGTCATCGGAATAGGCGGGTCAGGCAAGAATGCCATTAACCATATGATAAATTCTAAGGTTAAGGGTGTAAGTTTTATTTGTATGAATACCGACACGCAGGACTTGCACCACTCGCTCGCTGAGAAGAAAATTCACATAGGGAAAAATCTTACCAAGGGCTTGGGCGCCGGCATGGACCCGGAAATCGGAAAAAAAGCCGCTGAAGAAACTAAATCGGAAATCCAAGATGTCATCAAGGGAGCTGATATGATATTCATCGCTTGTGGCATGGGCGGAGGCACGGGCACAGGCGCCGCGCCGATAGTAGCTCGCGCAGCTAAAGAACAAGGAATATTGACAGTGGCAGTTACCACCAAGCCTTTCTTTTTTGAAGGCAACCACCGAATGAAAATCGCGGAAAAAGGCATTGAGGAATTGGCCAAAGATGTGGACGCTATCATTACAATTCCAAATGACAAGTTACTGCAATTATCTGAAAAAAATACAAATTTTAAAGACGCTTTCGCCAGATGCGATGATGTACTAAGGCAGGCCGTAGAAGGCATTTCCGACTTGATAACCACCCCCGGTATTATAAATGTTGACTTCGCAGATATCCGAGCTATTATGTCCGATGCCGGTAGCGCGCTTATGGGTATAGGCCTTGCTTCCGGTGAAAAACGCGCTGAAAAAGCGGCGCTTCAGGCTATCAATTCTCCCCTTTTAGAAGTCTCTATAAATGGTGCCAAGGGTGTCCTCTTTGCCATTTCCGGCGGAGAAGACGTAACAATCCAAGAAATTCAAGAGGCTGCTAAAATAATCACCGAGTCAATTGACAAAGATGCGAAGGTGATATTCGGCACAATTAAGGATGAGAAATTGAAAAAGGGTGAATTAAAAGTCACAGTCATAGCTACCAGCTTCACGGCTGATGCACCTCGCAAAAGTCTTTTTACGGGAACCCTGTTAAAAGAAGAAAATGCGGCTATGGCTAAAAAGGAGATACATAACAGCATCCAGAGCGGAAGTACCAGCAGTGATTTTTTTAAGAAAGATAAAAAAGCAGAAGTGGAAGAAATAGTTATTGAAGACGACGGAGACGACTGGAGCGCTGTTCCAGCATTTTTGAGACGTAAGAAGAATTAGAGGAAGTTTTTGAAACAAGCTTTTGTAGGGGTTTCGAGGCTGGCGAGCCGAGAACTTCAGAGTTTTTTAAGCTTCAAAAAACTCGTACCGAAAAAAGCTTTGTTTCAAAAACTTCTTTACATAGTGTATACTAAATATATGACTTACGATTTAATTATTATCGGGGGTGGACCGGCCGGCGCGGCGGCGGCAGTTTACGCTGCTCGTAAAAGACTACAGACGCTCTTTATTACCAGCGAGTGGGGCGGGCAAAGTGTAGTCTCCGAGCAAATTTACAACTGGATTGGCACCACTTCCCTCTCGGGAAATGAATTAGCAGAAAATTTTAAAAAGCATGTATTGGCAAATGCCATAGGTACTGAAAACCTGAAAGAGGCTGAAGATTTGGGCTCTACGCTTTTAGTAAAAGAAGGTGAAAAAGTAATTTCTCTCACAAGGACAGTCCTTGAAAATTCCTTTGAAGTTACAACAGAAAATGGCGAGAAATTTTTAGCTAAGACAATTCTAATAACTAGCGGCAGCGGTAGAAGAAAACTTGAGGCAAAGAATGCCGACAGACTAGAACATAAAGGACTCACTTACTGCGCCTCTTGCGACGGGCCTCTTTTTACCGGTCAGGATGTCGCGGTAGTGGGCGGCGGGAACGCTGGGTTTGAAACTGCTGCCCAGCTTCTGGCCTATTGTAAATCCGTAACCCTTCTGCACCGTAGTGAGTCTTTTGATAAAGCTGATGAAATTACCGTTGATAAAGTTTTGAAAAACCCAAAAATGAAAGCGGTAAAAAATGTGGAAATTTTGGAAATACAAGGCGATAAATTTGTCGAAGGAATAGTATATAAAGACAGAGCTACCAGCCAAGAAACAGAATTGAAGGTCTCCGGTATTTTCGTGGAAATCGGGCAAATTCCAAATACTAACTTTGTGAAAGATTTGGTTCCGCTTGACGAAATCGGACGTATAAAAATAAATCCGTTAAATCAAAAAACTTTAGTCCCCGGCATCTGGGCTGCCGGCGACTGCACTGATGTGCTCTATCATCAAAACAACATCGCCGCCGGTGATGCCGTCCGCGCCCTCGAAGATATTTATTTGGCAATTCATACTAAATAGTTACGTAATCTATTACGTAATACATTACGTAACCAAATACTTTTCCACAGATTTAATTGACAGGTTTAGATAAAAGCATAAACTTAGTATGTTCCTTTAATAATTTAAAAGAAGTGATTGGGGAAACTGGTTAGATTCCAGTACAGTGCCGCTACGGTAAGCCCACGACTTTGTGTCGGGGACAAGTCCGATTACCAATCATTTTTGTTTTTCCCGAGCAGGATATCCTCTTTCGTTTTTTTACGAAAAAGACTGTAAATTCTGCCCGCAGCAGGATTTTTTTTATGTCTAAAAATAATAAAAAATTATATACCGGCCTTGTTATTATTTTACTCTTTTTTGCTTTTGTTCTAGTTCCCTCTTTTAAAAAAGAAAGTCAGATATCGGATTCAATAATATCCCCTGTAAAATTTGCTCCTAATACTCTTCTGTACGATGCTCTGGTGCAAGAAGAAAAAGAAGGTAGAATAGACTTTTCTGGAAAAATGTACCCTAATCTCGGATTTTTTGTAACAGACATTGGAACACTGCATTCTGGTAACGGTAAAAACCTTATTTATTATATTAACGGCAAAGAAGCGGCTGTCGGCGTTTCTTCCTACAAGCTCAAAGATGGCGACGTCATTGAGTGGAAATTGGAATAAAACAAGGCTAAGTCTTGTCAAAATTTTATGAAGAAAAAAATATTAAAAATAGGTTTTAGTTTTCTAACAATTTTATTTTTGGGAAGCTTTTTTGCATCAACAACATTCGCAGCGAATGATGCCTCGGCTATAATTTCCCCCACTGCGGCTTCTACGAACCAAAATCAAACATACACATACACTGTGACCAACGGCAGTGCCTCCACTGCCAATCTTGGTTCAGTAGAGATTGTCTTGCCATCCGGATTCGGAACTCCTTCTTCTATAAGTATTTCTTCCGTATCATCCAGTAAGACATGGTTATTAGGTTCTACCGACGGATATACTAACGGCTTCAATGCATCTACAAGTAAAATTGGAATACAAGCCAGTGGAGCTAGTGATAAGCTCGATGTAAACGAATTTGTGGCAGTGCAAGTCACCTCCACTGCGCCCTCTAGCGCGGGGTCGTATGAATGGACTGCTTCTCCCCTTGCTAATCTGGGTTTTAGCGGCACTCTTTTTAATTTAACTTCTTCGCAACCCACTGTAAATGTTACCGCTCCTGTAACGGTAACGTTCATAATTAGAAATGGCGACACTGTTCTTTACAATGGATCCGTCGCTCTTCCCGCTTCAGGCACTGTGTCAATTACCGATTCAAATAGTGTGGCTCATAATGTAAATACCAGAAGTGTCTTGGCTATTTTGAAAAATATCGATGATGCCAGTAGCGACTTTTCAATTTCCAATTTGCAATACTTTAACTCATTCAATTCGTTTTATCTTAAATGCATACTGCCGAACGGCAGCTCGGAACTTTGTGATAATTGGCAGTACGCTGTGGGTAGCGTTACTCCCTTCTCTAGTATTGATGCTAGTATACTCTCCGGCGGAGAAACAGTGGGGATTTATTTTGGCAACTCGCATCAGCTTGTACTTTCTGCCAACACCATTATTACTGGCGGGTCGTTAAATGTAGCCGCACAATCGTATGACTATGCAAATAATACTTGGAATCCACTTACTGGAGTAAATGTGGGTGTAACCTTGCCGAATCCTAATGACCCATGGAGCCCGATTGTTGTTTCGACCCACGCAGTCGATAGCCTTGGAAATACAAATATTTCACTGTCAACTATAAACACATATACCATTGGCATTGCGGAAGATTTTTATTTTCCTTCTTATAGCCTTACAGTTTCTCCGGTGCCAAGTGGCACCGGAGGCGGAGGAGCAGTTGTAACACTGCCGTCATCTTTTGACACCTCAAATGCAATTGCTTATTTAAAAAGTGTGCAAGGCGCTGATGGCTCACTTGGTGACTCTCTTCTCTATAGCGATTGGGCGGCAATTGCTTATGGAGCCCTAAATGTGACTGGTAGCCCAAAAGATAAGCTCCTCACTTACTTTGATTCTAATAATACAATAAGTTCCCTCTTGACCGACAATGAAAGACATGCCATGGCGCTTCTGGCTCTTGGGCAAAATCCTTATTCATATAACGGCGTAAACTATATTAATGCTATCATCAACAGCTTTGACGGCACGCAATTCGGCGACGCAAATTTGATAAATGACGACATCTTCGCGCTTATTCCCCTGGCAAATTCCGGCTATACTGTAAAGGACGAAATAATTATTAAAGATGTTAATTTTTTAATTTCCAAACAAAAAACAAACGGCTCCTGGGAAGAAAGTGTGGACATAACAGCGGCGGCAATTCAAGCCTTAAAATCTTTTGAATCCATTGCTGGCATTTCTGGCGCTCTCACAAAAGCGACTGACTATATTATAAGTAAGCAAATTAATGACGGCGGCTTTGGAGGTATTTACTCTACAAGCTGGGTAATGCAAGCCATGAGCGCCCTTGGCACGTCGTGGAGCAAGAATAACCACACCCCCATGGACTACCTTGCTCTACAGCAGGTAGCAGACGGAGCCGTACTTCCCTCATCCGAAACTCTGCAAAATCGCATTTGGGCTACAAGTTATGCAGTTACGGCGACTTCTATGAAACCATGGAGCGCAATAATGCAATACTTCCAAAAGCCTGCAGCAGAGCCAGTACTAGTTGCAGTTAAAGAGCCAAAAATTAAGACACCAGAAAAAATCGAAGTTCCGACTGAAAGTGTTGCAAAAAGTAAAATAATAGAAAAAAAAGTTTCTATAACTCCGCAAATAAAAAAATTAATTCCTAATGCAACTATTGCGCAAGACACAAAACCTGTAGAAATAACTCCTAAAACACTCACTGCATCAGCAGCTAACGCTATATCCACAGAAAAAGTTCTCAAAGCGACTCCTGTGGTCCTCGGAGCCATCTCCGGCGCCGCTATTCTTTATATCCTATTTAAACTTCTTCTGGTGCTTCTGTAGTTAGAAGGCGGTGATGTATTAACCTTTGCGCGAACCCACTTCGCACGCGCGGAGCGCGTGGTGGCTTGAGATTCTTTCGTACGCTCCGATTGCGTGGTGATTCTGCGCCTCGGGACGCTCCCTCCGGTCGCGTGCATCCCGCACCCATTTCCTTTCCTATTTTTTGCGGCTCCTCCCCCCATCCCCCTCCGCCGAAAGGCAAGTGGAAGAAAGGAAATGGGTGCGG
>Ga0209542_10000132_pt1 | contig 185063 bp, 164 predicted proteins | sample RifCSPhighO2_01_FD_184028 | JGI IMG/M metagenome (GOLD analysis project Ga0209542, IMG submission 184028) | Soil microbial communities from Rifle, Colorado - Rifle CSP2_plank highO2_0.1 (SPAdes) (version 2) | ecosystem: Environmental > Terrestrial > Deep subsurface > Rock core/Sediment ... | reverse complement strand
GCAAGCGCCAGGGCCTGTTTTTATCCATATCCCTCGTCGCTATCCCTCAGGCGGGGGCATGCCCGCTCAGAAGCTCTCCCATTCGTCGTCGTTGCCGCCCTTGGCTGCGGCTGCAGGCGCTGGCGCGCTGGCAACCGGGGGCCTGGTGCTGGCTGCAGGGGCGGCTGCGCTGGCCTTGGGCGCTGCCAGGCTGGCCTGGGGTTTGGCGGGCTTTGCGCTGCCGATCTTGCTGGCGCCTTTGGTCGCGCCTGCACTGCGTTGGGCGGTGAATGCAGGGGCAGCGATGGGCGCTCGGGGTGCCGGTGCTGGCGCGCTGCGCATGGCGTTGGCGTCGAGCTTGAAGACCGCCACGGCGTTGACCAGTTCGCCCGCCTGGGCGTTCAGGGCGCTGGCGGCGGCCGCCATTTCTTCCACCAACGCTGCGTTTTGCTGCGTGGCCTGGTCCATCTGCGTGACCGCTTCTCCCACCTGGCCCACTCCTGCGCTTTGTTCGCTGCTGGCGGCGCTGATCTCTCCCATGATGTCCGTCACTCTGCGGATGGAGGCCACCACTTCGGTCATGGTGGCCCCTGCCTTGTCCACGAGGGCCGTGCCTTGTTCCACGCGCTCTACGCTGGCGGTGATGAGGGCTTTGATTTCCTTGGCGGCTTCTGCGCTGCGCCCTGCCAGGCTGCGCACTTCACCGGCCACCACCGCAAAGCCCCGGCCTTGTTCTCCGGCCCGGGCGGCTTCCACGGCGGCGTTCAGGGCCAGGATGTTGGTCTGAAAGGCGATGCCGTCGATCACGCTGATGATGTCGGCGATCTTTCTGCTGCTGTCGTTGATGCCTTTCATGGTCTCGACCACTTCGGCCACCACCTCGCCGCCTTGCACGGCCACGGTGCTGGCGCTCACCGCCAGCTGGTTGGCGGCCCGGGCGTTGTCGGCGTTCTGGCGCACGGTGGAACCCAGCTCTTCCATCGAGGCTGCCGTTTCTTCCAGCGCGCTGGCCTGCTGTTCCGTGCGTGCCGACAGGTCGTTGTTGCCCGAGGCAATCTGTGAGCTCGCCGAGGCAACCCCTTCCGCGTTCTGGCGCACAGAGCCCACGGTGTTCACCAGGCTTTGCTGCATGCGCTGCAAGGCGCCCAGCAGGTGGCCGGTTTCGTCCTTGGAACTCACGGTGATCTGGCCACTGAGATCGCCGCTGGCCACACGGTCGGCAGCCTCCACGGCCTGCGCCAGGGGGCGGGTGATGGAGCGGATGATGGTGATGGCGAGAAAGACGGCAATCGCAATGGCGAGCACGCCAGCGATCAACACATCCCGTTGCAGCGCAGCGGCGGCAGCTTCGGCCCGCTCACCTGCTTTGACCGTGGTCTGGGCCTGAAACTCAACCTGTTCGTCGATCGCAGCCTGGTAGGCCCGCTGTGCCGGGCGGTATTGCTCTTCCAGGAACTTGGTGGCTTCGTCCCTTTGACCTTGTTGGATCATCGTCAGATATTGATCCCTCAACTTCACGAAATCGGCACGCCGCTGCTGCATGCGCGCGAGGAGTTCCTTGCCTTTTTCAGAGGTGATCAGCGCATTCAAGGTTTTGTATTGCGCCTCCACGTCCACTGCGGCGGCAGATATCTGGCTTGTTGCCGACTTCACGACGGACTCCGTGGTGAAAATCGCCAGATTACGCACCTGGATGGCTTGCTCATTCACGCCATCAGTGAGTGCGCCCAAAGCCTTGGTAATGGGTATACGAACGTCAATCACGTCCTTCAGCTCTGCGCGCTGGCTCGCAGACTGGATCAGGCTGACCGCCCCCAGCGCGATGAGCAACAACACCATGACGGCAAACGCTACGGTAAGTCGGGTTGATATCTTCAGCTGATTCATCCTGCTTCTCCTCTGGACTGGTGGTGGTTTGAAGGTGGTTTTTTTGGCTGTCACCACCTTATCCGTGAGCGATCTTTGTCACCAGTGCTATTTCGCCGCAGCGCAGCAACTCCGGCCTGGGCGCCACAGATCACCCTGCACTCGCCCGGGCATTTATTGACAAAACGCCGCATCCGGTCGGTTCAGTGCGCTCCCCCCTGTCGCAGCCCCGGCCTGCCCGGTTGGGATTGGAGAGCTAGCTCCAGTCCCAGCCCCGGTGCGCAGGCAAAAAAATGCTACCTTCCACAGCGGCCCTACCGCCGGTGCGCCCCCGCTTTTGACTGACGATCCGATGCCCCTTTTCAGCAACAAAGAAACCGATCCCAACCACATCCCCGCCCCGGGCCTGCCCCTGCTGGCTCTGGAGCTGCGGGCGCCCTGGGAGTTTGGCGCGGTGCTGCCCGCCTGGCCGGTGCTGCAGCGCGCCCCGCTGGGCGACGGCCACACGGTGATCGTGTTTCCGGGCCTCACGGCAGGTGACGCCACCACCGTGCCGCTGCGCCGCTACCTGGATTCGCGCAACTACGACACCCTGGGCTGGGGCCAGGGCCTGAACCTGGGCCCCCGCGATGGCGTGCTGGAAACCGCCAAGCGCCAGCTGCAGGAGGCCGCCCAAGCCAGTGGCGGCAAGGTGAGCCTGGTGGGCTGGAGCCTGGGCGGCGTCTATGCCCGCGAGCTGGCCAAGGAGATGCCCGACCTGGTGCGCTGTGTGATCACACTGGGCACGCCATTCGCAGGGCACCACACCTCGACCAATGCCTGGCGCATCTACCAGTTCGCCAGCGGCCGCAACATCGAGCGCGAAACCGAGAGCTACAACCTGCCCGAAGCGCCCCCCGTGCCCACCACCAGCATCTACTCGCGCACAGATGGCGTGGTGGCCTGGCGCGGCAGCATCCAGGCCCCGGCGGCGCACAACCCGCACACCGAAAACATCGAAGTGGTGGCCAGCCACTTTGGCATCGGCCTGAACCCCAGCGCCTGGTGGGCCGTGGCCGACCGCCTCGGACAACCGCATGGGCCGCAAGTGGTGTGGCAGCCTTTTCAGCGCCCCCGGGTTCCGGGCTTGCACCTGGTGTTTCCAGACCCCCACCGCTAAGCGACTTGCGCGGGGCTGTGCAGCCAGTCCGCCCACAGAAATAGAAAACAGAGAACACAAAAAGCACGCTAAGGATGCCCCTCAGCGTGCTTTTCTTTTGATAGCTACCCGCGCTTGATGGGCAAGCGCCAGGGCCTGTTTTTATCCATATCCCTCGTCGCTATCCCTCAGGCGGGGGCATGCCCGCTCAGAAGCTCTCCCATTCGTCGTCGTTGCCGCCCTTGGCTGCGGCTGCAGGCGCTGGCGCGCTGGCAACCGGGGGCCTGGTGCTGGCTGCAGGGGCGGCTGCGCTGGCCTTGGGCGCTGCCAGGCTGGCCTGGGGTTTGGCGGGCTTTGCGCTGCCGATCTTGCTGGCGCCTTTGGTCGCGCCTGCACTGCGTTGGGCGGTGAATGCAGGGGCAGCGATGGGCGCTCGGGGTGCCGGTGCTGGCGCGCTGCGCATGGCGTTGGCGTCGAGCTTGAAGACCGCCACGGCGTTGACCAGTTCGCCCGCCTGGGCGTTCAGGGCGCTGGCGGCGGCCGCCATTTCTTCCACCAACGCTGCGTTTTGCTGCGTGGCCTGGTCCATCTGCGTGACCGCTTCTCCCACCTGGCCCACTCCTGCGCTTTGTTCGCTGCTGGCGGCGCTGATCTCTCCCATGATGTCCGTCACTCTGCGGATGGAGGCCACCACTTCGGTCATGGTGGCCCCTGCCTTGTCCACGAGGGCCGTGCCTTGTTCCACGCGCTCTACGCTGGCGGTGATGAGGGCTTTGATTTCCTTGGCGGCTTCTGCGCTGCGCCCTGCCAGGCTGCGCACTTCACCGGCCACCACCGCAAAGCCCCGGCCTTGTTCTCCGGCCCGGGCGGCTTCCACGGCGGCGTTCAGGGCCAGGATGTTGGTCTGAAAGGCGATGCCGTCGATCACGCTGATGATGTCGGCGATCTTTCTGCTGCTGTCGTTGATGCCTTTCATGGTCTCGACCACTTCGGCCACCACCTCGCCGCCTTGCACGGCCACGGTGCTGGCGCTCACCGCCAGCTGGTTGGCGGCCCGGGCGTTGTCGGCGTTCTGGCGCACGGTGGAACCCAGCTCTTCCATCGAGGCTGCCGTTTCTTCCAGCGCGCTGGCCTGCTGTTCCGTGCGTGCCGACAGGTCGTTGTTGCCCGAGGCAATCTGTGAGCTCGCCGAGGCAACCCCTTCCGCGTTGCTGCGCACGCCGGACACCACGTGCGCCAGGTTGGCACGCATGTCACCGAGCGCGGTGAGCAACTGGCCCATTTCGTCCTTGCCGCCAGGCGGCACCTCGGTGGTGAGGTCGCCCTCGGCAATTGCGCGGGCCGCCCGCACAGCATGGTGGGCCGGCCGGGAGACGGTGCGCGTAATGCCCACACCCAGCAACGCCGCCAGCACCACACACACCGCCAGGGTGCCCAGCAGCCACAGGCGCGCCGTGGCGAATACTTCACGCCCTTCGGCACTGGCTTGCAACGCGGCCTCGGAATTGATCTTCTGCAGTTCGCCCAGCGTTTCTGCCGCGGCGACAAAAGCGGCTTCCGACTCGCCCGCATAGAGCATGCCCAGGGCGTCGCCGGTGAGTTCCAGCGTCTCGGCGTTGGTGAAGTCCACGCCCGAGGCGATCTCCAGCAATTTGGCCTGGAGCTTGATGTACTCGGCTTTGCGCTGCTTGTAGGCGGTATAGACCTCGCGCTCCTTGTCCATGTCGATGAGGGCCTCGTACGCAACCTCGACCTTGTCCAGATCCTTGTGGCGCAGGGTTACCTGCTCGGAAAACGCCTTGACTTCCGCCACGCTGCGCGAGGTGACCACCCCCGCCTCGGAGCGCCGCATGCGGTTGAGCAACACGCGCAGCTCCCCCGTTTGCGCCACGCTGGGCAGCAAGTTGGTGGCGATCTGGTCCGCCCCCTGGTGGATGCGGGACATCTGCACCAGCGCCATCACACCCAGCAAGGTGGTGAACAGCACCACCGCCAAAAATCCCGCTCCCAGCTTGACACCGATGCGCAGATCGGAAACTCTCATGGATCACCCTTCACATTGCGTTTGCCCAAAAGGCACTTCGACGCATGCCAATCTGTATTGCTCAGCACCGCATACTTGTAACCAAATGCAGTCTAGCAGTGCCTGCCGCGCTGCAAAGTGGGCTTTCCCCTTACAGAACAACACCGCGCGGCCAAAAAAAAGCATGCGGGCTTGTGGCGCGCATGCTTTGTCGGGGACGCTGGAAGGCTATTGTATTTGTAGCTAATCCCGCTTTACCCAAAAGCCCTGGAGGCTATTTGATGCCCAATTTTCTTCAGGCGTTCGACTTCTTGAAAGCCTCGATGCCGTCCGTGATTTCCTTCTTGGCGGCGTCAATGCCTTCCCAGCCCAGCACCTTGACCCACTTGCCCTTTTCCAGGTCCTTGTAGTGCTCGAAGAAGTGGGCGATGGCGTTGCGGCGCATGGCATTCACGTCGTCGATGTTCTGCCAGTGGTCGTACATGGGCAACACTTTGGAGGTGGGCACGGCAATGACCTTGCCATCCACACCGGCCTCGTCTTCCATCATCAGGATGCCCAGCGGGCGGCACGGCACGACCACACCGGGGTGCAGCGCGTAGGGGGTGATCACCAGCACGTCCACCGGGTCGCCGTCGCCCGACAGCGTCTGTGGCACGTAGCCGTAGTTGGTGGGGTAGTGCATGGCCGTGGTCATGAAACGGTCCACGAAGATCGCGCCCGATTCCTTGTCCACTTCGTACTTGATCGGGTCAGAGTTCATCGGGATCTCGATGACCACGTTGAAGGCTTCGGGGACGTTCTTACCTGGGGGGACGTTGTTGAGGGACATGTCTTTGGAGAGTGGTTTATTGACGGTAACCCGCGAAGCGGCCGACGCTGACACAGCGCAACGAACCGTCGGGATTAACCCTGATTTTAGGCGCACGCCCCTTTCTGCCCGCTTGCAAACCGGCGTTTGCCTGTAAATTGGGTCTGTTGGCCAATCGACTCCTACCGTACAACGCACGGGGAGCACGAGGAAGCAACGCAGCGGGGATGCCACCGATGCGTTGGTCCCCCTCCGTGCAACACAACCCTAGGAGAATTGAATGGCTGCAAGTTCAGCACTGACATCCCCTCTCATCCTCGCCCTCGTTTGCGGGCTCATCGCGGTGGCCTACGGCATCTGGGCCCGGGGCTGGATTCTTTCCAAAGACCCGGGCAACGCCCGCATGCAGGAGATCGCCGCCGCCATCCAGGCCGGCGCGGCGGCCTACCTCGCCCGCCAGTACAAGACCATCGCCATCGTGGGCTTGGTGCTGGCCATCCTGATTGGCATCTTTCTGGACATGACGACGGCCGTTGGCTTCGTGCTGGGCGCCTTTCTGTCGGGGGCCTGTGGCTTCATCGGCATGAACGTGTCGGTGCGCGCCAACGTGCGCACCGCGCAGGCGGCCACCCACGGCATTGGACCGGCACTGGACGTGGCGTTTCGCGGCGGGGCCATCACCGGCATGCTGGTGGTGGGGCTGGGCCTCTTGGGCGTCACGGGCTTTTACTGGTTCCTGGCGGGCAACGGCAACCTCACGCCCACGGCCAACCTGGCCACGCTGCTCAACCCGCTGATCGGCTTTGCGTTTGGCTCGTCGCTGATCTCGATCTTTGCGCGCCTGGGCGGCGGCATCTTCACCAAGGGCGCCGATGTGGGCGCCGACCTGGTGGGCAAGGTGGAGGCCGGCATTCCTGAAGACGACCCGCGCAACCCCGCCGTGATCGCCGACAACGTGGGCGACAACGTGGGTGACTGCGCCGGCATGGCGGCCGACCTGTTCGAGACCTATGCGGTGACGCTGATCGCCACCATGGTGCTGGGCGCGCTGCTGGTGGCCACCGCGCCCGTGAACGCCGTGGTGTACCCGCTGGCGCTGGGGGCCGTGTCCATCATTGCATCCATCATTGGCTGCTTCTTCGTCAAGGCCTCGCCCGGCATGAAGAATGTGATGCCCGCGCTGTACAAGGGCCTGGCGATTGCGGGTGCGCTCTCGCTCGTCGCCTTCTACTTTGTCACCGTCTGGATCATGCCGGACAACTCCATCACCGCCACCGGCAGCCAGATGAAGCTGTTCGGTGCCTGCGCCACCGGGCTGGTGTTGACGGCTGCTCTGGTGTGGATCACCGAGTTCTACACCGGCACGCAGTATTCGCCGGTGCAGCACATCGCGCAGGCGTCCACCACCGGGCACGGCACCAACATCATCGCGGGCTTGGGGGTGTCGATGCGCTCCACCGCCTGGCCGGTGATCTTCGTGTGCCTGGCCATCCTGTCGGCCTACCAGCTCGCGGGCCTGTACGGCATTGCGGTGGCGGCCATGTCCATGCTGTCCATGGCGGGCATCGTGGTGGCGCTGGATGCGTATGGCCCCATCACCGACAACGCCGGCGGCATTGCAGAAATGGCCGAGCTGCCCAGCAGCGTGCGCGACATCACCGACCCACTGGACGCCGTGGGCAACACCACCAAGGCCGTGACCAAGGGCTATGCGATTGGCTCGGCGGGCCTGGCCGCGCTGGTGCTGTTTGCCGACTACACACACAAGCTGGAGAGCTACGGCAAGGCCATCACGTTTGACCTTTCCGACCCGTTGGTCATCATCGGCCTGTTCATCGGCGGGTTGATCCCCTACCTGTTTGGCGCCATGGCGATGGAGGCCGTGGGCCGCGCGGCCGGGGCCGTGGTGGTGGAGGTGCGCCGACAGTTCCGCGATATTCCCGGGATCATGGAGGGCACCGCCAAGCCTGAATACGGCAAGGCGGTGGACATGCTGACCACCGCCGCCATCAAGGAGATGGTGATCCCCAGCCTGCTGCCTGTGGTGGTGCCCATCGTGGTGGGCCTGCTGCTGGGGCCCAAGGCGCTGGGCGGTTTGCTCATGGGCACCATCGTCACCGGCCTCTTCGTTGCCATCAGCATGTGCACGGGCGGCGGCGCATGGGACAACGCCAAGAAGTACATCGAGGACGGCCACCATGGCGGCAAGGGCAGCGAGGCCCACAAGGCCGCAGTGACCGGTGACACCGTGGGCGACCCCTACAAGGACACGGCCGGCCCGGCCATCAACCCGCTGATCAAGATCATCAACATCGTGGCGCTGCTCATCGTGCCGCTGGTGGTCAAGTTTCATGGTGGGTGAAGCCACAGCCCCGGTCTGACAAGCCGGGAATCCAGGTAAACAAGGGGCCGCGGGCCCCTTTTTGCCGCGTACCATGGCGGGCACCGGTTCCCGTCCTCCCAGAAGATGGCCTTGAAACACACCACACCGTCGGCCCCTGCCCCCTCCGCCAGCGACACAACGCCCTACCAGCACATCGTGCGCGACGTGCTGGCACAGGCCCGGCCCCTGATGGAGCGCGTCGCCGAGGCCACGCGCATGTCCCTGCTCACGCGCCAGGACCAGGCCCGCACACCGGGCGAACACAACGCCATGCACGAAGCGCGGCAGCAGCTGTCGCGGCTCGCGTCCGTGATGGGCGAGCGTTACCCCGACGCGCTGCGCAAGGCACTCGACCAGGAGGCGGCACAGAACCAGGAAAAACCCACACGCTCCCTGTTCACCGTCCATTTCGACGACCTTGAACTGATGGACGAGGCGCAGATCAACGACAGCGTGGAGCGCGCCCGCGCCCGGCAGGTGCTGATCTCGGCCGTGGAAGGGCCGCTGGCCGACCTCGACGCCCTGGTGTGCGCGGCCCTGGGCCTGGCCCGCGTTCAGCCGGAGCACAACCCCCTGCGCCCCGAAGTCTTTCTACAGGCGCTGCAGACCGTGGTGTCGCAAATGCAGGTCACGCCGCAGGTGCGGCACGACTGGATGGGCCCCATGGCCCAGGCGCTGGGCACGGAGCTGCGGGGGCTCTATCTGGCGCAGATTGATCGGCTCAAGCTCAGCGGCGTGCAGCCCGTGGGCTATGCGATGCGCCAGGCCGATGGCCAGGTGGTCTACGTGGCGCCCACCGAAGGCGGTGCATCCCCCGGCTTTGCAGCAGACAACGACCTGTCCACAGCGGAAGGCCACGCCGACTCCCTGCTCACACTCGACCGCCTGCGCCGCCTGCTGCTGGGCGAGTTCAGCGAGAACCCGGCCCCCACGTCGGCGCCAACACACACGCCCTCCCCCCATTCAGACGAGAGCTTCGCGGACCAATTCGCACGCGAGTTCGATAACCCCAACCAGCTGCCCCCCATCGACCCACCCGCCACGGACTTCGCAGCCACCGTGCCCGCCGCCTTCGAAGCGCTGCAGGCCATGAACCAGGTCGGCCACATGATGGAGCGACTGGGGGGCCAGCGCCCGCAGCAGGTCGGCAGCAGCACAGAGGGCAGCCCTGCAGCCCCGCCTCGCAAACATTCCGGCGGACTGGGAGAGGCCTTGAGCATGGAGGTGGTGGCGCTGATGGTGGACAACATTGCGCGCGATGGTCGGCTGCTGTGGCCAGTGCAACAGTTCATCCGCGCGCTGGAGCCGGCCTTGATACAGCTGGCCGTAGCCGACCCCCGTTTCTTCAGCCACAAGGAGCACCCCGCGCGCCGACTGCTGCAAGACATCACCGACCGCAGCCTGGCCTTCAACAGCCCCGAAGCTCCCGGCTTCCAGAGCTTCATGCGCTCGCTCATGAACATCGCGGGTCCGCTGGCCACCGCCACCATCGACGGGCCCGACGATTTCGAGCACGTGCTCCAGCACTTGCACGCCAAATGGGCAGAAAAGGACCAGCAGCGCAAACAGGAACGCCAGCGCGCCATCGAGGCCTTGCAGCACGCTGAACAGCGTCACCTGCTGGCCGCCCGGATTTCGCGCGACCTCTCGCTGCGGCCTGATTTCGGCAAAGTGCCCGACGAAATTTCCCGTTTTCTGCTCGGCCCCTGGTCCCAGGTCATGGCACAGGCGCGCCTGACCGACACCACCCGCAGCGCCGACCCCGGCCGCTACGAAGAGCTGGTGGACGCCCTGATCTGGAGCACGCAGCCCGCCTTGACCCGCGCGAACACAGGCCAGCTGGCGCGCCTGCTGCCCAAACTGCTGGCCAAGCTGCGCGAGGGCCTGGCGTCCATCGACTACCCGGCCGCCCGAACCGAGGCCGTCTTCGAACTGCTGATGGAACTGCACCAGCAAGCCTTCAAGCCCGGGCCCCGGGTGGCCACCAAGCCCGCCGCCCCGCCGCCCCAACCACCGGCTGTGGCGCAGCCCGCCCCGCTGGAGGATGACGATCCGTGGGTCGCCCCGTCCGAGGCCAAGGAATCCGGCTATGTGGACATCTCACAGTCCCCGGTATCGGAGAGCGCCGAGCTTGTGCCCGAATCCACCAGCACCACCAACGGCCTGGCCACTTTGCCCCACCTGGCCTCAAGCGCGCCCTTGGCCCCATTGGCTGTTGGGACCTGGGTCAACCTGCAAGTGGCAGGCCAGTGGGAACGCACCCAGCTGTCCTGGATCGGCTCGCAAGGCCAGCTTTTCCTCTTCACCAGTGCCTCGGGCCGGACCCAATCGATGACCCTGCGGCTGCTGGAGCGGCTCTTCCACCAGGGCGCCGTGCAGGTGTTGACCGAGCAGACCGTGGTGGACGGCGCCCTGGATGCCGTGGCCCAGGCGGCCATGCGCAACAGCGTGGAGAGCAGGCTATGAATTTACTCCTAAAAACATAGCTTATAACGCTTGATGGATAAGCGCTAGAGCCCATTTTCAATCAAAACTAATATCCCATCTCCTTGGCCATCCGGCCAAGGCCCGCCACCTTCGCGGCACACCCTGGTGTTCCCCGGGTAGTCAAACTCCAACGGGGGTGCTACGCTGGGGGCGTCCAGTCCAAGGCTTTGCGACATTCGAGAGATTGAAGGGATTTGTCAGGGCCTTAGCCCGCTTCGGCGGGCTTTTTTACGCCGTCTCGAGCGCCGCGGGTAACACAAGCACCACCCGCAGGCCGCCCAGGTCGGCAGGCTCCAGCTCCAGCCGCCCGCCGTACAGGGCCGCCAGATCCTGCACGATGGCCAGGCCCAGCCCCGTGCCCGGCACCGTTTCGTCCAGCCGCACGCCACGCTCCACCGCCTGCGCACGCTGCGCCGCACCGATGCCGGGGCCGTCGTCCTCGACACTGACGACCATCTGGGGCGGCTGCCCAGCAAGGACCTGCGCCTGCAAGCGCACGGTGGACTGCGCCCATTTGCAGGCGTTGTCCAGCAGGTTGCCCAGCATTTCCTGTAGGTCCTGCGCCTCGCCCGCAAAGAACAGCGGAGCATCGGGCAGCGCCACCGTGATGTCCACCCCGCGCCCGGCATGCACCTTGTTCATCACGCGCACCAGTCCGCCCACCACCGACTCCAGCGCCGTGCGCTGGCCCGGCAGGTGTGCCGATGCAGCCACGCGGGATCGCGCCAGGTGCCAGTCGATGTGGCGCCGCGCCACCTGCACCTGCTCCCGCACCAGTGCAGCCAGTGCAGCCAGCGCTGCGCCATCACTGGGTGCTGGCGCGCAGGCCGCGTTCTCCAGCACCGAAAGCGGGGTTTTCAGGGCATGCGCCAGATTGCCTGCCTGGGTGCGCGCGCGCTCCACCACTTCTGCATTGCGTTCCAGCACGGCGTTGAAGTCATCCACCAGCGGCTGCATCTCGGCAGGGAATGCGCCCTGCAACCGTGTGGTGCGTGCCTGCTGCACATCCTGCAAGCCCCGCTGCAACGCCTGCAGAGGCCGCAGGCCCACGGCCACCTGGGCCCACGCGGCCGCTGCCAGCAGCACCAGCAGGGCCGCCAGCGACAGCGCCAGCACGCGCGTGAACTGCGCGGTGGCCGCTTGGGTGGCCTGCAGATCGGCCGCCACGATCAGGCGCCAGCGCGCTGCATCCACGCCCTCGGCACGCACGGTGCGCTCCAGCACCAGCAACGGCGCGCCCTGCGGGCCTGACACTTCGTGCATATGCACGGCACCGTCAGCCAGCGCATCCACCTGGAGCGTCAGGCAGGTGTCCCACAACGAGCGCGAACGCAGCACCCCGGCCCGACCACGCCCATCGGGCGCCATGGCGTCCACCTGCCAGTACAGGCCCGAATAGGGTTTGAGCCAGCGCGGGTCCGACAGCGACTGGGCAGCAATCACAGGCTGGCCCTGGGCATCAAACTCCAGCCGCGCCGTGACCTGGTCCAGCTGCTGCACAAGGGCCGCCTCGAATTGGCGCTGCACATGCTCGCGGAACAGCCCACTCAGCACCAGGCCCGCCAGCACCACCGCCACCGTCAGCCCCGCCACGGTCACGGCCAGTAGCCGAAACCGCAGGGAACGTGACCAGCGCAAACCGCGCCGGTTCGCGCCCCGTTTCATGGCGGCACCAGGCGGTAGCCCATGCCACGCACCGTCTCGATACGGGCCGCGCTGGCCGACGGCGACTGCAGTTTTTTGCGCAGGCGCCCCACAAAGACTTCGATGGTGTTGGAGTCCCGGTCAAAGTCCTGCGCGTAGATGTGTTCGGTCAGCTCGGCACGTGACACCAACACGCCAGGCCGGTGCATGAGGTAGTCGAGCACCTTGTACTCGTGCGCCGTGAGTGCCACGGGTTGGCCCGCGCAGGTGACGCGGCCGCTGCGGGTGTCCAGCGACCAGTCGCCACACTGCAACACCGCAGACGCCTGCCCGCTGGCGCGGCGGATCAGCGCACGCAGGCGTGCCAGCAACTCTTCGAGGTGAAAGGGCTTGGTCAGATAGTCATCGGCACCCGCATCAATGCCCGCCACCTTCTCGTGCCAGTTGTCGCGCGCGGTGAGGATCAGCACCGGCATGTTGCGCCCCTCGGCGCGCCAGCGCTTGAGCACCGTGAGCCCGTCCAACACCGGCAGGCCCAGGTCCAGCACCGCGGCATCCACCGCTTCGGTCTCGCCCAGAAACTGCGCGTCGCGCCCGTTGTCGGCCTCGTCCACGGTGTAGCCCGCGCCTTGCAGCGCGGTGCGCAACTGGGTGCGCAGCTGCGTGTCGTCTTCTACGAGGAGGATGCGCATGGGCTTTAGAACCTGTTCAGTGTCTTTTTAGGGTCGCACAAGTACCTTGCCCGAAGGGTTGGAGTGAAATCGGGCGATTGGAAGCCTCGGCTGCTTGCATGGGCATGCGCCCACGCGGGGCAGTCTTAGCGGTGTTCTCGGCCGGTACGTTGATCGTCGCGCGATTTGACGCGCAGCACCTCGGCCGTGCGTGCATCGAGCTTGACCTTGGTCAACTGCCCCGCAGGTGTGAGCAGCTTGATCTCGTAAATCCAGCGATCCCGCTCCTGCTCCAGCTCCACTTCGAGCACCTGGCCGGGCACTTCGCGCTGCAGGCGCTCCAGCACTGCAGGCAGCGGCAGCACCTGGCCCGCCTGCACGGCCTGGCGGGCGCGGTCGTGGTCGTCCTTGCCGCTGGCCAAGGCGTTTTGTGCGAATACCGCTGCCGCCCACAGCAGACAAGCTGCCGCGCCCCAGCGCATGGCGTGGCGGCGCTCTGAAGCACGGTGGGGGGAAAAAAGCATGGGTGCATTGTCCCGCGCAGTGTCTGAACGGCCGATGAACAGCCCTTTCACGCGCCGTTCAGGCTGGGGTTTCAACAATGGCTGCATAGGACAACCAACACCTACAAGGACACCACGATGACAACCGTTCGCACTCTGGCCCTGGCTGCACTGTGCCTCTGGGCCGCAGCCAGCCCCAGCCACGCCGCCGACACCACCGCCGCCCAGCAGCTCGCGCACTGGAGCGCGCAGGCAGGCAGCCCCGGCAATGCCGACAAGGGCAAGGTGTTCTTCACCACCCGGCACGGCGGCGAGTGGTCTTGCGCATCCTGCCACGGCACGCCGCCCACCGCGCAGGGCAAACACGCCAGCACCGGCAAGTCGATAGCGCCCCTGGCCCCTGCCTTCAACCCCAAGGCCTTTACCGACACCGCCAAGGTGGACAAGTGGTTTCGCCGCAACTGCAACGACGTGCTGAGTCGCGAATGCACGGCTGTGGAGAAGGCCGATGTGCTGGCGTACCTCAACGCCCTCAAGCCCTGAGACCGACACCATGAAAAAACCTGCCCCCCTGCGCCCTGCGGCCCTGGCCGCCGCTGTGTGCGCACTGACCCTGCTGTCAATCTCCAGCGCCCATGCGGACAGCGGGCGCGCCATGCCCCGCAACGTGCCTAGCGCCTACACGCAGGAATGCGCCGCCTGCCACACCGCCTACCCACCTGGGCTGCTGCCCGCCGCGTCGTGGAACCGCGTGATGACGGGGCTCGACAAGCACTATGGCACCGACGCATCGCTGGACGCGGCCACCGTGCGCCAGCTCAACCAGTGGCTGCAGTCCCACGCCGGCACCTACAAGCGCGTGAGCGAAGAGCCCCCCGAGGACCGCATCACCCGCTCGGCCTGGTTTGAGCGCAAACACCGAAAGATCGAGCCCGCCGCCTGGAAGCTTGCCAGCGTGAAAAGCGCCGCCAACTGCGCGGCCTGCCACACGGGTGCCGACCAAGGGCAATTTGACGACCACGACCTGCGCATGCCGGCGGGGCTGGATGCCCGATCACGCCGCGCCTGGAACGACTGAGAGCGGTGAACAGGACTCTTCTGGCGTCGTTGCTGTGTCTTGTCGTACTGGCCGTACTGCCTGCGACACAGCGCCTAGCCAGAACCGCTTCGCTGAGCCCTGTTCGCCGCTCTCGCTCTGCGTTGAATCTGAGATGCATCCCATCAAGGAAAACACTATGAACAACACCCCTTCCCTCCAACCCGCCAGCGCCGCAGCGCAGCCAGCCGCTGCCAAGGGCCCCAGCCGCCGGGTCACCGACGCGCCCACGCGCATGTTCCACTGGCTGTTTGCGCTCTGCTTTGTGGGTGCCTACGCCACCGCCGATGGCGAACACTGGCGGCTGCTGCACGTCACGCTGGGCTACACCATGGCGGGCCTGCTGGGCTTTCGCGTGCTGTATGGGATCTTCGGCCCGCGCACTTCGTGCCTGGGCCTGCTGTGGCGCAAGCTGGCCGGGGCACCCGCATGGCTGCGCACCCTGTCCCAAGCGCGCTCCGCGAGCCAGGTGATTCAGGTGAACTGGCGCCAGGGGCAAAACATGCTGATGACACTCGCGGTGGTGCTGCTGCTGGTCCTGGTCGTTCCTATCACCTTGAGCGGCTATGCCACCTACAACGATTGGGGCGACGTGTTGGGTGGCGACTGGATCGAAGAAGTGCACGAGTTCTTCGGAGAAGCCATGCTGTTTGTCGTGCTGGCCCACCTCGCATTGATTGCCGGCCTGAGCATGCTGCGGCGCAAGAATCAGGCGCTGCCCATGCTGACCGGGCGCGTGGAAGGCCCCGGGCCCAACCTGGTACAGAAAAACCGCACCTGGCTGGCGGCCGCGCTGCTGCTGGCAGTGCTGGCCTTTGGCGCATGGGAGTGGCAGCAATCGCCCAATGGTTTGATTGCCAGCGGCACGACGAGCGAGCGCAGCAGACACCACGATGACGACTGAAGCCCGTCAAAACAACTTTCAGGATCAACCCATGAAAATCTATATGTGTGTGGTCTGCGGCTGGATCTATGACGAAGCTGCAGGCTTGCCCGATGAGGGCATTGCGCCAGGCACCCTGTGGGCCGATGTGCCAGACGATTGGCGGTGCCCTGAGTGCAATGTGGGCAAGGCAGACTTTGTGCTGTGCGAGGTGTGAGGTGCAAGGAGTGATCTGGGAAACAGCTGCACCAGCACACTGACACTTTCACCGATCAAAGGTATAAGAAAGATCGCCTCAAGACTCCCCACGCCCCCAGATGCCCGCACAACCCCCATCGACAGGCCTTGACCCGGCCGTTGCCGCCCAGCGCCTGCGTGAAGAAGGCCCCAACGAACTGGGCATCAGCCAGCGCCGCACGCTGCGCGACATGGCCTGGGACGTGGTGCGCGAGCCCATGTTCTTGCTGCTGCTGGGCGCAGGCGGCATCTACCTGGCAATGGGCGACGCGCACGAGGCCCTGATCCTGCTGGGCTTTGTGGTGATCATCATGACCATCACGGTGCTGCAGGAGCGCCGCACCGACAACACCCTCAACGCCCTGCGCGACCTCTCCAGCCCCCGCGCGCTGGCGCTGCGAGGCGGCACCATGGTGCGCATCGCAGGCCGCGATGTGGTACGCGAGGACCTCTTGATGATTGCCGAGGGCGACCGCATCCCGGCTGACGGCACCCTGCTGCAGGCGCACGAGCTGGCCGCCAACGAGTCGATGCTGACCGGTGAATCCGAGCCCGTGGCCAAGCAGATTGCCGACAAGGTATTTGCAGGCACGCTGGTGGTCAGCGGCCAGGGCCTGTTGCGGGTGACTGGCGTGGGACGCCACACCGAACTGGGCCGCATTGGCCAGTCGCTCGACACCATTGCGCTGCAGGCCTCGCCCTTGCGTGAAGAAATGGCACGGCTCACCCACAAGCTCGTGCTGATCGGCCTGTCGCTGTGTGTGCTGCTGGTGGCCCTGTTCTGGGCACTGCGCGGCGACGCGTTGCAAGCCGTGCTGGCAGGCATCACGCTGGCCATGGGCATCCTGCCGCAAGAGCTGCCGGTGATCATGATCGTCTTCCTGGCCCTGGCTGCACGGCGGCTGGCGGCGCAGCAGGTATTGACACGGCGGCTCAACGCCATCGAAACGCTGGGGCAGACCACCGTGCTGTGCGTGGACAAGACCGGCACCCTCACGCAAAACCGCATGGCCGTGGCCGCACTGTGCATTGCGGGCGAGGAGCTGGATGTGCAGAACCTGCCCGAAAAAGCAGCCGAGGCAGGTGGCACGGCACTGCCAGAGGCCTTCCACGAACTGCTCGAATACGCCGTGCTGGCCAGCGAGATCGAACCGCACGACCCCATGGAGCAGGCCTTTCACCGCATGGCGGGGAATCATCTGGCAGGCACTGAGCACCTGCACCCCGCCTGGTCGCTGGCGCGCGAATATGAGCTCTCGCCCCAGCTGCTGGCCATGAGCCACTTGTGGCGCGACGGCACATCCGCGCACGATACCGTGGCCACCAAGGGTGCGCCTGAAGCCGTGGCCGACCTGTGCCATCTGTCTGACGCCGAGCGCGCCACCGTCAGCGCCCAGGCCGCCCGGCTGGCCGATCGGGGCCTTCGGGTGCTGGGCGTGGCCAAGGCCCAGCACCGCGTGCAAGACGACTGGCCCGGCATTCAGCACGACTTTGCCTTTGAATGGCTGGGCCTCGTGGCCCTGGCCGACCCCTTGCGACCCGAGGTGCCCCAGGCAATTGCAGAGTGTCACCAGGCGGGTATCCGCGTGGTGATGATCACAGGCGACCACCCCCGCACTGCCCGCGCGATTGCAGCCCAGGCGGGCATCGCCCACGACCAGGTCGTCACCGGCGATGAAATGGCCTTGATGTCCCCCGACATGCTCACCGGCAAAGTCCGGCAGGTCAGCGTGTTTGCACGCATCAAGCCGCACCAGAAGCTGGCGCTGGTCGAAGCACTCAAGGCCCAGGGTGAGGTGGTGGCCATGACGGGCGATGGCGTGAACGACGCCCCCGCCCTCAAGGCCGCCCACATCGGCATCGCCATGGGCCAGCGCGGCACCGACGTGGCGCGCGAGGCCGCAGCGCTGGTGCTGCTGCACGACGACTTCGCAGCCATTGTTCAGGCCATCCACCGGGGGCGGCAGACCTTTGCCAACCTGCGCCAGGCCATGGTCTACACGCTGGCCGTGCATGTGCCCATCATCGGGCTGGCGCTGCTGCCGGTGCTGTTTGGGCTGCCGCTGGTGCTGGCACCGCTGCACATTGCGTTTCTGGAACTGGTCATCGACCCGGCCTGCTCCATCGTCTTTGAGGCCGAGGAAAGTGCGGCCGACCTTATGCAGCAGCCGCCGCGCCGCGCCGATGAACCCTTGCTTTCAGCCCGCCACATCCTGCTGAGCCTGGTGCAGGGCGGCGTGGTGACGGCTGCCGTAGTGGGCCTCTATGCCTGGCTGCTGGGCCAGGCCGCGCATGCCGCCACGGCCAGCACGGTCGCCTTCGTGGTGCTGGTGGCTGCCAACGCAGCGCTCATCCTGCCCAGCCGCAGCAACCAGACGAGCTGGCGCAGCCTGTGGGCGGGCCTCACACCCGTCAGCCTGTGGGTGCTGGGCGGCACACTGGCGGCGCTGACTGCCATCACCACAGTACCTTGGCTGGCCTCAGCCTTCAAGTTTGCGCCGTTGCCGCCCCTGCATTGGCTCATGGCGATGGTGGCCGGGTTGACATTGACAGGGCTCTTTGCAGCCAACAAACGATGGCTCCGCCCCACAACGCTGGCGCACAATCATCCGACCGTCTGACCATCCCGCCACACGCCATGCCCATTGTTCTGGAATCGCTCGACCACGTTGTACTCACCGTTGCCAGCATTGAAAAAACCATCGCGTTCTATGAGCGTGTGCTTGGCATGACTGCGCGGGAGTTCAAGCCCCGGCGGTATGCGCTGCACTTCGGCGATCAAAAGATCAATCTGCACGAAGTAGGCACGGTGGTGGACCCGAACGTGCGACATGCCACCGCGGGTTCTGCCGACCTGTGTTTTCTCACGCAAACCCCGTTGGAAGAAGTGGTGACACATCTGCAAGCTGAAGGCGTCTCCATCGTGCAAGGCCCGGTGGGTGCTACGGGAGCGTGCCACAAGTTGCTGTCGGTTTACATCTATGACCCGGACGAAAACCTGATCGAGATCGCCAACGAAGTGTGAACGGTCAAAGATCCGTCGAGGTGGCCGCGCGCAGCAGCGATGCAGCGGGCGCCACCAGCTCCTGCAGCTGTCCGGCGCGCCCCTGCTCGATGGACTGGAGCACCATCTCGTTGATACCTCCCACCACCGCCATGGCCATCATGGGCTGCAGCGGGGCCTTGCGCAGGGGCGCCCCCGGGCGGTTGTTCACCACCTCCAGCATCAGGTCTACCAACTGCTGGTTGACGCGCCGCCGCGCGGCCAGGCCGGGCATGCCCAGGCCCAGGATTTCAATGAACAGAGTGCGCAGCAGAACCGGATTGCAGGCCAGCGCACCAAAGTACGCCGACAGCGCCTGCTCCACCTGGGCCTGCCAATCGCTTTGGGGGTTGATGGCGCCACGCAGCACCGCCAGTGCGTTGCCGCTTGCCGATTCGTAGAGCGCTGTCAGGCATTCGGCCTTGTCGGCAAAGTTCTCGTAGAAAGTACGCCGCGAGACGCCAGCCTCGCGCACGATGTCTGCAATCGTGGTGTCGGCATAGCCTTTGGTCGCCACAGCGCGGGCCATGCCCTGCAGCAGGCGATCCCGATGTTCCCTACCCTCGGTGGCGCCAGGTCGGGGTGCGGCTTGCAGTTCGGTCATGCTGGCAGATTCCCTTGGGGTTAACAGGTACTTGACAGTACCACATGCGCACTCCATGATTCCTCACCGCTGGTACTACAACGTACCAAACCACAAAGACGTTATCTTTTTACCGAGCTCCCGGAGATCCATCCCCATGACCGAACTCGTCGTGCGACGCCTGCTCATTGACCTGGAAACGCCTTTTGACCGCCACTGGTGCGGCGGCGATGCGTTTCGCACGGCGTTCTTCAATGCGCTGTCGATGAGCTTCCCGGTGGGCGAACAGTTCTTCATCGACGCTGTGAAGGGCGGGCACAAAGCCATGCCGCCCGAGCAACATGCGCAATTTGCCGACGAGGTGCGCGGCTTCGTCGGGCAAGAGGCCACTCACCGCCGCATCCATGCGCTGTTCAATGGGCACCTCGAAAAGCAGGGCCTGGTCAACGAATGGGCGTCCCGCGCGCAGGAGCGCATGAAGCTTTTTGCCGGAGCCGACCCACGCCACCCCCTGGCCGTGACGGCTGCCAACGAGCACTTCACCGCGCTGCTGGCCGAATGGCTGCTGGCCCACCCCGAAACACTGGCGGGAGCCGAACCCCGCCTGGCCACGATGTGGCAATGGCACTGCGCCGAAGAGGCCGAGCACAAGAACACGGCGTTCGACATCTACCAAGCGCTGGGCGGCAACCACGAGTGGCGCATCACCTGGTTCCGCCGCATCACCCTCGTCTTCTTGGGCGACGCCCTGCGCCAGACGGTGCTGAACCTGCGCCGCGACGGAACGCTGTGGAAATGGACCACCTGGGCCAGTGCGGCGCGCACGCTGTTTGGCAAGGGCGGCCTGGTGCGCGAAACCTGGCGCCCATGGCGCGAATACCTGCGCCGCGACTTTCACCCCAGCCAGCACGGCACGGACCTGTCACAGCAATGGCTGACCCAGCACAGCGACGCCTACGTGCCCGTGGGCGCACGCTGAGCCACAACGCCAGACTGCGGTTTCAGGCGCTGACGGCGGCTGCTGGCTGGGCACCACGCCGCAGCACCAGACCACCAAACAGCGTCGCCAGTATGTACATGCTGACCGAGTAGATGGCCGCAGGCAGTGCCAGCTGAAAGTTGCCCAGCACCGACAGCGCGATGAAGATGGCCAGCGTGGAGTTGTGGATGCCGATCTCGAAACTGATGGCCGTGGCCATGGACTTGTCGAGCCCCGCCGCCCGCGACAGGTAGTACCCCGACGCAAGACTGATCGCGTTGAACAACAACACGGCCGGACCGATGCCCGCGAAGGACTCGACCAGCGCCGTCCACTCCTTGGCAATCGCAATCAGCGCAAAAGCGGCCAGCACCACGGCGCTGAAAATCTTCATGGGCTTTTCCATGCGGGCGCTGAAGGCCGGCGCGCGCCGGTGCACCGCCATGCCCAGCACCACCGGCACGAGCACGATGATGATCACCTCGACCACCTTGCCAAACTGCAGCGGCACCACCTGGCCCGTGTGCGCAAAGGTGTTGATCGCCCAGTTGGTGATGAGCGGCAGGCTCACGATGGACAACACGGTGTTGATGGCGGTGAGCGAGATGTTCATCGCCACATTGCCACCAAAAAGGTGGCTGAACAGGTTGGCCGACACCCCACCCGGTGAAGCCGCCAGCAGCATCAGCCCCACCGCGTAGAGCGGCGCCACGCCCAGCAGCACGATGAGGGCGTAACAGGCCGATGGCAGCACCAGCACCTGCAGCACCAGGGCCAGCACCACGGCACGCGGATGCTGCAGCAGGCGCTTGAAGTCGCCCACCGTGAGCGAAAGGCCCAGGCCGAACATGACCAGCCCCAGGGCGATGAACAACAAGGTGGGAAGTATGGAAACAAAGCTCATGGGTCACGCGCGGGGCTTATGCAGGTGCCTGGCCGGTGCGCAGTCGCACCGGGCCGCTGCGCTGCTCGATCGCCGCCTGCACTTCCTTGCGCAAACCCAGCGCAAAGGCCCACTCGGCCACCACAAACAGCGGGCCGACGATCAGGCCCACCAAGTCGTCCACAAACGCGGGCTTGCGACCTTCGTAGTAGTGGCCCACGAACTGAATCACCCAGCCCACCGCAAACAGGCCGATGCCCGTGGCCAGCCACACCGCCATGCTCTGCAAAGCTACCCACTGCCCCCCCACCAGCATGGCCGCCAGCAGGGTCGCCATGGCCAGGCCAAAACGCATATCCAGCCGGAAGTAGAAGACGCTGGCCGCCAGCGCAGCGACCAGCGCAGGGCTCAGCGGCAAGGCGCCCGCCATCCAGGTCGGGCGCGACAGCAGGATGACCACCGCGAACATGATCATGGGCACGCCCACAAAATGGGTGTGGATGTTGCGAGGATCGCGGTGGTAGTCGGCGTACTGCGCAAGGTGGTCGATCAGGGTTTTCATGGGTGTCTCCGGCTGTTGTTTTGAGCAGCATCAATACTCGCCCCGGGGCATTGCCAGCGTCTGTCGTGCAGACGACAAAAAGGCACACTCCCACGGCACCGCCCCACCCTGCCTCGCGCCCAATCTGCACTGCATGACCGACCCCGCCACCTATCTGCCCGTCCTCCAGTCCGGCCGCTGGTTTGCCCACCTGCCGCCCGACTTTGCCCAGCCGCTGCTGGCCATGGCACAGGTGCGCCATTTGCAGACGGGCGAAGTGCTGTTTCTGCGTGGCGATGCGCCCTGCGGGCTGTATGCGGTGGTGCGCGGCGCGGTCAGCATCTCGGGCACGGGCGGCCGGGCCGACGAGGCGCGGGCCGCGCTGCTGATCCGCCTGGAGCCGCCGCACTGGTTTGGCGAAATCTCGGTGTTCGACAACTCCGCACGCACGCACGACGCGCAGGCCACCGAGCCCACCACGCTGCTGCACATTCCGCACGAGCGGCTGCAGGCGTGGCTGCAGGCCCACCCGCAGCACTGGCATGCGCTCGCGCTGCTGCTCACCGACAAGCTGCGCTCGGCCTTTGTGGCCATGGAAGAGCTGGCCCTGTTGCCTGCGCCACAACGCCTGGCGCGCCGCCTGGTGATGATGGCCGAGGGCTACGGCCAGTGGACGGCCGAGGGGCGGTCGCGCCGCGTGCTGTCCATATCCCAAGAGCAGTTGTCGCTGATGCTGGCCATCTCGCGCCAAACCACTAACCAGATCCTCAAGGACCTGGAATCGCGCCACCTGGTGCGTGTGCAACGCGGCGAGCTGGAGATTCTGGACCTGGCGGCGCTGCGCGCCACCTGCTATTGAATTGCTATTAAATTTATAGCTACTAGCGCTTTACCAACAGGCGCCAGAAGCATTTTTTACTTAAATAATAAGCACACATTTCATTTCCGGGCAAAATGACGGCCATGCAACTGAACTACATCGCCAACGCCTCGGTGCCGTCCGCCTCGGGCCGCACGATTGCCATGATCGACCCGTCCGACGGCCAGCCCTTCGACGAGATCCAGCGCAGCAACGCCGACGACATCGACGCGGCGGTGCATGCGGCCCGCCAGTGCTACAACGCGGTGTGGCAGAAGTTGGCCCCGGTGGAGCGCGGCCGACTGCTGCAAAAGCTCTCGGCCAAGATCCTGGAGCATGCGGACGAGCTGACGGCGCTGGAGCAGCGCGACTGCGGCAAGCCCACCAAGCAGGCACGCGCCGACGCGATTGCGCTGGCGCGCTACTTCGAGTTCTACGCCGGTGCGTGCGACAAGTTTCACGGCGAGACGATCCCCTACCCCGACGGCTACAGCGTGCTGACCTGGCGCGAGCCCCACGGCGTGACGGGCCATGTGATTCCCTGGAACTACCCCATGCAGATCTTCGGCCGCAGCGTGGGCGGCGCGCTGGCGGCAGGCAATGTGTGCGTGGTCAAACCGGCCGAAGATGCCTGCCTCTCGCTGATCCGCGTGGCGCAGCTCGCGGCCGAGGTGGGCTTTCCCTCCGGCGCGCTCAACATCGTCACCGGCTACGGCCATGAGGTGGGCGACGCATTAGCGCGCCACCCCGGCATCGACCACATCAGCTTCACCGGCAGCCCCAAGATCGGCACGCTGATCCAACAGGTGGCCGCCGAGCGCCACTGCCCCGTGACGCTGGAACTGGGCGGAAAAAGCCCGCAGATCATCTTTGCAGATGCGGACCTCGATGCCGCCATCCCCGTGGTCATCAACGCCATCGTGCAGAACGCCGGGCAGACCTGCTCGGCGGGCTCACGGGTGCTGATCGATTCGCTGATTTACGAACCGCTGCTGGAGCGTCTGGGCAAGGCGTTTGAAAAGTTGCGCGTCGGCCCCGCCGCCATGGACCTGGACGTGGGCCCGCTGATCCGCCAGACGCAGCAGCAGCGCGTGTGGGATTTCCTCTCCGACGCGCAGGTGGCAGGCATCCCCATGGTGGCGCAGGGCGTGGTGGTGGACGAAGCGCCCGAGACCGGCTACTACCAGGCCCCCACCCTGCTGCGCGATGTGCCCGTGGGCCACCGCCTGGCACAGGAAGAAGTCTTCGGCCCCGTGCTGTCGGCGATGGCCTTTCAGGACGAAGACCATGCGGTGGAGCTGGCCAACGCCACACAATTCGGCCTGGTGGCCGGCATCTGGACGCGTGACGGCGCGCGCCAGTTCCGCATGGCCAAGCGTGTGCACAGCGGGCAGGTATTCATCAACAACTATGGCGCCGCAGGCGGTGTGGAGCTGCCGTTTGGCGGCGTGAAGTCCAGCGGCTACGGGCGCGAAAAGGGCTTCGAGGCGCTGTACGGCTTCACCACTTTGAAGACGGTGGCCATCAAGTACGGTTGATTGCGCAACAAGGTGTCGCACCTGCGCACGACGGCGCGGGTGAGCCCCGCTAACCTCTGCCCCTTCCGTACGACGCCTTTTCTTTGCCATGCCCCTGAGCCCCCCCGCCCCCCGCACCCTGAAACATGTCCGCCGGGTGAACTACCAGGGCTTTGAACGCGACGATGGACTGTGGGACATTGAAGGCGAGCTGCACGACAGCAAGGCCTACGACGCCACCTCTTTTCGCGACCCCACCAAACAGCGCCTCGCGGGCGAGGCCATCCACCACATGTGGCTGCGCGTGACCGTGAACCGCCAGCTGGTGGTGCAGGCGATCGATGTGGCGATGGATTCGCACCCGCTCCAGGGCTGCACCGAGGCCCAAACTGCACTGCAGCACATGGTGGGCTGCAGCATGGCGCGCGGCTGGCGCCAGGCCATCCAGAAACACCTGGGCGGCGTGGCCAGTTGCACGCACCTGCGCGAGCTGTTGTTCAACCTGGCCACCGCGGCGTTCCAGTCGGTGCCCGCCGTGTTTTCGTCCAGCCACCCCGACGAGCCACCGCGCCACCTGGGCCAGTGCACGGGGTGGGACTTCAACGGCCAGGGCGTGAAAGAGTTTTTCCCCCAGTTCTACGGCCGTGCGCCGCAGGCCCCCAAGCTGGCGGAGCAAGCCACAGCCACAGATTCCACTGCAGAAATATCAGCCAAATAAGCCTCTACCGCTTGACAGTCAAGCGTCATTAGCTATCAATTTTGTATAATTCAAGGAGCCATCCCATGCGCGTTTCGAACAAATCCATCATCGTCACCGGCGCTGGCAACGGCATCGGCGAAGGCATCGCCAAGCGCCTGGCCGCAGAGGGCGGCAAGGTCATCGTCAACGACATCAACGAGGTGGGCGGCCAGCGCGTGGTGGCCGAGATCACGGCCGCCGGCGGCACCGCCGCGTTCTTCAAGGCCGATGTGACGAAGTCCGCCGAGGTGAAGGCGATGGTCGATGAGGCCGTGCGCCTGTACGGCCGCCTGGACGTGGTGGTGAACAACGCAGGCTGGACGCACCGCAACCGCCCCATGCTTGAAGTGAGCGAGGACGAGTTCGACAAGGTCTATGCCATCAACATGAAGAGCATCTACCTGTCGGCCATCCACGCCGTGCCTGCATTGCGCCAAGCCGGTGGCGGCAGCATCATCAACATCGCCTCCACCGCCGGGCTGCGTCCGCGCCCAGGCTTGACCTGGTACAACGGCTCCAAGGGCGCCGTCATCATCACCAGCAAGTCCATGGCGGCCGAGCTGGGCCCGGACAACATCCGCGTGAACTGCATCAACCCCGTGTTCAACCCCGACACCGGATTGGCCGCCGAGTTTGCGGGCGGCCCGGTGGACGAGGCGCGCCGTGCCAAGTTTCTGGCCACCATTCCGCTGGGGCGCTTCTCCACCGCGCTGGACGTGGCCAACGCCGCGCTGTACCTGGCGAGCGAAGAGGCGTCGTTCATCAGCGGCGTGTGCATTGAGGTGGATGGCGGGCGCTGCGTTTAAGTCAGCAAGCAAACAAACAGGCGTCGCGGCATGCTCTGTGAAGCAGCCACCACGCCCCTTTTTGAGCGGCCCAATCCGCACTAGGGCAGTGCGGATTGATTTGACGGTGCAGGCCCTGCTGCCTATAGTGCCGCCGATGTTTGCGAGCCACTCTCCCGCCACAGCCGCCAGCGCCACCGCGCCGCTGCGCCGTGCCGCGCGCTCGCAGGCCACGCTCCAGGCCGGTGACCGCGCTCTCTGCACCCTCGTTGCAGATTCCTGAGCCCGGCGACACTCCCTCCCCTCCGCATTCTTTTCGCGCACCTCTTGTCGCCGGGCCCCACGCCCAGCGCCAGCTTGCGCCTTGGCAACCGCCGGGGCGCGAACGCCAGGAGTGTCCATGCCCCCGTTCCCTTCGGGCGAGATTTCGCTCGCCCCATGCGCCCTTGCGCACAGCCTGCCCGCCGATGAGGCCATCGCCAACACGTCTGCCACCACCGACATCACCCGCCACTTCATCCGCGCCAAGCGGCCTTGTGCCGACGGTTACCGCTGGTACCTGCGCCGCCAGGAGGGCGCCAGCAACTACCAGGCGCTGCTGGACGACCTGGTGCGCGAGGACCGTGTGGAAGACGCTTGCTGGATGCTGGACCAGTTCGGCCCCACCAACGATGTGCTGGAGGTGGACCACCTGGAGGCAGACGCGCTGGTGTTTGCGGGCAGCGTGCGCTGCCGGGGCCACGCCGACGTGGAGGGTGTGCTGCGCACAGGCCGCAGCCTCAGCGTGCTGGGCGGCCTGCGGGTGGGTGGAGCACTGCGCGTGGGCGAAGACCTGCGCGTGGCGGGCGCAGTGCGCTGCGAGGGCAGCGCGCGGCTGCACGGCGATGCGCGCGTGGGCTGGTCGCTAACAGTGGCGCAGCGACTGCAGTGCACAGGCAGCCTGCGGGTGGGCGGCGAGCTGGACTGCGGGGCTGCCGCCCACGTCGGTGGCCACTGCCGGGTGACCCAGGATCTGCGGGTGGTAGGCGACCTGGGTTGCGACGGCGGCATCAAGGTGGGTGGCCACCTGCAAACCGATGCTGCCGTGCAGGCTGCCCGGGGCGTGTGGGTAACGGGCGACGTGGACTGCAAGGGCCACCTGCAGGTGGGCTGGGGTGTGCGGGCCGGTGGGCACATTCACGCCGGAGGGGCCATCCGTGCGGGCGAGAGCCTGTGGGCGGGCGAAACCATCGCGGCGGGTGAGGCCTACGGCGTATACGCAGGCCTGGTGGTGCCGCTGCCCGACTGGCCCCACAGCGCCCAGGTGTGCGCCCGCGAACAGCCTGCACGCCTGCTGAGCGGCTGCTGGACCGATGGCCAGGGGAACACGCCATGATGGCCATCGCCTGCAGCCTGTGCGACCCACGCGACGCCACCGTCATCGCCAACACGTGGCCCGGCCAGGGCTTGCTGGGCGTGTGGGCCCAGCGGCTGACCGAACTGCGCATCGACGTGGATCTGTCGGGCCGCGACATCCAGCGCGAGTTCGAGGCGCTGTACGACCGCATCCGCACCAACCACCGCACGCGCGATGCGATGCAGCCGTTGCCCTTGCATCTGCATGGGCTGGTGTTTCGCCTGCGCGAGGCCGACGGCGAATACTTTGTGTATGCCATCGACCCGCAGCGCAACCGCATCGTGGCCTACACCGTGTTCAACCGGCTGGTCGAGGTGGACCGCCGCACCGACCGCCACCTGCGTGCGCCCCACACCAAGGTGGTGGACTGCTACCGCCGCATGGGCATTGCATCCGCCATCTACCGATGGTGGCTGGACTCAGGGAGGAGCCTGATAACAGGCGCACGCCAGTCGGCCGGCGCCCATGGCCTGTGGATGGCCCTGGCACGCGACTACGAACTGGCAGCGGCGCGCATCGACACCCACAAACGCGTCCAGCAGCTGCCGCTTCCACCTCCCCCAGGGTTTTTCAACGCGCTGGACACCCGGCTGGTGCTGGTGGGGCGCGATTGCCGCCTGGCGGACTTCATGCAGCATGCGGGCTGGGGCGGCTGATCGGGTGACCCCGGCCGCTCCCTGCCTCTCAGCCCAGCACCTCGCGCAGGGCAGCGTCGTACAGGCCGGTGAGCTTGTCCATCACCCCCAGCAGGCGTTCGCTGGTGGTGGCCACGGCGTTCAGCCCCGCGTCATCGGCCGGGCGGCGCAGCGCGGATTCAAAAAACAGCCACTGCGAATCGGCCAGCTCCAGCTCGTTGCGGATGGACGATGTGGACACGGGCGCCGCCTTCAATGTCTGCAAGGCCTGGCGGAAGTCCGCCGCATCGGACGCCAGCTGCGCCTGCACCACCTTGGAATCCACCTTGGCAGCACTCAAAAAGTAGTTCTTGGCCAGGCGCTGCGACAGCATGCGCTGGCGGCCCGCCAGGTTCACCAGGCGGGCACTGGGGGCCTGTGCCATTTTTTCGATGGCCTCGGTCACGGCCTGCGCAACGAGCAGCGTTCGATCGGCCTGTTCCGATGCCGCCGCCACCAGGGCCGTGGTCGTGGCGGGCGCCGAAGTCATCTGGTTGAGCAGGGAAAACTGCTTTTGCACTTCTGCCAGCTGCCGCCCGACTTCTGCAGGCCACTGGCCCGACTGCATGCCTCGGGCCAGTTCGCCGCTGCCCGTCTGCACCATCTTTCGCGCCACCCCCATCACATCCACCGCCGCAGCAGGCAGCACCTGCAGGTACTGCTGGCAATAGGCCTTGGCCATGCGCTGCGACAGTGCGCGAAACCAGCCCGCATAGTTGATGGCCCCCGACAACCCCATCTGCGCCTGGGCTCCAGTCGCCCAAGTTGCCCAGGTGGGCAGCAGAACACCCGCCGCCACCCGCTGAAGGGCCACACGGCGCTGGCATGGCGTGGCATCGGCAGAAAATTCGCGCGTCAACATGGGAATCCCCTTGAAATCGAATAGGCAGATTGTTGCAACGCAGCAACCAGAACACCCTGCGCCATGTCAAAGGCGGGCCATACCAGCGCCTGGGCAAAACTTGACCGCGATCAACTCCGCGCGCAGGGGCTTGCCCCCTCTGCAGGCCCCCTTGCGGCAAAATCACGCCATGGCCGAACGTGTGATTCCTCTGGTGGACCAACGCATCGCCGCTCTGGCGGCGCGGGTGCCCACACACCCCGTGGCCCCCACCGGCCTGCTCACTGACACCCGGGGCCGCCCGCTGCGCGACCTGCGCATCAGCGTGACGGACCGCTGCAACTTCCGCTGCAACTACTGCATGCCCAAGGAAGTGTTCGACAAGGACTACCCCTACCTGCCCCATGGCGCGCTGCTGAGCTTTGAAGAGATCACGCGGCTGGCAAAGCTCTTCCTGGCGCATGGTGTGCGCAAGATCCGCCTGACCGGTGGCGAGCCCCTGCTGCGCAAGAACCTGGAAGCGCTGGTGGCGCAGCTGGCCCAGCTGCGCACGGTGGACGGGCTGGCGCCCGACCTCACGCTGACCACCAACGGATCACTGCTGGCGCGCAAGGCCAAAGCGCTGAAAGACGCGGGCCTGAACCGCGTGACCGTGAGCCTCGACGGCCTGGACGACGCCGTGTTTCGCCGCATGAACGACGTGGACTTTCCGGTGGCCGACGTGCTGGCGGGCATCGAAGCGGCGCACGCCGCCGGGCTGTCGCACATTAAGGTCAACATGGTGGTCAAGCGCGGCACCAACGACCACGAAATTTTGCCCATGGCCCGCCACTTCCGGGGCACGGGCACCACGCTGCGTTTCATCGAATACATGGACGTGGGCGCCACCAACGGCTGGCGCATGGACGAAGTGCTGCCCTCGGCCGAGCTGATCAACCGCCTGCGCGCCGAGCTGCCGCTGGTGCAGCTCGACCCGAGCAGCCCCGGCGAAACCGCCGAGCGCTGGGGCTACGCCAATGCCGCAGGCCAATATGACCCAGCCCTGGGCGAGGTGGGCGTGATCAGCAGCGTGACCCAGGCGTTTTGCCACGACTGCAACCGCGCGCGCCTGTCTACCGAAGGCAAGCTCTACCTGTGCCTGTTTGCCTCCGAGGGCTACGACCTGCGAACCCTGCTGCGCGGCGGCGCCAGCGACGAGGCGATTGCCTCGGCCATCGCGCCCATCTGGCAGCAGCGCGCTGACCGCTACTCCGAGCTGCGCAGCACCCTGCCGGCAGACAACACGCCAGGGGTGCGGCGTGTGGAAATGAGCTACATCGGCGGGTAAGCAAAGTGCCGACTTTTTAGGGCACCATCGGTGGCTTCGGTCCTCGCGTTGTCCTTACAGCCACCCATGTCCCTTCAACCCAAACACCGCGCACTGTTTCTGGCCAACGCCGCCGTTCTGGTCACCCACCAGATCGACGCCGCGTACTGGCACGAGTGGGAGCTGTTTCACATCCCTGGCGGCAACCAGGTCAACTTGCTGCTGAACCTGCCCATCATTGCGCTGGTGCTGTACGCGCAGTCGCAAGTGGCCCGTGGCGAGGGTTCAGCGGCCCTGATGTTCTACAAACTCATGCCTTGCCTCGGTGCCTTGACCGTGGTGATCCACGGGCTGTTTTTTGCCCTGGGACACGAGGCCTTTGTACAACCTGTGTCCCTGGGCCTGCTGGTCGGCACGGCTGTCCTTTCCTGCCTGCAGTTGACCGCGCTGCGCACCCGGCCGCTGCGGTAGCCCTCTATTTCACGCTCCATCGCGCGCACCATGACCAAGATTGACACCCAAGACATTACCGGCATCGTCCTTGCCGGCGGCCGCGGCTCCCGCATGGGCGGGGTCGACAAAGGCCTGCAAAACTTTCGGGGCCTGCCCCTGGCCCTGCACACCCTGATGCGACTGCAGATGCAGACCGGCGCCACCATGGTCAACGCCAATCGCAATCTGGCCGCCTACGAAGCCTTCGGCGCACCGGTGTGGCCCGACGTGCTGAGCGACTATGCCGGGCCGCTAGCGGGTTTTTTGACAGGACTGGAGCGTTGCGAAACGCCCTGGCTGCTGACAGTGCCCTGCGACACCCCGCTGTTCCCCCTGGACCTGGCCCAGCGCCTGGCGGCTGCGGCTGAAGCCCAGGACGCCGACATCGCCATGGCCGCAGCGCCCGAGGACGATGGCACGGGCCGCACCACCGTGCGCACCCAGCCGGTGTTCTGCCTGCTGCGCGTGGACCTGCTCGAAAGCCTGGTCGCTTTCACCCAGGCCGGTGGCCGCAAGATTGATGCATGGACGGCACAGCACCGCTGCGCCATCGTGCCGTTTGACCAGCCCGGCGACGACCCCAAGGCCTTTTTCAACGCCAACACGCTGGCTGAGCTGCACGCGCTGGAAAGCGCGAGCGCACCGCAGGCCTGACACGCACCGCTGCGATGAACGCGCATACGCCTGCGGTCGCCCGTGCAGTGTTGATCCGCCCGTTGGTCGCATCGGACGCTGTGGCCTACAAAGCCCTTCGCGACGAGGCGTTGCGCACCGCGCCGGATGCGTTCACGTCCGACTACGAATCCTCGGTGGGCCGCGATGCCAGCGAGTACGTGGCGCGTTTTGGCGCGCCGGAGTCGGGTCAGTTCTTCCTCGGTGCCTTCGATGCCGCAGGCCAGCTGGTCGGCTGCCTGGGCTGTGAGCGCGAGCAGCGCACCAAGCAGCGGCACCTCGCTACGCTGGTAGGCATGATGGTTGCGCCACAAGCCCAGCGCCAGGGCGTCGGCCAGCAGCTGGTAGTCGCCTGCGTAGAGGCCGCCAGCCGCGTGCCCGGGCTGACCCAGCTGGTGCTGACGGTCACCGCCTCCAACACGCATGTCGTGCGCCTGTACGAGCAGGCTGGGTTCCGCGCCTGGGGCCTGCTGCCCCACGCCATCGTGGTGGACGGCGTGGGCTTTGACAAGCTGCACATGGTGCGCGTGCTGCACGACTGATTGAAAGTTACTGAGACCCATGAAAACCATTGCCCAGATTGCCGCCGAACTGCAAGGCTACGACCCGCAGGCCCTGAGCGCCGCCGATGTGAACACGTTTCTGGAACGGCTGGTCGAGCCCGTGAGCGCCACCGAAGACTTGCCCCTCTTCAGCGCCCTGGGACGCGTGCTGGCGCAGGACGTTATTTCACCCATCAGCGTGCCACCACACGACAACTCGGCCATGGACGGCTATGCGTTTGCGGGCGACCAACTGGTCGCAGGCCAGCCTCTCACGCTGCGCGTGGTGGGCACGGCGCTGGCGGGCAAGGCCTGGGTGGGCACCGTGGCGACGGGCGAATGCGTCAAGATCATGACCGGCGCCATCATGCCCACGGGCCTCGATACCGTGGTGCCGCAGGAGTTCACCACAGCCGCCGCAGCTGACGGCCACATCACCATCGCGGCCGATGTGCTCAAGACCGGCGACAACCGCCGCTTCAAGGGAGAAGACCTGATGGAGGGTAGCGTGGCGCTGGCCAAGGGCACGCTGCTGGCGCCTGCTGCGCTGGGCCTGGTCGCCAGCCTGGGCCTGCCCACCGTCACGGTGTACCGCCGCCTGCGCGTGGCGTATTTCTCGACCGGCGACGAGATCCTGAGCCTCGGCGAGCCACCCCGCGAAGGCGCCGTGTACGACAGCAACCGCTACACCGTGTTCGGCCTGCTCACGCGGCTGGGCGTAGAGGTGATCGACCTGGGCGTGGTCCGCGACGAGCCGGAATTATTGGAGGCCGCATTTCGCAACGCAGCGCAGCGCGCGGACGCCATCATCACCAGTGGCGGCGTGAGCGTGGGCGAGGCCGACCACACACGCACCATGATGAAAAAGCTGGGCGACGTTGCCTTCTGGCGCATTGCCATGCGGCCGGGCCGCCCTATGGCGGTGGGGCGCATTGCCACCACAAAAAATCAAGCCAAATTGGCCTCCAGCGCTTACCCATCAAGCGCTAACAGCTATCAAAATGATACCAATCACCCCCACAGCGGTGCGGTGTTGTTCGGCTTGCCGGGCAACCCCGTGGCCGTGATGGTGACGTTTCTGGCATTTGTGCGCCCCGCCCTGCTGCGCATGATGGGCAGCAACCACAGCACCCCACCGCTGCTGCGCGCTACCAGCACCGAAGCCATGCGCAAGAAGCCTGGCCGCACGGAGTACCAGCGCGGCACCATCACCACCGCCGCCGACGGCACCCTGCAGGTGCGCACCACGGGCAACCAGGGCTCGGGTGTGCTCAGCTCGATGGTGCAGGCCAACGGACTCATCGTGCTGCACCACGGCCAGGGCAACGTGGCCGTGGGCGACACGGTGGATGTGATGGTGTTTGACGGCGTTATTTGACCCCCTGAGTCGCTTTTCACCTTCCCCCCAGGGGGACGGCCTTCACTGCGGGGCGGCCCTTGCTAAGCATCTCTTACAGGAGCCGCGCCCGTGGCACCCCGCGCGGGCGAAGCACAGCACAATGGCTTTTTTCATTTGCACCCGTTTGGAAATCTTGCGCCTATGCCCTACACCGCCCAGCACCTTGCGCAACCCCCATCCCGTGACGAGGTGGACCGCCTGACAGGCGCCGCCGTTGTGGAATTTGGCACCCCCTGGTGCGGCCACTGCCAGCGCGCGCAGCCACTGATCGAACAAGCGCTGAAGGACCGGGCAGATGTAGCGCACATCAAGGTGGAAGATGGCCCCGGCCAGCGCCTGGGTCGCACGTTCGGCGTCAAGCTGTGGCCCACGATGGTGTTCTTGAAGGACGGCAAGGAGGTCGCTCGCCTGGTGCGGCCGCAGGGGCAGCAAGACGTTCTGGACGCCGTAAACACCGTCTCGGCACCTGCATGAGGCACGCGTTCGACTCCGAATAGAAAGAAGCCCCATCGGGGCTTCTTATTGGGTAGCAACGCTCCGCCGTTGGGGCTCCGCATGGCTACTTGGCCACGTAATCGTGCGGCGGGTGCAGCGGATGCTCAGGCTCCTCGGCAGCCACGGCCGTGTTCGCACCCGGCACTGCCTTGCGCGCAAACAGGGTGTACATGGTGGGCACCACAAAGATCGTGAGCAGCGTGCCCAGCGACATGCCTCCCACAATCACCCAGCCGATCTGCGTGCGCGTCTCGGCGCCCGCGCCTGAAGCCAGCGCGAGCGGGATGGCTCCAAGCACCATGGCGCCGGTGGTCATCAGGATGGGGCGCAGGCGCTGGGCCGAGGCCTTGACGAGCGCATCCACCATCTCCATGCCCTGCTCACGCAGCTGGTTGGTGAACTCCACGATCAAGATGCCGTGTTTGGTGATGAGCCCCACCAGCGTGATCAGCCCGATCTGCGAATACACGTTAAGCGAGCCGCCGCTCCACTTGAGCGCCAGCAGCGCACCAATCATCGACAGCGGCACCGAGACCATGATGACCAGCGGGTCGATGAAACTCTCGAACTGCGCGGCCAGCACCAGGAAGATAAAGACCAAAGCCAGTACGAAGACGATGCCCAGCGCCCCCTGCGAGCTCTTGAACTCGCGCGAGGTGCCATTGAGTTCGGTGGTGTAGCCGGGCTTGAGCACTTTCGCCGCCGTGGCGTCCATGAAGCTCAGCGCCTCGCCCAGCGAGTAGTCAGGCGACAGGTTGGCCGTGATGGTGGCCGAGCGGCGCTGACCAAAGTGGTTCAGCTCGCGCGGGCTCACGCTTTCGCGCACGTTGACCAGGCTGGACAGCGGGATCATGGCTTCGTTGCGGCCGCGCACGTAGATGGTGTCGATGTTCTCGGGCGTGGTGCGGCCCCTGGCCTCGGTCTGCACGATCACGTCGTATTGCTCCGCATCGCGCTTGTAGCGCGTCACTGTGCGCCCTCCCAGCATGGTTTCGATGGCCTTGGCCACCACGTCCACGCTCACGCCCAGGTCGGCGGCGCGTTCGCGGTTGACTTCGATGCGCAGCTCGGGCTTGTTCAGCCGCAGGTCCACGTCGGGGCCGACGATGCCGGGGTTCTGCGCGATCTCGGCCATGAAGGCGTTGGTGACGGCGTTGAGGTTTTCGTAGCTGTCCGAGGTCTGGATCACGTAGGTGAGCGGACGCGAGCGAAAGCCCTGACCCAGCGACGGCGGCGTGATGAGAAAGGCGTTGACGCCAGGCAAGCCCGACACCTTAGGCTGCAGTTCGCGCGCCAGCTCCAGCGTGGTGCGGTCACGCTTCTCCCAATCCACAGTGCGGTAGATCACGCTGCCCTGGGCCACGGTGGGGTTGCCGATGTTGGCGAAGATGCGGTCGAACTCGGGGTAGTCCTGGCCGATCTTTTCCAGCTCCAGTGCGTAGCGGTTGGTGTAGTCCAGCGTGGCGCCATCGGGGGCGGTGACGCTGGCCAGGATGGTGCCGCGGTCTTCCAGCGGCGACAGCTCTTGCCGCATGCTGGGGTACACCACCACCAGCGCCGCACCACTCACCGCCATCACCGCCAGCACGATCCAGCGGGCCTGGAAGATGGCGCCGCGCACGCCCCCGCGCTCGCTGCCCTTGGCCGACCAGCGGGCCGTCACCAGCCATCGCAAAAGGCGGCCATAAGCGTCTGACAGAGACGTGAGCCAGCGCTCCATCGAGCGGTCGAACCAGTTGGGCTTCGGGTTGTGCTTGAGCAGCAGCGAACACATCATGGGTGACAGCGTCAGCGCCACGAAGCCGGACACCACCACCGCGCCCGCCAAGGCCAATGCGAACTCCACAAACAACCGGCCCGTGCGGCCCGGGGTAAAGGCCAGCGGGGCATACACCGCCACCAGCGTCAGCGTCATGGCCACGATGGCAAAGCCGATTTCGCGCGCGCCCTTGATGGCGGCTGAGAACGGGTCCAGCCCTTCCTCGATGTGACGGTAGATGTTCTCCAGCATCACGATGGCATCGTCCACCACCAGGCCGATGGCCAGCACCAGCGCCAGCAGCGTGAGGGTGTTGATCGAAAAACCCGCCAGCGACATCAGCGCAAAACTGCCCACGAGGCTCACCGGGATGGTGATGATGGGAATGATGGACGCGCGGAAGGTGCGCAGAAACACGAAAATCACCAGGGCCACCAGCACCACGGCCTCGGCAATGGTGGTGTAGACGCTTTTGATGGACCGGTCGATGAACAGCGAGTTGTCGTTGGCAATGTCGATGCCGATGTCCGGTGGCAGGTCGGCCTTGAGCGTGGGCAGCATGGCGCGCACGCCCTGCGACAGCTCCAGCGGGTTCGCGGTGGCCTGGCGGATCACGCCCACGGAAATGGCTTCGCGCCCGTTCAGGCGCACGCGGCTGCGGTCGCTGGCGGCGCCCTCTTCCACCCGCGCGACGTCGCGGATACGGACCGGGAAGCCGTTCACGGTGCGGATCACCACCTCGGAAAACTGCGACGGCGTGGCCAGGTCGGTCTGCGAGGTGACGCTGAACTCGCGCTGCTGCGACTCGATGCGGCCTGCGGGCAGCTCCAGGTTGTTGCGGCGGATGGCGTCTTCCACGTCCTGCGTGGTCAGGCGGTAGCCCGCCAAACGCTCGGGGTCCAGCCACACGCGCATGGCGTATTTCCGCTCGCCGTAGATGGGCACATCGGCCACACCGGTCACCGTCTGCAGCCGCGGCTTGACGATGCGGTTGATAAGGTCGTTGATCTCCAGCGGCGTGCGTGTCTCGCTGCTGAAAGCCAGCCACATCACGGGCGAGGCATCGGCCTCCACCTTGGCGATCACGGGCTCATCCACAGCATCGGGCAGGCGGTTGCGCACCCGCGCGGTGCGGTCGCGCACCTCGGCGGCGGCGTTGTCGGCGTCTTTCTCCAACCGAAAGCGCACGCTGATCTGGCTTTGCTCGGCCCGGCTGATGGAGGTGATCACGTCCACCGCGTCAATGCCCGCAATGGAGTCTTCGAGCGGCTTGGTGACCTGGGATTCGATCACCTCGGCCGACGCGCCCGCATAACGCACGCTGACGGTGACCACGGGTTCGTCGATCTTGGGGTATTCGCGCACCGACAGGCGGGTGAAGCTCACGGCGCCGATCAGCAGCACCAGCAGCGAGAGCACGGTCGCAAAGACCGGTCGGCGTATCGATATTTCAGCGAGTTGCATGGCAGTCCTGGAACTTCATCGATCACGCAGGATGGCGTGGGCTGCCTTGTGGTGCGCGGCCGGGCGTGCCCGCAAGCTGGCAAGGATTAGTGCCGGGCAACGGCGCCACTACGGCATTGGCCGATGCTGCAGTGGCAGTGGCAGTGGCAGTGGCAGTGGCAGCGGTAGCAGCATTGGCAACGGGTGCGGCTGCCATCGGCTGCGCCGCTGCGCGGGGGCTGCTGGCGCTGCCAGCCCCAGTGGGCGCTGGTGCATCGGTCGGTGCCACGGCACCTGCAGCACGGTCTGCACCTGCCGCCCCGGCCGAGGCGGCTGCGCGCGCTGGTGATGGCGCGCCGCCATTGCTCTGCTTGCCTGGCTTGCCCAGTTCCACCACACGCACTGGGGTGCCATCCTTTTGGATGCGCTGCTGGCCTGCGGTCACCACCACATCTCCCATGGCCAGACCATCCACCACTTCCACAAACCCGGGGGTGCGCGCACCCAGCTTGACGGGTGTGCGCCGCGCCACGCGGCTGCCAGGCTCCTTGCCATCCACAATCTTGAACACATACGGGCTGCTGCCGTCGGGCACGATGGCTTCCTCGGGGATCACCCGGGCATCGCTGCGCTCTGAAAACACGGCCGTCACGCGCGCAAACATGCCGGGGCGCAGTTGCAAGCGCCGGTTGTCAATGCAGCCGCGCACCACCACCGAGCGGCCATCGGCGTCAATCTGGGGGTTGATGGCCTGCACCACGGCGCTGTAGCGCACGCCGGGCAAGGCGTCGAACGCCACCTGGGCGGTCTGGCCCGTGCGGACCTTGCTCTGCAAACGCTCGGGCAGGCGGAAGTCCACATACACCACATCCAGGTCTTCGACATTGACGATGTCGGCACCGTCCTTGAGGTAGTCGCCCACGTTCACCCCGCGAATACCAGCGATGCCGTCAAACGGCGCCACGATCTTCAGGCGCGAGGCCGTGGCCTGCGCCAAGGACAATTTGGCCCGCGCCACTTCGAGGTTGGCGGCACTTTCATCGACCGAACGCTGGCTGATGAAGCCCTGGGCTACCAGTTCCTGATTGCGCTTGTGGTTGGCCTGGGCGATGGAGAGCTCGGCCTGGCTCTGCTGCACCTGGGCGCGGGGCAACTGGTCGTCAAACTGCACCAACACCTGCCCGCGCCGCACGCGCTCGCCGTCGCGAAAGTTGAGCGCCGTGATGCGACCGCTCACCTCGGGGCGCAGCACCACGCTCTGGCGCGACCGCAGACTGCCCACGGCCTCGGCATCGTCGCGAAGGGCCATCTGCCGCACGGCCACGGCCTCTACCGCCACGGGGCGGCCTGTGCCCCCACCCTTGGCCGCCGCACCAGCCGGCGCGGCGCTACCCCTGCCGTCGGCAGGCGCCTCGCTGCGCACGGACTGGGCCGGTTTCTGAAGCCACCAGGCTGTGCCCGACGCGGCAGCGATGCCGATGACAGCGAAAACGATGTATTTGTTCTTGGACGCCATGGATCAATGAAGCGGGTGATGTGGGGAAGGCAGCCAAACAATGTATCAGTGCGTGTCTTGCGCTGCAGCAAACCTTGGCATACCCACAAGGGCAATTGCGGCAGATTTACGCAGGCTTTACATGCTGCAGAGACAAAAAAAGCCCCGGAGGGGGCTTCTGATGCCGTGGTGCACAGACGCTGCGCACCGATAGACGCCCACCGTCACCCACGCCCCAGGGCTTTTTCGACACCCCGGTTGGCCAGTGCATCGGCCCGCTCGTTGCCTGGATCGCCCGAATGCCCTTTCACCCAGCGCCATTCGATACGGTGGCCAGCCGTGCTCACCAGCGCGTCCAGCCGCTGCCACAGCTCCACGTTCTTGACCGGCTGCTTGGAGGCCGTGCGCCATCCCTTGGCCTTCCAGCCGTGAATCCACTCGGTGATGCCCTTGCGTACATATTCGCTGTCGAGGTACAGCGTCACGGCGCAGGGGCGCTTCAAGGCCGACAGCGCCTCGATCACGGCCATCAGCTCCATGCGGTTGTTGGTGGTGCCCAGCTCACCCCCAAAAAGCTCTTTTTCTGTCGATCCCGAACGCAACCATGCACCCCATCCCCCAGGGCCGGGGTTGCCCTTGCAGGCGCCATCTGTGTATATCTCTACCTGGTTCAAACTGTGTTCCTGTCTCTGTCGTCGCTGTCTGTGAATATGCGCGAGGTGCTGCCCGTTGCACCCGCCGGGCCTGCCCGGTTGGCAATGGGCACTGTGGAGGCGGCACGCTGTCGGCTGGACCGCCAGGCGGGCTCCAGCAAACGCATGCCGTGAACCCGCTTGACCGCCACTAGAAAATAGGCCGCGCCAAAAATAGGCCACCACCGCTCGCCCAACGGGTCCATGAAGCCAAAACGCTCCAGCCACTGGGTGCTGCGCACCGCCGGACGATAACAGCCAAACTGGGCCGACTCGACCTCAAAACTCAAAAGCCTGAGCCAGTCGCGCAAGCGCCGGTAGCCAATGAACTCGCCCACATCCGGCAGGTATAGAGTGCCCCCGCCCAGACGCTGGATCATGCGGGCACGCCACTGGCGCAGCCCCCACAGGCTGGTCGGGTTCAGCCCGCTGATGACCACCCGGCCCTCGGGCACGAGCACGCGCTCCACTTCACGCAGGGCGGCGTGGGGGTCAATGCTCAACTCCAGGGTATGGGGCAGCACCAGCAGATCCAGGCTCGCTGCCGCAAACGGCAAGGCCACGGGCTCTGTCAGCAGATCCACCGCGCGGCGCTGCAGGGGGGCATCGCCATTACCGGTCTCTAGAAAGGCGATGGAACCCCGCACCGCCTCCTGCCCCAGCGCCAGCCATTGGTGCGGCATGCGGTTGGTGCGAAGGCCATCCAGCAAGGGCATTCCAAGCTGCAGGCTGTGGTAGCCAAAGATATCGGCCACCGCATCATCGAAGCGCGCCTGCTCCCACGCCAGCAGGTACCGGCCCGGCGGGGAATCGAACCAGTGGTGCAAACCTATAATTTGATCGCTCATGAACTTGCTGCCGCTGCCCGCCTTTACCGACAACTACATCTGGATGCTGCACGACGGCCGCCAGGCGATCGTTGTGGACCCGGGAGATTCCGCGCCTGTGCTGCAGGCCCTGCAGCACCTTGGCGTGCAGTTGAAGGCCATTCTAGTCACGCACCACCATGCCGATCATGTCGGCGGTGTGGATGCCGTGCGCAGCGCCACCGGCGCCGTGGTCTACGGCCCCGCACGCGAGAAAATCCCCGAGCCGCTGCACCGTCTGGCGCACGGTGATGCCGTGGAAACCATGGGACTTCGGTTCGAAGTCATGGATGTGCCTGGCCATACCGCTGGCCACATTGCCTACTACTGCCCCGACATCGGCGGGGAGCCCCTGCTGTTCTGCGGCGACACGCTTTTTTCGGGCGGCTGCGGTCGGCTGTTTGAAGGCACGCCCGCCCAAATGCTGAACTCCCTGGACCAGCTGGCGGCGTTGCCCGGCAACACCCGCGTATGCTGCACCCACGAGTACACCCTCTCCAACCTGAAATTTGCGCGGGCCGTGGAACCCGGCAATGCGGCATTGCTCCACTACAGCAGCCAATGTGAAGCACTGCGGGCCCGCCACCAGCCCACACTGCCGTCACTCATGGCCCTGGAGCAAGACATCAACCCCTTCCTGCGCGTGCGACAACCTGCAGTGGCCCAGGCGGCCCATGGCTACGACGCAAAGGTGAATCAAGACGATGCCGTGGCGGTACTGGCCGCACTGCGTCAATGGAAAAACGAGTTTCGATGAAAATTTTGCACATCGCCTGCCTGGCGTGCGCGCTCTGGCTCACGGGCTGCGCCACCACCGGGCCTTCGCAGGACAGCGCAGCTGACAGCGCACCCTCCACACCCACCGGTGCACCACCCCGGACCGCACACACCCCCGTCATCCCCAACGGCCCGCTCAGGCCCATCACTGCCGCGCAGGCCTCCAGCGGCGAGGTCGCATCGCTCTCGGCCCCCGCCGACCTGTGGGACCGCATCCGCAGAGGCTTTGCCATGCCCGACCTGCAGCACGAACTGGTGCAGGACCGCGAGCAGTGGTACGCCACGCGACCCGACTACATGCAGCGCATGACCGAGCGCTCCAGCAAGTACCTTTTCCATATCGTTGAAGAGCTGGAGCGACGCGGCATGCCCACCGAGCTGGCGCTGCTGCCCTACATCGAGAGTGCGTTCAACCCGCAGGCTGTGTCAAGCGCCAAGGCGGCCGGCATGTGGCAGTTCATGCCCGCCACGGGCAACTATTTCGACCTCAAGCAGAACGCCTTCCGCGACGACCGCCGCGATGTGCTCGCATCCACGCGCGCTGCACTCGACTACCTGCAAAAGCTCTACGGCATGTTTGGCGACTGGCACCTGGCCCTGGCCGCCTACAACTGGGGCGAAGGCAGCGTAGGCCGGGCCATTGCCCGCAACCAGAAGCAGGGGCTGGGCACCAGCTACACCGACCTGATCATGCCGGCCGAAACCCGCATGTATGTGCCCAAGCTGCAGGCCGTGAAGAACATCGTAGCCAACCCCGAGGCCTTCCGCACCGAGCTGCCCCTCATCGAAAACCACCCCTATTTCCAGACGGTGGACATCACCCATGACATCGACGTTGCGCTGGTGGCCACGCTGGCAGGCATTCGCGAGGAAGATTTCCGCGCGCTGAACCCGTCGTTCAACAAGCCTGTCATTCTGGCTGCCGGTACACCACAAATCCTGCTGCCCTGGGACAACGCCAAGGTGTTCCAGCGCAACCTTGAAGCGCGCCGCGAGGGCCAGTATGCAAGCTGGACCGTGTGGTCCGTGCCCTCCACCATGACGGTCTCCGAAGCCGCCCAGCGGGCAGGCATGAGCGAGAACGACCTGCGCAGCATCAACAACATTCCTCCCCGCATGCTGATCAAGGCAGGCTCGGCGTTGATGGTCCCGCGTTCATCCGCCATCCGGCAGGACGTCTCCTCGCACCTGGCAGACAACGGCCAGGTCGCTTTCTCGCCAGAGATCGTGACCCGCCGCACCACGGTGCGAGCCCGCAAGGGAGAAACCGTGGCCAGCATTGCCCGTCGCTACAAGCTCAGCGCTGCCAGCGTGGCCGACTGGAACGACGTGCGCGCCAGTGCGGCCTTCAAGCTGGGCGAGCAGGTGGTCGTGTACCTGCCCGTGCGACAGGCCACGCAGGCGCGTGGCACGGTGGCCCGCTCCGGATCTGGCAAGCGCTCGGCTGCTGCGCCTGTACGCCGAGGGGGAACCCCCTCCAAGGTCAAGCGCCGCTAAAACGCCATTGGAACGCCGCGGGCAACGCGCAAGAAGGCGTCACCAGGCGCCTCAAAACTTCAGCGAGTGCATGCCCAGAAGCCCCAGAATGCCCATGATGATGAGGTACAGCGCCACGATGGTGCTGAGCAGACGGGGCATGACGAGGATGAGAATGCCCGCGATCAAAGAGACAAGCGGGCCGATGCTGAGGGTAAAAGACATGGAGCAATCCTGGTGAGGTAGATGACTGGTAGGCCGAGGCTACGGCAAACCGAACGCCGACGAATGTAAGCCATCTTCCCGACCCGGATGCCGACGCATTGCGACAGTGCGCGGCATCCACTGATCAATCTGGGTCCTGCACTGCCACTGCTCCCCTGCGGTCACCCCAAAGTGGCCCAGCGGGTATCCGGTGCGCAAGCTCAGACGTTGAATTTCTGCCGCGCCTTGCGCACGAAATCGTTGGTGTAGGTGCGTGCCAGCTCCACCTTGAAATCCGCCAACTCGGGGTGCACGCGCGAGAGCACGCGCAAGGCCGTGGCTGCGCCATCGTCGGGCATCATCCCGTGGGTCGAATAGGTCTCGCGCACCCGGCTGAAGGCCGCCAGGTACAGCCCCCGGTCTCCCATCAGGTAGCCCGGAGGCACCGCCTTGACAAGGTCTGCCGGGGCAGCGGTCTGCAGCCATTTGAGGGCATGCACGATGCCGTTGGCCAGTGCCTGGGCCTGGGCGGCATGTTTTTGCAGGAAGGGCTGCGGCGCATAAAGACAGCTGGCTGGCAGGGCGCCGCCAAACATCTCCTGCGCGGCCTTGAGTGAGCGCATGTCGCCGGCAATGCGTGTGTCTGCCTTTTGCTCCAGCAGCGTCATGATCGGGTCGGCATGGCACAGCGCATGCACCTGTCCGGAACGCAGCGCATTCATCGCGGCCATACCAGATCCCACGCCCACAAACGCCACATCACGCGGCCCCATGCCCGCTCGGGCCAGCACCACGCTGGCCGCCAGGTGCGTAGACGACCCCACCGATGACACGCCAATGCGCCGTCCCTGCAGATCCGCCAGATCCTTGTACGCAGGCAGCGAGCGTTGCGAAACCCCCAGCGCCAGTTGAGGCGCACGCCCCATCACTACCAGCGAGCGGTAGGACTGGCCACGCACCTGCTGCCGGATGGTGTGCTCGAAGGCTCCGGCACAGACATCGGCCCCACCCTCCTGCACCGCCTGCAGGGCCAGGGCGCCGGCCGAAAAATCGCGCACCGTCACGTCCAGGCCTTCCGCCTTGAAGTAGCCCAGCTGGTCGGCCAGCGCCAGCGGCAGGTGGTAGAGCACGCCCTGCCCACCCACGGCAATGGTGACGTTGCCCAGCGCCGCTGCCCCCTCTGCCTGCGCCCGCACAATGGCAGGCGCAAACACCCCGGCCGCCGACAGGGCGGAGACGGCGCCAAAGGCGCGGCGGGTGAGCAAGGGGCGGGTCATGAAAATCCGTGAGAATCAGTGGAAGCAGCAATGCTGCATTGCAACAATCGTGCCCCAGAGTCCACAAACCCGCATCAGGGGGAATCCCTGCGGGTTTCTACGTACCAGGGTTGAAAGAAACTGGAGCCCGACCGGCAGCCCCCGAAAGAGTGACGCCAGCCCTTCTTCAAAGGCCGGGCTGGCAAAGATCAGCGGTAGCCGACGAACAGGATGCCGATATTGACCAAAAACGCTGCGGCCCAGACCACACTGCGCACGGTGGGCATGTCGGACACGTACATCATGATGTAGAAGATGCGCAGCATGACGTACAGCAGCGCCAACATGTCCAGCAATGTCTGCCCCGCCCCGAGCAGGTGCGCGATGATCACGGCACCGATGAAGAACGGCAAGCCTTCGAAACTGTTGGCCTGCGCCGCATTGGCGCGGGCCCGCCAGTCGGTCTGCCGAGCCATCCAGGCGCGGGGGTCACGGTTGTCAAAGCCACCGTCCTTGCGCGACTTGCCGAAGCTGCCACTCTTGGCCAGCCAGGCGCAGCCCATGGGAAGCAGGGCTGCGATCAGCACGCACCAGTAGGCCACTGTGAACCGTGCGACATGCATGGTGGTATTCATTTTTAAGCCTTTTTTGGCTCTAGCGCTTGATACACAAGCGCTAGCAGCTATTAAATTGTGAGTATTCTAGCCGCCGCAGGCAAAAGTTTCGCGAACAACCACCTAGCGGCGATCCACCAGCGCATGCGCAATCGTGCCCAGGTCCACGTACTCCAGCTCGCTGCCCACGGGCACGCCACGCGCGAGCCGTGTCACGTGCAGCCCCCGGCTCTTGAGCGCCTCGCTGATCACATGGGCCGTGGCCTCGCCCTCTGCGTTGAAATTGGTCGCCAAAATGACCTCTTGCACCGTGCCATCGGTGGCCCGGTCCATGAGCTTTTGCAGGCCTATTTCCTTGGGGCCAATGCCATCGAGGGGGCTCAGCCGCCCCATCAGCACAAAGTAAAGCCCCTTGAACGCCCCCGTGCGCTCCAGCGCCGACTGATCGGCCGGTGTCTCGACCACGCAAAGCCGCGTCGCATCGCGCTCAGGGTCCAGGCAGGTACTGCACACCTCGGCCTCGGTGAATGTGTGGCAGCGCGCGCAATGCTGCACGGTGCCCACCGCGTCGCCGAGCGCCCGCGACAAGGCCAGCGCCCCCTCCCGATCATGCTGCAGCAAATGAAACGCCATGCGCTGCGCAGACTTCACCCCCACCCCCGGCAAGCGGCGCAGCGCCTGGATCAGAACGTCGAGGGAGTTGGTGGTGGACATGGAAACGGGCGATACAGGAAAGAGGTGAGGAGCGAGCTGGGCAAGGCTTCGACAAGCTCAGCCCGAACGGATGCAGGCAAAACAACAGGCATGTGGTCCTTGCCTTCACACCCCGCCCCCAAGGGCGTAGCGAGCGGGATGAGCTGCTAGGCGGACGGAGCACAGCCACCGGAACGTACTTGAAGTACGTGAGGATGGCGAGCACCGCCCAACGACGCAGATCGCCCGCTCGGTAGCCAACCCTCAGAAAGGGAATTTCATGCCGCCGGGGAGGCCTGGCATGCCTTGGGTGAGCTTGCCCATCTTCTCCGAAGAAGTCTCTTCCGCCTTGCGCACCGCAGCATTGAACGCCGCCGCAACGAGGTCTTCCAGCATGTCCTTGTCTTCGGCCAGCAGGCTCGGGTCGATGGTGATGCGCTTGACGTCGTGCTTGCACGTCATCACCACTTTCACCAGGCCCGCGCCCGATTCACCCTCCACCTCGATGAAGGCCAGCTCGTCCTGCGCCTTCTTGAGGTTGTCCTGCATCGCCTGGGCTTGCTTCATGAGGCCTGCAAGTTGTCCTTTGTTGAACATGGTGTGGTTTCCTTTGCTTTCTTTCTGGTTGATCGATTCCCACGAAGGGACAGAGATTCGGTCTCCGAGATACACGGTATTGTGCTGTGCAATGTCAGCGGCCGTCGAAACTGGCACACGCCAATCCAGTGCACTCGTGGAGCTGGCTTTGCCAGGCCACCGAGTGCGTCCCCCTCCCGCGAAGCAAGAGAGGGGGAAGGCGCCGAAGGCGACTCAGGGGGCGCTTCATCTCACGCAGGCTTGATGCTACCCGGCACGATTCTCGCGCCATAGTCGCGCACCAGCGACTGCACATAGGGGTCGTTGTTCACAATCTCCTCAGCACGGCGCTGGCGCTCGGCAGCGGCAGCGGCATTGCGGCGGGCTGGGCTGTCGATGACATGGCCCACCTCCACACTGATCTGGGTGGCGTGGCCCGCAGCCTCCAGCGCGGCGCGCAGGCGCTCGCGTGCAGTAGGCTGGTTCAGCGACTCACGCTCCACACGCAGCAACCAGTGCCCCCCATCGCGCGCCACCAGTTGCGACTGCAGGGCCAGTTCGCGCACCAGGGCGGTAATCGATTCTGCCGCCACCATCTGCTGCACAGTGGCATGCCAGACATCGCCCTCCTCGGTGGGCGTGTAGCGCGCCGAGACAGGCGTGGGCGCAGAAAGCGGCAACGGTTGCAGACGCTCCCCTGGTTCGGGCGATTCACGCACCGGGATTGCTACATATTCAGGAGCGCCTTGCGCTTGCTGAGGTTGCGCTGGACGCTGATTTTGTCCAAATCTCTCGGGCGTACGCACCGGCAGTGCCGTGGCGGCGGAGTTTGCAGGTGATGCAGCACCCGGCTCTTCCGAGCCTGGCCAGGGTGGTGGCTCCGAAGAGTCCACGGATTCGGCGGGTTCTGCAGAAATCTCCGGTGGAAATGCTGGCGAGGCACCTGCTGCAGGCACTGCGGGAGGCACCGCTGGTGGCACCTGAGGAGCAGGCGCGGGCGTCGGCGCCGTTCGCGCCACGGGGGCTGGCACCGCCACGGCAGCCGCTGCGGGAGCGGCAGAAACCGCAGCTGCTGGGCTGGAAGACGCCGCTTCAGCCTGCGTCAGAGTTTTTTTTTCAGCCGATTCGCCAACGCCGCCAACACCGCTTACAGGCTTGAACGCCAGCAAGCGCAGCAGCACCATGGTCAGTGCCGCGTACTCATCGGGCGCCAGACCCAGTTCACCGCGCCCGTGCAGGCACAGGCTGTAGAGCAGCTGGGTTTCGTCAGCAGGCATCAGCGCGGCAAGACGGGCCGTTTCTGCGGCCTCGGGGTCGTCAGCATCCACGGCGCCTGCCATCTGGGGCACGGCCTGGAACACCGCCATGCGCTGCAGCACGGCGCTCATTTCTTCGAGCGTAGAGGCGGCCGACAGGCCATTGAGACGCAGCGTGTCCGAGGTTTCCACCACGGTCTTGCCGTCGCCCTCGGCCAACGCGCCGATGAGGCGGAACACGTAGGAGCGGTCCACCGCGCCCAGCATCTGGCGCACGGCGGCTTCCTGCAACTGGCCGCTGCCAAAAGCGATGGCCTGGTCGGTGAGCGACAGCGCATCGCGCATGGAGCCCCGCGCGGCGCGCGAGAGCAGGCGCAGGGCCTGGGGCTCGGACGATACGTTTTCCGATGCCAGCACCTGCGTGAGATGACTCAGGACCGTTTCGGGCGCCATGGGCCGCAGGTTGAACTGCAGACAGCGGCTCAGCACCGTCACCGGCACCTTCTGCGGGTCGGTCGTGGCCAGCACGAACTTGAGGTATTCAGGAGGCTCTTCCAGCGTCTTGAGCATGGCGTTGAACGCCGTGTTCGTGAGCATATGCACTTCGTCGATCATGAAGACCTTGAAGCGGCCCTGCACTGGCTTGTAGACCGCCTGCTCCAGCAGGCTCTGCACCTCATCCACACCCCGGTTCGATGCAGCATCCAGCTCGGTGTAATCCGGGAAGCGACCACTGTCGATATCCGTACAGGCCGAGCACACGCCGCAGGGTGTGGCGGTGATGCCGCCCTGACCGTCGGGCCCCTGGCAGTTGAGCGATTTGGCCAGAATGCGCGACACCGTCGTCTTGCCCACACCCCGCGTGCCTGTGAACAGGTAGGCATGGTGCAGGCGCTGTGTGTTGAGCGCATTGGTGAGGGCCTGCACCACATGCTCCTGCCCCACCATTTCGGTGAAATTGCGGGGGCGGTACTTGCGGGCGAGCACGAGGTAGGACATCCGGCAGATTCTACGGGCTGTGCCGAGTGTCCTTCCAGCGCCCACGGCAGCGGGGCTGTTCAGAAAAGTGCATCCGCATCCGTCGTACAATCGCAGGTGACGGGCCTCCTCGCATGGTGAAGCGGCCAACCGGGTCAGGTGGGGAACCAAGCAGCCCTAACTGTGGAGTCAGTGCCGGGGGTAAGGCTCGTCAACTTCTTTTTTTGCGCTGTCGCGCAGCCCCCTCCCAGGGGCGACATCCTTTGCGATGTGCTCTTGGCTGGCGAGGCCGGGCCCTTCGCCCCAGGCGCAAACCCCCTTTCGTTCAGCGTTCTCAAGCTCCGGCAGCTTGGCGCAGCCAGTGCAGCGCGCCCAACCCCGCCACGCGGCCACTGGCCAAGCTGGCCGTGAGCAGATAGCCCCCGGTGGGCGCCTCCCAATCGAGCATTTCGCCCGCGCAGAACACGCCCGGTAAGGCATGGGCCATGAGGTGCGTGTCCAGCGCCTCAAAAGCCACACCACCGGCGGTGCTGATGGCTTCGTCGATGGGCCGTGTGGCCACGACCGTGATGGGCAGTGCCTTGATGGCGTGTGCCAGAGCCACCGGGTCGTTCATGCCGTCCTTGCCCAGGTGTTCATACAGGATGCCCGCCTTGATGCCATCGAGCCCCAGACGGCTCTTGAGGTGGCTGGACAATGAACGTGATCCGCGTGGATGGCGCACTTCCACCAGCACGCGTTCCGGCGTGTGGTCGGGCAGCAAATCCAGATGAAAAGTGGCATGGCCGTGGGCCTCGATCTCATCGCGCAGCAGGTGCGACGCGGCGTAGACCAGGCTGCCCTCGACGCCTGTCGCTGTGGCCACGAATTCACCTCTGCGGCTGAACGTGCGGCCCTGGCTGTCGGTGAAAGCCAGCGCCACCGTCTTGAAGGGCTGGCCTGCAAAACGCTCGACAAAATGGGGCGTCCAGCCCACAACGGGAACGGGGGTGCGGCCGATCAGCTCCTGCAAGAACGCGCGGCGCGTCTCACCCGCCGGCGCATCGGCGCGCAGCACGTCAAAACCACAGTTGGATGGCCGCAGCGGCGCCACGGCCACACCGCGCTGCGCCAGCAGCGGCACCCAGGCACCATCAGACCCCAGGCGTGCCCAGCTGCCGCCGCCCAGCGCCAACACCACCGACCTGGCGGCCACGGGCACCTCGCCCGCAGGGGCTGCAAAACGCAGGGCACCGTCGTCCGACCAGCCCAGCCACCGATGTCGCATGTGGAACACCACGCCCTGCCCGCGCAGGCGCTGCAACCAGGCGCGCAGCAAGGGCGCGGCCTTCATGTCAGCGGGGAACACGCGGCCGGAGGTGCCCACGAAGGTCTCCACACCCAGGCCTTGCGCCCAGGCCCGGACCTCGGGCCCGCCAAATTCCTGCAGCAAAGGTTCGAGCTGAAGCTGGCGCTCTGCATAGCGGCTGACAAACGGAGCATGGGGCTCGGAATGTGTGAGGTTGAGCCCGCCCTTGCCCGCCAGCAGAAATTTGCGCCCCACCGAAGGCATGGCGTCAAACAGATGAACGGCCACCCCCGCCTGGGCCAGCACCTCGGCTGCCATCAGGCCCGCCGGGCCACCGCCGACGATGGCCACATCGCACGGCAAAGTCCCCGCAGGCAGGGCTGGTGCGACGGGTGAATCGGAAGGAGAAAGGGTGTGAGACACGGGAGAACCTTGCTAAAAGTGGGGGCGTTGCGCGGGTTGGAAGCCCTGGGTGCGGGTCAAAACAAAGAGCCTTGCGCAGAATCTGAAGGCCCCGGCGCGGGGCGCGGACGCTCGGGCTTTGCTAAGGCATCCCGCGCAGCGGGGGCGAGAGTATGCCCGACGGCGGCAAGGGTGGGCCCGCCCCCTGCCCGCACCAAACGCCCATCGCCTGTGAGAAAGGCCGCGTGCACGGCCTCGCCCGGCATCAGGGCCTGTACGGCTTCTTGGTAGCGCTGCAGTTGCGCCACCAGCGCTTGCTGGCGCTGAGGCTGGGCGGCGCTTTTGTAGTCGAGCACCCACCAGCCTGCCACGGCGTCATCTGCAGACAGGGCACGGCGCAGCACCAGCCGGTCGATGCGCAGGCTTTGGCCCTGGTAATGCAGCGGGGCTTCGTTGATGGCGGTCTGCACCTGCTCCGGGTCCCACGCCCAGGCGCCCTCCCCGGCCAGGATGCCCTGTGCCATGCGGGCCGCCAACTCGGCCGCTGCAGGGGCAATGTCGTGGTCGCTGGCCAGCCTTGCAATGCGCGCAGCAGGCCAGCCGTGGGTGCGCAAGTCGGCCAGCGGGGCACCGGCCACACCGGCCTGCTCCAGCAGCTGGTGCATGGCGTCGCCCTGGCGTGACAGGGGGGTGGACTCCGCGTCGCCAGGCATGGCAACGGGCGTAGCACTGGTGGGGTCGGCGGCTGCAGCACCCGGTTTGGTGCGGGCGCTTTGCAGGGCTTCGGGCAGGGGGTGCAGCGCGGCGATGGTGAAGGTGTCGGGGGTCGCACCGGCTCCAGCGGAAAGCGCAGGGGCCGTGCCCGTGTCCACCTCTGTCACCAGTGGTGCCAGTCGGTTCCACCAGCTGCCCGGCGCCGAATTGCCCGGTAACACGGACGACAGCGCCAGGCAATGCTTGGCACGCGTCATGGCCACGTAGAGCATGTTCAACTCCTCGCGGCTGCGGGCCTGCTGCTCGGCGGCCAGCGCGGCTTCTGCGCTGGGCGGCGGGTTCGATTCGCTGGCCAGAAAGACAAAGGCCGAGGGCACGGCCTGCTCGCCAGGCCAGTCCACCAGCACGCCCATAGTTTCGGCCTTTTGCGGGCGGGTGTCGGTGTCGAGCAGCAGCACGCAGTCGGCCTCCAGCCCCTTGGCGCCGTGTACCGTCAGCAGGCGAACGGCCTGCGCATCCGCCCGGCCGGGCGCGCGCACGCCGCCCTTCTTCATGGCCCGCACAAACGCATAGGGCGTGAGGTAGCGGCCGCCATCGTGCTGCAGCGATGCCGCCAGCAGCGCGCGCAGGTTGGCCTGCACTGCCTGGCGCTGGGTGACCGGGGCAGCAGCGGCGAAGCGGGCCAGCACGTCGCCGTGCTCGTAGATGGCATGCAGCGCATCGTGCGGCGGCAGGCCACTCACCCAGTCTTGGTATTGAATCAAAACAGGCCCCAGCGCTTTCAAATCAGACGCAAGCAGCTCACTTTTTAATAGCAAATCAAACCAGCTGTAGCCCGCATGTTCCGGCTGGCGGCGCAGCACGGCCAAGGCCACCAGGGCGTCGTCGCCCAGGCTGAAAAGGGGCGACTTGAGCGCGCGGGCCAGCGACAGGTCGTGGGTGGGCGAGACCAGTACATCCAGCAGCGCCACCATGTCCTGCACCTCGGGTGCGTCGAACAGGTCGGCCTTTTCGGGCTGCACACAGGGCAGGTGCAGGGCACGCAGGGCGTCTTGCATGCTGGCCAGGCGATCGCGCTTGCGGGCCAGCACCAGCACCTCTTTGGGTAGAGTGCCGGCGGCAATCTGCGCAGCCACCCAGGCGGCGGCCTGCGTGCACTCGCGCATGCGCTGGGTTTCTTCGGCCTCGTGGCGGGGTTCGGTCAGGCTATCGCGCCAGGCCAGGGGGTTGCGGCCTGCGCCTTGGCTGTCTTCGTCCGCGTCGGTGATGGCAGGCAGGCGCAGCAACTGGCCGGGGTGTTTCGATTCGGTGGTGTGGTCGCGGAAGCCAGTGGTCTCGTTCTGCGCCTGGGCCTGGCCCATGACGGCGTTGACCGCGGCAATCACGCCCTGTGCGTTGCGGCGCGTGTGATCGCAGCTGAGCAGGTCGCCGCGCAGCCCATCGCGCACAAACGCCTGCGCAGCGATGAACACCTGTGGTTCGGCGCGGCGAAAGCGGTAGATGCTCTGCTTGGGGTCGCCCACGATGAACACGCTGGGCGCGGCCGAACCACCGCCCGAGCCCGCATAGCCGGACAGCCACGCGTGCAGCGCCTGCCACTGCAGCGGGTTGGTGTCCTGAAACTCATCGACCAACAGGTGGCGGATGCGCGCGTCCAGCCGCTCCTGCACCCAGCCAGAGAGCACCGGGTCGGCCAGCATGACCACGGCCGTGCGCTCCACATCGTTCATGTCCACCCAGCCGTGCTGCTGCTTGACGGCCACAAACTGCGCAATCAGGCAGCGCGCCAGCCGGGCCATGCGCTGCTGGTGCTGCCAGGCCTCGTGCTGGCGGCGAGCGGTGAGCAGGCGCTGCAACTCGGGCTCGGCCTCCTGCGCGGCGGGGAACTTCTCCAGGTTCTTGGAGAGGCGGTCTTCCTTGGCCACAAACATCGCTTTGCGCAGCATGTCCAGGCGCTGGTTCAGGTCGGTGCAGCCCAGCGCGTCGATGATGGCGTCCGCCGCCTTCTGCGGGGTCTTGTTGGCCTCTGCGCCCAGGGCGCTGGCGCGGCTGCGCCAGCGTTGCAGGGCGGCATCGGTCTGCAGGGCCACCGAGGGCTCGGCCAACGCGGCCAGATCGGGGTACGCGAGCTGGAAGGGTGGTACCGACGCATCCACCACGCCTGCCTCGTCGGCCAGATCAAACTCCACCCGCTTGGCCAGCGCGGCCGCTAGGGCCTTGTGGGTTTGCGAGCGGCCGTGGCGAGCCACCACGGCTTCGTAGTCAGCGCGCAGGCTGGCGCTTTCGGCCACGGTCTGCAAGAACGGGGGCCAGACCTCGCGCACGGCCTCGGCATCGTCTTCGAGCAGCTCAAAGTGCGCGGGCAGGCCCTGTTGCTGCAGCAGTGCCAGCGGTGCTGTGCCCAGCAGCGCGGCGAACCAGCTGTGGAAAGTGCGGATTTGCACCGGGCGGCCCGCTTCGAGCAGCTGGCGGTATAGATTTTGTAGCGCCTCGCGCTTGTCCAGCGCGCCCTGGGGGCTGATTCCGCGTGCAATCAGCTCGACCGTCAGCTCCTCCAGCGGCTTGTGGCTGAACTCTTCCAGCCATTCCTGCAAACGCTGGCGCATTTCGCCCGCGGCCTTTTTGGTGAAGGTGATGGCCAGGATCTCGTGCGGCGCGCAGCCGTCGAGCAGCGCCCGCAGCATGCGCGAGACCAGCATCCAGGTCTTGCCCGCACCCGCGCAGGCCTCCACCGCCACGCTGCGTGCGGGGTCACAGGCAATGGCATAGAAGGCCTCGCGCGAAACGGGGCGGCCGTTGTGTTCGTAGGCGGCCTGGGCGGGTTGTGGAATGCTGACGGTCATGGCGTCTCTTGCACGGGCAACGCCTGTTCAGCGTCCGCCCAGTAGTCTTTGCGGCACAGACCGCGCACGGCGCAGAACTCGCACACCGAGCCCTCGCCCAGCGCGGGCAGCGGCGCACCGGCGGCGATGCGGGCCATGTCGTGCTGGATGCCTTCGATCAGCACATCGCGCAGGTGCACCACCTCGTCTTGTTCGTGCAGCTGTGTCTCGCCGCGCTCGCCTACGTTGACGTAGGCAGCGCGCAGGGTATCGTGGCTCAGCAGGGCGGCGTAGAAGGCCAGTTGCGTGTCCTCCGCTCCGCTCTTGATGCGCTGGCGGGTCACGCTGTCGCTTTCGGTTTTGTAGTCAATCACCAGCACCGTGGGCTCGCCGGTGGACGAGATGCCATCGATGCGGTCGAGGGTGCCGACCAGCTCCAGGTCGCCCAGCGGCTGGCGCGCCTTGACCTCGGCCTGGCGGAAGGTGGCGCCCTGCTGCTCGTGCCCTGCCAGCCATTGCAGGTAGCCGTCGCGCAGTTGCGCCCAGCCTGCGGCAAAGGGCAGAAAGTCTCCGTCTTGCAACCGCTGTTCGCGGGTGACAGCCTCGGCGGCGGCGTCCATGCGGGTGCGGCGCTCGTCCGGGTGGTCGGTGGGCTCAGCCAGCAACGCCTCGTGAAAGTGTTGCAGCACGGCGTGCAGCCAGTTGCCAAAGTCGCGCTTGTCCACTTCGGCGTCCAGTTCGTCGGCCTCGCGCAGACCCAGCTGGCGCTGTGCAAAGAAGCGATACGGACAATGGCGCAGGTCGGAATACGCGGTGGACGACAGGTGCGCCACCGGCAGCGCCTGGCCCACGGGCTGGGGACGCAGCGTTGGGGTGGCGGCCACGGCACGGGCCGCACGGTCGTCCGTGCCGGGTGTAGCGGCGCCATCCAGTTGCAGGGCCAGCACCAGGGCGCTGGCCAGCAGGGGCTCGCCGCCCTCATCGCCGGTGCGCCACAGCACGTCCACCACGGGCGTGCGCAGGGCGTGGGCCCAGGCGGCCCGCTGGGCGGCCTCCAGCGACTGGCGTGTGGGCAGGCCCCAGGCCTCGCGCTGAGCCTGCGACCAGTCGCCTGATGGCTCCGGCGCGGCTTGCAAACGCTTTTCATCGCAGCCCGGCAGCACGGCGGCGGCAAAGGGACGGGCCAGCAGTTGCGGCAGGGGCACCACCACCACGGGCGCATCGGCGGCCTGTGCGGCCACGTAGCGCCCGGCTTCGAGCACGTCCTTGGCCCATCGGGTGAATTCGGCCAGCGCCATGCGGCGGCCTGCGCTGTCGCCCCAGCCGTCCAGCTCGGCCTGCTGGCCGTCTTGCAGGCGCAGGGCGGCCAACACGCGCATGCCAGCCGGGTCAGCCAAGAGGCCCTGCCACTGGCCCGCCTGCTCCAGCACGGCGCGCAGGGCGGGCAGCCACTGCGCCAGCGGGCGCGCGGCGCGCAGGGATTCGCGCCAGGCCTCCACCGTGGCCACGGTGCGGGCCAGGTGGGGCTGCGCGCTCAGGTCGCGGGCTGCGGCGGCGCTCCAATGCTGTACCACACCCTTTCGCAGCCATTGCTCCAGGCGGTTGACCTCACCCGACATCAGCGCGGGAGTGTGTTTGATCCAGTCCAGCACCGCGTTGGACGAGGCATTCCACGCTGCGGCCTGCAGCGCCGCCATGACCCGTGAGGCGGCGCGCGTGGTGGAAAGAATCCAACCGCTTTCATCGCGCACCAGCACCCCGCTGCTGTCCAGATGGGCCAGCACGCGGCGGATCAAGGCCCGGTCAGTCGCAGCCAGCGCCACGGGCACCCGGCCATCGCGGACATGGGCCAACACGCAGGCGGCGGCGCGGTGGGCTTCGTCTTCGGCATCGGTGGCTGCGTGCAGAGCGCGTTTTGGCGGCGCGGGAGCTTCATCGACCAATGCTGGCAGCGCAACACAAGCCCCCTGCTCGCCCCAATGGGCCAGCAGGGCCTGGGGGAGCGCGTCGGACTGAAAGCCTTCGAGCACCACCAGCACATCCACCGCCGCGCGCACACCGGGCTCGAACAGCACATCGGTGGCGTGACGCGAGGCCAGCACCCATTCCAGCGCCAGGCGCGCCACCAGGGCCTCGTAATGCAGGCTGCTGCCCTCGTCGGCGGTGGCCAGCAGTTTGCGGGCCTCGTCGCCCCAGGCGGCGCGCTGCGCGGGGGGCACAGCGGCCACGGCGGGGGCCAGTTGGGCGGCGGCTTCTTGCAGGGGCGTGGCCAGCATCTCGCGCTGGGCGCCCTGCCCCACACGATCGAGCAAGGCGCGGGCCGTGAGGGTGTCGCGCGCCACGTCGCCCGCAAAGTCGTCGGCCGAAGGCTCAAACACCTGCAACTGGCGGGCCCAGTTGCGGGTGGTTTCAAAGCGCGGCGCAAAGCCTTGCGGAAACTGCAGCGCCCAGTGGCGCTGGGCCCAGGGCATGAGCTGGGCGTAAGGCACCAGCACCACGGTGCGCGCCAAATGGGCGCCATGGGCCTGGGCATGTGCGGCCACCTGGGCCAGAGCACGTTGCCACAAGGCGGTGCTGGCGACAGCAAACCCACTGGTTTGATCGCTTTTCGCTATGACTGTCATAGCGTCGCAAGGCCCGGCCACACCGGTGAACGTGGGATTGGTTTCTGTCACAATGCCCAGACTTTAAACGTACACCGGTCACAACCCGCTCAAAATCAAGGAATCCGCCATGGCCAGCGAACTCATCAAACATGTCTCTGACGCCAGCTTTGAAGCCGACGTGCTGCAACCCGGCTCCGCCGTGCTGGTGGACTACTGGGCCGAATGGTGCGGCCCCTGCAAAATGATTGCCCCCATCCTGGACGAAGTGGCAGGCACCTACCAGGGCAAGCTGCAGATCGCCAAGATGAATGTGGACGAAAACCGCGAGATCCCTGCCAAGTTCGGCATTCGCGGCATTCCCACACTGATGCTGTTCAAGGACGGCCAGCTGGCCGCCACCAAGGTCGGCGCCATGAGCAAGGCGCAACTGACCGCGTTCATCGATCAGCAACTGGCCTGATCCGCATCCACAACCCCGCGCCTGCCCATGCACGCGGGGTTGTCTGTTTTCACGACACCACTTGCAGCGCCAGACACAGACCGAATTCGGATCCCGTGAATCTCCCGCTTTTTTTCCTGTCATAATTCCTTCAGATCACCGGCCTGCACGCATTGGCAGCCGGACCGAGATCCCCGGCGAGCCAGACCTGCAAACAGCAGCCCATCTGGCACCAGCCCTCCTCCCCCAAGATTCATACCAGCTCCGCCAAGGAGTCATTCCATGCACTTAAACGAACTCAAGGCACTGCACGTGTCTGAAGTCCTGAAGCAAGCCGAAGAACTCGAAATCGAAAATACCGGCCGCATGCGCAAGCAGGAGCTGATGTTTGCGATCATCAAGAAGCGGGCCAAGACCGGGGAACAAATCATTGCCGACGGCGTGCTGGAAATTTTGCCCGACGGTTTCGGCTTCCTGCGCAGCCCGGACACGAGCTTTACCGCCAGCACGGACGACATCTACATCAGCCCGAGCCAGGTGCGCCGTTTCAATCTGCACACCGGCGACATGATCGAAGGTGAAGTCCGCACACCCAAAGATGGTGAGCGCTACTTCGCCCTGAACAAGCTCGACTCCGTCAACGGCGGCCCGCCGGAGCAGAACAAGCACAAAGTGATGTTCGAGAACCTGACGCCCCTGTTCCCCAAGGAACAGATGAAGCTGGAGCGCGACTTCAAGGGCGAAGAAAACATCACAGGCCGCATCATCGACATCATTGCGCCCATCGGCCGTGGCCAGCGCGCACTGATCGTCGCCCCGCCCAAGAGCGGCAAGACGGTGATGATGCAGCACATCGCCCACGCCATCACGGCCAACAACCCCGACGTGCACCTGATGGTGCTGCTGGTGGACGAGCGCCCTGAAGAAGTGACCGAAATGCAGCGCACGGTGAAGGGCGAGATCATCGCCTCCACCTTCGACGAGCCCGCCGCACGCCATGTGCACGTGGCCGAGATGGTGATCGAGCGCGCCAAGCGCCTGGTCGAGCTCAAGAAGGACGTGGTCATTCTGCTGGACTCCATCACCCGCCTGGCGCGCGCCTACAACAACGTCGTGCCCTCCAGCGGCAAGGTGCTTTCAGGTGGTGTGGACGCCGCCGCACTGCAGCGCCCCAAGCGCTTCTTCGGTGCCGCGCGCAAGGTCGAAGAAGGTGGCTCGCTCACCATCATCGCCACCGCGTTGGTCGATACCGGCAGCCGCATGGACGAAGTGATCTTTGAAGAGTTCAAGGGCACTGGCAACTGCGAAATCCACCTGAACCGCCGCCTGTACGAAAAGCGCGTTTTCCCCGCCATCGAGCTCAACAAGAGCGGCACGCGCCGCGAAGAGCTTCTGCTGGCGCCCGAGATCCTGCAAAAGACCCGCATCCTGCGCCAGTTCATGTACAACATGGACGAGATCGAGTCGATGGAGCTGATGATCAAGAACATGAAGGCCACCAAGACCAATGTGGACTTCTTTGACATGATGCGAAGAGGAGGGTGACAACCCCCTGAGGCGCTTTCGCGCCTTCCCCCCTTCTCTCGAATTGCTACGCAATTCAGGAAGGGAGACACCGCCAGCGCGGCGGGGCGGCGCTTGCGCGGCGGTTCTGGCCAAGGCCTTGCCAGTTTCAGCCGTTACGGGCCGTCGCGAAAATGCCATCAAACCGCCTGTGCAATAATAGAGGGCTTTTTCTGCGGAAAGTACGTTGGATGTTCCACGGCGCAAAGGTTGCTCCGGGTTCAGCGCGGCTCCCGCACTTGACAAGGATTGATCATGAAAGAAGGCATTCACCCCAACTACCGCGAAGTCCTGTTCTCGGACCTGTCCAACGGCTTCAAGTTCGTGACCCGTTCGTGCGTGAACACGAAGGAAATGGAAACCTTCGAAGGCAAGGAATATCCGCTGTTCAAGCTGGATACATCCTCTGAATCGCACCCCTTCTACACCGGTACGCAAAAGTCTGTGGACAACATGGGTGGCCGCGTGGAGCGCTTCCGCAACCGTTTCGGCAAGACCGCAGCGAAGTAATTCGCCCTTGCGTTCCCGCCAAAAAGGCAGCCCGGGCAACCGGGCTGCCTTTTTCCGTTGGTTTTGCCCTTATTCTCGGTGGCTTCGCTTTGCCGCCCTCTGACGCGTGAATCCACCGACCCCCGCCATCGTTACCCAGAACGCTGTCAGCCCCCTGCCACGCTGGGCACTGGTACTGCTGTGTATTGCCTATGTCGTGCCCGGCTTCGTGGGGCGCGACCCGTGGAAAAGTGCGGATGTCACGGCGTTTGGCTACATGCTGGAGCTGGCCCACGGGCGCACGCCCTGGCTGAGCCCCCTGCTGGGCGGCATGCCCCCGGAAACCGAAGGACTGCTGCCGTACTGGCTGGGCGCTTGGGCAATTCAGCTGGCGCCCCAGTGGGTTTCTGCCGAGATGGCGGTGCGCCTACCCTTCGCACTTCTGCTGGTCATCACCCTCATTGCCACGTGGTACGCCGTCTACTACCTCGCCCGAAGCCCCGGCGCCCAGCCTGTGGCCTTTGCCTTTGGGGGCGAAGCCAATCCACCCGACTACGCCCGCGCCATTGCCGATGGCGGGTTGCTGGCCTTGATTGCCTGCCTGGGCCTCGCGCAGCTCTCGCATGAGGTCACCAGCTATCTGGTGCAGCTCAGTTGCACGGCGCTGATCTTCTTTGCGGTTGCAGCCATGCCCCACCGCACCGTAGCCCCTGCCGTGGCGCTGGCCGCAGGCATGGTGGGGCTCACGCTGGCAGGCGCTCCGGCGCTTGCAGCATTGCTGGGACTGGGCAGCATGGTGGTGGTGGTGTATGCGCCAGGCAGCCAGACAGACCATCGCCTGCGCTGGGCCCTGGCCCTCGGGGCAATCACGTTGGCAGCGGCGCTGATCGCCTGGGGGCTCGATCTCTGGCGCTGGCGAATTGTGGATTCCGGCTCAGGCGGCAAAGAGTGGCAGAGCCTGGCGCGGCTGCTGCTGTGGTTTGGATGGCCCGCCTGGCCCCTGGCCCTGTGGACGCTATGGCGCTGGCGCAAGCAGATCATCAGCCGCCAGGGGCACAGGCACCTGCTGCTCCCGCTGTGGTTCTCGGCAGTCTCCATTGCCGCCACCATCACCACCCAACCTGCAGACAGGGCCCTGCTGCTGGGGCTGCCGGCCCTGGCCGCACTGGCAGCGTTTGCACTGCCCACGCTGCGGCGCAGTGTGGGGGCGCTGATCGACTGGTTCACGCTGCTGTTCTTCACCGTTTCTGCGCTGGCGATCTGGGTGATCTGGATTGCCATGCAAACGGGCGTTCCAGCCAAGCCTGCAGCCAATGTGGCCAAGCTGGCCCCTGGTTTTGTGCCGCAGTTTTCCGCACTGGCGCTGGTCGTGGCCCTGGCGGCCACCGTGGGCTGGTGCAGCCTGGTGTGGTGGCGCGCCGCGCGCAACCGGGCGCCCATCTGGAAGAGCCTGGTGCTGCCAGCCAGCGGCGCTGCGCTCGGCTGGCTGCTGCTGATGACCTTGTGGTTGCCGCTACTGGACTACGCCCGCAGCTATCGCCCCCAGGTTCGCAGTGTGATGGCCGCACTGGGCCCATCCCCGGGCTGTGTGCAGACGTTAGGGTTGAACCGTGCCCAGGTGGCGGCTCTGCAGTACCACGGTGGCCTCTCGCTGCAGAGGGCGGGCCTGCAGGACGAGTGCGACTGGCTGGTGGCTGACATCGCCTCCTGGCCTCCGTCCGAGCGCATGGTGAATGTGGCGCGCTGGGAAGCCCGGGCCACCATTCCACGCCCCACTGACAAGAACGATCACCTTCTGGTGTTTCACCGTGCGGGGCCTGCACGCTGATGCCCGAATGATGCCGGAGTAATGTCGGAGCTTTCGACCATCTCGCGCCACGCCATCACGGTGCTGGCCGGGCAACTGGCGGTGATGGCGTTTGGCGTGACAGACACCATCGTCGCCGGGCGCCATGGAGAAGCCTCGCTGGCGGCACTCTCGGTGGGCAGCGCCATCTTCATCAGCGTGTATGTGGCGCTGATTGGCGTGCTGCAGGCGCTGCTTCCGGTGTGGGCCGAGTTGCGCGGCGCCCGGCAGACCGACAGCCTGGGCCGGTCTCTGCGGCAGTCGCTGTACCTGTGCGGCGCGGCCTCACTGGTGGGCATGGCCATCCTGCTGTCCCCCGCCCCCCTGCTGCGCTGGACCGAGGTGCCGCCAGCCCTGCGCACCGAGGTGGAGAGTTACCTGGCCGTGCTGGCCCTGGCACTGCCGCCTGCCCTGCTTTTTCGCATCTACAGCACCTTGAACCAGGCCCTGGGCCGCCCCAAGCTGGTGACCTGGCTGCAGGTGGGCTCGCTGTTCATCAAGCTGCCACTGTCGATCTGGTTCACCTTTGGCGGCGCAGGGCTGCCTGCGCAAGGCGTGGTGGGATGCGCGTGGGCCACCCTGGTGGTCAACGGCAGCATGCTTGCGCTGGCCATCTGGCTGCTGCGCACGCAGGACATCTATGAACCCCTGCGCATCTGGCGCCGTATGGAGCCCCCGCACTGGCCCACCATTGCGGGCTTTGCCCGCCTGGGCATCCCGGCCGGGCTGGCTGTGATGGTGGAGGTGACGTCGTTCACGCTGATGGCGTTGTTCATTGCACGCCAGGGCACCACCGCATCGGCGGCGCACCAGATCGCGGCCAATGTGGCGGCTGTGCTCTACATGGTGCCGCTGTCGCTGGCCATCGCCACCAGCGCCCGCGTCAGCTACTGGCTGGGCACTGGCGATCCAGCACGCGCGCGCAAGGTGGTTTTTATAGGTTTTAGGCTTTCAGCGCTTATTGGTATTGCGCTAGCAGCTATATTATTAATAGCAAAAAATCAGATTGGCGGTTTGTATTCCACCAACACCGGCGTGGTGGCCCTGACGGGCGGGGTCATCGTGTGGGTGGCTGCGTACCACGCAGCCGATGCACTGCAGACGCTGTGCGTGTTTGTCTTGCGCTGCTACCGCATCACCGTGGCGCCGCTGGTGGTGTATTGCGTGTTGCTGTGGGGTGCGGGTTTGGGGGGCGGCTACCTGCTGGCCTACCGGGGCCTGGGGCCTTGGGCAGCGGAGCCATCGCCCACACCTTTCTGGGCCGCAAGCGCTGCGGCGCTGTGGTTCACTGCCGCGCTGTTCCTGGCCATGCTGTGGCGTGCGGTCAGACCGGCAGCGAAAACCCGCGCAACCGGTTCGCGGGGAAGGTGACCGAGAACACCGAGCCCTTGCCCAGCGTGCTGGCAATGTCCAGCGTGGCCCCGTGCCGCTGCAGCACATGCTTGACGATGGCTAGCCCCAGGCCGGTGCCACCGGTCTCGCGGGAGCGGCTGCGGTCCACGCGGTAAAAACGCTCTGTCAAACGCGGAATGTGTTCGGGTGCGATTCCCGGGCCTGTGTCCTGCACCGAGAAAACTGCGCAGCCATCTTCCATGCGGTGCCACGCCACCGTGATCACCCCACCCGCAGGCGTGTAGCGCACAGCATTGCTGATGAGGTTCGACAATGCGCTTTGCAACTCGGTGGGCACGCCTGCAATGTCGCCCTCGGCATGCAACGCGTCCTTCGACGGAAACACCATTACATGCTGGCGCGGCTGGTTTTGCGAGAGCACGGCCGACAGCGCACGCCCCTCCTCCTCGCACCGCTGCATGAGCGCCTGCACGGGCGTCCACTCCGCCATGCCCGGTGGCGGACTGCCCTCCAGGCGCGACAGGGTCAAAAGGTCTTGCACCACACTTTGCATGCGCAGCGCCTGCTGGGCCATCATGCCCAGGTAGCGCGAGCGCTCGTCGGCACTCAGGGGCAAGGTCTGCAGCGTTTCGACAAAACCGGTCAGCACCGTCAGGGGCGTGCGGATCTCATGGGACACGTTCGCCACGAAGTCGCGCCGCATGGCCTCGGCCTGCTCCAGCGCCGTGACATCGCGCGACAGCAGCAGGGTGCGCCCGTCGCCATAGGGGTGCAGATGCACCGAGATGCGCACCGGCCGCGATGGCGTACTGAATCGCCCCTCCAGCACCACGTCGTGGTTGAAATCCTGGGCGGCATAGTAGGCCGTGAACTCGGGGTCGCGCACCAGATTGCCGATCGACTGCATCACATCGCGCTGGGCGTCAAAGCCGAACTGGCTGGCGGCCATCTGGTTGCACCACTCGATGCGGCCTTGCGCATCCAGCAGCACCACCCCATTGGGCGTGGCCTGCAGCGCGGCCAGGATCTCCTGCAGCCGGTCCTGGCTGTCGCGGATCTGGGTCTCCTGTCTGCGCAAAAGGCGCCGCGCACGGTCTGCCGCCTCACCCCAGATGCCGCGCATGGCCGGGACTTCGGACAGGTCACCCGTGCGCAGCCAGCGCAGCACACGCGCGCCACGCAGCAGATCCCAGACAAACCAGGCCCACGCCGCCAGAGCGGCGCCCAGGGCTGCGCCCCAGGGACCACCCTGCCACCATCCCAGCCCGCCACCCGCTATCTGCCAGAGCAGGAAATACGAAATACGCCACAGCATGCGGTCAGCAACGCCTTCTCAGAAAAACAGGGGCGCATCCTGTGCGCCCCATCGACAACATCAGGCCCGCGCCCTCAGCACCTGTTCACTCTATCGCTGGAGATCATGACCAGACTCTCAGCCTCTCAGGCCTGCAACTGCACCTGGGGCTGTGCGGTGAGCCGGTAGCCCGCGCCACGCACGGTTTCCACCATCACGGAGGCGGCGCCCAGGGCTTCGCGCAGCCGCTTGACGTGCACATCCACTGTGCGCTCCTCGATGAAAACATGGTCACCCCACACCTTGTCGAGCAACTGCGAGCGGCTGTGCACACGTTCAGCGTGTTTCATGAGGAAATGCAGCAGCTTGAACTCGGTGGGGCCCACCTTGAGCGGCTGCCCCTGGAAGGTCACGCGGTAGGTGCCGGCATCGAGCACCAGCTCGCCAATGGTCACGCTGTCGCTGACCTGCTCGGGAGCACGACGGCGCAGCACGGCGCGGATCCGCGCCAGCAGCTCCTGCGTGGAGAACGGCTTGGTGATGTAGTCGTCGGCACCCGCATCGAGCCCGGCGATCTTGTCGGGTTCATCGCCCCGGGCCGTCAACATCAGGATCGGGATCGGCTTGGTGCGGCTGTCCGCACGCCACTTGCGTGCCAGCGACAAGCCGCTTTGCCCCGGCAGCATCCAGTCGAGCAGGATGACATCCGGCAGCACGGCATCCAGCTCGCGCTGGGCCGAGTCACCGTCTTCCGCCCAAAAGGGCTGGAATCCGTTGTGGCGTAGATTGACTGCAATCAACTCGGCAATCGCAGGTTCGTCCTCAACGATGAGGACGCGTGGGAGCTTTCTCATAGTTTTGCCAAAGCTCTTTTTACAGAACGGCTGACTCGATCTCATCGAGGGCAGTGTGGCGCACATCCTTGCCCTTGACCAGATAGATGATCAACTCAGCCACGTTCTTGGAATGGTCGCCGATGCGCTCAATCGCCTTGGCCAGGAACAGCAGGTCCAGGCTGGGGGAGATGGTGCGCGGGTCTTCCATCATGTAGGTGATGAGCTTGCGCACGAATCCATCGAATTCCTTGTCGATCAGGTCGTCTTCCTTGAGGATGGCCACCGCCGCCTTGACGTCCAGGCGCGCAAAAGCATCCAGCGTCTTGCGCAGCAGGCCCGACGCCAGCTCGGCTGCCGTGCGCAGGTCGCTCGACGGCAGCGAGCGCGGTGCACCACTCTCGATGATGGAGCGCACCATACGGGCCATCTTGTTGGCCTCATCACCCATGCGTTCGAGGTTGGCTGTTGCCTTGGAGAAGGCCAGCAGCAGGCGCAGGTCGCGCGCCGTCGGCTGACGGCGGGCGATGATGGACGACAGCTCCTGGTCGATCTCGACCTCCATCGCATTGATACGGGTTTCCATCGAGGCCACAGTCTCCACGGCCTCCAGGCTGAACTGCGACAGGGCGTACACCGCCTGGCGAATCTGCGATTCCACCAGGCCACCCATCTCCATCACACGGGCGGAGACGCTGTTGAGTTCGCTGTCGAACTGGGACGAAAGGTGTTTATCGGGCATCTGCTGTCTCCTTAGCCGAAACGGCCGGTGATGTAGTCTTCGGTTTCCTTGCGCTCGGGCTTGAAGAAGATCTGCTCGGTAGCACCGAACTCGATCATTTCGCCGAGGTACATGTAGGCCGTGTAGTCGCTGCAGCGGGCTGCCTGCTGCATGTTGTGCGTCACGATGGCAATCGTGTAGTCGTGCTTGAGTTCGTCGATCAGCTCTTCGATCTTGGCAGTGGACAGCGGGTCCAGCGCCGAGGTGGGTTCGTCAAGCAGCAGCACAGAAGGCTTGACCGCCACGCTGCGTGCAATGCACAGGCGCTGCTGCTGTCCGCCGGAGAGCGACAAACCGCTTTGGTGCAGCTTGTCCTTCACCTCGGTCCACAAGGCGGCCTTGGAGAGCGCCCATTCCACGCGGTCGTCCATCTCGCTTTTGCTCAGGCTTTCGTAGAGCTTCACACCGAAGGCGATGTTGTCGTAGATGGACATGGGAAACGGCGTGGGTTTCTGGAACACCATGCCGATGCGGGCGCGCAGCAGGTTGATGTCCTGCTTGGGGTCCAGGATGTCCTGGCCGTAGAAGTTGATGGTGCCTTCGGCACGCTGGCCCGGGTACAGGCTGTACATGCGATTCAAAGTCCGCAGCAGGGTGGACTTGCCACAGCCCGAGGGGCCAATGAAAGCAGTCACCTTGTGCTCGGCAATGTTGAGGCTGACGTTGCGCAGCCCCTGAAACTTGCCATAGAAGAAGCTGAGGTTGCGAAGTTCCAGCGCATTCTTGCTGGGGGTGACGGTAGCGGTGGCGTTCATTGTCAAATCCTGAAAATGGAGGCTGTCTGGGTGGTGTCTGCGTAATGGGCCGACAGGTCAGGCACGGCTCTTCTCGCGCAGGAAAACCCGCGCCACGATGTTGAGGATCAACACCGACAACGTGATGAGCAACGCCCCACCCCAGGCCAGGCGCACCCAGTTTTCGTAAGGGCTCAGGGCAAACTGGAAGATCACCACCGGCAGGTTGGCCATGGGGGCATTCATGTTGGTGCTGAAGAACTGGTTGTTGAGCGCCGTGAACAACAGCGGCGCAGTCTCGCCACTGATGCGGGCCACAGCCAGCAGCAAGCCCGTCATCACGCCACTGCGCGCAGCACGCAGGGTGACCATGGTGGACACTTTCCAGCGTGGTGCACCCAGTGCAAAAGCAGCCTCGCGCAGACTGCCGGGAACCAGGCGCAGCATGTTCTCGGTGGTACGGACCACCACCGGCACGGCGATCAGCGACAAGGCCAGGCTACCGGCCCAACCAGAGAAGTTGCCTACCGTCGCCACGGCAATGGCATAGACGAACAGGCCCAGCACGATGGAGGGCGCGGACAACATGATGTCGGTCACAAAGCGGGTGAGTTCGGCCGTCTTGCTCTGGTCGCCGTATTCCGCCAGGTAGACGCCAGCCAGTACACCAATCGGTGTGGATACCAGCACGGTAAAACCCACCATCATGAGGCTACCGACGATGGCATTGGCCAGCCCACCGCCTTCCGATCCGGGTGCCGGCGTGGACTGGGTGAACATGTTCCAGTCCAGCGCAGCAAAGCCGTTGGACAGCAGAACGCTCAGGATCCAGAGCAGCACGAACAGACCCAGCACCATCGCCCCCAGGGAAAGGGTTAGCCCGATGGCGTTGGAGCGCTGGCGCTTTTTGTAGAGTTGTTGGTTGAATTCCATGGAGCTTGTCTCAAAAGAGGTTCATGGTCAGGGCATGAGGACTCAAAGGCCCTTGGCCTTTTCAGCACGCAGCATCAGGATCTTGGCGGCCGAAAGCACCACGAAGGTGATCACGAACAGCAGGAAACCCAGCGCGAACAACGTGGAAAGATGGAAGTCAGCCGCCTCGCCGAACTCGTTGGCCAGCGTAGAGGCAATCGAGGTTCCCGGCGAAAAGAGGGATGTCGGCATGCGGTTGGCGTTGCCGATCACAAAGGTCACGGCCATGGTCTCCCCCAGAGCGCGGCCCAGGCCCAGCATGATTCCGCCTATAACGCCCTTTTGGGTGTAAGGCAGCACCACGCGGCGCACCACTTCCCAGGTCGTGCAGCCCAGGCCATAGGCAGACTCGCGCAGGATGGGCGGAACAATCTCGAACACGTCGCGCATCACTGCCGCCACAAACGGCAGCACCATGAACGCGAGCACGATACCGGCCGCCAGGATGCCAAAGCCGTTGGTGCTGCCGCCAAACAGAAAGCCCACCAGCGGCATGGAGCCCAGCAGCTTTTGCACCGGCATCTGGAAGTAATCAGCAAACAGCGGGGCAAATACGAACAGACCGAACATGCCGTAGATGATCGAGGGGACGGCCGCCAACAGCTCCACTGCGGTGCCCAGGGGGCGCCGCAGCCAGACCGGGCAAGTTTCCGTCAGAAAAAGGGCAATGCCAAAAGCCAGAGGCACCGCAATCAGCAGCGCAATGCCAGCACTGGCCAGGGTGCCGACGATGGCAATCGCAGCACCGAATTCTTCATTGATGATGTCCCATTCCACGCGCCAGATGAACTGGACACCGAACTTATGGAACGTCGGCCAAGCGTAGATAAACAGAGAGACGATGATCCCCAGCAGCGCCGCCAGCACCAGCAGCGAAAGACTTTGGGTCAACCGATGAAAAAAGATGTCCTGAAGACGCTGCCGCCTGGCAATCGATACCATCGACTCCGTAGGGGCGTCCGTCTTTTTGGCGGACCCGGGTTGCGAACTCATGGTGGTTCCCACGCTCATGTTGACTCCCATCTGGCTTCTGGAGATCCCCACAAACCAGCACCCATCGGCCAGCCAAGGCGGCCGATGGGGCGTATTCTGGGGCAGACTGACTTACTTCTTGATCTGCGACCAGACTTTGGAACGGATCTCGGCGGTCAGGCTGTCAGGCAGCGGCACATAGTCCAGCTCCGTGGCCATGCCTTTGCCATTCTTGAACGCCCAATCAAAGAACTTCAGAACTTCAGCCGACTGCGCCTTGTCCGCAGGGTCCTTGTACATCAGGATGAACGAGGCTGTGCTGACAGGCCAGCTTTCTGCACCCTTGGCATTGACCATCGAGATGCCCATGCCAGGCACGCTGAACCAATCTGCGCTGGCAGCAGCGGCTGCAAAGGTCTTGTCATCTGGGCTTACGTACTTGCCGTCAGCGTTTTGCAGCTGCAGGAAGTTCATGTTGTTCTTTTTGACGTAAGCGTATTCCACATAACCTACAGCGCCCTTCACGCGGGTCACATTGGCGGCCACGCCTTCATTGCCCTTGCCACCCACCGACGACGCAGCAGGCCACTTCACGGCAGCGCCCTTGCCCACGGAGTCTGCCCATTCCTTGCTGACAGCAGACAGGTAGTCGGTCCAGTTGAACGTGGTGCCCGAACCATCAGCGCGGTGAACCACGGTGATGTTTTGGTCCGGCAAGGTCTTGCCCGGGTTCAGTGCGGCCAGCTTGGCGTCATTCCACTTAGCGATCTTGCCCAGGAAGATTTCTGCCAGCACAGGGCCCGTCACGCGCAGCTCGCCGGGCTTGAAGCCTTCGAGGTTCACCACCGGCACCGTGCCACCAATGATTGCAGGGAACTGCACCATGCCGTCCTTCTCCAGATCAGCACCGGAAACTGGCGCATCGGATGCACCAAAGGCCACGGTCTTGGCACGAATCTGGCGGATGCCGCCGGAAGAGCCGATGGACTGATAGTTCAGCCCCGTGCCCGTTTCCTTCTTGTAGGCTTCAGCCCACTTGGCGTACATGGGGAACGGGAAGGTTGCGCCCGCGCCGGTGATGTCTGCCGCAAAAGCACTGCCTACAGCCATGGAGGCCAGTGCTACAGCGACGGTTTTGAGAAATGTTCGTTTCATTATTCAGTACCTTTTGGCTAGGGTTGACAGGAACAGGCTGAACTCTAGGGCCCACAGATGACAATTCAGTGACACAAACCGTCCTCATCCCAGCAACTGCCACATATACATCCCGTCCCATCCAGCACCAGCAACGCCGTCATTGATTTGTCATACAAGCCGCAGACACTGGCGAAGATCACATTCTTACGACCAGCCCTCCCGCCGTCCTGGTGGCGATGCGCTTTGCGCGGGCGCACCCAACGCTCGCGGTACCATGCCGAACGAAGCTCCAACCAGAAAAACATGCAGAACGGCACACGCCTCGCCGCAGTCGACCTCGGCTCCAACAGTTTTCGCCTTGAAATCGGGCGTTATGAGTTCGGTCATATCCAGAGGGTGGAATACCTCAAGGAGACCGTGCGCCAGGGCAATGGCCTGGACGAAGACCGCAATCTGACCCGAGACGCCATGGAGCGCGGCTGGGCCTGCCTGGCGCGATTTGGAGAGCGCTTGGCTGGATTTCCGCGCTCGCAGGTTCGCGCCGTGGCCACCCAGACCCTGCGCGAAGCACGCAACCGGGAAGAGTTTCTGTCACGCGGGAGCGAAGTGCTTGGCTATCCCATCGACGTCGTCTCCGGCCCCGAAGAAGCGAGGCTGATCTACCAGGGCGTCGCCCGCCTGCTCCCGCAGTCCGACGAGCGCCGCCTGGTGGTGGACATCGGGGGGCGCTCCACCGAACTCATTTTGGGCCAGCAATTCACGCCCCACGCCGTGGCCTCGTACCGCGTGGGCAGCGTAGCGTGGTCGCAGCGCTACTTTGCCAATGGCGAGTTCACCACGCAGGCGTTCCTGGCTGCCGAAATTGCAGCCAAGGCCGTGCTGGACGAAGCGCTGGAAACCTTCCAGCCAGATGCCTGGGAGGTGGCCTACGGATCATCCGGCACAGCTGGCGCCGTTGGCGACGTGCTTGCAGCAGCGGGCGGCCCCCAGGGCGTCATCACCCGCGAAGGCCTCAACTGGCTGCACGAACGCCTGCTGCGCGCCCAATCTGCGGATCGCATCCGCCTGGAAGGCCTCAAGGAAGAACGGCGCGCCGTCATTGGCGGAGGGATCAGCGTACTGCGCGCCGTGTTTGATCTGCTGGACATCGAGCAGATGCAGGTGGCCCAGGGCGCCTTGCGCCAAGGCGCACTCTACGATCTACTGGACCGCGAACAACCCGGAACCGACCTGCGCACCGCCACCGTGAACGGCCTGATGCAGCGGTTTGGCGTGGACATGGAGCACGCGGAACGGGTTGCGCGCACGGCCTGTACGCTGTTTGACCAGGCCACGCCTTTTGGAAGTGAGCGAGCATCGCGCAAGCTCGACTGGGCGGCCCGGCTTCACGAAATTGGTTGCCTGATATCCCATAGCGATTCCCATCGCCATGGCGCCTACATCCTCGACAACACCGACGCAGCCGGATTTGCAGTCCCTGAACTGCACCGCTTGGGCATCTTGGTTCAAGGCCAGCGCGGCAAGGTCCGCAAGCTGGAAGCAGACCTGCAAGACCCCGTCTTCGTGCTTCAACTGCTGAGCATGCGGCTGGCTGTGGCACTGTGCCACGCCCGCCGCGACCCCGACACCCAGGGCTTGTCACTGCAGACTCAAGGCCACCGTTTCATTCTGAAAGCCCGCGCTGGCTGGGCTACGGCGTTTCCACAATCTGCACACCTGCTGCGCGAAGAAATCCAGGCATGGCAGAAGACCCCTTGGGAACTGGTGGTTGACCTTCCCTGAGCATTGGCAATAAACTATATAAACTGTTTATACCGTTTATTGAAAGCGTTTGTTTGCCATGACCACTTCAAGCCCCGCCCTGCCCGCAGCCCCCTCGCCCAGCCCCGCCCCCACCACTGCGGCAAAGTCGGTCAAGCCGGCTGCGGCGGCCACCAAGGCTCCCGCCAAAACGGCTGCGGTCGCCAAGCAGCCCCAAAAAGCAGCCACAAAGCCTGCCTCGGCTTCCAAGAAAAAGGCGTCCACCGCCACGCAAGTGACACCGAAATTGGCCAAGGCCCCCGCCGCGCCAACCGCCGCCCGGGATACCAAGGCCAAGAAGCCCAAGCTGGTGCGCGACAGTTTCACTATTCCCAAAGATGAATACGCAGTCATAGAAACCCTGAAGCAGCGCTCGGCTGCTCTCGCCCAGCCCGTGAAGAAAAGCGAGCTGTTGCGCGCGGGCTTGAAGGTCCTGGCCGCCATGTCTGACGCCGCCCTGCGCAGCGCGGTACAGGCAGTACCTTCCATCAAGACAGGTCGCCCCAAGGCGGAAGCCGCGCCTGCGGTTCCGGCGCCCGCCACCAAAACGTCGACCAAAGCCTCGCGCAAGTAGCCCCAGCTGTACCGAGGCATCCCCTCGGCACAACAGGTCTCAAAGAAACTCGGGGGACTGGACGGTGATCAACAAGGTCTGGCTCTGGTCCAGCCGCTGCCGCTGCCTCAACCACCAGACAGCTCCCTTACGCACAGCGCATTCCGAAGCCTGCAGCCCCATCAGCTGCGCAATGGTCTGGCCCAGCATGGGTTGATGGCCCACAACCAGCACCGTCCCCTTGGCGCGCGGCCACTGCACAAGGTCCAGCAGATCTTGCGGCGTTCCACCAGGTAACAGCTCGGCGCGCATCTTGAACTTGCGCCCCAGGGCGTTGGCCGTTTGCTCGGTGCGCCGGGCCGGACTGGCAAGCACGCGCAAGCCCTCGGGCAATTGCCGGTCCAGCCAGGCCGCCATGCGCGCTGCCTGCTTTTCCCCGCGCGACGTCAAGGCCCTCGCCAGATCATCGCCCGCATCTGCGAGCTCCTCTGCCTCCGCATGGCGCCACAGGATGAGGTCCATCATGCCGCCCCCTGGTCCATGCGCGTCCCCGACGGGGCTGGACCGTAGCGAACCATTAAAGCGTTCTGGGCGCCCAACCCATCCTGCGGACGGGGGGCTCGGCTGTAGGAGCCGTCAGCGTTCAGCGTCCATGCATCCCGGTCGTCATGCAAATAGGCGACCAGGCACTCGTCCACAATCTGCTGCCGCAGGCGCGGGTCTGTCACAGGCCAGGCCAACTCCACACGCCGCATCATGTTGCGGTTCATCCAGTCGGCGCTGGAAAGGTACAGATCTTCCTCCCCCCCGCTGCGGAAGTAGAAGACACGTGTGTGCTCCAGGAAGCGGCCGATCACCGACCGTACACGGATGTTGTCGGTCACCCCAGGCACCTGGGCTGCCAGCATGCAAGCTCCCCGCACGATAAGATCAATGCGCGCACCGCGCTGGCCGGCCACGATCAGAGCACGCATCAGGGCCTCGTCGGTCAGGGCATTCATCTTGGCCACGATCCGCGCATCCTCTCCGCGGCTGGCCGCCAGACCCACTTGTTCGATTTTCTCCAGCATTCGCCGGTGCAGATGGAACGGCGCCAGCATCAGCTTGCGCAGCTTGGGCGGGCGGTTCTGGCTCGCAAGGTGATTGAACACCCCGTCCATGTCGGCCGTGGTTTCTTCATCGGCCGTAAGGTAGCTCAGATCGGTATACAGCCGTGCAGTACGTACGTTGTAGTTGCCCGTCGATAGGTGCCCGTAGCGCCGCAGTTTTCGCCCTTCCCTGCGCGTAACCAGCAGCATCTTCGCGTGCGTCTTGAGACCCACTACGCCATAGACCACCTGGGCACCAATCGACTCCAGGGCCTCGGCCCAGTTGATATTGGCCTCTTCATCAAAGCGCGCCTTGAGTTCCACCACCGCCATGACCTCTTTGCCGCGGCGTACAGCTTCGGTGAGCAGGTCCATGAGTTCGGAGTCCGCGCCGGTGCGGTAGATCGTCTGTTTGATGACAAGCACATCAGGGTCATTGACGGCTTCACGCAAAAAGGCAAGGAGCCCGTCAAAACTCTCGAACGGCTGGTGGATCAGCACATCGTGCTTGCGCAGTTGTTCCAGGATGGACACGCCGGATTGCAGCTGCCGGGGCCACGCGGAATTCCAGGGTGGAAAGAGCAGTTCCGGCGCATCCACCAGATCCACCAGTTGCGTCAAACGCACCAGGTTCACAGGGCCATGCACCCGGTACAAGGCTGCGGCCGGCAAAGCAAACTGCGCCAACAGAAAATCCGACAAAAACTGCGAACACCCGGAGGACACCTCCAGCCGTACCGCCTGCCCATAGTGCCGGTGTTGCAAGCCCTGGCGAAGGGCAGTCCGCAGATTGCGCACATCCTCTTCGTCCAGTGCCAAATCGGAATGGCGTGTCACGCGGAACTGCGAGAATTCCGTGACCTCCCGCCCCGGGAAAAGATCCTCCAGATGCGCGCGAACAATGCTGGAGAGGCTCACGAAAAGAGCCTCCCCAGGCGCCACGCGGGCGGGCATGCGGATCAGCCTTGGCAGCGCACGCGGCACCTTGACGATGGCAATCTCGTTCTCCCTGCCGAAAGCGTCGTGGCCCTTCAGGCGAACAATGAAGTTCAGCGATTTGTTGGCCACCTGTGGAAACGGATGGGCCGGATCCAGCCCCACTGGAATCAGCAGTGGCCGGACCTCGTTCACAAAATAGTCGTGGACCCAGCGCTTTTGGGCGGGTGATCGCTCGCCATACCCCACGATGCGAATCCCGTGCGCGGCAAACGCAGGCACCAGGGACTCGTTGTACAGCGCGTATTGCCGCTCCACCAGGCTGTGTATTTTGGCGGCCATGGCTTCGAACGATGCCGTCGAATAGAGCCCTTTGGTCTCACCTTTTTGCGCAGCGGTAATGTGCGGCGCAGCACGGACCTCAAAAAATTCGTCGAGATTGGACGACACGATGCACAGATATCGCAATCGTTCCAGTAGCGGCACATCCGGCCTCACAGCCCAGTCGAAAACACGCTCGTTGAAAGCCAGGATGCTGTGGTCCCTGTCCAGAAACATGTGAGGGGGCGCGCTGGCGGACTGTGAGGATCCTCCGCTCGTGCCACTGTCCGGCGACAGGGAGGCGTTGGCATGCACGAGAGCATCATCGGAAGGCAAAGGCAACATGGGTACGCAAACGCGGCTAGTGCAGGATGGCAGCAGTATTTAACGCCCAGATGACAAAGATGTGACAGATTTTGTGACAGTCACACGAGGCGAGCCCTGCGCTTGGGCGGGAACCAGATACTGCTCGAACAGCCGGGCGGCATGCGCCCAGGTGAAATCGAGTGCCCGTGCGCGCGCTTCGGACCGGGGTATCGCCAGTGCCTGCTGGCTTGCCACGAGCAAATCGTTGTGCAGCACGCCCCCTCTGGGCGGCTGACCTGAATGCGCCCCCAGCACCTCCATCGGGCCGTCCTCAGGGTAGGCGGCCACCGGCGTCCCGCAGGCCATTGCCTCCAGCATGACCAAGCCGAAGGTTTCTGACCTGCTGGGAAACACAAACACATCCGCAGCCGCATATACCTGCGCCAGCGCCGCACGGTCCAGGATGCCCAGCCAACGGACCTGCGGATACTTGGCCTTGAGGCGAGCTTCCAGTGGACCGACCCCGCACACCACCTTGGAGCCTGGTATGTCCAGCTGGAGGAAAGCTTCGATGTTTTTCTCGTACGAAATCCGCCCGACATACAAGGAGACGGGGTGCGCCAAAGCACCCGTGAGCGGGCTCTGGATGGTTGCACCGTGGAACGGAAAAGCCCGTGTGTCCACCCCATGGGTCCATGGGCGCAGATTGCGAAAGCCTCGTCGCTCCAGCATTTGCAAAACGCCTTGCGTAGGCACCATCACCCCCGAAGATGGCCGGTGAAAGTGCCTGAACAGCGCATACCCCCATCGCAGTGGCACGCGCAGCGCTGCATGCAGTATTTCCGGAAATCGCGTGTGGAAAGCGGTAGTGAATGCCAACCCCTTGCGCAGGCAATAGCGGCGCCCTGCCCAACCCAACGGCCCTTCCGTGGCAAGGTGAATGGCATCGGGTTTCATCGCGTCCAGCATCGTCGTCACCCACTTCGCCGGGCGCACTGCCAAGTCGATGCCAGGATAGCCGGGGCACGGACGGGTTGCGAACTGGCCGGGGTGCAGCACCTGCACCTCGTGCCCGGCCGCTTCAAGCTCCTGCACCAGTTCCAGCAAGGTGGTAACCACCCCATTGACCTGGGGCAGCCAGGCGTCTGTCAACAAGGCAATTTTCATACAACGGCAGCCGACTCGGCCCGGGAAATATTGGCGACAGGAGAAGCCGGCCACTGCAACAGTTCCAGCCTGCCGTCCATGTGCTCGACCAAGGCGGTGTGGCTTTCCACCCAGTCGCCGTCATTGCAGTAAAGCGTCCCACCGATCTCGCGCATCTCGGCACGGTGGATATGGCCGCACACGACGCCGTCATGCCCCCTGCGGCGTGCTTCAGCCGCAACAGCCACTTCAAAGTCGGTGACGTAGTTCAGGGCCTTTTTGACCTTGCCTTTCAGGTAAGCCGACAAAGACCAGTAGGGCAGGCCCATGCGGGCGCGCAGTGTGTTGAGGTACCGGTTGAGCTTGAGCGTGAATTCATAAAGGTTGTCGCCCAGATACGCCAGCCACTTGGCGCACTGGATGACTCCATCAAAATGGTCGCCGTGCGTGACCCAGAGGCTGCGGCCATCCGCCGTGGTGTGCACCGCATCGGCCCGCACCTCGATGCCTCCAAACGAGTGGCCTACGAACGCGCGGGCAAATTCGTCGTGGTTGCCCGGCACAAACACCACCCGGCACCCCTTGCGCGCACGGCGCAGCAGCTTTTGCACCACATCGTTGTGGGCTTGTGGCCAGAACCACTTGCGGCGCAGTTGCCAGCCATCGACGATGTCGCCCACAAGGTAGAGGTGATCGCTGGGGTGGTGCTTGAGAAAGTCCAGCAACGCAACCGCCTGGCAACCCGGCGTGCCCAGATGCAGATCAGAAATAAAGACCGCGCGGTACCGACGATGACCAGCAGCGCAGGCATGTGCGTCTTCGGCCGCGTCCTCGTGGCCCATGGATGGCTCCATCCAGGGTCCCAGGGCATCGAATGCGGCGCGCATCAAGCCCCCAGAAAATGCTTGCGATAGCGAGGATGCAGGTCCGCCAGGCGCATCAGCATCGGCAGGTCTGCCGTGTTGAAGTCTGGATCCCAAGCCGGCGCGCCCAGCACGCGGGCCCCGAGCCGCAGGTAGCCTTTGATCAGCGCCGGTGGCTCCACCGTGATGGATCCGTCGAGTTGCTCTACGGGCAAGGGCAAACGGGGAAGCACGTGGTATTCGATGGGGGCAAGGTGTGTCTTTCGCACCTGCTGCCAGATGCTGGCGGCCGCATCGCCGCTGACAACACCGTTGTGAAGCATGGGGATGCTTGCGCAACCGATCATCGTGTCCAACTGGTTGCGCACCATAAAGTCCGCCAGCGCGCTCCACAAAGCCATGATCACTCCGCCGTGGCGGTGGTCGGGGTGCACACAGCTGCGCCCCAATTCCACCATGCGGGGGCGCAGCGAGCGCAGCCGCGTCAGGTCAAACTCGGTATCGCTGTAGGTACCGCCGACGCGCCGGGCCTGGGCCGGAGTGAGCACCCTGTAAGTCCCAATGACTTGCTGGCTCTGGACATCGCGCACCAACAAGTGCTCGCAGTAATCGTCAAAAAGGTCCACGTCATGGCCCGCAATGGGGGTCGTCAATCGAGCGCCCATTTCCGCCGCAAACACGTCGAACCGCAGCCGCTGCGCCTGGCGCACTTCATCTTCATGGCGCGCCCAGGCCACCTCAATAGCGCCGCGTTCCGGCATCGGATGCGCAGCACCCGTCAAAGTGCCCACCCCTTGAAGCACTCTCGGGGAAGCAACTTCGGCAGACAGCGGTGGTGTCAAGGTGGGCAGTTCATTCATGGTGCAACATCTCCTTGCATGAGGATGGGTTGGGCTGAAGGCACCAACCATGGCCGGGAATCTTTTTTCCCTGCGAGCAAGTGTGGAATTGGGACGTGACGTCGCCATGTCGGAGGCGTGTCAATGCCGTGACAGCCGTTCACGCAGAAGCACCAACGCTCGCCATCGTGCGGACTGCATAATTGATTCAGGAACCCGCACCGTGCATGTCCCCTCCCCCGCTCGCCCCCGGAGCCCTGTTACGGGCCCACTGGTCGTGTTTGTTCTGGCGGCGCTGTGCGCAGGGGTGATGGTGTGGGCGCTGGAGCGCCAGGAGCATGCACAACAGCGCACCCAGGTGGCGGACATGGCTGGCGACCATGTGCAGGCCCTGCAACGCGCCATCGAGCTGGCCCTGTCGGCCAACAACGCCCTGGTGGCCCTCGTGCGCCAGGGAAAAGGCCAGGTAACGCAGTTTGAAGAGATCGGCACCCAGATGCTGCCGTTCTATCCGGGCATCGCCGCCATGGGGCTGTCACCCAACGGGGTGGTCAGGCACGTAGTTCCGCGCCAGGGCAACGAAAACTCCGTCGGCTTCGATCAGCTCAACGACCCACGCCAAGGCCCCGAATCCGCCAGGGCACGGGAATCAGGCCGACTGACCCTGGCCGGCCCCATGGAACTGGTGCAAGGTGGCTTGGGAGTGGTGGGGCGCCAGCCTGTTTATCTGGAAGACACACAGGGCCACCGTGCCTTTTGGGGCTTTACCTACGTCACCATCCGATTGCCCGAGGTGCTGGCGGCCGCCCGACTGCCGCAATTGACCCAGCGGGGATACCACTACAGGTTGTGGCGCATCCGGCCCGACACGGGGGAAGAACAGACGATCGCAGCCTCGACCCCACCCGCTGGCCCCGACGCCGTGGGCCGTTCATTGACGCTGCCCAACGGACAATGGACGTTGAGCCTGGTCCCCATCAAAGGCTGGGGAGACCCGGGCGTGCTGGCCATGCGATGCGCGGTGGCCTTGCTGTTTGCGCTGCTGATGACCTACCTCGCCCGGCTGCTTTTCGAGCTGAAGGCGCATGAGCGCGGTCTGGCCTACCAGGTGGCGCAGCGCACCTCGGAGATCCAGGCCACCCAGCAGCAGTTGCGTGCCACCGTCGATGCCATCCCGGACCCGCTTTTCGAGCTTGACCTGGACGGCCTGTACTGCAGCGTGCACAGCCAGCGCGCTGAGTTGCTCATGGCACCCGCAGACATGCTGGTCGGGCACAACGTGACCGAGGTACTGCCTGCGGTGGCCGCACTGTCGGTGATGGACGTGCTGAACGAAGCCCACGCCCAGGGCTGGTCCACCGGTCGGCAGATCGTGCTTGATCTGCCCAGTCTGGGTGCCACCTGGTTTGAGTTGTCTGCGGCGCGCAAGGCCACCTCCCCCAGCGCAAAGCCCAGGTTCATTGTGCTGTCGCGCGACATCACCGAACGCAAGCGGTCCCAGGAGCAGTTGCAGCTCACCGCCCAGGTGTTTGACCAGAGCAGTGAAGCCATCGTGATTGCAGACGCGGCGCATACCATCGTGCGCATCAACCGGGCATTCACACGGATCACCGGGTACACGGAAGCCGAAGCGGTAGGACAGTCCGTGCGTCTGCTCACGGTCGCCGGAGCCGACGATGACTTCCACGCCGATACCGTCTACGCACAGTTGCCGCAGGGCGGAAGCTGGGAGGGCGAGGCCTGGGGGCGCCGCAAGGATGCATCCACCTACCCGCAGTGGCTGTCGGTCAGCAGCGTGCGAGACGGCAATGGCGTTGTCACGCATTCCATCACGCTGTTCCGCGACATCACCCAGCAGCGAGAGGCCCAGGACCGCATTCAACGGCTGGCCCACTTCGACCCGCTCACCAACCTTCCCAACCGCGCGCTCCTGGCGGAACGCGCCCACCGCCACATTGCCGACGAGCAGGCGCGCGGCGGTACGCTGGCCATGCTGTTTCTGGACCTGGACCACTTCAAGAATGTCAATGATTCGCTGGGCCACAGAATCGGCGACATCCTGCTCGTGGCCGTGGCACAAAGGCTTCAGTCTCTCCTGAGGCCCCAGGACACGGTTTCGCGCCTGGGTGGGGACGAATTCCTGCTACTGCTCCCCGCCACTTCCGCCGCAGCCGCCGCCGACATGGCCACGCAGCTGCTGGCCGCCGTGGCCCAGCCCTTCCAGATTGACCCCTACGAACTCACCACCACCTTGTCGATCGGCATTGCGATGTACCCGGCCGACGGGGAATCGTTCGACACGCTGTACCAGCGGGCAGACGCCGCCATGTACCGTGCCAAGCAGAACGGACGCAACCGGTACGGATTCTTCACCGCCGATCTTGAAGCCCGCACCGCCCGTGCCCTCCAGATCGAAAATGCGCTGCGCCGTGCGCTGGAGCGCAACCAGTTTGAGCTGCACTACCAGCCGCAGGTCTCGCTCACCACGCGCCAGGTGGTGGGTGCCGAAGCCCTGCTGCGCTGGCGCCATCCCGAACTGGGCCTGGTGTCGCCAGCCGAGTTCATCCCCGTGGCCGAGAGCAGCGGCATGATCGTGGCAATTGGCGAATGGGTCATCCACACAGCGGTGAGGGACACCAAACGCTGGCTGGATCTGCACCTGCCCCTGCGGGCCGTTTCCGTGAACGTTTCCGCCGTGCAATTCAGGCACCCCCAGTTGCCCGAGATGGTGACCCGCTGCCTGGAACAGGCTGGCCTGCCAGCCCGCAGGCTGGAGCTGGAGCTGACGGAGGGTGCCGCCGTGGACGATCCCGCCGCCGCACTGGCGATGATGGACCAGCTGCACGACCGGGGCGTGCGCCTATCGATGGATGACTTTGGCACCGGGTACTCATCGCTGAGCTACCTCAAGCGTTTTCAGATCTACAAACTCAAGATCGACCAATCGTTTGTACGCGACCTCGAAGAGGATGCCAACGACCGCGCCATCGTGAGCGCCATCATCCGCATGGCGCAGGCGCTGGGTATGCAAACCACGGCCGAGGGGGTGGAGACCGACGGCCAGCTCGAATTTCTGCGTGCGCAGGGCTGCGACGAAGCGCAGGGCTTTTACTTCAGTCGCCCGCTGCCCGCGGATGCCTTCGAGGCCTACTTGCGCCAGCAGCAGGAGCAGCAGTCGTCGTCGTCAGGCTAGGCACTTGCGCGCCGTTGGTTGCGGGCGGCATTGCGGCGGTTACCGAAGGTGCCCCCATGGGTTTGTAAGGGAGCGCTGCTACACTTTGGTACAAATTACCCAGGCCGCCAGGCCCTACAGCCCGTACCGGTCTCCATGTTTGCGCCGTACAGCACTCCAGAATCGCAGCGTCCTGGAGTTGCCACCGACACTCCCTTGCAACGCGCGCTGCGCGAACAGCAAACCCTGCTCGACAGTGCGGGCGTAGGCATTGTGTTCCTGCGCCAGCGCAGTGTGGTGCGCTGCAACCAGCGGTATGCCGAAATTTTTGGCCATGCCAGCCCCGAGAGCCTGGTCGGGCTGAACACCGAAACCTTCTACCCGTCGCGCGAGGCGTTTCGCGATCTGGGCCGCACCGCCTACCCGGTCCTAGCCCAGGGCCAGGCGTTCCGCGTCGAGCGCCAGCTGCGCCGGCGCGACGGCAGCCTGTTCTGGGGCAGCCTGACCGGGCGGCTCATCAACCCGCACGACACAGCCGAAGGTTCCATCTGGATCCTGGACGACATCGACGAGCAAAAGCGTGCGCAGGCTGCACTGGGCGCAGCGGTGCGTGAAAAGCAGCTGCTCTTTGACAGCGCGATGGTGGGGATCGTGTTCCTGCGCGACCGGCGCCTGACCCGCTGCAACCACCACTTTGAGCAGATGCTGGGCTACGAGCCGGGTGAACTGGTGGGCAGCCCCTCGCGCCGGTGGTACGCCAGCGACGCTGCGTGGGAAGAGGTCGGCCGCCGATGCTATCCGCAGCTGGCCGCCGGCCACTCCTACGAGGGCGAGCTGGAGCTGTGCCGCAAGGATGGGACCCCCGTGATCTGCGAGGTGCGCAGCAAGTCCATCGACCCAGCCGATCCATCCCAGGGCTCCATCTGGATCACGATGGACATCACGGAGCGCAAGCAGGCGCAGGCCGTGCTTGCCAGTGCCCACGAAGACCTGGAAAGGCAGGTGCAGGACCGCACCCGCGAACTGCGCGAGACCGTGGACAACCTGCACCGTGAGATCAACGACCGCAAGGCCGATCAGGAGCGCATCTACTGGCTGGCCCACTACGACGCCCTGACAGGCCTGCCCAACCGCACGCTGCTGGCAGAACGGGCGCAGGAGGCCATCCGCGTCGCCCAGGAGGGCAACACGCCGCTGGCCCTGATCTTCCTGGACCTGGACCACTTCAAGCATGTGAACGACTCGCTGGGCCACCGCGTGGGCGATACCCTGCTCGTGGAGATCGCCAAGCGGCTGCGGGCGGTGGTGCGCGACAAGGACACCGTGTCGCGCCTGGGCGGCGACGAGTTCATTTTGCTGCTGCCGGGCGCCAATGCCCATGGTGCCGCCCGCGTGGCCGGCAAGCTGCAGGAGGCATCGCGCCAGCACTACCAGATTGACCACCACGAGCTGACCATGGCGCCATCCATGGGCATCGCGCTGTTCCCGCAGGATGGCACGGACTTCGACACGCTGACGCAGTCGGCCGATGTGGCCATGTACCGCGCCAAGCTCGACGGGCGCAATACCTTCAAGTTCTTTACCCCCGAGATGCAGGCGCAGTCGGTGCGCGCCTTGCAGCTTGAAAACGCCCTGCGGCGTGCGCTGGAGCGCAACCAGTTCCACCTGCACTACCAGCCGCAGATGAGCCTGACCAACGGCTCCGTGCGCAGCGTGGAGGCATTGCTGCGCTGGCAACACCCGCAGTTGGGCGCAGTATCGCCGGCAGAGTTCATTCCCATCGCCGAGGACAGCGGGCAGATCCTGCAGATTGGGGAATGGGTGCTGCGCACGGCGCTGTCACAGCTCAAAACCTGGCGCACGAACGGATTCCCCCACCTGACGATGGCCGTGAACCTGTCAGCCATCCAGTTTCGCCAGCCGCAGCTGCCGGAGCTGGTAAGCCGCATGCTGGCCGAGTTCGGTCTGCCGCCCGACTCCCTGGAGCTGGAGCTGACCGAAGGCGTTGCCGTAGACGACCCCCATGCTGCCGTGGCCACCATGGACCAGTTGCACGCACGCGGCGTGCGCATGTCGATGGACGACTTTGGCACCGGCTACTCATCGCTGAGCCAGCTCAAGCGCTTTCAGATCTTCAAGCTCAAGATCGACCAGTCGTTCGTGCGCGACCTGGGTGATGACGGCAACGACCGCGCCATCGTCAGCGCCATCATCCGCATGGCCCAGGCGCTGGGCATGCGCACCACGGCCGAAGGCGTGGAGACCGAAGGTCAACTGGCCTACCTGCGCGAACAAGGGTGCGACGAGGCGCAGGGCTACCACTTCAGCATGCCGCTGTCCGCGCCCGAGCTGGAAGCCTTCATGCGGCGGCAGTTGCATTGACCGACACTGCCCCATGCTGGCCGAAGGGCTCGTGCGGCGGCCAAGGAATGCACCGGTGGACGCAGGAGGGACAGCAGCCCATCGGCTCGAAAAATAGCATAAAAACAGGGCCTAGCGCTTGATGGAAAAGCGCAAGCAGCTATAAATTCAGTAGCAAATACACCCAATCTGCAGGACCGAGGCTCCTGGGGCTGTGCGGGCTTTCAGCAGTCAGCACCCCATGCGCCGTCGCCCAGGTCAGTCCCTGCAAGCGCAGTTCAGCGGATCGGAAACGCGTACATCAGGCCCTGCTTGCTCCACAGGTTGTTGAGGCCGCGCGACAGCCCCAGCGCCGACTTATGGCCGACGTTGCGCTCAAAAATCTCGCCGTAGTTGCCGGTGGTCTTGAGGGCGCGCAGCAACCAGTCCCGGTCCAGCCCCAGGAGCTTTCCGGTGTCTTCCGAAGTACCCACCATGCGCTGCACCACCGGGTGGGCGCTGCTGGCTTTCAACGAATCCGCATTGGCTTGCGTCACACCATACTCTTCGGCTTCGATCAGGCCGTAGATCACCCACTTGACCACGGCAAACCACTCGTCGTCGCCCCGCCGCACCAAGGGCCCCAGGGGTTCCTTGGAGATGAGTTCCGGCAAGATGGTGTGCATTGCCGCGCCTTGCGAAACACCGCTGCGCAAGGCTGCCAGGCCCGATGCATCGGTGGTGAATGCGGTGCACCGCCCCGCCAGATAGGCGGCCGTTGCAGCATCTACCTTCTCAAACATCACGGGTTTGATGTCGAGGCCGTTGGCACGGGAATAGTCGGCCAGATTTTTTTCAGTGGTAGTGCCCGACTGCACACACACGGTCTGCCCCTTGAGCTGGCGGATGCTCCTGATCTTGCTCTTGGCAGGCACCATGAAACCCTGGCCGTCGTAGTAGGTAACGACCGTCTGGTGCAGGCCCATCGATGCATCGCGCGCCAGCGAAAAGGTGGTGTTGCGCGAAAGCACGTCCACCTCGCCGGATTGCAAGGCCGTGAATCGCTGCGGCACGTCCAACGGCACGTACTTGACTTTCTGGCCGTCGCCCAGCACAGCGGCTGCAATCGCCCTGCAGACATCCACGTCAAGTCCGGACCACTTGCCGCTGGAGTCTGCCATCGCAAACCCGGCCAGCCCGGTATTGACACCACACACCACCTGCCCGCGCGCCCTGATACCGTCGAGAGTCTTGCCCGCATGGGCCACGGGAGCGGCCAGCAACGCGGCCACAACGATGGCGCCCATTGCGGCGATCTGGCCAAACACTGTCTTCATGCGGTCAGGTCTCCGGGAGGGTGATTCACGGTGCCGCCAATGGCGCAGGCCCTGCCCCATCCAGCATCTTCTGCAGAAATTGCGCCTGCCCCATGCTGGGGTCCAGGGTGTAGGCAGCAAAGCCTTCCCGTTCGTACGCGCGCATTGCACTGTGGTTGCCCGAAAGCACTTCGAGCGTGAGCTTGCAGGCACCGCGCTCGTGGGCCAGCGCTTCCACCCGGTGCAGCATGCGCTGGGCGATGCGGTGGCCGCGCCAGCCGGGTGCCACCACCACGTCATGCACGTTGACCAGAGGCCGGCAGGCAAAGGTCGAAAAGCCCTCCAGGCAATTGATCAGCCCCACGGGCACCTCGCCGTGTGGCGCCGACGCGTCCGCCGCCCAGGCCATCACGCTGAAAGCCTGCGGCCGCTGGCGCAGCGCCTCGGGCAAGCCCCGCTGGACCTCGGCGCTCAGTGGAACGCCACCACCCGCCACGTCCCTTGCATAGCCGTCGAGCAGTTCGACCAACGCCCGCGCTTCGCGGGCATTGCCGTAGTCCACGGAACGGACGGTGATGGTGGAAGGCATGTCAGTGTTTGAAGGCATCTATGGGGTTCCTGGTCGGCGGCAAAGGCCGCAGCGTAGCGGATCGTGCGGCGCGCCAACGGTGGAAGGAGCTCTCGGCGGGATCACCATCAGCCAGCACGGGCCGCGTCGGCCAACCTTTGCGCGCAGGAACTGGCGATTTGCGCATCACGGGCCTCCACCATCACCCGCAGCAGCGGCTCGGTACCACTCGCGCGGATCAGCACGCGGCCTGACGCGCCCAGTTCCTGCTCGACGGCCTGGGTCGTGTCAGCCAGCAAGCGATTGGCCTTCCAGTCCTGGCCAGGGGCCAGCCGCACATTCAGCAGCACCTGCGGATAGAGCGTGATGTCGGCCAACAGTTGCGCCAGGGTACGGCCACTGCGCACACAGGCCTGCAGCACCTGCAATGCACTCACCAAGCCGTCGCCGGTGGTGTGGCGGTCCAGCGCCAGCAGATGGCCCGAGCCCTCGCCGCCCAGCACCCACTGGTGCCGCGCCAGCTCTTCAAGCACATAGCGGTCGCCCACCTTGGCCCGCACAAACTTCACGCCCTTTGCCTTCAGCGCCACCTCCACTGCCATGTTGGTCATCAGGGTGCCCACGACACCCGGCACATGCTCATCGCGGCCCATGCGGTCCGAAGCCATCAGGTACAAAAGCTCGTCGCCGTTGTACAGGCGCCCCGTGGCATCGACGATCTGCAGGCGGTCCGCGTCGCCATCGAGCGCAATGCCATAGTCGGCGTGGTTGGCGCGCACGGCCCGCACGAGCGCATCAGGATGGGTGGCTCCCACCTCGTGGTTGATGTTGAGGCCGTCGGGTGAGCAGCCAATCGACAGCACTTCGGCACCCAGCTCGTGGAAGACCTTGGGTGCCACCTGGTAGGCCGCGCCATGCGCGGCATCGACGACGATCTTGAGGCCCTTGAGGGTCAGGTCCTGCGGAAACGTGCTCTTGCAGAACTCAATGTAGCGGCCCGCCGCATCATCGAGCCGCCGCGCCTTGCCCAGGCTGGCCGAATCGGCCCACACCGGGGGTTCGCCCAGGGCCGCTTCCACGGCCTGCTCCCACGTGTCGGGCAACTTGGTGCCCTGTGCACTGAAAAACTTGATGCCGTTGTCGGGATAGGCGTTGTGGCTGGCGCTGATGACCACCCCCAGGCTGGCGCGTTGTGCGCGGGTCAGGTATGCCACACCCGGGGTGGGCAAAGGGCCCAGCAGCACCACATCCACACCCGCGGAGTTGAAGCCTGACTCCAGCGCACTTTCCAGCATGTAGCCCGAAATGCGCGTGTCCTTGCCGATCAGCACCGTGGGGCGCTCCTCGGTCCTGCGCAACACGCGCCCTACGGCATGGGCCAGGCGCAGAACAAAATCCGGGGTGATGGGTGGCTGCCCGACGGTGCCACGAATGCCATCGGTTCCAAAGTATTGGCGCGTCATGTTCTAGCGTCTCCTCGTGTGAATCTCTTTGTTTGTTATCCATCGCCAAAGGGTCTGGCATGCGCCCATCCATACAACGCCCCAGCCTCCGGAAGACCCCGTCAGGCCCCTTGCATTGCACGCCATACCGCGAGCGCCGCCACGGTTTCGCGGACATCGTGCACGCGTACCACAGAAGCTCCACGCTCCACGGCCAACACCGCCGCCGCCACGCTGGGCACCATGCGCTGCTCTACCGCCAGGCCCGTCACCGCACCCAGTGACGACTTGCGGGACCAGCCTGCCAGAAGAGGATAGCCTGCAGCCCGCAGCACCGACTGGTGCGCCAGCAGCGCAAAATTCTGTTCCACCGTTTTGCCAAAACCAATACCCGGGTCCAGCACAATCCGGTTCTTTTCGACCCCTAGCGCTTGCAGGTCAAGCGCAGAGCGCTGCAAAAAGTATAGTACCTGCTGTACTACATCGCCCTCCATCGGGGCCACCTGCATGGTTTGGGGGTCGCGGTGCATGTGCATCAGGCACACCCCACATTGCGGGTGCGATGCCACCACCTCTGCGGCACCCGGCTGGCGCAATGCCCAGATGTCATTGATGATGTCCGCGCCCAGGTCCAGCACCGCGCGCATGACCTCGGGCTTGTAGGTATCGATGGAGATAGGCACCCCCAGGGACACCGCGCCCTGCACCAGAGGCACCACCCGCGCCAGCTCTTCGTCCAGCGGCACCGCCGGACTGCCGGGGCGCGTGGACTCCCCGCCAATGTCCAGAATGTGTGCACCGTCGCGCAGCAAATGCTCGCAATGCCGCAGGGCCGCAGCGGTGGAGCCATGCCGCCCGCCGTCGGAGAACGAGTCCGGCGTGACATTGACGATGCCCATCACGCGGGGCTCGGCCAGGTCAATAGAGAAACGGGAGGTCTGCCAGATCATGGGGGGATCGAGAAAAGGTCACAGGCGCCTTCCTGGTGGAGGTCGGGAGGCAGCACAACACCACCCATGAAAAACGGGGCACAAGGCCCCGTGAGAACGGATGGACCGGCCAGCAATCAGGCGGCCGATGGTGCGGTGTCCGTCGTTACCGCAGGCGTGCCGCCGCTGGAGTTGTCGCCGCCCGAGGGAGGTGTACGGGGCGTCCAGTCCTTGGGAGGACGGGGCTCCTTGCCAGCCATGATGTCGTCCAACTGCTCGGTATCGATGGTTTCCCATTCGAGCAAGGCCTTGGCCATGGCGTGCATCTTGTCGCTGTTCTCTTCGATCAGGCGGCGGGCCAGGTTGTACTGCTCATCGATGATGCGGCGCACTTCCATGTCCACCTTTTCCATGGTCTGCTCGCTCATGGTCGTGGTCTTGGTCACCGAACGGCCCAGGAACACTTCGCCTTCGTTCTCGGCGTAGACCATGGGCCCCAGGGCATCGGTCATGCCGTAGCGGGTGACCATGTCACGGGCAATATGCGTGGCACGCTCGAAGTCATTGCTGGCCCCAGTGGTCATCTGATTCATGAACACTTCTTCAGCGATGCGGCCACCAAACAGCATGCTGATCTGGTTGAGCATGTATTCGCGATCGTAGCTGTAGCGGTCCTGGGCAGGCAGGCTCATCGTCACGCCCAGGGCACGGCCACGGGGAATGATGGTGACCTTGTGCACGGGGTCGCACTTGGGCAGCAGCTTGCCAATGAGGGCGTGGCCAGACTCGTGGTAGGCCGTGTTGCGGCGCTCTTCCTCGGGCATGACCATGCTCTTGCGCTCGGGGCCCATGAGGATCTTGTCCTTGGCCTTCTCAAAGTCCTGCATCTCCACGGTGCGCGCATTGCGGCGCGCAGCCATCAGGGCAGCTTCATTGCACAGGTTGGCCAGATCGGCACCGCTCATGCCAGGGGTGCCACGGGCAATGATGCCAGGGGCCACGTCCTGACCAATCGGGATCTTGCGCATGTGCACGTTCAGGATCTGCTCGCGGCCACGGATATCGGGCAGCGTCACATAGACCTGACGGTCGAAACGGCCAGGGCGCAGCAGGGCGGCGTCCAGGATGTCGGGGCGGTTGGTGGCAGCCACCACGATCACGCCCAGGTTGGTTTCGAAGCCGTCCATTTCAACCAGCATCTGGTTGAGGGTCTGTTCGCGTTCGTCGTTACCGCCGCCCAGGCCAGCACCACGCTGGCGGCCCACCGCGTCGATTTCATCGATGAAGATGATGCACGGAGCGTTCTTCTTGGCGTTGTCGAACATGTCGCGCACACGGGCCGCACCCACGCCGACAAACATTTCCACAAAATCGGAGCCAGAGATGCTGAAGAACGGCACCTTGGCTTCACCCGCGATGGACTTGGCAAGCAGGGTCTTGCCGGTGCCAGGGGGGCCCACTAGCAGCAGGCCCCGGGGAATGCGGCCACCCAGTTTCTGGAATTTCTGCGGATCTTTCAGGAAGTCCACGACTTCCTTGACTTCTTCCTTAGCCTCGTCGCAACCCGCCACGTCCGCGAACGTGACCTGGTTGTTGTTTTCGTCGAGCATGCGCGCCTTGCTCTTGCCGAAGCTGAAGGCGCCGCCCTTGCCGCCGCCCTGCATCTGACGCATGAAGTACACCCACACGCCGATCAGCAGCAGCATGGGGCCCCAGCTGACCAGGAGGGTCATGAGCAGGGAGCCTTCTTCACGGGGCTTGACGTCGAACTTGACGTTGTTGTTGATGAGATCGCCCACAAGGCCACGGTCCAGATAGGTGGCGGTCGTGCGGATCTTGCGGTCGTCATTGGTGACAGCCACGATCTCGGTGCCGCCCTGGCCTTCCTGGATGGTCGCGCTCTTGATGCGGTTGCTGCGGACTTCCTCCAGGAACTCCGAGTAGCCGACGTGGCCTGCGCTGGCTCCGGCACGGGTGTCAAACTGTTTGAACACCGTGAACAGCACCATGGCAATAACCAGCCACACGGCAATTTTTGAAAACCACTGATTGTTCAAGCGGGGCTCCAGTTGCGGGAAACAGAAAACGGACACACTGCCGTCATGGCACGCATGTGCGGCCCATTTTAGGTGTTTCAAGCCACCCGGCCATCCCTATTCCCCCTAGCGGCCATGGAAACAGCACGGGCTTTAGGGTCGAAATTCACGGATTCTTGACCTGAGGCAAGCCCGTTCAGGCGGTCTTCTTGAGGCCCATGCCCACCAGAAAGGTCTCGGACGATTTGTCGCGGGAGGCCTTGGGCTTCAACGGCTTGACCACTTTGAAGGTCTGTTTGAACAGCGTGACCAGATCGCTGTAGCCGCTGCCATGGAACAGCTTGACTACCAGGGCCCCATCCGGTTTCAAATGGTTGCAAGCAAACTCCACAGCCAGTTCGACCAGATGGGCAATGCGCGCAGCGTCGGCGGATTGGATACCGGACAGATTGGGAGCCATGTCCGAAACGACAACATCCACCACCCGACCATCCAGGGCCTGCTCCAGGCGCTCCAGCACCTCCGCCTCACGAAAATCACCGTTGATATAGGTAACGCCCTCGATGGGCTCCATGGGCAGAAGGTCTAGCGCAATGATGGTGCCGTTGAGTTGGCCCGCTGCAGCCCCCCCGGGCGACATGCGCCTGCGCAGGTACTGGCTCCAGGCGCCCGGCGTGGAACCCAGATCCACCACGGTGTAACCGGGTTTGATGAGACCCAGCTGTTCGTCGATTTCCTTGAGCTTGTAGGCGGCGCGTGCCCGGTATCCCTCTTTCTGGGCCAATTTGACATAGGTGTCGTTGACATGGTCGTTCAACCACGCCTTGTTGACCTTCTTGCTTTGGGTTTTGACTTTCATATCGACTGGCTCTGGTTCAGGGAAAGCGTTAAGGATCGCGTTCAGGGTCTCTTTTGCTTTTCCCTGCCACTCGTCATTTTCGTCTAGTTGAGCGGCCAGCCCTTCAAGCACGGCTTGAGTCGGGTCCATCCCGGCAATTTGCGCGATCTTTATTCGCTTGTCGAGGGTGCACGGTCGTGCTCCTGACTTCCAACTGCTCACGTGGTTCTCACGCTCTCCAAGCGCTGCGGCTAGGTCTCGTTGGCTACCCATGATGGCTGCAGCTCGTTCAATGGCGATTTTTAACGGCATGGCTTCGCTTTCATTTGGAAACTTCCCAATATTTTGCTAAACTGCAATATCTCAAAAATTTGCTAAGTCTGCATTTTTTGGGAAGTTTACCTTCATGGAGCTACCCATGCCATCTATCTCCGCTTGCTCCCCTCCTGCCCGCTCAGCCGCTGACGCGGTGGTAGCTCACCCGCCATCGGTGGGCATTGGGGGGAGCTATCGCTCTGCCCGCATCGGCGGTAAGTCTTTGATCTCTTCTCTCGCTGTGATGACCGTCCGGCGCTCACCCAGTCTTGATTCGTTGATGCCATCCCGAATCGCACTTTTGATCACGACGTATAGCACCCAAAAAAACAAGATCAGCGCGATGATTTCCATTGCTACCGAAAAGATAGCAATACGTGTCAGTTCGGCTTCGAAGCCATTGATATTGAACATTGCTCGTTCCCCCTCTGTGGGTCGGATCGTAGCTTTGTCTTTGGGGGCCTGACATGGCCACCGCGCCCAATCTCGACCTCAACGACAAGCTCGTAAAGCGTGGTCTTCGTATCTCGTGGGGTGGGCTTCGTGCCAACGTCCTGCGTGTTCGCGCCGGACGGTGCCTTGTCGAGTTCCCCGGCGATCGCCCTACGTGGCTGTCCTGCCGCTCTGTTCAGGTCGTCACCTGACCTTGCCCCCCCATGCCTCGCGGGCCGGGGCATGTGAGAGCAACGTCGCTCTATCTCGGGCCATAGCAGCCCACCACCGGAGAACAAACCATGTCCGCATATGCATCCCTGATGGAAATCATCCTCATCGAAGACAAGATTTCGAAGACGCCCAACAAGCAAACGGGCCAACTCACCACCTGGAAAGAAGCCCGCGCCATCGTGCGTAAAGAGGATGGCTCTGTCGCCACTGTCGGTATGTTCCGCGTCCCGGCCGTCCTGGAGGGGCAGGTTGGCTTGGGCCTTTATAGCGTCGGCTTCACGCTTGGCGTGCGTGACTATGGCGACAACGCTGGCCGCATCGAGGCCCAGTTCGTGAGTCTTACGCCCGTGGACCCTAAGCTGATCAGCCGCGCCGCTGCAGCCCCCTCGCCCGCTGCGCCTAAGGCTGCGTAATGTCTTCCGTTGATTTGGGCCACGTAGCCCAACAACTCGCCATTCTCGGCATCTGCGCAGGCTTCGTCGGCGCCGCCCTGTGGCATCTGCTCGTCGGCTCCATGCACGTGCTGGCCCACCGCCTGCACGCCCGCGCAGCACGCCGTGAACGGATTGCTTCCGCGCGTGCCCGGGGGGTTCGCAATGCCTGAGCAAGCCGTCCTTGCCGCTCCGTGGGAGGTCTGGTTGGTCGCTCTCCTTGGTGGCTTTGCTGGCGCGGCGGTTTTCTATTGCTATGTATCGACCATCACTGATCCGCGTTTATTGCGCTGGATTCGCAGGGTCTGGCCCTGGGCTCGGGATGACCTCTGATGCCTGAGCAAACCATTCAATGCACCTCGGCCTGCACGGTCACGGTGCAACACGAAATCACGCTTCCTCTGCTCGATCTGAGTCCAGGTGAAGCGGCACAAATCAGCAGCGCCATCCTGCTGGTGTGGGCTGTGGCGTGGGCCTTCCGGGTCCTCATCCAGGCCCTTAAATCTTCCGATGGAAACCAACCCAATGAGGACTGAAAAATGAGCCGCTTCAATGCACAAACCCGCCGCTTTGCCACTGCTGCCGCAGTCGGTGCCCTGGCCCTCGCCAACAACGCACACGCCGCCATCGACGTGACCGGCGTGGTCTCTGAAATCAACGACACCATCGCCCCCATCGGCCTGATCGGCGCTGCTGTGCTGCTGGTCGTGGTGGCCGTCGCGGCCTTCAAGTGGGTGCGCCGCGCTATCAGCTAAGCGCTAGCTGCATGTGCTCCCTGACCGGCCGGCAGGGGCCTTGCAAAAGTCCACGCGGTGGGCTTCTTCAAGGTGAAAAACATGGGCCTTCTCGTCATCGTCGCATCACTGGGGGCCGCATGGCTAATCTTCTCCGCCTGATCGCGCTGTTTCTCCCCCTTGCGCTGTTCTTGGGCTTTACCGGTCCCGCATCAGCCGTCATCAACGCAGGCCAGAGCGTTTGGTACTGCACTGGTCCTGGCGGTGAAAAGCCCGGGCGCTGTGGTGCCTGCGGTCTGGAGCAAGCTGACCAGATCGCGACCAATCACTATTACTGCAAGGACCCCACCACTGCCGCGCTCATTGGTCAGGAATACCTTGTGCCAAAGCCGGACTACTGCCCGCCCAATTCCACCATCAGCGGCACCACCTGCACATGCAACACCGGCTTTGAAGAAAAAGACGGCCAGTGCAAGCCCAAGAACCCATGCCCCGAAGGCCAGCACGAAGAAGGCGGCGCCTGCGTTCCTGACAAGTGCAATCCCGACGAAGTGCGCGTCAATGGCGTCTGCGTCAAAGAACCACCGTGCCCCGAGGGACAAGAGCGTGTAAACGGCATCTGTCGCCCCAAAAAGTGTAAGCCCGGCCCCGCTGGCGAGTGGTACGGCTTCAGCAGTTCCACACCTGAATACATGTGCGATGCTGATTGCTTAGTGCTCGTGAAACCTGATATTTGCGTCACCTGGGATGGCAAGACCGAGTGTTCTGGCCCTGGTCGCTACACGGGCGCACGCTGTACTGGCGGCAACGGTGGCAATGGCCCCAGTGGCCCCGGTGGCGACGGCCCCAACAATGGCGGCGACGGTGGCGACACGCCAGGCGGTGGCACTGGTCCAGACGGTGGCGACAACGGCCCCGGTACTGGTGGTGGTGGCACCGGCCCTGGTGGTCCCGGCACCGGCCCCGGTGGGGGTGGCGATGGCCCTGGCACCGGTCCTGGAACAGGTCCTGGCACCGGCCCTGGCGCTGGCGACGGCCCCGGTAAAGTCCCTGGTACTGGTCCTGGTGGCAGCGGCGGCGCTGGCCCCTCGCTTCCCCCGCCTAAGCCTGTGCCACCCGAAGACCCGGACGGCGACGGTGAATTCGAATGCCCTCCTGGCTTCTCCCCTGCTCCCAGTGGCAACGCCTGCATCATGGACCCGGCCCCGCCAGACGATGGCAAGTGCCCTGAGGGCACTGTATTAATCAACGGCCAATGTTGGGGCACCTACAACCCTGGCCCTCCTGGCACCGGCCCTGGTGGTGGCGGTAACGGTGATGGTGACGGCGACGGCGATGGTGAATCCGGTTTCTTTGGGTCATGCATGGACGGCTTCGCTTGTGATGGCGATGCCATCTTTTGCGCCATCGCTAAGGAGCAACACAAGCGCGCTTGCAGACTTTTTGATAACAAGACCGCTGAATCTGACCTCTACGACAAAGAAAAAGGTAAGGAGGGCGAGCAGACCAAAGACCTGCCCGGCAACAAAGAAGAAAGCATGGCTAATCGCATCAGCACGGCCAATGCCTTCGGCGGTGGTCAGTGCATCCGAGACTTGAATATCGTCGTTGTCGGCAACTCGGTAACCCTGCCAATGAGCAAGATTTGCCCAAGCCTGGAAATCATCGGGAACATCATGGTTGCAGTGTCCTTGCTGCTCGCCATTCGCATCGTTGGGAGGGGCTAAGCAATGCCAATATTCGTCGCTGCCATCGGCGGCATGCTGCTAAATCTGGTCGGCTCCATCGTGGGCCGCGTCCTGGTTGCTCTCGGCATGGCCGTCATCACCTACACCGGCGTGAACGCCAGCCTTGAGGCCCTCAAAACCCAAGCAATCCAGAGCTTCACCAGCCTGCCCCCCGAAGTCTTCGGCATGCTCTCCATCATGAAAGTCGGCGTGGCAATCAGCGTCGTGACAAGCGCCATCGCGGCCCGCTTGCTGCTCGATGGTCTGACCTCCGACACCTTCAAACGCTTCGTGCTCAAGTAGCCCATGCTGTACCTCATCAGCGGCGCCAATGGCGCAGGAAAGACCCTGAACACCCTCAAATGGGTACGAGAACGCCAGCTCAAAGAAAACCGCCCCGTGTGCCATAACGGGCGCTTCGAACCCGTGCCCGGTGGCGAGTTGGACGGCTGGAAAAAGATCGACTTCAAAGACTGGCAAGCAGAGCCAGACGGCACGATCTTTCTGATCGATGAAGCCCATAACGATCTGCCCAACAGGCCCGCAGGCTCCACCGTGCCAGATGCGGTCAAGATGCTTGCGGAACACCGCAGGCGCGGCTTTGACTTCTACATGGTCACCCAGCACCCGCAGAACATTGATAGTTTTGTGCGCCGCCTGATCGGCCCGCCTGGATGGCACCGCCACCTCAAGCGCTCCTTCGGTGTCGATATGGTCAGCGTGCTGGAGTGGTCCGCGGTCAATCCCAATTGCGAAAAAGACGGCAGTGGCAAGACCGGCACAGTCACCATGCAAGCCTTCCCCAAGGAGGTTTATGGCTGGTACAAAAGCGCCAGCCTGCACACCGGCAAAAAGAAGCTGCCCGCAAAGCTCTGGGTGTTCCTCGCGTGCATCGTGCTCATTCCGCTGTTGATCTGGCTCGCCGGTTCCAAGCTCTTGACCAAGACCGAAGCGAAGGCCGCCACCAAACCCGCCAGCCAGGCAGAAACCATCGCCGCAGCACCGCAGGCAGTAGCCGCGAAGCTCACCCCAGAGCAGTACATAGAACAGCGCTCACCGCGCTTGCCGGACTTCCCGCACACGGCCCCGGCCTACGACGAGGTGACAAAGCCCACCGTGGCCCCGTATCCAGCCGCGTGCATCACCATGGGCAAGACCTGCAAGTGCTACACCCAGCAGGCCACGTTGATGCAAGTCAGTGGCCCTGTGTGCCTCCAGATCGTCGCGCAAGGCTTCTTTGTGGACTGGCAACAGCAAAGCCAGCAGGCAGCGCAGCACGGCCCCCAAATGCTCCCGCAGCAGGTCCGCATGCAGCCCATGCAAGCAATGCAGCCCATGCAGCCATCGCCCCAGCAGGTGCGCACTGTGCCGATGCCAAAGCCTGAGCACAACCTACCCGGCCAGATCACACAGTCCGACATACCGCAGGCCCTGGGCATCAGAAACCCGGCCTTCAATGTCTTTCCGCACAACAGCGACGGTGGTGAGTGATGGCTGCGCGTTCCCTCTCTGAGAGACAAACCGGGGGCCCCGAAGTGGCGGATAGCCACGCGCCGCAGGCTCGGGGGTTGGGGTATGGGGCAACAGGCCCCATGGTGAACCGTTGTGCGGCCCGTGCCCCATGTCATGGCCTTCTGTCGTCGCACAAGGCCGGTGGAGCAGCGGCCCCGCAGACGCTAGCGAAGCGTGGCGGCGGGGCCGCGCGCAGCGCGGCCTAGATTTATCCAATAAACACTTTGGAACATGACGGATTACCGGCCTCTGGTGGTGTGGGAATGGCCTGATGGGCGATGCACTTGGCCTCATCTCGTTTGGCGGTTTCCGTACCGCGTAGGCGGTCGGCTGGTAGCTCTCACCGGGGAATGGTGGGACTAGAAAAAGGTGAACCCGGCATAGGCGGCAACCTATCCGGGTTCGTGGTCACAACATAGATTGGGGTATGCCGTGGCAGTACGAATTCTAGAGAACTTTGATGGGTCGCGCTACGCGGTCATGAGCTATGGCTCGGGCCGCTTCAAGGTTAAGGCTCATGACCTTGGCAATGGTCACATGGAGGTGTCTGGCGTCGAGCGTGTCGATTGGAAAGAACTGGAGTGGACCCCGGGCCAGATTCAGGACCACTTAGACATGCTCGCTGAGGCTGAGAATGAAGACACCGACAAGCGTGCAAGGGCTCTAGCCATTGCTGCGAACAGGGCTAAAACGCGGGTCCGCAAGCTCTGTAAAGCAATGGGTGCAGACACGCTCATGACCCTCACATATAAAAGCAATCAGACGGATCAGGAGCTGTGCAAAAAGCACCTGAAAGAGTTTGTTCGTAGGGTGCGCCGGGTCATCCCCGATTTCCGCGCAGTGTGTGGCTTTGAGGAACAAAAGCGCGGGGCGTGGCATGTGCACATGGCAACGGTCAAACTGCCCTCCAGCCTCAAGGCAAGCAACGGCGTGCTGGTGAAGTCCTTCAACGTCTTGCGGGCTATCTGGCGGTCGGTGACAAAGGAGCATGGCGGCAACGTCGATGTATCGGCCCGAAAACGACATAGCCAGCGCTCTGCGGCACGCATTGCGGCCTACCTTTCCAAATACATCACAAAGGCTTTCGAGGATGGCGAGAAGTGGTCTAACCGGTGGACCAAATTCGGTGATGTGACATTGCCCGCACCGGTTGACCTGGGGGAATTTGAAAGCATCGGCGAAGCCATGAAAAACGCTGCCCTGTGCTACCTCTCTGGCCGCGTAGACACCATGCACATGAGCAGGTGGGGAGACTGGTTCTATTTCGCCTTTGAGGGCGGTCCAGACACTGGGGGGCACCATGAGCCTGTCTACTGAAAAACGCAATATCGTTACCGGTCCGGGGCGTCCCCGCACTCATGCAAGTGATTCTGCCCGTGTGGCGAATTTCCGCTCAAAGAATGCGCGTCTTGATGTGCCCATTCCTCTCCCGATTGGTCAGACAGTTGACGACCTAGCATCCCAATACGGCTGCAGCAAAGCGGTCGTCGTACGGTCCCTTTTAAGGTTCGCGCTGACGAATCGGGACTGGCGGTCTCAAGGATTGTTATGGGGGGATTGAATGGCTTTGATTGGTTATGCACGCGTGTCTACAAAGGACCAAGAGACACATCTGCAGCTTGATGCACTTGCAAAGGCTGGCGTTCTTGAAGTGAGACAGGAAAAGGGGAGTTCAGTCGGGCCACGGCCTGAACTACAAAGGCTGCTTGGCCAGCTCCAGCCGGGGGATGTGCTGGTGGTCTACAAGATGGATCGCATTGCACGATCTCTAAAGGATTTGCTTGCAATCCTTGATCGACTCAAGCTGTCTGGCGCGTCTATTCGCTCTCTCACTGAGCCGTTGGATACGACGAATCCAATCGGCATGTTCATGGTTCAGGTCTTAGGTGCAGTTGCTCAGCTTGAACGCTCCATCATCCGGGAGCGCACGGTGGCTGGGCAGGTCGCAGCAATAAAGCGCGGTGTAACCTTCGGTCGGCCCAAGCTCCTATCGCTTGAACAGGAGCTAGCTGTGCTGTCAATGGTGGACGGCGGGGCCACTCAATCAGCGACAGCACGTCACTTCAAGGTCTCTCTGATCGTCGTTCGGCGCCTGCTGGCTGAACGAAAAGGGCAAAAAAATACCGGGGTGTACCCGGTGCTAAAAAAGTATCTGGAGGACTGACTTTGGCTTCTACTGTTGACTTTCATACCGCTCCATTGTCTCTCGACAATCAGCACCGCCGATAATACGGCCCATGCCCCAAATTCAACTGACTCCCGCCGAGCGCCGGGAACAACGCGCCAATGCCCACCACCTGGACCCCGTCGTCCTGGTCGGCGGCGATGGACTCACCCCTGCGGTCAAGAAGGAAATCGACGCCGCCCTGAACGCCCATGGCCTTATCAAGGTGCGCGTTTTCAACGATGACCGCGTGGCGCGCGAGCTGATGTACCAGGAGCTGACCGCCGAACTCAACGCAGCCCCCATCCAGCACATCGGCAAGCTGCTGGTACTGTGGCGCCCCCAACCCGTCAAGGAACGTACGGTCGATGAGGACCGCATGCCCGGCCCACGCGACGTCAAGGTGCTCAAATACAGCAAGCGCGGCGGCCAGCGCCCCGAGATCAAGCAACTGCGCGTGCTGGGCAACCAGCGCCTCACTTCGGGCGGCCAGATCAAGCGCGCCAAGCCCAAGCAAAAATCCATCAAGAAGCGCCAGGCAGACTGATGAGCCACGATGCAGGTTCGGCAGTACCTGCAAACTTTGCAGCACCTGCCGGCATGGCGCCCGTCCGCCACATCCTCTGCATGAAGTGGGGCACGAAATACGGCCCCGAATACGTCAACCGGCTGTATGCCATGGTGCGCAGGCACCTGAGCGGGAATTTTCGCTTTGTCTGCCTGACCGATGACAGCACGGGCATCCGCAGCGAAGTGCAGTGCCTGCCCATCCCCGCACTCGATCTGCCACCCGGCATCCCCGAGCGGGGCTGGACCAAGCTGGTCACCTTCAGCAAGGACCTGCACGGACTTCGAGGCACGGCCTTGTTCCTGGATGTGGACGTGGTCATCACCGGCAGCCTGGACGATTTTTTCACCCAGCCGGGTGAATTCCTGATCATCCACGACTACAAGCGCCCCTGGCGCATCACGGGCAACTCCTCGGTCTATCGCTTTGAGCTGGGAGCTCACCCCGACGTGCTGGAGCACTTCCGCGCGCATTTCTCAGAAATTCGTGAGCAGTTTCGCAACGAGCAGGCCTACTTGTCGGACTTCCTGCACCGGCAGGGCAAGTTGCAATACTGGCCTGCGGCCTGGTGCCCGAGTTTCAAATACCACGGCATACCGCCCTGGCCGACCAACTACTGGCGGCCGCCGTTTGTGCCAGCGGGCGCACGCATCGTGATCTTTCATGGGGAATGCAATCCCCCCGATGCTTTGGCCGGGCGGCGCAACCGGCGGTTTCGCTTCATTCGTCCGGCCACCTGGGTGGCGGAGCACTGGCGCGAATAGGCGGTTTGAAGGCGGCGCTGGTTGCGACCAGCGCTCGCTTCAGTCGTCTGCAGTGCCGTCAGGCCCGACCGGCAACAACGGCGGCTTCTGAACCTGGCGCAGTGTTTGCCACAACACGGCCAGTGCGCAGCACCACTGCAGCACATACATCACCGTCCCCACACTGTGCCACAGGCGCAAATCCTGCCGCGCCACGATACGCGGCGCCACGCCAAACTGCGTGAGCAGCGCCAGCAGCATGCCACCAAGTATAAAAACCATAGCAGCTTGCGCCCATGGATACTGCGCTATCGCCTGTTTTGGCCTTGAAATCAGCAGCAGAACCAGACAGCAGGCGACAGCCACCCAGGTCTGCGCCGCAAACAGCTTGGCCGCCATGTTGCCCGCCACCATGGGCGACGGAAGGTGGGCAAACAGCATGGGAACGACCAGAAACCCGATGGTAGTCAGGCTGCCCCACCAGAGCGCAGCGACCAGGGCAGGAAGGCGGTGGAACATGCCGTTCCCGCTCACTGGTAGCTGACCGCCACCACTTCGTAGCGGCGAATCCCGCCGGGAGCCTGCACTTCGGCGGTATCGCCCTCTTCCTTGCCGATCAAGGCGCGGGCGATAGGGCTCGAGATATTGATGAGCCCTTGCTTCAGATCCGCCTCGTCCTCGCCCACGATCTGGTATTTCACGAGGTCGCCAGACTCTTCGTCTTCCAGTTCGACCGTGGCGCCAAAGACGACCTTGCCGCCGCCATCCACGGCGCTGGGGTCGATCACCTGCGCCACCGACAGCTTGCCCTCGATCTCCTGGATGCGGCCTTCGATGAAGCCCTGGCGGTCCTTGGCGGCGTCATAGTCAGCGTTTTCGCTGAGGTCGCCCTGCGCGCGCGCTTCGGCAATTGCCGTGATCACAGCGGGGCGCTCTACGGTCTTGAGGCGGTGCAGTTCTTCCTTGAGCTTTTCAGCACCGCGCTTGGTAATCGGAATGGTGGCCATCGTGTTGCGTCTCCATAAATCAAAACGGTGAAAGCGCCAGAAGCACTTCCACCGGTCAATCGCCAGGCATGCCCGCGCTGCGCTGGGCGATGCGAATGGCAAGTCTACAAAAGGAAACCGCCGCACGTTGCCGCGCGGCGGTGTCTGTTCAGGCGGCAATTATGCCGCTTTTGCCGATGCTCAGGCAGCCAGTTGGGCGTGCAGCTCCTGCACCGAGTACACGTCGAGTTTGTCCAGGTACTTCATGCCCTCCACCGCCGCCTCGGCGCCAAAGATGGTCGTGAACGTGGTCACGCGGGCCAGCAGCGACGAGGTACGGATCGCACGCGAATCGGCAATCGCATTGCGGCGCTCTTCCACGGTGTTGATGACCATGACGATCTCGTTGTTCTTGATCATGTCCACGATGTGCGGGCGGCCTTCGGTCACCTTGTTGACCACACCCACAGGCACGCCAGCTTCGGCAATAGCAGCTGCAGTGCCCTTGGTCGCCACCAGCTCAAAGCCCAGCGCCACCAGTTGGCGGGCGATGTCCACGGCACGCGGCTTGTCGGCATTCTTCACCGTGAGGAACACCTTGCCCGATGTGGGCAGCTTGGTGCCCGCGCCCAGCTGGCTCTTCACAAAGGCTTCGCCAAAGGTCTTGCCCACGCCCATGACTTCGCCGGTGGACTTCATCTCTGGGCCGAGGATGGTGTCCACGCCAGGGAACTTCACGAACGGGAACACGGCCTCCTTCACGCTGAAGTACGGCGGTGTCACTTCCTTGGTGATGCCCTGCGAGGCCAGCGTTTGACCCGCCATGCAACGCGCCGCGACCTTGGCCAGCTGGATGCCCGTGGCCTTGGAAACGAACGGCACCGTGCGCGAGGCGCGGGGGTTCACTTCCAGCACGTAGATCACGTCCTTGCCGTCCATCTCCTGGATGGCGAACTGCACGTTCATCAGTCCCACCACGTTCAGGCCCTGGGCCATGGCGGCGGTCTGGCGCTTGATCTCGTCGATGGTGGGCTGCGACAGGTAGTACGGGGGCAGTGAGCAGGCGGAGTCGCCGCTGTGCACGCCCGCCTGCTCGATGTGTTCCATGACCCCGCCGATGAAGGTGACGCCCGCCGAATCGCGCACGCAGTCCACGTCGCACTCGATGGCGTTGGAGAGGAAGCGGTCGAGCAGCACGGGCGAGTCGTTGCTTACCTTCACGGCCTCGCGCATGTAGCGCTCTAGGTCACGCTGCTCGTGCACGATTTCCATCGCGCGGCCACCCAGCACGTAGCTGGGGCGCACCACCAGGGGGTAGCCCAGGGCGGCGGCCTTTTCCAGGGCTTCGGGTTCGGTGCGTGCCGTGGCGTTGGGCGGCTGGCGCAGGCCCAGCTCACCCAGCAGCTTCTGGAAACGCTCACGGTCTTCAGCCGCGTCGATCATGTCGGGGCTGGTGCCGATGATCGGGACGCCAGCAGCTTCCAGACCCAGGGCAAGCTTCAGGGGCGTCTGGCCGCCGTACTGCACGATCACGCCGACCGGCTTTTCCTTGTCCACAATCTCCAGCACGTCTTCGAGCGTCACGGGCTCGAAGTACAGGCGGTCGGAGGTGTCATAGTCGGTGGAGACGGTTTCGGGGTTGCAGTTGACCATGATGGTCTCGTAGCCGTCCTCGCGCATGGCAAGGGCCGCATGCACGCAGCAGTAGTCGAACTCGATGCCCTGGCCGATGCGGTTGGGGCCACCGCCCAGCACCATGATCTTCTTGTTGTTCGTAGGCTCCGACTCGCATTCGGCGACACCACCGTGGGTGGCGACTTCGTAAGTGGAGTACAGGTACGCGGTGTTGGTAGCGAACTCAGCCGCACAGGTGTCCACACGCTTGTACACGGGGCGCACTTTGAGCGCACGGCGTGCGTCGCGCACCGCCTTCTCGGTGGTCTTGAGCAGCTTGGCCAAGCGGCGGTCGGAGAAGCCTTTTTGCTTGAGCGTGAGCAGCGTGCCGGCATCCAGCGCCGCCAGGGCACCGTCACCCTTTTCGGCCACCAGCTTGTCGATGTCCAGCTCGATCTTCACGATCTGCTCAATCTGCACCAGGAACCACTTGTCGATCTTGGTCAGCTCGAACACTTCGTCGACCGAAAGACCCATGGCAAACGCATCGCCCACGTACCAGATGCGCTCAGGGCCGGGCTCGCCCAGTTCTTTTTCGAGCGTCTCGCGGTCCTGGGTTTTCTCGTTCATGCCGTCCACGCCAACTTCCAGGCCGCGCAGGGCTTTCTGGAAGGACTCCTGGAAGGTGCGGCCCATGGCCATGACCTCGCCCACCGACTTCATCTGCGTGGTCAGGCGGCTGTCGGCCGTGGGGAATTTTTCGAACGCAAAACGTGGGATCTTGGTGACAACGTAATCGATCGAAGGCTCGAACGATGCGGGCGTGGCGCCGCCCGTGATTTCGTTCTTGAGCTCATCCAGTGTGTAGCCCACGGCCAGCTTGGCGGCGACCTTGGCAATCGGGAAACCCGTGGCCTTGGACGCCAGCGCCGACGAACGCGACACGCGCGGGTTCATCTCGATGACGATCATGCGGCCATCCTTCGGGTTGACCGAGAACTGCACGTTGGAGCCGCCCGTGTCCACGCCGATCTCGCGCAGCACCGCGAGCGACGCGTTGCGCATGATCTGGTATTCCTTGTCGGTCAGCGTCTGCGCGGGGGCCACGGTGATCGAGTCGCCCGTGTGCACACCCATCGGGTCCAGGTTTTCGATGGAGCAGATGATGATGCAGTTGTCCGCCTTGTCGCGGACCACTTCCATCTCGTACTCCTTCCAGCCAAGCAGCGACTCTTCAATCAGCAGCTCGTTGGTGGGCGACGCTTCGAGGCCGCGCTTGCAGATGGTCTCGAACTCTTCAGGGTTGTAGGCAATGCCGCCGCCGGTCCCGCCCAGCGTGAAGCTGGGGCGGATCACGGTGGGGAAACCCACGGTCTTTTGCACGGCCCAGGCTTCGTCCATGCTGTGGGCGATGCCGGAGCGCGCGGAGCCCAGACCGATCTTGGTCATGGCGTCCTTGAACTTCAAGCGGTCTTCGGCCTTGTCGATGGCTTCGGGTGTGGCGCCGATGAGCTCCACCTTGTACTTGTCGAGCACGCCGTTGTGCCACAGGTCCAGCGCGCAGTTGAGCGCTGTCTGGCCGCCCATGGTGGGCAGGATGGCGTCGGGACGCTCCTTGGCGATGATCTTCTCGACCGTCTGCCAAGTGATGGGCTCGATGTAGGTGACGTCGGCCGTGGCCGGGTCGGTCATGATCGTCGCAGGGTTGCTGTTGATCAGGATGACCTTGTAGCCCTCTTCGCGCAGGGCCTTGCAGGCCTGTACGCCGGAGTAGTCGAACTCGCAGGCCTGGCCGATGATGATGGGGCCAGCGCCGATGATGAGGATGCTTTTGATGTCTGTGCGTTTTGGCATGGTGCGTCGATCAGTCGATCGTGGGTTCGGCTGCCTGGGGGCTGGGGGTAGGGGCAGAGGCTGCTGTTGCATCTGCGGGCAAACGCCGCTGGGTCAACTTGGCAAGCAGCGCCTCAGCGCGTGCGGGAGGAAGGTTCTTCTGCATCAGCTGCAGCAGGCCGTCGCCCTGGATCAGTGGGCGCAAGACTTCTTCTTCCGCGTCATAAAACGTCACTTCCCACTCCTGCAGCAGCTCTGCAAAGGCGGCATCGTCCAGCGTCTTGCCCTTGGCCACGAGCGTGACGAGCGGCATGGCCTTGTTCTCGACGAACGCTTTCTTGTAGGGCTTTTGCGCCCAACGTTCCGTGAACCACTCACGGTGGGGCGAAGGCAGGGTCAGGACACGCTTGTGGATCGCCTTTTCCAGCGATGCAAGGGGGAAGCTGAACAGTTTCATGGTGCTGTTTCCTTCCGCGCTTAACCGGCTTTTGCCGCGCGCATGGCGTCGGTGAAGCGGTCAAAGAGGTATGCGATGTCGTGCGGACCTGGGGATGCCTCAGGATGCCCCTGGAAACAGAAAGCGGGCTTGTCCTTGTGGACCAGCCCTTGCAGCGTGCCGTCAAACAGGCTGACGTGCGTGGCGCGCAGATGGGCGGGCAGCGACTCCATGTCCACCGCAAAACCGTGGTTCTGGCTCGTGATGCTCACGCGGCCCGTGTCCAGGTCCTTCACCGGGTGGTTGGCACCATGGTGGCTGTGGGTCATCTTGAAGGTCTTGGCACCAGCAGCCAGGGCCATGATCTGGTGCCCCAGGCAGATGCCGAACGTGGGCATGCCACTGTCCACAATCGTGCGGGTCGCGGCGATGGCGTAGTCGCAAGGCTCTGGGTCGCCAGGGCCGTTGGACAGAAAAACACCATCGGGCTTGAGAGCCAGCACATCAGCGGCCGGCGTCTTCGCGGGCACCACGGTGACCTTGCAGCCACGTTCCGCCAGCATGCGCAGGATGTTCTTCTTGACGCCGAAGTCGTACGCCACCACATGAAACTGTGGGGCCGACAGTTCGCCGTAGCCAGTACCCAGTTTCCACTCTGTCTGCGTCCACTCATAACGCGCTGCCGTGGTCACCACCTGGGCCAGGTCCAGCCCGGCCATGCTGGGGGCCGCCTTGGCCTTGGCGATGGCTTCGTCGATGAGCGCCTGCGTGATAGCCTGCCCTGCGGCAAGGCCGATGATGGTGCCGTTTTGCGCACCCTTGCTGCGCAGCAGGCGCGTGAGCTTTCGGGTGTCGATGTTGGCGATGGCAACGGTCTTCTCACGCACGAGGTACTGCGAGAGCGTTTCCGTGGAGCGGAAGTTGCTTGCCAGCAGCGGCAGGTCTTTGATGATCAGGCCTGCGGCGTGGACCTTGTCGGCTTCGATGTCCTCCACATTGACGCCGTAGTTGCCGATGTGCGGATACGTGAGGGTCACGATCTGCTGGCAGTAGCTCGGGTCGGTGAGGATTTCCTGGTAGCCGGTGATGGCGGTGTTGAACACCACTTCGCCGACAGTGGTGCCGGTGGCACCAATCGAATTGCCGATAAAGACCGTGCCGTCTGCGAGCGCCAGAATGGCGGGCGGGAAGTTTCCCTGTAGAGACAAAAGCACTGGGTTCTCCGGATGGTTACGGTCGCCCGGCGCCTGCAGTCCACTCGTGCACGCAAAGGTACGCAAGTGCTGGTGGCTGCTCTCAGATGGGTTGTTGCTTTGGGTGCGGTCGGGCGACGCTGTTGCGAGAAAAGCTCCCGATTATATCCTTCATGGCGCGCTCACCAACAAATGCGCGTCTTGCATAACCTTGTTACGTAAGCAAGTGTTCCAGGCATTTCAGAGGACAACAGGCGCCCTAGACTTCGCCCCGTTTCCCCACCGCCCCCACTCCAAAGGCTGATCCCGATGCGCATTTTTTTCCGACCCCTTGCCCTTTCCCTGGCGGGCCTGTGTGCCGCCATGGCCGCTCAGGCCCTGGAGCTGGCGAAATACCCCCAGGTCTTCGTGGCGCCCCAGGGCGTTGAAGTCGTGCTGGCTCCCACCGCAGACGGCAAGCAGGCCTTGGTGCGAGTGAGTGGCATCAACGACCCCATCGATCAGGTCGTCTTCCTGAGCCAGTTGGAGCAACGGGGCTCGGCGCGCGAGGTATACGCCACCACGCTCGATGGCCGCAGCTACGGTCTGCTGCAAAAGCAGAACCAGGCCTATCGCAATGGCGACCACTATGTGGTGTACCTGCCAGGCAAGCGCGATGGCGTGCCACTGGCCTTCAGTGAAGAAAAGAGCAAGGCCTTCAAGCTGGCGGACCTGCTGGCCAGCTACAAAGGCCAACAAAAGCAGGGCCTGCAGGACAAGCTGGCCCGCTTTGACCGCAACAAGCGCCTGGCCAGCGTACAGGCCGAACTGACCAAGGCCGACCAGGACGCCACCGCTGCATGCGGTACGCCAGTGAAGACCAACGTTGACTGGGCCACGATTGACGACGAGAAACTCCAGTCGCTGAGCATCGGCAGCTTCTGCGGCGTGGTGGCATCAGAGCTGGAGTCCATGTGCCGCAACACTCCCGCCTTCAAAAGCACGGCACCCGGCCTGGGCTTGGTGCAATGCAAGTTCGCGCCGCAGCTGAAAATCCGGGTGGAGAACCAGCAGGTGCTGTTCAGCACGGAGAAGGACGCCCCCAACCAGGAAGAATTCGTGCGCCAGTTCCTGCGCAATATCTAAAAAAGAGTGAGGCGCTCCGCCCCCCTGAGATCTGCTGGAAACGATCAAGAAGCGGTGGCTTCAGCGCCCGGCGCCGCTCGCATGCAAGCAGATCGCTGCAGCCGCCGCCACATTCAGCGACTCTTCGCCGCCCGGTTGTGCAATGCGGATGCGCAGAGCGGCACGCTCTTCCAGTGCAGGGGAAACGCCCTGCCCTTCGTGGCCCAACACCCATGCACACGGCCAGGGCAAGGCGGCACGGTGCAGCCAGTCTCCGGCGTGCGAGCTGGTCACGAGCATGGGCACCTGCAGCGATTGAAGCTCGCCGTGCTCCACGCCCTCGATCAGGTCCAGCGCGAAATGCGCACCCATGCCCGCGCGCAGCACCTTGGGGGACCACAATGCGGCGCTGCCCTTGATGGCAACCACCTGCCGGAAGCCAAACGCGGACGCACTGCGCAGGATGGAGCCCACGTTGCCAGCGTCCTGCACACGGTCCAGCACCACGGTCGCCGCACCCGGATGCACCGCAGCGGGCGCGGGCAAATCCATGATGAAACCCATCCGAGCGGGCGACTCCAGCCCACTGATGTCGGCAAACAGTGCGTCAGCAATTACTATGATTTTCATAGCTGCGTGCGCCCACTCTACCTGCGCCATCGGCCAAAAAGACTCTGAAAACACCGCGATGGATGCGCGCTGGCCACGCTCCAGGGCCGCGCGGCAAAGGTGATCGCCCTCCAGCCAAACCCGGCCTTGCTTGCGGTAGGCCGTGGTGTCCTGCGCAAGACGGCGCAGGTCTTTCACGAACGTGTTGTCCCGCGAATGGATGGTGGTGATCGAGGAGGATGTCATGGGTGGGCAGGTTCAGCCGCGCAGATTCTGCGCCACGGGCGCAAAGGAACGCCGGTGGTGGACGCACGCGCCGTGCTCGCGCAGGGCCGCCATGTGCACCGCCGTGCCATAGCCTTTGTGGCCCGCAAATCCGTATTGGGGAAATTCTTCATGCACCTGCACACACCAGCGGTCACGGTGCACCTTGGCCAGGATCGACGCGGCCGAGATGGCCGGCACCAGCGCATCGCCCTTGACGATGGCCTCAGCCTGGATGTCGAGCGTGGGCAGCCGATTGCCATCGACGAGGACCATGACGGGCTTCAGGCGCAGCCCCATCACGGCCCGCCGCATGGCCAGCATCGTGGCCTGCAGGATGTTGAGCTGATCGATCTCTTCCACGCTGGCCTCGGCAATGCTGCAGCACAGCGCCTTGGCGCGGATTTCGTCGTAGAGCTTTTCGCGCCGGGCGGGCGTGAGCTTCTTGGAGTCTGCCAGGCCTGCGATGGGATGCAGATCGTCCAGGATGACTGCAGCAGCCACCACAGGTCCCGCCAGCGGGCCACGGCCCGCTTCATCCACGCCGGCCACAAGGCCTGGCGGGTGCCAGGGCAGGCAGGCCTGTTCAGGCTGCGGGACGGAGGATTTTCTGGATCGCATCGGCAGCCAGTTGGGGAGTGTTGCGGCGCAGGCTCTCGTGCAGCGCCGTAAAGCGCTGCTCCAGGTCCGTGATTTTTTCGGGATGGTACTGGCGGGCATCCAGCCATTGGAGTGTTGCCGCACAAAGCGCCTGGGGTGTCGCGGCATCCTGGATCAGCTCGGGCACGACGAAGTCGCCACACAGGATGTTGGGCAACCCCACCCAGGGCTGCAACTGCTTGCGGCGCATAAGCCACCAGCTCAATGGGTGCATGTGGTAGCCAATGACCATGGGGCGCTTGAACAGGGCCGCCTCCAGCGTGGCGGTGCCACTGGCGATCAGCGTGGTGTCGCAGGCTGCGAGCACGGCGTGGGATTGCCCGGAAACGATCTGCACCACACCGCCCAGCCCAGCGGCTTGCGCTGCCTGCACGATGCGTTCGCGCAGCGCTGGCACGGCAGGCACTATCAATTTAATAGCTGGTCGCGCTTTTCTGACAAGCGCTGCTGCCTCAAAGAAGGGTTGAGTGATGTAGGCGATCTCCGAAGAGCGGCTGCCCGGCAGAATGGCCAGCACCTCGTCCGTATCCTGCAGCCCGAGCTGCGCACGGGCCGCAGCGCGGTCCGGCACCATGGGAATCACACCCGCCAGCGGGTGCCCCACATAGGTGGCGGCGATGCCATGCCGCGCGAGCAGTTCAGGCTCGAACGGAAAGATACACAACACATGATCAGCGCTGCGGCGAATCTTCTCGACGCGTTCCGCGCGCCAGGCCCAGATGGAGGGGCACACGAAATGCACGGTCTTGATGCCCGCAGCGCGCAGGTCAGCTTCCAGCCCCAGGTTGAAATCAGGGGCATCCACACCGATGAAGACATCCGGGCTGTCCTTGAGCAACCGCTCACGCAGTTGCTTGCGAATGCCCAGCAACTCGCGCAGACGGCGCAGCACTTCCATGCTGTAGCCATGCACGGCCAACTTCTCGCTGGGCCACCAGGCATCAAAACCCCGGCGTTGCATTTGCGGGCCACCAATGCCGCAGGTCTGCAGGTCTGGCCAATGGGCCTGCATGCCGTCGATCAACAGACCGGCCAGCAGGTCGCCCGATGTCTCGCCCGCCACCATGGCGACGCGGGGGGAAGCAGCCATCACCCAGCCCTCAGCGCGCTATGCCGCGCGTGGCGTCGGCCAGGAACCGCTCCATCATCGCGGCATCCTCGCTGGCCTGCGGTGCGGACTGCACCAGCTCAGCAATGGCGGCACGTGCAGCCTCCAGCGTGAGGCCCTGGCGGTAGATCAGCTTGTGCATCTGCTTGACCGCAGCAATGCGCTCGGGCGAGAAGCCGCGGCGGCGCAGCCCCACCACGTTATAGCCCCGCACGGCCAGCGGGTTGCCATCCACCAGCATGAAGGGGGGCACGTCCTGCGACACTGCGCTGGCAAAGCCCACCATGGCATGCGCCCCGACCTTGACGAACTGGTGGATGCCGGTAAGCCCGCCCACCGTCACCCAATCGCCCAGGTGGACATGGCCTGCCAGGGTGGTGTTGTTGGCCAGCGTGGTGTGGTTGCCCACATGGCAATCATGGGCGATGTGGGTGTACGCCATGATCCAGTTGTCGTCCCCCACCGTGGTGATGCCACCGGCCTGGGGCACACCGAGGTTCAGGGTGCAGAACTCGCGGATGGTGTTGCGGTCGCCGATGACCAGTTCGGTGGGTTCGCCCGCATATTTCTTGTCCTGCGGGATGGCGCCAATGGAGTTGAACTGAAAGATGCGGTTGTCGGCGCCAATCGTCGTGCGCCCGTCAATGACGCAATGTGCGCCGACCGTCGTGCCCGCACCGATCGACACATGCTCACCAATAACCGCATACGGTCCCACCGTGACCGAAGGGTCCAGGCGTGCGCCGTCCGCAACAATGGCAGTGGGATGAATATTGCTCACGATCCAACAGGCCCGGGTCGGTCAACCCACGCTGCGCATGGTGCACATGAGTTCGGCCTCGCAGGCCACCTCTTCGCCCACGCTGGCCACGCCCTTGAACTTCCAGATGCCGCCACGAACGCGATCGATGGTGATGCTCAGGATCAACTGGTCGCCGGGCTCCACCGGGCGCTTGAAACGCGCGCCATCAATGCCCACAAAGTAGTAGATATTGTTCTCATCGGGCACCTTGCCCATGGCATCAAACGCCAGCAAGCCCGCAGCCTGGGCCAGCGCCTCCAGGATCAACACACCCGGCATCACGGGACGTCCGGGGAAATGCCCCATGAAGTAGGGCTCATTGAACGTCACGTTCTTGATGGCCTTGATGCGGGTGTTGCTCTCAAGCTCGATCACTTTGTCCACCAGCAGGAACGGGTAGCGGTGGGGCAGTTGCTTGAGAATTGCGTGAATATCCATCATCGAGTTGTTCTTCCGTTCATGCTGCCTTGAGAGCCTGCTCAAGCGCCTTGATGCGCTCCCGCAAGCTGTGCAGTTGTTTGAGTGTTGCAGCGTTTTTTTCCCAGCGCGCATTGTCGTCGATGGGAAACATGCCCGTGTATTGCCCAGGCCGCGTGAGCGAGCGTGTGACCACCGTAGCTGCCGAGATATGCACGTTGTCGGCCAGCTCCAGATGGCCCAGCACAATCGCCCCGCCGCCCACAGTGCAGTGCGCGCCAATGGTCGCGCTGCCAGCCACCCCCACACATCCAGCCATGGCCGAGTGCTTGCCGATGCGCACGTTGTGGCCAATCTGGATCAGGTTGTCGAGCTTGACGCCATCTTCGATGACGGTGTCCTGAAGCGCGCCCCGGTCGATGCAGGTGTTGGCGCCGATCTCGACGTCGTCTCCGATGCGCACGGCACCGAGCTGTTCGATCTTGACCCACTGCCCTTGTTCGGGCGCAAAGCCAAAACCATCCGCGCCGATCACCACACCGGCGTGCACGATGCAACGCGCGCCGATGGTGCAGCCTTCGCCCACGGTTACACGCGACTTGAGAATGGTCCCCGCGCCCACCTGCGCTCCACGCTCCACCACACACAGCGGCCCAATGGTCGCAGTGGGGTGCACTTGTGCCGTGGGATCCACCACGGCACTGGCGTGTACCCCCGCGCACTGCGCTGGCGCATTGCGTTCCCGCCACAACTGGGTGGCACGCGCGAAATACACGTAGGGGTTGTCCGCCACGATGCAGGCACCACGTGCCAGAGCGGCATCGCGCATGGCAGGCGCCACAATGACACAGGCCGCCCGGGAGGCGGCCAGTTGCTGTTGGTAGCGGGGGTTGCTCAGGAAACTGAGATCTCCCGGCCCGGCAACCTCCAGGGGCGCGATGCGGGAGATGACGACATCCCGTGTCGCACCTCCTTCCAGCGAGCCACCGAGCGCATCAACTATGTGCCCAAGAAGCAAGCTCACGCGCCACCCGTCCAGGGCTGTGGCTTACTTGCCAGCAGAGGCATTCAGCGCCTTGATCACCTTGTCGGTGATGTCATGCTTGGGGTTGATGTAGACGGCCTCCTGGAGGATCACGTCGTACTTCTCGGCTTCAGCCACTTGCTTGACGACCTTGTTCGCACGTTCGAGCACCTGGGACAGTTCCTCGTTCTTGCGGGCGCTCAGGTCTTCCTGGAACTCGCGGCGCTTGCGCTGGAATTCACGGTCCTGGTCCACCAGCTGGCGCTGGCGGGTCGTGCGCTGGCTTTCAGCCATCGTGGGGGCTTCGCGTTCGAATTTCTCTGTGGCGGTCTTCAGGGTACTGCCCATGTCCACCAGTTCTTTCTCGCGACGGGAGAACTCCTGCTCCAGCTTGGCCTGTGCAGCCTTGGCAGTGCTGGCCTCACGGAAGATGCGATCTGTATTGACAAAACCGGCTTTGAACGACTCTTGAGCTTGCGCAGGGGCTGCCACGGCCATGGAGCCAAGCAGCAGAGCCAAAGAGATATGGCGAGAAATGGATTTCATTAGAAAGACGTTCCAATCTGGAATTGCAGTTTCTGGATTCTATCGCCGGCGAACTTGCGCACCGGTTGCGCAAAAGCCAGACGCAAAGGACCGAGCGGGGAAATCCAGCTCAAGCCCAGGCCCACGGAAGAACGCATGTCACTGAAGGTAACTTTTTCGTTTTCTCCGTACACATTACCCACGTCAAAGAAGGTGAATACACGCAGCGTCCGGTCGTTCCCTGCACCCGGGAACGGCGCGATCAGCTCCGCGTTCAGCGTCACCTTCTTGGGCCCCCCCAAAGAGGCCCCCGTCACGTCGCGCGGACCCAGGGTACCCTGGTCAAAGCCACGCACCGAGCCCAACCCGCCCGAATAGAAATTCTTGAACACCGGGAACGGCCGGCCATTCATGCCCTTGCCGATACCCACCTCGCCATTGAAGGCGATGGTGAAACGTTTGTTCAGCGGTACGTACTGCTGGTACTGGTAGTTGGCCCGCACATAGCGAGCATCCCCAGCCACCGACCATTCTGAATTGAGGCGCTGATAGCGGCCGGAATTCGGTGCCAGAGCGCTGTCGCGGTCGTCCCGCGACCAACCGATCGTCAGAGGAATGGAGGTGCTGCTGTAGCCAAACTGGTCGGCATAGGCCAGGTAGGTGGCGGGAATGTTCGTACCCGCCTTGATCTTGGTCTGCTCCAGCCCACCGCCAAAGAACACGGTATCGGTTTCACTGAACGGAACACCGAATCGCACCGACGTGCCGGTGGTCACCAACTCGTAGTTACCGCCCTGGTCTTCGTATGGCTTGTCCGTGCGGTAGTACACGTCCAGCGTGCGAGAAATGCCGTCGGGCGTGAAGTACGGATTGGTGGTGCTGAACACGAGCGTGCGGCGGTACTTGCTGGTGTTGACATCAATGCCCAGGTAGTTGCCAGAGCCAAAAATGTTCTCTTGCTTGATACCAAACGACAGCGACACCTTTTCGGCGCTGGAAAAACCCACCCCCATCTGCAGCGACCCGGTGGGTTTTTCTGCCACGTTGATCACCAGGTCCACCTGGTCTGGAGAACCCGGGACCTCCTGGGTCTCCACATTGACCTCGGTGAAGAAGCCCAGGCGGTCCACGCGATCACGCGACAGGCGGATTTTTTCACCGTCGTACCAGGAGGCTTCGTACTGGCGGAACTCGCGGCGGATCACTTCGTCGCGTGTGCGGTTGTTGCCGCTCACATTGATGCGGCGCACATAGGCACGGCGCGAGGGCTCCGCCTGCAGAACAAAAGCAACGCGGTTGTTTTCGCGGTCAATCTCTGGCACGGCTTCTACCCGCGCGAACGCAAAGCCAAACCGGGAGAAATACTCGGAAAACGCCTTGGTCGTTTCAGTGACCTGGTCCGCGTTATAGGGTTCACCAGGGCGAATGGTGACCAGGGACTTGAACTCATCTTCACGGTCCAGGTAGTTGCCTTCCAGCTTCACGCCAGACACCACATAACGCTCACCTTCGGTCACATTGACAGTGATGGAAATGTCCTGCTTGTCGGGCGAAATAGCGACCTGGGTGGAATCGACACGGAATTCGAGATAGCCGCGCTGCAGGTAGTAGGAGCGCAGGGTTTCCAGATCGGCGTTGAGCTTGGCACGTGAATAGCGGTCCGACTTGGTGTACCAGCTGAGCCAGCCACCGGTGTCCTGATCAAACAGGCCTTTGAGCGTGGATTCGCTGAAGGCCTTGTTGCCAACAATGCGTACTTCCTTGATGCGGGCGGGATCGCCTTCGACCACAGTGAAAGTCAGGTTGACACGATTGCGCTCGATCGGGGTCACGGTCGTGACGACCTCGGCGCCATAGAGGCTCTTGTTGATGTACTGGCGCTTGAGCTCCTGCTCGGCCCGGTCGGTCAGCGCCTTGTCATAGGGACGACCTTCGGTCAGCCCGACATCGCGCATGGCCTTCTTCAGCGCGTCCTTGTCAAACTCGCGGGTACCAGCGAAATCCACGTCGGCCACAGTGGGGCGCTCCTCCACCACAACCACCAGCACATTGCCAGTCGCCTCCAGGCGCACGTCCTTGAACAGGCCCAGACCGAAAAGTGCGCGAATGGCAGCTGCGCCCTTCTCGTCGTTGTAGTCGTCACCAACCCGCAGTGGCATGGAGGCAAACACGGTGCCGGGCTCGACGCGCTGCAGCCCCTCGACGCGGATGTCCTGCACCTTGAAAGGCTCCAGAGCCCATGCCGCATTGGCGGCAAAAATCATGGCTGCAACGGCCGATGCGGTACGCACGCCCAGGCGATTGATGTGTTTTTTCATGAATGAAGCTGGCGCCGCAGTTGCAGGGCAAGCGCGGCAAAAGTGTTAGCCAAAGAGCCGAGTGATATCGTTGAACAGGGCAATGGACATCATGAGAAGCAAGACCGCAACGCCTCCACGCTGCAGGCGCTCCATCCACGCGTCTGACACCCCCCTGCCCGTGACACCCTCCCAAAGATAATACATCAGGTGCCCTCCGTCCAAGACGGGCAGCGGCAGCAGGTTGAGCACGCCCAGGCTCACGCTGATCAGGGCGAGGAAAACGAGGTACTGCGTCAGGCCCAGGCTGGCAGAACGCCCGGCATAGTCGGCGATGGTCAAGGGACCGCTGATATTCTTGAGAGATGCCTCACCAATCACCATGCGGCCCATCATGCGCAGCGTCAATACCGACACATCCCAGGTCTTGACCACACCGGCCCAAGCCCCTTCCAACACGCCATATTCAACGGTCACGAAATCAGGTGGAGCGCCAACGTAGGCTCCAATGCGGCCTATGGTCGCACCCAGTTCCGGCTTGGCCTCCGGCAAAACATCCAAGGTCAGCACCTGCCCCGCGCGATCCACGCGCCAAGGCTGGGCCAGTGGCTCGCTGCCACGCACGGACTGCCGGATCAACTCGCGCAGCTGCTGGCCATCCACCACATCGATGGCACCAATCTTGAGCACTACATCCCCTTGGCGCAATCCGGCGCGCGCAGCGGCTCCGTCAGGCATGACCTCGCCCAGCACCGGACGTGTCCATGGCCCCAGAATGCCTATTTTGCGAAACAGCTGGGCGTCTGCTTCGCGGCTGTCGATCTTCGACATGTCCAGCAAAATTTCCCGGTGTGCAGCCCCCGACTGTGGCTGCACATCCAGGCGCACGTTCACCCCCTCCAGGGCACCGCGAGTAAGCAGCCAGCGCAAATCTTCAAACGACCGCACGGGTTCCAGGTCGTCAGAACCCAATGCTGCCTGCGCGACCAGTTCACCGCCACGCAGGCCCGCGCTCTGCGCCACGGAACCAGCCACCGGGCTGGCCAGGACCGCCTTGGGCTCCTCCACCCCGTTCCAGTTGACGATGGAATACAGCAGCACGGCCAGCAGCAGATTCGCAACAGGGCCTGCGGCCACGATGGCAGCGCGAGACCGCAGAGGTTGGGTGTTGAAGGCCAGATGCCGCTCTTCGGGGGGCACAGGCGCTTCCCGCTCGTCCAGCATGCGCACGTATCCACCCAGCGGAAACGCCCCCAGGACAAACTCCGTGGGCGAGCCCTTGGGTTGCCAGCGCAGCAGCGGGTTGCCAAAGCCCACCGAGAAGCGCAGCACCTTCACTCCGCACGCCACGGCCACCCGGTAGTGGCCGTATTCGTGTACGGCAATCAGAAGGCCGAGGGCCACGATGAAGGCAACGATGGTGAGGAGCATGTGCGGGTCCGTGTTGCGGTGGAAACTCAGGCCGCCAGGCGGTCTGCAGCTTGCTCAGCGGCATTGCGTGCTTGGCTATCCAGGTCCAGCAACGCTTCGAGCGAATTGGGCTTGGAGGGGGAAACCGCCTCCAAAGTTGCAAGATTCACGGCATGAATATGGTCAAAACGAAGCCGCCCCGACAAGAACGCTCCCACAGCCACCTCATTGGCAGCATTCAATACGGCCGTCGTCCCCTCGGCGGCTTTCAGCGCTTGCCAGGACAGGTGCAAACCCGGGAAGCGGTGGGCGTCAGCATCTTCAAACGCCAGCGCGGACAGGGTCGAAAAGTCCAGTTTGCTCGCACCACTCGCAATGCGCTCCGGCCAGGCCAGGCCGCAGGCAATGGGCACGCGCATGTCGGGCGTTCCCAATTGAGCCAGGATCGATGCATCCTTGAACTGAACCATGGAATGGATGATCTGCTGCGGATGGATCACCACCTTGATCTGGTCCGGGTGCAGATCGAACAGCCAGCGGGCCTCGATCACTTCGAGCGCCTTGTTCATCATCGTGGCCGAATCCACCGAAATCTTGCGCCCCATCGAGAAATTGGGATGCGCGCAGGCCTGGGCAGGTGTGATCTCAGCCAGCGTGGACGGGTCTCGTTGCCGAAACGGCCCCCCGGAAGCCGTGAGCAAAATGCTGTCCACCCGTTGCGCCCAAGTGGCAGGATCTTCTGGCAGGCACTGAAAGATGGCGGAGTGTTCGCTATCGATGGGCAACAGCGTCGCCCGCCCCTCGCGCACCGTCTGCATGAACAACCCGCCGCCAACCACCAGCGCTTCCTTGTTGGCCAGCAGCAACCTCTTGCCCGCGCGCGCAGCCGCCAGACACGGTGCGAGACCCGCAGCGCCCACAATGGCCGCCATCACCGCATCCACTTCATCGTGTGATGCTATCAATTCAAGAGCATCTTGCGCTTGAAGGACCTGCGTTGGAAGGCTATTGGCCACTAATTTTTCAGCCAGAAGCGCCGCATGGGGCGCGCTCGCCATCACCGCGAAGCGAGGACGGAACTGTGCACACTGCGCCAGCATGAGATCCACCTGGGTGGCAGCACTGAGCGCAAACACCTCGAAGCGATCGGGATGGCGGGCCACCACATCCAGCGTGCTGGTGCCAATGGAGCCGGTGGAACCGAGGACGGTGATTTGTTGTTTCTTCATGGAGTCGTCAGGCTCGTGAGCATCATGGCCAGGGGGAGCGTGGGCAGCAGAGCATCCACGCGGTCGAGCACACCACCGTGTCCGGGCAACAGGCCGCTGCTGTCCTTAACACCGGCGCTGCGCTTGATGAGGGACTCCACGAGATCTCCCGACACACTCATGGCCACCATGAACAGCGCGGCAAGCACCAGCATCCACCAGCCTTGTAGCGCCATTCGGCTGTAAAAACTGGGCACAGCCGCCTGCCAGTGCGCATCGGACGCTACCCAGACGAAGGCCATGACCACCACGCCCGCCAAACCGCCCCACACGCCCTCCCAACTTTTGCCAGGACTGATCGAAGGGGCCAGCTTGCCTTTTGTGAAGCGCAGGCCAAAAGCACGGCCAGCGAAATAAGCAAAGATGTCTGCGACCCACACCAGGAGCAGCACCGACAGCAGAAAATTGATACCCACATTGCGCGCCTGCACTACGGCGAGCCAAGCGAGCCACAGCGCCAATACCCCGGCCACCAGGCGCACTCCACCAGGAATGCGGGGCCAACCAGGCACCCCTGCCTTGAGCAGCCAGGCAGCCGCCAAGACCCACAGCCCCCCGCCCACCACCCACAGGGCGGTCAACGGACGATCGACCCAGCCCAGGGCCCACGAACCCGCACACAGTGCGACACAAGCAACGCCCACGGTGAGAGAGCCGGCCTGGCCAAAACCGCTCAGACGCCCCCACTCCCAGGCACCCGCCGCCATGAGCACCAACACGACCACGGTGAAGGGCACCGTGGATGGGTAAAAAAGCGCCGGCAGCAAAATGGCCAGCAGGACAAGGGCTGTGATAACGCGCTGCTTGAGCATGGGGCCTTTCAGAACCTGTTCAGGTTCTTAGCCCGGCATCGGCTGGGGATGCGCGGACAGGATTTGTTCGGAGGTTTTGCCAAAACGGCGCTCGCGGCCACCGAAGGCAGCAATCGCCTCGTCCAGCGCCGACTCATCGAAATCCGGCCACAACCGGTCGCTGAAGAAAAACTCGGAGTATGCGGCCTGCCACAGCAAAAAGTTGCTGATCCGCATTTCCCCGCCGGTGCGAATCACCAGGTCGGGATCGGGCACATGGGCCATGCCCATCGCACCCTGCAGGCTGGCCTCGGTGATAGGCTCACCCCGTGCCGCCAGCGACGCTGCTGCCTGGGCAATGTCCCAGCGGCCACCGTAGTTGAAACACACGTTGAGCACCAGGCGGGTATTTTCAGCCGTAGCGGCTTCTGCCTGCGCCAGGCCATCGCGGACCTTCTGCGAAAGACCCGCACGCTCACCCACGAAATACAGGCGCACGCCATCCTTCTTGAGTTGCGGCACTTCGCGCGCCAGCGCCATCGCCAACAGTTCCATGAGGCCAGAGACCTCGTCGGCGGGGCGGTTCCAGTTTTCGGAGGAGAACGCAAACACCGTGAGTACAGCCACACCGCGCTGCACGCAGGCGCGTGCACAGCGGCGCAGTGAATCCACGCCTTGCTTGTGGCCCGCCAGGCGCGGCAAAAAACGGCGCGTGGCCCAGCGGCCGTTGCCATCCATGACGATGGCAATGTGGTGTGGCACCAACGAAGAGTCAGCCATGTGAATGTTCAAGCCCTGGGGCCTAGAGCGTGTGATGCACTTTTAAGTGCCCGCGAAAGTCGGGGAAAGGCCCGGCAACTAGGCGCAGGACGCGCCGCGGTATGAATACCGCAAGCGGCTTGCAACGACGTAGCCGGGCCTTTCCCCGACTTTCCCAAAGGGTTGGCCCCACACGCAGGCACTCGCGGCGCTGCAGCGCTTGCCAAGGCCGGGGCCTTGCCTGCGCACTGCGCCTTGCGATCACCTGCGTGTGGGGCCAACGCGGGTACGTAAAAGCGCATAACACGCTCTAGACCGCCATGATTTCCTGCTCTTTGGCGGCCACCAGCGCATCGATCTCGGCGATATGCTTATCGGTGAACTTCTGCACGTCGGTTTCGGCGCGCTTCTGGTCGTCCTCGGAGGCCAGCTTGTCCTTGACGAGCTTCTTGACGGACTCGTTGGCATCGCGGCGCAGGTTGCGCACGGCAATCTTGGCGCTCTCGCCCTCGTTGCGGGCGAGCTTGGTCATTTCCTTGCGGCGCTCTTCGCTCATGGGCGGCATGGGTACGCGGATCAGGTCGCCCATGGAGGCAGGGTTCAGGCCCAGGTCGCTTTCGCGGATGGCCTTCTCGATCTTGGCGCCCATGCCCTTTTCCCAGGGCTGCACGCTGATGGTGCGCGAATCGATCAGCGCCACGTTGGCCACCTGGCTCAGGGGCACCAAGGAGCCGTAATACTCGACCTGGACGGTATCGAGCAACGCCGGGTTGGCACGGCCGGTGCGGATCTTCTGCAGGTTGTTCTTGAAAGCCGAGATGGACTGGTCCATCTTGGTTTCTGCATTTTTCTTGATGTCGGCAATCGTCATGTTTTCTCCTGGGCGCCCGCCTGCATCGTGGGCAGGCCTCGGCCATTGTCGTCAAGCGTAAACCAGCGTACCTTCGTCTTCACCCATCACCACACGCTTCAGGGCGCCGTGCTTGATGATGGAGAACACCCGCACGGGCAGCTTCTGGTCGCGGCACAGGGCAAACGCGGTCGCATCCATGATGCCCAGATTGCGGGACATGGCCTCGTCAAAGCTGAGCTTCGTATAACGCGTGGCCGTGGGGTCCTTCTGGGGGTCGGCAGTATAAACGCCGTCCACCTTGGTGGCCTTGAGCACCAGTTCAGCACCGATTTCGGCACCGCGCAACGCTGCGGCGGTGTCGGTGGTGAAGAAAGGATTGCCCGTGCCGGCCGCAAACACGACGACCTTGCCCTCTTCAAGATACTGCAGCGCCTTGGGGCGCACATAGGGCTCAACCACCTGCTCGATGGCAATGGCGGACATCACGCGGGCCACCAGGCCCTGCTTGTCCATGGCATCGGCCAGGGCCAGCGCATTCATCACGGTGGCCAGCATGCCCATGTAGTCAGCGGTGGCGCGGTCCATACCGACCGAACCGCCCGCGACGCCACGGAAAATATTGCCCCCACCGATCACCACCGCCACCTGCACACCCAGGCGGGTCACTTCGGCGATCTCCTCGACCATGCGCACGATGGTGGCGCGGTTGATACCGAAGGCGTCATCCCCCATCAGCGCCTCACCAGACAGCTTGAGCAAAATGCGCTTGTGGGCTGGTGCAGCGTTGGACATGGGAAATTTCTCCGGTAAGTGGTACGAGGCTTTGGTGGGGTGGTTACAGGGAACGATCAGGCAGCAGCCTTGGCAGCAGCCACCTGGGCAGCCACTTCGGCAGCAAAGTCGTCCACCTTCTTCTCAATGCCTTCGCCCACCACGTACAGGGTAAAGCCCTTCACGTTGGTGTTGGCAGCCTTGAGCATCTGGGCGACGGTTTGCTTGCCGTCGGCAGCCTTCACGAAGACCTGGTCGGCCAGCGAGACTTCCTTGAGGTACTTCTGCACCGCGCCGTCGATGCGCTTGGCCGTGATTTCAGCGCTTTGTGCAGGCTTGCCAGCAGCCACGAGTTCCTTGTTGGCTTCGTCGGCCTTGCCTTCGGCGACCGAGCGCTCCTTGGCGATCAGGTCGGCAGGCACGTCGGCGCTGGTCAGGGCCACGGGCTTCATGGCGGCCACGTGCATGGCAACATCCTTGGCGGCGGTGGCGTCACCGTCGAACTCGACGACCACACCGATGCGCGAGCCGTGCAGGTAGGCTGCCAGGTTGGAGCCGCTGAAGCGCTTGAAGCGGCGGAACGACATGTTCTCGCCGATCTTGCCGATCAGGCCCTTGCGCACGTCTTCCAGCGTGGGGCCGAAGCTGTCTTGGCTGTAGGGCAGCGCGCCCAAGGCTTCGACGGTGGCAGGGTTGTGCTCAGCCACCAGCTTGGCAGCGGCGTTGGCCATGGCGATGAAGCTGTCGTTCTTGGAGACGAAGTCGGTTTCGCTGTTGACTTCCACCAGGGCACCGGTGTTGCCGTCGATGTAGCTGGCGACCACGCCTTCAGCCGTGATACGCGATGCAGCCTTGCCAGCCTTGGTGCCCAGCTTGACGCGCAGCAGCTCTTCAGCCTTGGCCATGTCGCCGTCGGCTTCCGTCAGCGCCTTCTTGCATTCCATCATCGGAGCGTCGGTCTTGCCACGCAGTTCAGCAACCATGCTTGCGGTAATTGCAGCCATCTTTGTTCCTTCAGTGTTCAGTTCAGTCAGTTCAGATTCGAGCTAAAAAAAAGGGGGCTCACCAGGGGCCCCGCTTTTGTTCGCGACGGATCGCGCAGCCGGGCTATCAGGCAGCGGCTTCTTGCACTTCCACGAATTCGTCGGTGCTCTCTGCAGTAGCAGCCTTCACGACTTCATTCACAGCGTTGGCACGGCCTTCGATGATCGCGTCAGCGATGCCACGGGCGTACAGCGTCACAGCCTTGGCCGAGTCGTCGTTGCCAGGGATCACGTAGTCGATGCCTTCAGGCGAGTGGTTGGTATCGACCACACCGATCAGCGGGATGCCCAGCTTCTTGGCTTCGGCAACGGCGATCTTGTGGAAGCCCACGTCGATGATGAAGATGGCATCGGGCAGAGCAGCCATGTCCTGAATGCCGCCGATATCCTTTTCGAGCTTCTCGATTTCGCGGGAGAACGTCAGTTGCTCCTTCTTGCTCAGGCTGTCGAGGCCAGCTTCTTGCTGGGCCTTCATGTCCTTGAGGCGCTTGATCGAGGTCTTCACGGTCTTGAAGTTCGTCAGCATGCCGCCCAGCCAGCGCTGATCCACGAAAGGCACGCCAGCGCGTTGCGCTTCGGTGGCCAGGATTTCACGGGCTTGGCGCTTCGTGCCGACCATCAGGATCGTGCCGCGGTTGGCAGCCAGTTGCTTGGCGAACTTTTGGGCTTCCTGGAACAGTGGCAGCGACTTTTCCAGGTTGATGATGTGAATCTTGTTGCGATGGCCGAAGATGTAGGGGGCCATCTTGGGGTTCCAGAAGCGGGTTTGGTGACCGAAGTGGACACCGGCTTCCAGCATTTCGCGCATGGTAACGGACATAAAAATACTCCAAAGGTTAGGTCTAAAATCAGCCCCAATATTTGCAGTGCCGTGATCTTCACGAACACCGCAACACCTTGACAGGGCTGCTTTGCGATTGGTCTTGCCGCAGCGGCCACGCTGGTTGTGCAAACCTTGCACCACTGCGCTACTGCTCCCAGCAAAACCCAAAGATTCTAGCACACCCATGCTCCCTGACCTGATCGCCACCCGTGAGCAACTGCGGGACGGCGCCACCACCGCGCCCGCCGAGCTGGAAGGCTGCATCGACGCCGCCCAGGCCACCTCCAACACCCACAGCTTTGTGCGAACCCTGTTCGACGAGGCTCGCACCACAGCGGTGCAGCCGGGCGTAGCCCAGTTGCCTCTGGCCGGGCTGTCGGTGTCGGTGAAGGACCTGTTTGACGTGGCCGGCCAACCCACCCCGGCGGGCTCCACCGCGCTGGCAGGGGCTCCCGCAGCAGCTCAAGACTGCCCGGCCGTGGCCCGACTGCGCGCAGCGGGTGCCAGCCTGATTGGCCGCACCAACATGGTGGAGTTCGCTTTCTCGGGCGTGGGCGTCAACCCCCACTACGGCACGCCTGCTGCCTGGGACGCCCGTTTTGGCGCCGTGCCCGGCGCACCCCGGGTGCCCGGCGGGTCTTCGTCCGGCGCCGGGGTGTCGGTCGCCACTGGCGCCGCGTTCATCGGGCTGGGGTCGGACACCGGTGGCTCCATCCGCATTCCTGCAGCGCTCAACGGCATCGTGGGCTTCAAGAACACCGCCCGGCTGGTGCCTACCGCTGGCGCCGTGCCGCTGTCCACCACCCTGGACACTGCCTGCGCCATGACGCGCACCGTGCGCGACGCCATCGTGGCGCACGAGGTGTTGGCCGCCCGGCGCGTGACGCGCAGCCTGGCGCCGCTGTCGCAGTACCGGCTGGCGGTGCCGTCCACCCTCTTCCTCGACGGGCTGGATGCCACCGTGGCGCGCGCGTTTGAGCGCAGCGTGGAAGCCTTGCGCCAGGCGGGCGCCCAGATCGACACCATCGACCTGCCCGCCGTGCTGGAGCAGCCCGCCTATGGTTTTGCCGCCCCCGAAGCCTACGCCTGGCACCGCGAGCTGCTGCAGCGCGCGGGCGACCGCTACGACCCCCGGGTGCGCATGCGCATTGAAAAAGGCGCCACGCTGATGGCCTGGGAATACATCGACCTGGTGCAGGCGCGCCAGCAATGGATTGCACGCATGCTCGCCGATATGGAGCCCTACGACGCCCTGCTGTCGCCCACCGTGCCCATCGTGGCACCGCTGGTGGCAGATGTCGCCCCCGCCAGTGGCGTGGACAAAGCCCAGGACGCAGCCCGCGACGCCGAGTTCTTCCGCGTCAACAACCTGCTGCTGCGCAACACCAGCGTGGTCAATTTGCTGGATGGCTGTGCGCTGTCGCTGCCTTGCCACGTACCAGGGGAACTCCCGGTCGGGCTGATGGTCTGGCACGGAGCGCTCAGGGACGACACGGTGCTCAACGTGAGCCTGCAGATCGAACAAATACTACAAAAATAATAGCTACTCGCGCTTTACCAACAAGCGCTAGAAGCCAAAAACACCCATATTCATGAAGATTGCTATCGTGGGCGCCGGCATCATCGGCGTCACCACCGCATACGAGCTGGCCAGCGACGGCCACGAAGTCACGGTGTTCGAACAACGCAGCGCAGCCGCCGAGGAAGCCAGCTTTGCCACTGCAGGACTGCTCGCACCCTACCTGCTGAGCCCCTGGGCAGTGCCGGGCTTTGGCCAGCCGCTGCGACTGATGGGGGCACAGGCCACCCTGCGGATGGCAGGCGGACTGACCCTCGCCAACTGGGCCTGGTTGCGCCGCTGGCGCAGCATGGCCCGCAGCCAAAGTGCCCCGGCTACAGCCGTCGAGCGCCTGGCGCAGTACAGCCAGACGCGCCTGCAATCCATCGCCAGCCAGCACGAGCTGGATTTCGAAGCCAGCGATGGCCGCCTGGTGCTGCTGCGCACTGAGGAAGACCGCACGCGCCTGCAGCCCGCACTGCAGGTGCTGCGCGACAGCGGCGTGACCTTGCGCGAGATCGACGCCGATGTGGCCCGCCAGATCGAGCCCGGCCTGTCGCCCGAGGCGCCGCTGGCAGGCGCCATCCACTTGCCCGACGCGCGCGCGGGCAACTGCCGCCTGTTTGCCCAGCTGCTGCGCCAGGGTATTCAGGGCGGTGGCGTGCAGTTTGTGTTCAACACCCGCGTGGACCGACTGGACAGCAGCCCCACCGGCGTGGTGCTGCAAGGCGAAGCGGACCTGCGTCGATTTGATGCCGTGGTGCTGTGCGCGGGCATGGCATCAGCCACGCTGCTGCCCGCGCTGGGCCTGCCCATGGCGGCCGTGTATGGCTACTCCGTCAGTGCCCCGCTGCGCGAATCCACCCACGCCCCGCGCGCCAGCGTGGTGGATGCGGGTCAGCAGATATCCATCACCCGCCTGGGCCAGCGTGTGCGCATTGCCGGTGGCGCTGAACTGGCCGGGGCCGATGCCGAGCACCACACCCCCACACTGCAGCGCCTGTACCGCACGCTGAACGACTGGTTCCCCGGTGGCGTGCAGCTGTCATCCAACCTGCAGATCTGGCGCGGCGCCCGCACCATGCTGCCCGACGGAGCACCGGTGGTGGGCGCCAGCGGCGTGCCGGGCTTGTGGATCAACACCGGCCACGGCGCAAGTGGCTGGGCTCTGGCCTGCGGCAGCGCCCGGGCGCTGGCCGACTTGATCGCGCAGCGCGAGCCTGAGGTGTCGCTGGACGGGCTGGGCATGCGTCGGTTCTAGGAGCCTGCGCTTTGCCCCCACGGGGTGTCGGCGCACAATGGCAGGCGCGCTGCCACTGGCAGCAGCCCTTGCCCCCTGCAGCCCATGCACCGCATCACCGCCCACCAGCCTTATCCCCTGTTCAACACAGCCGCCACCCGCCGCCTGGAAAATGCGGCGGCGGTCGCCCTGCCCCCGCACACCCTCATGCAACGCGCCGGCCTCGCCGTGGCGCAATTGGCCCAGGCGCTGGCCCCCCACGCACGCACCGTGTGGATTGCCTGCGGGCCCGGGAACAACGGGGGTGACGGGTTGGAGGCTGCCATGCACCTGCAGCGCAGTGGCCGCAGAGTGATCGTGACCTGGCTGGGCCAGCCCGATACGGCCCCGGCCGATGCCAGGGCCTCGTGGCAGCGGGCGCGGGATGCGGGCGTGGTCTGGGCAGACACCGCACCCGGCGATCTGGGGGCCAACGACCTGTGCGTTGATGCGCTGCTGGGCATTGGCGTCTCTTCTTCACCCCACAGCCCCGCACGCCCGCCCGACACAAGGCTCCAGGCCTGTCTGCAAGCCCTGCACCGCAGCCCGGCCCCCGTGCTGGCCGTGGACCTGCCCAGCGGGCTGGACGCAGACACCGGCCAGTTTGCTGCAGGCCTTGCGCCCGACACCCCAACCCACCAGCACTACCACCTGCACCAGCAAGCGCCCCCGCCACGCCACACACTGAGTCTGCTCACTCTCAAGCCCGGCCTGTTCACCGCCGCCGGGCGGGACGCAGCAGGCCAGGTCTGGCTGGATGATCTGGGCGTAGAACCCGGGCACGAGCCGCCCAACGCCTGGCTTTCCGGCCCCGCCCTGCCCGCCCCCCGCGCCCATGCCAGCCACAAGGGCAGCTATGGCGACGTGGCCGTGGTGGGCGGCGAAGGACTGGCAGCGCGGGGCATGGGCATGGCGGGCGCCGCACTGCTGGCCGCTTCGGCCGCTCTGCACAGCGGCGCGGGCCGGGTGCTGGTGGCCCTGCTAGACAACGGCCAGCAGCAACTCGACCCACAGCAGCCCGAGTTGATGTTCCGCCGCTTTGACGCGCTGGCACTGGAACAGCTCACCGTGGTCTGCGGCTGTGGCGGCGGGCAGGCCATCGCTCGCGTTCTGCCCGAGGTCATCACCCGCGCAGCCCGACTGGTGCTGGATGCCGACGCGCTCAACACCATCGCCACCCAGGCCGCACTGCACGCGCTGGTGGTGGCACGCGGACAACACGGGCAACCCACGGTGCTCACACCGCACCCGCTGGAGGCTGCGCGCCTGCTGGGCCTGACCACGGCCGAGGTCCAGGCCCACCGGCTGGATGCCGCGCAGCAACTGGCCAACCAGTTCAACTGTGCGGCCGTGCTCAAGGGCTCGGGCACCGTGATCGCCGCACCCGACCGCGTCCCTGCCATCAACCCCACGGGCAATGCGCGCCTGGCCACGGCGGGCACGGGCGATGTGCTGGCGGGCATGGTGGGCGCCCACCTGGCCGCCGGCGCCAGCGCCTTGCGCGCTGCGAGTGAAGCGGTGTACCAGCATGGCCAGGCGGCTGATGATTGGCCAGCGCGCCAGGCGCTGACGGCCAGTGTGCTGGCGCGGCGCGTGGGCGGACGCTGAACCTCAGGCCAGCAAGGTCACCGTCTTGAGCGGCTTGAGCACGCTCGACGGTGTCATGCCAAAGGTCTGCCGGAACATGCGGCTGAAGTGGGCCGAATCAGAAAACTCGCCGTGCAACGCCGCGTCGGTCAGGCGTGGGCTGACCGCCAGCCCCGCCATCGCCAGCCGCACCTGGGACCAGACCCGATAGGTGCGCAGGCTCACGCCCATTTCAGCACGGAACAGGTGGTTGAAACGCGACACTGAAAGCTGGACACCCGAGGCCAAGTCATCGCGCCCCAGTCGCCCCGCCTGCGGGTTACGCAGCGCATGCAGACTGCGCGCCACGCGTGGGTCCAGCGGCGCGACCTCGCTATCGAGCGGGCAGCGCAGCAAGGCGGGCAGATCGAAGTGGTGCAGATAGCCCTCTATGGCGCTGCGTGCAGCCACTGGGGATGCGACATCCAACACCACGCCACCCTCTTGTCCGAACAGCCCCCGCAGGCCGCGCGCCTCGTGCGAATCCGGTTCCAGGTACACCAGGGCGACCACCTCGCCACGGGGGTCGAACAGGTGCTCCACACCGGCATCCACCAGCGCGCTGTGGCAGGTCTCCACAGGCCCTGCTCCCCAGTGCAACGCGAACCGACCCGAAAGCCCCATCAGGAGCACCGGCGACGCATGGCAGTGCCAGCCCGTGGCCGGGATCTCTCCGACGTAGAGCGCCCGGTCAGTGCCCAGGGTCAGTGTGTTGCGTGCTGGCATAGCCCAAACCTACAAGTTTTTTTACCGCGTTCTCCGTAGCCTTGCCTCTCCCGCCAGGGGCCGAGCAGGTGTTGACACTTGAAGCAGCAGTCCCTGGCATGCACGCAGCCATCCCCCTGGAGAACGCTTCTTGAAACGCATCGTTATTTCTGTCGCAACGGCTCTGGTACTGGGCACGGTCGGCCTCTACTACGGGGCCCCTTCGCTGTTCAAAGAGCCGCTGCTCAGCGCCAATCGCCATCTGTCCGGCCTGGAAGAAAAAACCGCCGATGCGGCCATGCACACCATCCACTACCTGGACAACGGCACGCCCCCAAACCCCGCGCCGGGCCAGGGCACTGACACCGGGACTGGCACACCCATCGTTCTGCTGCACGGCATTTTTGCGGAGAAAGACCATTGGGTGGATTTTGCGCGACCGCTCACCGGCCAGTACCGGGTGATTGCCCCAGATATCCCGGGCTTTGGCGAGAGCACACGGCGGGCAGACCAGCCCTACGACTACGCCGCCCACGTCACGCGGCTGGCCGCGTTTCTGGACGCGCTCGGCCTTGCGAAAGTGCATCTGGCGGGCAACTCAATGGGCGGCACCATCGCCGCGCTCTTTGCTTTGCAGCATCCCGAGCGCGTGGCCAGCGTGGCGTTCATCGGCGCACCCCACGGCATTCGCTCGCCCCAGCCCAGCACCATGGACCGCCTCATCGACACCGGACAACGCCCGCTGGTAGCCCACGATGCCGCCGCCTTCGGCGCCATGATGGATCTGGTGTTTGAAAAGCGTCCCTTTTTGCCCTACCCCATCCTGCATGCGTCTGAACAAGAAGCGCTGCGCAACGCCACCTCCAACACGCGCCTGTGGGACGCGCAGCTCAAAGACCGCTACCTGCTGGAGCAACGACTGAGCACGTTGCAGCACCACCCCATCCTCGCTCTGTGGGGCGAGAGTGACCGCGTGTTCGACCACTCTGGACTGCAGACTTTGCAGAAGCTGTTGCCCTACGCCCATGCCGAAGCACTGCCCGGCATTGGCCACCTGCCCATGATGGAGACGCCCAAAGAGACGGCGCAGCGGTACGCCCGCTTCTTGGGCGTTGTGGCCACGACCCCGCGCGAGACCACGCCGAAAATCCAATAAAAATAGCTGCTAGCGCTTATCTATAAAGCGCTAGCAGCTATTAATTAGTGAGCAATAGCTTGAGCGTGATTTTGTACACCGTCCCCGCTTGTGTCAGCCCCGGCGGGGCTTGCGCGCCTTGCTCTTGCTGGATTTTCCCGCAACCGCCTTCTTGACAGATGCTTTCAGAGACTGGATCGGTGAACGCGCGGCCCGCTCACGCGAAAGGCCCGCTTGCTCCGTGGCAGATGGGGTTGGGCCCTTGTCGGACTTGCGTCCACCGGACCGGCCACCCGCCTTGCGGGCGCCACCAGCGCCTTCTGTGCCCAGGCCCTTGTCTTTCAACGCGCGGCCCAGCAACTCTTCACCCTCGCGCACCAGGCGGAAGTCGATCTTGCGTCCGTCCAAGTCCACACGGCTAACCTGCACCCGGACCCGCGCGCCGATGGCGTAGCGGATGCCTGTGCGCTCACCACGCAGCTCCTGGCGCGCCTCGTCGAACTTGAAGTACTCGCCGCCCAGTTCGGTGATGTGTACAAGGCCTTCGACATACATCGCGTCCAGCGTGACGAAGATGCCGAAGCTCGTTGCTGCGCTGACCACGCCGCTGTATTCCTCGCCCAGGTGTTCGCGCATGTACTTGCACTTGAGCCAGGCTTCCACATCGCGGCTGGCCTCGTCGGCACGGCGTTCGTTGGCACTGCAGTGCAAGCCTGCGGCCTCCCAGGCCTGGGTGTCGCGGCTCGGGGGTGCCACATCCTTGCGGGGCTTGGTGCCGGGCGCCGCCACGCGGGCCGCCAACCGCTTGGCCAGCTTGGCATGGGCTTCGCCGGGTGTAGGCAAGGATGGCAGCGCGTACTTCGTCTTGCTCAGAATGGCCTTGATGACCCGGTGCACCAGCAGGTCGGGGTAGCGCCGGATCGGGCTGGTGAAATGCGTGTAGGCATCGAACGCCAGGCCAAAGTGACCACTGTTGACGGGCGTGTAGATGGCCTGCTGCATGGAGCGCAGCAGCATGGTGTGGATCTGCTGAGCGTCGGGCCGGTCCTTGGTTGCCGTGGCGATGGCCTGGAAGTCACCGGGTTTCGGGTCGTCGCCGATCGTCATGCCCACGGCCATGGCCTTGAGGTAGTTGCGCAGGATTTCCTGCTTCTCGGGCGTGGGGCCTTCGTGCACACGGAACAGGCCGGGCTGTCCGCCCTGGGCGATAAAGTCAGCGCTGCACACGTTGGCGGCCAGCATGGCCTCTTCGATGAGTTTGTGTGCATCGTTGCGGGTGCGCGGCACGATCTTTTCAATGCGGCCGTTTTCGTCGCAGACGATCTGTGTTTCGGTGGTCTCGAAGTCCACAGCGCCGCGCGCCTGGCGCGCGATGAGCAGCGCACGGTACACGTCATGCAGGTTGAGCAGGTCCTTGACGCGGTCCTTGCGCTTGCTGGCTTCCGGGCCGCGCGTATTGGCCAGGATGGCTGCGACCTCGGTGTACGTGAAGCGCGCGTGGCTGAACATAACGGCCGGGTAGAACTGGTACGCATGCACCTCGCCCTTGGCGGTGACCAGCATGTCGCAGACCATGCACAGGCGCTCCACCTCGGGGTTGAGCGAGCAGAGCCCGTTGCTGAGCTTCTCGGGCAGCATGGGGATCACGCGGCGCGGAAAGTACACGCTGGTGGCACGGTCGTAGGCATCGATGTCGATGGCGCTGCCCGTTTCCACATAGTGGCTCACGTCGGCAATCGCCACCAGCAGACGCCAGCCCTTGCTGCGGCCAACCTTGGCGGGCTCGCAGTACACGGCATCGTCGAAGTCGCGCGCATCTTCGCCGTCGATGGTGACCAGGGGCACGTCGGTCAGGTCCACGCGACGCTTCTTGTCCTGCGCGCGCACCTTGTCGGGGAGCTCTTTGGCCTGTGCGAGGCACTCGGCAGAGAACTCGTGTGGCACACCGTACTTGCGCACGGCGATTTCGATCTCCATGCCGGGGTCATCGACCTCGCCAAGCACTTCGGTGATACGCCCCACAGGCTGGCCGAACAAGGCTGGAGGTTCTGTCAGCTCAACCACCACGACCTGCCCGGGCTTCGCGGCGCCCGTGGCGCCTTTGGGGATCAGTACATCCTGACCGTAGCGCTTGTCTTCGGGGGCCACGAGCCACACGCCGCTTTCCTGCAGCAGTCGGCCGATGATAGGCTGGGGCGGACGCTCAATGATTTCAACGACACGCCCTTCGGGGCGGCCACGGCGGTCCTGGCGGACGATGCGCACGCGCACACGGTCCTTGTGCAAGACTGCGCGCATTTCGTTCGGGGGGATATAGATGTCGCCTTCGCCATCGTCACGGATGACAAAACCGTGTCCATCACGGTGCCCTTGCACGCTGCCTTCAATCTCGTCCGACAAATGCGTGGACTGCGTGCCGGGGGTGGTTTTTTTGATATACAATCTTAGACTTTCCTGAAATGCCCAGGTGGCGGAATTGGTAGACGCACTAGTTTCAGGTACTAGCGAGTAACATCGTGGAGGTTCGAGTCCTCTCCTGGGCACCAAGTTTAACGAGAACCAGCGATGGTTTTCAAAATATCGAAGCCGCTGTACACACAGCGGCTTTTTTATTTGGCGATACGTTTTGCCCTCCCTGTTGCGGCCAAAGAATTTTGAACCGACGGCACATTTTTTTGAAAACTCTTCAGAAGCCCGAGTTTCTTATCCTATAATTCGAGGCTGATCTGAAAGCCCAGGTGGCGGAATTGGTAGACGCACTAGTTTCAGGTACTAGCGAGTAACATCGTGGAGGTTCGAGTCCTCTCCTGGGCACCAAACACATAAAAAGCCGTTGCAGTTGCAACGGCTTTTTTGTTTTCTGGCCGCCAAAGAAAAACGAGACCACCAGCGATCTCGTCTTGCGTGTTGCGGTAAGCGCTGTGAGCACACACACACCGCAGTGCACATGCCCACCCGTCACATCACATCACTTGCGCAGCAGTGTTTTCAGCACGTTCTGCAAACGGCGTGCGCTGCCTGCATCGCTGGAGCTGGCCAGCACGCGCGCCACATCCTGCCCCCAGGTCTGTGCAGGCGCAGGATCATTGCGGCGCGTCAGCAGCTGCAACTGCAGCATGCGACGGGCAGCGATGTGCTCCGCCGGCGTGGGAGCCTCAGCCGCCATCTCCAGGCGCAGCAGCGCTTCTGCCGCATCACCCTTGGGGGCAGCCGTCAGCGCTTGCGTCCAGGCGCTGCGCACCGATGCCGTCACACCCGAACCCAGATCTTGCGTGCCGGGCACCAGCGCTGCATCGCGCTTCTCCCAGGCCGTCAACAACTGGGTCAGCGCCTCGCCGTGGGCCTGAGCCGCCAGCTTCTTCAAGGCCAGCTGGGCATGCTCCATGGCTTCGCGCTGGGCGCGGAACGCGGTGTCACCCAGGCGGGGGCCGCGGTCCTCGAACGCTGGGCGCTCGCCAAAACGGCCGCCACGGTCAGCACGGTCGCCCATGCGGCCATCGCCACGCGGGCCACGGGCGCCATCGCGATCACCCGGACGACCATCGCGGCGGTCGCCTGGACGCGCACCACGGCCAGGGGCCGCAGGCGCATCCTTCTTCATGCCGGGGCGGTCGTCACCGCGCACTGCCACCACAGGCCGGGCAGCAGGCTTAGGTGCTGCGGGCGCTGGAGTGGCAACCTCGGCAACTTCACCACCATCGGGGGTTTCGGCAGATTCACCGGCGCCACCCTCGGTAGCAACCGGGAGAGCGCCTGCCTGCGCCTCTGAATGCGCCTGAGCATCCTTTTGCGCCGTGGCCACAGCTTCTGCCGCCTGGGCCTGACCGCGCAGTGCAGCTTCCAGCGCCTGCATGGCCGCGCGAATCTGCTGCGCATCACCGCTGGCATTGGCAGCCTCCAGGGCCTTCGAAGCCTCCAGCACCACGCGATCACGTGCGCTCAATTCGGTCACCGCGCGCTCGCGGTCTGCCGACTTGCGGTTGAAGGCTTCATCGATGGGTTTGCGAAACGCATCCCACAGCTTCTGCTCGTGCTTGCGGTCCAAGGGCACGGTTTGCGCCTCAGCCTGCCAGCGCTGCTGCAGCGCCTTGACCGCATCGATGCGCAAAGTGGGGGCCGCACCAAGGGCCATGGCCTCATCAATCATTGCATGACGGCGGGCCAGGCTTTCCTTCTGTGCAGCTTCCAGGGGAGCAGCTGCCATGGAAATCGCCTGCTTCCAAAGGGGTTGCAGTTCCGCAAACAGCTTCTCGCCCACATGGCCGCCTTCGCGCCAGCGATCACCAAACTGGTGGAGGGCACGGTTGATGGCTTTCCAGTCGCCAGAGTTGGCATGTTCCTGCGCCCACGCCTTGACCTCTTCGATCAGCGCCAGACGTTGGGCTTTGTGCTCAGCGGCTTCGGTGCGGATCTTGTCAAGCCACGCCTCCACCACCTTGTGCGCAGCGTTGCAGGCTTCGTCGAATTTCTTCCACAGGCTGTGGTTGGGAGCCCCGCCCTGGTCTGCCTGTTTCCACTGCTCGCGCAGGTTGCGCAGGGTTTCCTGCATCTTGCGGCCGCCCAGGGCCTGGCCCTCAGGGCGGTTGAGCAAGGCCTCAGCCTTGGCCACCAGGTCTTCGCGCACCTGGTCTGCGCTCCAGCGTTGCCAGCCTTCCAGCTCACCAGCCGCCACCAGGGCCGTATGCACCTGCTGCTCCAGGGTGCTATCGATGTGTTTGCCATGCACCTTGAGCACGGCGCGCAGCGCGGCTGCAGCCCCGGCACTGGCCTTCCCATGGCCCTCGGCAGTTTCCTTTTCGAGGACCGCCAAGGCTTCCCGCACGCTTTGCGCGGCCTTTTCAATCACTTCCGGCGCGACTTTGGGCTTGGCAACACGCGCAGGCTTGGCGGCCGCAGCGGCAGCAGCAGCCTCCGTGGGCTGGCCGCGCGCGGTACGCAGCTCATCCGCCCAGACGGGCACTGGCGGCAGCGGTGCATTGACATCTTCGGCGGCCGCTACAGCCTGGGCCAGTGCGGGCTGGAATGCCTCCCACACCACCAGCAGCTGGGTGCGCGACGCATCGAGCAAGGGGGGGAAACGTGCCTCCACACTGGCCCAACTGGCATCGCCAGTCAACTCCTGCGCCTGTTCCTGCCAGCGGGCCACATCGGCACGCAACAGCTCCAACGCCGCCTGAGCGTCACGCCAGGACTTGGTGGAAAGCACTTCGATGCGCTGGGCCAGCAGCACAGCCGCCTCACGCTGCACCTGAACGCGGTGCTGCAGATCCTCGATCACCTTCACGCGATCCGCGACCTGTACCTTGAGCACAGACAAGGGCTCGCGGGACAGCGGTGCGCCCGCCTTGGCGGCATCACGCTGCCATGCCAGGGCATCGGCAATGTTGAGCTTAGGGGCTGCAAGCAGCACCTGCGCTTTTTCAGCCCACTCGGCGGCAATGACCTCCTGGCCCTTGGCGCGGCGGATTTCATCGAGGCGCTCACGCACCGCGCGCGCGGCGCCCTTGTCACGCCCGCTCAACTCTTTGAAAACCTCCTGCAACTGCTCGTGGTCTGGCTGGGTAGCCAGCCAGTCACGAATGCGGGAGGCGCGCTCGCCTGAGGTAGCGGCAGAAAAAGCGCCACCGGTCAGCGCATCAAGCGGATGCGGCTCATGGGTTTTGGCCGGGGCCGGATTCACTTCAGGTGCGTCGGACATTTTGCTGCGGGAAAAAAATGGAAACATGGATCCAATGGATAACAAAGGCGGCCCCGGGCGCACTGCCTGAAGGCCTGCCCCGGCAACTGCGCTGCACGCGCGCCAGGGCAACAAAGCGGCTATTTTCACCGGGTTTGGCAAACAGGCCGCAGCATGGCGGTGTGCCAAGCCCTGAGGGGTGATCTGGCACAAGGCTTTGCCAGACGGGCTGACATGCTGCGGCCCTGCAAGGGTGCCGCCGCTCTAGGGAACAGCCCCCATTATCTATATATAAGGGCCAAGAGCCCAAAAGCACGCCACGCCACAAACAAGAAAGCCCGGCAGACAGGGCCTCAAGGCCTGCCTGCCGGGCTTGACGGCTGACACAACGGTCTTTGCCATCGGTCGCGATGCGGAGATGAAGGTCCACATGGCGAGGAGGCAAGGTATTGCCTCCAGGGGTTTGCCGTAGAAGCCGCATCTGCTGCACCAGGACACTGAATGCCCTCGGAGGGAGACTTGGCTTCGTCTGGCGATGCCTGAAATCTACAGGCAACGCAACCTTACCAAAGGCGCCGCCGCAACTCAAACTGGATTCTCAATGGCAAAAAGACCGGCGATTGAATTTGACATACGCACGTAACAACAGCTCGCGAAGTCCCAAGCCCCAGGTCGGCGCACACCCCCTAAAACCTGTGATTTTTTACATACTTTTCATAACTTAATGATCTTAAAAATCAAAATGTTAGTATTGACTAAGCATTTAGTGAACTTCTAGAATCCGCCAGCCCCAAAACGGGCTAGTAAAAACCCCAACCTCGCTGCCGAACCCGGCTAAGTCAAAGCAGGCCCCAAGCACACCAAAGACGTGCGGCCTCACTTGATGGCGTACCAATCCAGGCGATCCGCCGAGACGAGACAGTCCCCGACGACTGCCCGGCTCACTGTGGCGCCTCAGAAAGGAAGAGCTATGACAGCGTCAGGAAAAATAGTCTCCGGCGTGCGGACCTTCGTGGCCGACGTGACCGAAGGTTTTCTTGAAATCACCCACAACAGCTTTGCCCTCATCGGCCTGGCTGTCGCCTTCGTCGTGATCACCCTCACGGCCCGCCCGGACTTGCGCCAGGCTGGTGAAGCACAGTTGATGAACTGGCTGCAGGCCCGCCAAGTGGAAGTGCTTGGCATGCCCATCGAACCAGAAGCCAGTGAGCGCGCCACGGCGGGCAACCCCAAGGACCTGCCCAAAGAGCAGGCTGCCGTCGCCTTCTGGCTCAGCAAGAAGTACCGTGTCGCCCCTGAGCCGCTGAGCGTGCTGGTGGCCGAGGCCTATGAAATTGGCGCAAAGTCCAAGATCGACCCGACGCTGATCCTTGCCATCATGGCCATCGAGTCGAGCTTCAACCCATTTGCACAAAGCGCCGTTGGCGCCCAGGGGCTGATGCAGGTGATGACCAATGTGCACACCGACAAGTACCAGAACTTTGGCGGGCACTTTGCTGCCTTTGACCCCGTGAGCAATCTGCGTGTGGGCGTGAAGGTTCTGCAGGAGTGCATTGCGCGCGCCGGTTCGGTGGAGGGCGGGCTGCGCTTTTATGTCGGCGCAGGCAATCTTGCCGACGATGGCGGCTATGCGGCCAAGGTGATGGCCGAGCATTTCCGGCTGCGCCAGGTCGCCGGTGGCCGGGCCATGCCCACCACGCCACCACCCAACCTCTCCACCCAGGCTCCCGCACAGGTCATCCCGGTGGCCGCACCGCCCGCAACGCCTGCCGCCAGCGGTGACAAAGTGGCCCTGCTCTCCGGGCTCTGACAAGGTTCGCGAGCCCCTGGGGGTAGAAACATCCCTCGGACACACCGCCTCCCATTTCCCTGGCACCTTTGCGCGCGTCACGTCAGCTACACTAGCGAGGTACGCGACTGGCGATAGGCGCGGCATCCAACACAGGGTGCTGCCGCTGACGTGGAAACCGACAAGGGCCTGCCTCTTGTGAACCACTGGGAAGCGTGCCGCACGGGGTTTATCCCTTCTGCGTTCAGCCGTTCGCCTGGGCAGCCCTTGTTTCAAGGGACACAAGTTCATAGGACTGCCAATCATGTACGACCGCAATATTCTTGTCGAACAAACCGACCCCGAACTGTTTGCCGCCATCCAGGCTGAAAACGCCCGGCAAGAGCACCACATCGAGCTGATCGCCAGCGAGAACTATGCCTCCCCCGCCGTGATGTGGGCGCAGGGCACGCAGCTGACCAACAAATACGCCGAAGGCTACCCCGGCAAGCGCTACTACGGTGGCTGCGAGCATGTGGACGTGGCCGAGCAACTGGCCATCGACCGCGTCAAGCAGATCTTCGGCGCCGAAGCCGCCAACGTGCAGCCCCACTGCGGCGCCTCTGCCAACGAGGCGGTGTTCCTGGCCTTCCTGAAGCCCGGCGACACCATCATGGGCATGAGCCTGGCCGAAGGCGGCCACCTGACACATGGCATGCCGCTGAACATGTCGGGCAAGTGGTTCAACGTGGTCTCCTACGGCCTGGACGCCAACGAAGCCATCGACTATGAAGCGATGGAAAAGAAGGCCCACGAGACCAAGCCCAAGCTCATCATCGCCGGTGCATCGGCCTACAGCCTGCACATCGACTTTGCGCGCTTTGCCAAGGTGGCCAAGGACGTGGGTGCGATCTTCATGGTGGACATGGCCCACTACGCTGGCTTGATCGCAGCTGGCGTGTACCCCAACCCCGTGCCCCACGCCGACGTGGTCACCTCCACCACGCACAAGAGCCTGCGCGGCCCCCGTGGCGGCATCATCCTGATGAAGGCCCAGCACGAAAAGGCTATCAACAGCGCCATCTTCCCCGGCCTGCAAGGCGGCCCGCTGATGCACGTGATCGCCGCCAAGGCCGTGGCCTTCAAGGAAGCTCTGCAGCCCGAGTTCAAGGCCTACCAGGAGCAAGTAGCGAAGAACGCCAAGGTGGTGGCCGAGACGCTGACCGCACGCGGCCTGCGCATCGTGAGCGGCGGCACGCAAAGCCACGTGATGCTGGTGGACCTGCGCGCCAAGGGCATTACCGGCAAGGAAGCCGAGGCCGTGCTGGGCGCCGCCCACATGACCATCAACAAGAACGCGATCCCCAACGACCCTGAAAAGCCGATGGTGACCAGCGGCGTGCGCATTGGCACCCCCGCCATGACCACGCGTGGCTTCAAGGAAGAAGAAGCCCGCATCACGGCCAATCTGATCGCCGACGTGCTGGACAACCCGCGCGACGAAGCCAACATCGCTGCGGTGCGTGCCAAGGTCAATGCCCTGACCGCCCGCTTCCCCGTCTACGGCTAAATCCACAGCCGAAAACCATGAAGTGCCCCTTCTGCAGCCACCTCGAGACGCAAGTCGTTGAAACGCGGGTGTCTGAGGATGGGGTCTTCATCCGCCGCCGCCGCCAGTGCGGCGCGTGCGACAAGCGCTTTACCACCTACGAACGGCCGGAAGTGAACTTCCCGGCCATCGTCAAGAAGGACGGGCGCCGCATTGAATACGACCGGGGCAAGCTGCTCGCCTCCTTCAACCTGGCATTGCGCAAGCGCCCCGTGAGCACCGACCAGATCGACAGCGCCATCGAGCGGATCGAGGAAAAGCTGCTCAATCTGGGCCAGCGCGAAGTGATCTCCAGCCGCATTGGTGAGCTGGTGATGCGCGAGCTCAAGAAGCTCGACAAGGTGGCATACATCCGCTTTGCCAGCGTGTACCGCAGCTTTGAAGACATCGACGACTTCCGCGCCATGGTTGACGAAGTGCGCAAGTAGCAGCCTCCGTATTGCTATCTGCACCGGTGTCGGCTAAAGAGCCGGACGATCTCAGGCACTTTTGGCCTCCAGCACTTATCACACAAGCGCTAACAGCTATAAATATAGTAGCACCCACGTCCACGGGCGACGCATGTGGACCTGAGCGGGCGATCGCTGTCGCGCGTGCTACACCGCAAAATGCTCCAAAATTAATAGCTGCCCGCGCTTTCTGGACAAGCGCTAGGTGCCAAATTGGCTTGAAAATTGGCTTGGTGCGAGCCAGCGCGCGACTCGCCTGTACTCCACAATGCGCCCGGTGAAAACCCGCCACTTCCTGCAGCTGGTGCTGCTGTCCGCCCTGTGGGGCGCCTCCTTTCTTTTCATCCGCATTGCCAGCCCCGTGCTCGGGCCCAACGTGATGGCTGCGCTGCGCATTGGCCTGGCCACGTTGACGCTGATGGGCATCATGCGGGTCGCCAACGAACCCTGGCCATGGCGCCATTGGCGCGAGCTGTTCGGGCTGGGCACGCTCACCGTCGCACTGCCTTTTCTGCTGTATGCCTGGGCGGCCTTGCACCTGCCCGCCGGCTACAGCTCGCTGCTCAACACCATGGCCGTGCCCTTTGGTGTGATTGCCGCCGCGTGGATGAAGGAGGACACACTGAGCACGCGCAAGTGGCTGGGTTGCATCTGCGGCTTTGCGGGGGTGGCGCTGATCGTGCAGCTGGGGCCCGTGGAGCCCACGCCTGCCTTGCTGATGGCCGCCGCGGCCTGCGTTGCAGCGTCTGCCTGCTATGGCATCTCTACGACGTGGATGAAGCGCGCCACGACGCGAATGTCCCCGCTGTCGATCGCCGCAGGCATCCACGCCGCCGCACTGGTGTTGCTGCTGCCGGGCGCTGCGTGGAGCCTGCCCGAGGCCCGTTTCACACCGGGGGCACTGGCTGCGGTGGCCGTGATGGGCATCGTGACCTCGGGCCTGGCCTACTGGCTCAACCTGCGGGTGCTCAAACATGTCTCGCCCGTGGCAGCGATGAGCTCGGCCTTCATGATCCCGCTGTTCGGTGTGGCCTGGGGCCACGTCTTTCTGGGCGAGGCCTTGGGCCCCGGGATGGCGTGGGGCGGAGCGCTGGTGCTGGTGGCCACCGGTCTGGTGACAGGATTCAACCCGCTGCGCTGGCTGGCGGCAATGCGCCCGGGGCGCAGCTAAGAACCAGCACGCGCCTCAGCGGGCCCCGCGCGTGATGCGGTCCGTGGCGGGCACCGGCACCGGGCTGTGGGCTCGGAAGTAAGCCTCCAGCGCGTCCAAGTCCAGCCCGCCCACCAGGCGGTCGCGGCCTTCGGCCAGCACGGTGAAGTTGTCCCCGCCGCTGTCGAGGTAGCTGCTCATCACCACGCGCACCTGCGCATCGTCGTGCAGCGGTGTGCCGTTCAGCACCATGTGGCTAATACGCGCACCCACTGGCTGGGAGAGGTCATAGCGGTACGAAAACCCTGCGGACACCAGCAGCACCCGGGGCCGCTGCACGGTGTTGCTGCCGCTGGCGAACTGCTGCTCCAGCGCCGCCTTGATCTGCGCGCCCGTGAAGGTCTTGACGACCAACTGGTTGCCGAAGGGCTGCACCGCGTAGAGCTGGCCATAGCGCACCAGCCCTTGTTCGTCGGGCACGAGATCAGCGCGCAGGCCACCCGGATTCATCAAAGATAGCTGCGCCCCACCCTGCTCCGGTGCACGCGTGGCGTGGAGCTGGGCATCGGCCACCAGATTGCCCAGCGCGCTTTCTAGCGACGGGGCCGGTGTGCGCCGCAGGGCGCCAGCGGCCTGCCCCACGGGGCGCTGGGCCAGCGGCACGGCAGCCGCGCGGTAAGTGTCGATGACCTTCTGCACCTGTGGATCGGCCGCAAAGGACGGCACGGCCGAGGTCAGGGGCACGTGCCCCTGGCTGCCCGTGAACGCCTCGCCCTGCACGATGACATTGCGCGCGGCTTTGTGCACCACGCGGCGGGTGCGCGTGTCCACCCGCAACTGGATGTCCGTGAGCAGCGTGCCGTACTGGCCCGCGCTGGTCAGCAGAAAGGGCTTGGCCGGGTTCACGCGGCCGTAGTCGCAAACATAGGCCTGGTGCGTATGGCCCGATACCACCACGTCCACGGCCGGGTCCAGCCGCTCCAGGATGGGCACGATGTCGCCCGAAAGGCCCGCGCAGCTGGTCTCCTGCACGCCGGCCGTGGTGCCGCCGCCCTCGTGGATGACCACGGCGATCACATCGGCGCCCTGGGCACGCAGCTGCGGAATCAGCGCGTTGGCCGTGGCCGCTTCGTCCTCAAAGCGCAGGCCCGCCACACCCGAAGGGCTGACCATGGTGGGCGTGGCCTGCAGCGTGAGGCCGATCACGCCCAGGGTGACGGTCACCCCACCCTCGGTAAATCGCTTGATGCCGGTGGCAGGCAGCAGCGTGCGCCCATCCTCGGTGCGCACGGTGTTGGCGGCCAGGAAGCCGAACCGCGCCCCAACGAAGGGCTGGCTGATCTGGCAGGGCTGGCGCGCAGTGAACTTCTCGCAGCCGCCGTGCTGCAGGCGCAGCAGTTCGCGCCAGCCCCGGTCGAACTCATGGTTGCCCACGGCATTGAAGTCGATCTGCATGGCGTTGACCGCCTCGATGGTGGGCTCATCCAGGAACAGTGACGACAGCAGGGGCGATGCACCCACCATGTCCCCCGCCGAAACCACGGCGTGGTGCGGCCCCCGGGCCTTGAGCGCCGCCATGGCGCTGGCGAAATAAGCCATGCCCCCGGCAGGCACCGAGACCGGCCCCGCCGCAGTCTGGACGGTATGCGCCATGCGCGGCGGCTCCAGGTTGCCGTGCAGGTCATTGAAGCCAATGAGCGTGATGTCGATGTGCTGGGGGGGGCGCACATCGGCGGGTGGCAAAGCCGTGCCGCAGCCCGCAAGCAGCCCCCCCAATGCGGCCACCATCGCGAGTGTGACCTTGCGGCGACCTCGCTGCGATCCCATGAAACCCTGTGCCAACAAGCTGCGCATGGACTACCTCATTCAATCCAAGAAAAAAGGGCGCGCATCGCTGCACGCCCTCTACGTCATCAGCACCGAAAGCCAGCGCTCCACCCGCAGCGCAGCGCGCCCGTTACAAGAACGATGCCTGGATGGGCGGCACCGGGGGCACCACGTCGCCACACTGCGCGCGATGGCGCAGGGCGTGGTCCATGACTACCAGTGCCAGCAGTGCCTCGGCAATCGGTGCGGCGCGGATGCCCACGCAGGGGTCATGACGGCCCTTGGTGATGACCTCGGTGCTGTTGCCATGCACATCGATCGATTCACGCGGGCTGATGATGGAACTGGTGGGTTTGATCGCAATGCTCACCTCCAGGTCCTGCCCGGTGCTGATGCCGCCCAGCACACCACCGGCGTTGTTGGTGCGAAAGCCCTGGGGCGTCATCGAATCACCGTGCATGGTGCCCCGATGGGCCACGCTGGCAAACCCAGCGCCGATTTCCACGCCCTTGACAGCGTTGAGACCCATCATGGCGTGGGCAATGTCGGCATCGAGCTTGTCGTACAGCGGCTCACCCAGGCCCACCGGCACGCCGGTGGCCTGCACGCGGATGCGGGCACCACACGAATCACCGGCCTTGCGCAGGGCATCCATGTAGTCCTCGTACTGCTGCACATCGGCCACGGGGGCGAAGAAGGGGTTGCTGCGCACATGCTCCCAGCTCTCGAACGGGATGGCCAGCTCGCCCAGCTGCGTCATGCAGGCGCGAAACTGTGCGCCGTATTGCTGGGCCAGCCACTTCTTGGCCACCGCGCCCGCAGCCACCGTGGGGGCCGTCAGCCGGGCCGATGACCTGCCACCGCCACGCGGGTCGCGGATGCCGTACTTGTGCCAGTAGGTGTAGTCGGCATGGCCGGGGCGAAAGCTCTCGGCGATGTTGCTGTAATCCTTGCTGCGCTGGTCGGTGTTGCGGATCAGCAGGGCGATGGGCGTGCCTGTGGTCTTGCCCTCGTACACGCCGGAGAGGATTTCCACCGCATCGGGCTCGTTGCGCTGCGTGACGTGGCGGCTGGTGCCAGGGCGGCGCCGGTCCAGGTCGGCCTGGATGTCGGCCTCGGACAGCGGCATGCCGGGCGGACAACCGTCAATCACGCAGCCAATGGCCGGGCCGTGGGATTCACCAAAATTGGTGACTGCGAATAGGGTTCCGAAGGTGTTGCCGCTCATGGGGCGGGATTATCCCAGAGCGGCGTGCGCCGCCGTCGCTGGACCCCACCACAGAGCACGCCCCACCCAAGAATGAGAGGCACAACATGGGGTTCAGATGAATACTTGCCACAAACGCGCTTGGCAGTGCGGCGCGCACTTGCTAGCATCCATGGACGATCTTTGGGACATCCATGCCCGTTTCAGCCCCGCACACTTCCGGCACTCCTCCCCACCACGGCATCCTGCCGCCAGCCCCTTTGGCCGATGCCCCGTTGCGCAGGGCACTGGATGCCAGCGACAACGCCATCGTGATGAGCAACAGCACCCGGCACGTGGTGTATGTGAATGAAGGATTCACCCGCCTGTTTGGGTTCAGCCCTGCGGAGGTGCTGGGCAAATACCTCAGCGATGTGCTGCTGGGCCCACACTCCGACCCCGGGCTGCTGAGTGAAATCCGTGATGGCATCGACCAGCAAGGGGGCTTTCATATAGAGACGCTGCTGTACAGCAAGGCTGGCCAGCCACGCTGGGTGTCGATGATGATCAATGCCTCGAACGAGGCCTCCGGCGGACCGGGTGGCAGCATCACGGTGCTGACCGACATCACACTCACCAAGATGCACGAGGTGCTGCAAAAGCGCGTGCTGGAGGGCATGGTCAACGAATTGCCGCTCGCCGACCTGATGGCTCTGGTGTGCCGCGAAGTCGAACGCATCGCCCCCGAAGTCACGGCCTCCATCCTTGCCGTGGACGAGCTGGGCCTGCTGCACCCGCTGGCAGCGCCCGGGCTGCCCCCCGCCATCTGCCAGGCGCTGGACGGGGTTCACATCGGCCCTTGTGTCGGTTCGTGTGGCACTGCGGCCTTCCGGCGGGCGCCTGTTGTGGTCACCGACATCACCACCGACCCCTTGTGGGCCGACTACCGCACCCTGTTTGAGCCCAGCGGCATGCGAGCCTGCTGGTCCAGCCCGATCTGTGACCACGCAGGCAAGGTGATTGGCACCTTTGCCTTTTATTTTCGGGAGCCGCGCGCGCCCGACGCGCTGCACCATCGGCTGGTGGACGTGTGCCTGCACTTGTGTGCGCTGGCCATTGAACGCAACGCCACACGCCAGCGCATTCACCAGCTCGCCTTTTTTGATGAACTCACGGGCCTGCCCAACCGCGCCATGTTCCGCAGCAGTGCGGAGCGTGCGCTGGCCAGCCTGCGGCAGGAAGACCACCCTGGTGCGGTGCTTTTCATCGACCTGGACCGCTTCAAGCAGGTCAACGACACCCTGGGCCATGCCGCAGGCGACGCACTGCTGTGCGAAGTGGCGAAGCGACTCACGCAGTGCCTGCGCGCGCGCGATCTGATCGGCCGGCTGGCGGGTGATGAATTCGTGCTGCTGTTGTCCGAGTGCAGCACCGGGCAAGTCGTGCAGATGGCCCAGAGCATCCTGCAAGAGATGGCCCGACCCATGGACCTCCACGGGCAAGCCCATGTCTGCCACGCCAGCATTGGCATTGCGATGTTTCCGGACGATGGCGATGCGATCGACACGCTGCTGCGCCACGCTGACCAAGCCATGGTCCAGGCCAAAAGCGACCACAGGCACAGCCTGCAATTGTTCAGCGCCGAAATGAACCGCCGCGCACAGGAGCGCGCCGCCCTGGAACGCGCCTTGCGTCAGGCGCTGGCCGAGCGCAGCCTGAGCCTGCACTACCAACCCCAGGTGCTCAGCAGTGCGCCTGGCACCCTGCACGGTGTGGAAGCCCTGGCGCGCTGGCAACATCCCGAATGGGGCATGGTGCCCCCCAGCCGGTTCATCCCAGTGGCCGAAGAGGCCGGCCTCATTCACGAACTGACCTTGTGGCTGCTGGACGAAGCCTGTGCGCAGCTGTCGGCCTGGCGTGCAGCTGGCCACAGCGTGCCCTGCGTGGCCGTGAACCTGTCAGGACGCAGTTTTCACCAGGCAGAGTTTGCGCAGCAGGTCTGCGACGCGCTGGAGCGCCACGGCCTGCGCACCAACGATGTGCTGCTGGAGATCACCGAAAGCGTGATGATGGATGCACGGCCGGTAACGCTGGCCAACATCGAGGCGCTGCACCACAAGGGCTTTAAGCTGTCGCTCGATGACTTTGGCACCGGCTACTCCAGCCTGAGCTACCTGCACCGCCTGCCCATCAGCGAACTCAAGCTGGACATGGCGTTTGTGCAAGACCTCACCACCAGCCCCACCGCACGCGCGCTCACGGTATCGGTGCTCAGCATTGCCCACAGCCTGGGCATGGTGGTGGTGGCCGAAGGGGTGGAAACTACAGGCCAGCAGCAATGGCTACAGGCCCACGGTTGCCCTGTGATGCAGGGCTATCTGTTCGGCAGGCCCATGCCACCAGATGAACTGGAAGCCTGGCTTTGCGCGCCTGCGCGGGGCCTGAGCTGAGAACAGCGCTCGGTGTCGCAGACGTCGCAGCGTTCAGCCGCTGCGGGACTCGTCTTCCGGCCAGTCGCGGATGTAGGCCTTGAGCATCTTGTTCTCGAAGTTCTGGCTGTCCACGACGGCCTTGGCCACGTCGTAAAAGCTGATCACGCCCATCAGCATGCGGCGGTCCATCACGGGCATGTAGCGCGCATGGCGGTCCAGCATCATGCGGCGCACTTCGTCCATGTCGGTTTCGAGCGTGCAGGTCAGGGGCGCGTCGTCCATGGCCGAGCGCACCAGCATCGTGCCCACGCTGCCCCCGTTTTTGACCAAGGCCTGGATCACCTCGCGAAAGGTGAGCATGCCCACCAGGTCGCCATGCTCCATCACCACCAGCGAGCCAATGTCGCGCTCGGCCATCAGGCTCACGGCACCCGCCAGCGGCTCGTCCGGCGATGCGGTGTAGAGGGTGTTGCCTTTGACGCGAAGGATGTCGCTGACTTTCATGGTGCGGAGTCTCCGGGGGATCGGGAAGAATCGGAAAGAGTATGTGTGGGCCCGCACACACCAGCACATCCGCTGGGGTTGCCCAGGTGCTGCAGGCCGTTTGTCGGCAAATATAGCCCACAATGCCCGCCTGCATTGACAACATGGGAGACACAAGATGCCCGGTTACTCCGACCCCGGCTTTGACACGCTGGCGCTGCACGCAGGCGCGAGCCCCGACCCCGCCACTGGCGCGCGCGCCACGCCCATCCACCTGACCACGTCGTTCGTCTTCGAGTCGAGCGACCACGCGGCTTCACTGTTCAACCTGGAGCGCGGCGGCCATGTGTACAGCCGCATCAGCAACCCCACCAACGCGGTGCTGGAACAACGCGTGGCAGCACTGGAAGGCGGCGTAGGCGCGATTGCCACCGCCAGCGGCCAGGCCGCGCTGCACCTGGCGATTGCCACACTCATGGGCGCGGGCAGCCACATCGTGGCCAGCACGGCGCTGTATGGCGGCTCGCAGAACCTGCTGCACTACACGCTCTCGCGCTTCGGCATTGAGACCACGTTTGTGAAGCCCGGCGACATCGACGGCTGGCGCGCTGCCGCACGCCCCAACACCAAGCTGTTTTTTGGCGAGACCGTGGGCAACCCAGGCCTGGATGTGCTGGACATTCCCACCGTATCCTCCATCGCGCACGAGGCCGGCGTGCCACTGCTGGTGGACTCCACGCTCACCTCGCCCTGGCTCATCAAGCCCTTCGAGCATGGCGCCGACCTGGTCTACCACTCGGCCACCAAGTTCCTCTCAGGCCATGGCACCGTGGTGGGTGGCATCGTGGTCGACGGCGGCAGCTTCGACTGGGACGGCCCAAAATCCGCCGGCAAGTTTGCCGAGCTGACCCAGCCCTACGACGGCTTTCACAACATGGTGTTCACCGAGGAGAGCACCGTGGGCGCCTTTCTGCTGCGCGCGCGCCACGAGGGCTTGCGCGACTTTGGCGCCTGCATGAGCCCGCACACGGCCTGGCTCATCCTGCAAGGCATTGAAACCCTGCCGCTGCGCATGGCGCAGCACATGCGCAACACCGAGAAGGTGGTCGAATTTCTGGCCACACAGCCCTTTGTGTCGCGCGTGGGCCACCCCATGCTGGAGTCGCACGGGAGCCACGCCCTCGCGCAAAAGCTGCTGCCGCGTGGCGCGGGCTCGGTGTTCAGCTTCGACCTCAAGGGCAACCGCGAGCAGGGCAAGAAGTTCATCGAAACCCTCAAGGTCTTCAGCCACCTGGCCAATGTGGGCGACTGCCGCAGCTTGGTGATCCACCCGGCCAGCACCACGCATTTCCGCATGAGCGACGAAGCGCTGGCGGGCGCAGGCATCAGCCAGGGCACGATCCGCCTGTCCATCGGCCTCGAAGATGCCGACGACCTCATTGACGACCTGAAACGCGCGCTCAAAGCCGCAGAAAAGGCGGGGGCCTGACCATGCACATCCAAGTCAACGGCGCCGCCATCTACTGCTACACCGGCGGCAAGGCATTTGATGCCGCCAAACCGACCGTGGTGTTCATCCATGGCGTGCTCAACGACCACAGCGTGTGGGCCCTGCAAAGCCGCTACATGGCCAACCACGGCTGGAACGTGCTGGCCATCGACCTGCCCGGCCACTGCCGCAGCAGTGGCGAGGCGTCCGCCACGGTGGAGCAAGGCGCGGACTTCATCGGTGCGCTGCTCGATGCCGCCGGTGTGCAGCGCGCAGCGCTGGTGGGCCACAGCTGGGGTTCACTCATTGCCATGGAGGCGGCCGCGCGCCTGAAGGACCGCATCAGTCACCTGGTGCTGGTGGGCACGGCGTTCCCGATGAAGGTCTCGCCCGCGCTCATCGAAGCGTCACAGGCCGACCCCGAGAAGGCGATGCGCATGGTCAACGTGTTCTCGCGCAGCACCTTGTCTGCGCCCCCATCGGCCCTGGGCCCAGGCACCTGGGTGTTTGGTGCGGGCATGGCGCTGGGGCGCAAGGTGCTGCGCAGCAATACGGCGGTCAACGTGTTCCACCGGGGGTTTGTGGCCTGCGATAGCTACACCGGCGGCGAAGCCGCCATGGCGCAGCTGACATGCCCGGTGCTGTTTGCGCTAGGCAGCCAGGACCAGATGACACCGCCCAGAGCCGCGCAGGGTCTGGTGAATGCGGCACGCGCAGCAGGCAAATCCGTGTCGATGGCCAACCTGCCGGTGGGCCACAACCAGATGACCGAGGCGCCGGAAGAAACGCTGTTCGCGCTGCGCGACTTTCTGGCCCGCTGAGCAGCGCTCCACACGCGTCCCGGCCTGCAGTCAGGCCGGGACGCGCCGCCATGCGGGCCACTGCCACTGCGTGATAGCACGCAGCAGCCATTCCACCGGACCATAGGCATGCGTGGCCATCCAGCGGTGGCTCCACGCCAGCTGGGTGGCGTACAGCACCAGCACGCCCAGCACCACCCACCCCGGCGACACCTGGCCCACCAGCGCCAGGCCGTAGGCCGTAAAGACCAGCGCCCCCACCAGCGACTGCAGCAGGTAGTTCGTCAGTGCCATGCGCCCCGCTGGTTGCAGCGCAGCGCCCAGCCGGCGGCCGGCTGGGCCGCGCTGCAGCAACCACAGCAGCAGCGCGACATAGCCGAAAGTGAGAAACGGCGCGGTGGCCAAATCCACTGCCAGTGCAGCCAGACCCACATGTTCGGGCGAGTGAACACTGCCGCCTCCCTGCGTAGAGGCATAGAACAACGCGCCCGCCACACCGACCGGCAGGCAGCAAACCATCCAGCGGCGCAGTCGCGCGGGGTGCTGCGCCACAGTGGCCAGATAGCCGGTGCGGTGCGCCGCCAGCCCCAACAGGAACATAGCCAGCGCACACGGGCCCTGCACGAACACCAGCACAAACCATACGCCCTCGGCCATGTCCCGCCCGCGCTGCGCAATGGCCTCCAGGGCACTGGCGCGATACGCTTGCGCGGCTTGCTGCGCCTTGGCGTGCAGCTCTGCCAGGGGCAAGTCCATCGGCGGCACCTGCGCCATCAGCCAGGCCAACAGGCCCCAGCCAGCGGCGGTGGCCCCCAGCAGCACCAGTGCCAGCACCACTGCCGTGCCCGGACGCACGTCCCGCCATGCGAGCAGCAGCACACCCAGCAGCGCATAGGTAACCAGGATGTCACCCGCAAACAGCAGCCACGCATGCGCCACCCCCAGCAATGCGAGCCCCAGCAAGCGCCGCAGAAAACGCGGAACAAAAGCGCTGCCGGTGCGCCGGGCGGCATCCATCTGCAGTGCAAAACTGTAGCCAAACAGCATCGAGAACAGCAGATAGAACTTGGTCTCGAAGAAGAAGCTCACCAGCCAGCGCACGGCGTGGTCCACCGGCCGCGAGAAGGCTGGGTCAGACACTCCCACGCCAAAGTAGGTGGAGGCAAAGCTGCCCGCATTGACCATGAGGATGCCCAGCAGCGCAAAGCCGCGCAGCGCGTCGATGGCGTGTTCGCGCCCCCCGGCGGGGGCAGCGACAGACGGGGTGGTTGAGGATTCCGTGGAAGTCATCCTGGCGATGGTGACAGAACCTGTTCAACGACAGCCCACGGCATCTCATGTCCACAGCGGCACTGCATTTTCAAGGGCTTGGGCGTATAAAGCGTTTGGCATCAGGTAGCCCCACCCCCAAGGAGACAACGATGGACATCAGTGCCCCCCACACCACGACCACCGACCCGCGCACCTTCAAGCGTTTCGCCGACTTCTACCCCTTTTACCTCGGCGAACACAGCAACCGCACTTGCCGCCGCCTGCATTTTGTGGGCTCCACGCTCACCCTGGTCTGCCTGGCCATGCTGGTGGTCACGGGCAAACCGCAGTACCTGCTGTATGGCCTGCTGTGCGGCTACGGCTTTGCCTGGGTGGGTCACTTCGGCTTTGAGAAGAACAAACCCGCCAGCTTCAAGCGGCCGCTCTACAGCTTCATGGGCGACTGGGTGATGTACAAGGACATCTGGACGGGGAAGGTGCCGTTCTGAAGCGGTGATTCGCGACAGTTGTCACGGCGATAAATCAAGTAAAAACAGGACCTAGCGCTTATCCAGCAAGCGCAAGCAGCTATATTTTCGATAGCTTACATGGGCACGGCCCGCTGCGCGCCCAGGCCGGAGTCAGCGCCTGCGCCCACCTGCAGCACATCCTCCAGCAGCAACCCGTCCAGCCGGGCCTGTGACCACAGCGGCTGCAGGCTCTCGGCGCGCTCCAGCAGCAGGCGCTGCACCAGCGGCGCCAGGGGTGTCGCGCCCGGGTTGGTCAGCAGCACATAGCGCGGCTCGGGCACGTCCGCAGCGTCCACCGCCGCATCGTTGACCTGGCCCACCCAGTCCAGCGCGGTCAGCGCCTCGAGCACCGGGGCCAGCTGCAGCACATCCACCCGCAGCAACTGGGCGAGCTGGCCGGGGCGCAGGCCTTTGAGGGGCTGGTGGCGCACGCGGTGCAGTTGCTGCAGCACCTCCACTGCCAGTTGAAACGTCCAGCCCGCCACGGTGCCGCGCCGCGCCACACCTGCCAGCAAGCTGGGCAGGTAGGCCGTAACCACCGCGCCCAGCAGCACGATGACCCAGGCCACATAGATCCACACCAGCAAAATGGGCAGCGTGGCGAATGCACCGTACACCACCGAATACGTTGGCACCTTGCCGAGGTACAGCGCTAGCACCTTCTTGGCCAGCTCGATGCACACGGCCACGAACAGCCCACCCGTCCAGGCGTGCCGCCACTTCACCGGCGTGTTGGGTACATAGTGGTACAGCGACGCCATGCCCCCCGCCAGCACCACAAACTGGATCGAATCGAACAGCAGCTGCACACCATCGGGCAGGCGCTTGACCAGCCCGCCCGAGGCCGACATCACGTACGACGTGAGCGCCAGGCTCGCCCCCATGAGCAGCGGGCCGAGTGTGATGGCGGCCCAGTAGATCAGCACCCGCTGGCCCAGCGGCCGCAGCCGCTGCACGCGCCAGATGTCGTTAAGGGTGCGGTCGATGGTGAGGATCAGCGCCAGCGCCGTCGCCAACAAAATGCTGAAACCCGCCACCCCCAGGCTGCTGGCCTTGGCAGCAAACTGCGTGAGGTAGCCCAGCACCTGTCGCGAGATGCTGTCGGGCACCAGGCTGTTCACCAGCCAGCCCTGCAGGGCATCCTGCAGCTTGCCGAAGATGGGGAAGGCCGTGAACACTGCCAGCGCCACGGTGAAGAAGGGCACCAGCGCCAGGATGGTGGTGAAGGTCAGGCTGCTGGCCGTGAGCCCCAGATGGTCCTCACGAAATCGCTCACGCAGCGTCTGGGCCGTGGTTTTCCAGGGGAAGTGCGACAGCTCGGTCACCAGCGCCTCCGCGCGCTGGGCCACTGCCTGTAAGGACAAGGACATGGCCGATATGATGCCACCCCAATGACCGCATCACCTTCCGCCCCGCCCGCCCTCCCCGTTCCCGCAGACAGCGCTGTGGAATCCACGCGCTGGCTGGCCACCGGCAGCCTGCTGGCGCTGATTGTTCTGTGCCTGGCCTGGGAGCTGGTGCTGGCCCCGTTGCGTCCCGGTGGCTCATGGCTCGCACTCAAGGCGCTTCCGCTGTGCATCCCGCTGGCGGGCATTCTCAAGAACCGCATGTACACCTACCGCTGGGTCAGCCTGGTGATCTGGCTGTATTTCACCGAAGGCGTGGTGCGCGGCTGGAGCGACAAGCCCCCGTCGCAGTGGCTGGCCTGGGCCGAGGTGGCCCTGTGCCTCGTATTGTTCACCGCCTGCACGCTGCATGTGCGACTGCGCCAGCGCAATGCCAAGGCGGCTGCAGCCGCCTCTGCTGCATCCTCTTTTCATCGCCTTGAAGAAGAAACTCCTTGACCATGACCACTCTGCTTGACACCCTGCGCGCCATCGTCGGCCCCGCCCATGTGATCACCGAAGGCGACCTCTCTGCCTGGGAGCAGGACTGGCGCCGTCGCGTGCGCGGCAAGGCCCTGGCCGTGGTGCGTCCCGCCAGCACGCAGGAAGTGGCGGCAGTGGTCAAGGCCTGCGCAGCAGCAGGCACCGCCATCGTGCCCCAGGGCGGCAACACTGGCCTGGCCGTGGGCTCCACGCCCGATGACTCGGGCACGCAGATCGTGCTGAGCCTCACCCGCATGAACGCGGTGCGCAGCGTGGACACCGACAACCTGACCATGACGGTGGAAGCTGGCTGCATCCTGCAGAACCTGCAGGATGTGGCGCAGAACGCGGGCGTGCTGTTCCCCCTGAGCCTCGCGGCCGAGGGCAGCTGCACCATTGGCGGCAATCTGGGCACCAACGCAGGCGGCACACAGGTGGTGCGCTACGGCAACGCGCGCGACCTGTGCCTGGGGCTTGAGGTGGTCACCGCCCAGGGAAAGGTGTGGGACGGACTCAAGGGCCTGCGCAAGGACAACACGGGCTACGACCTGCGCGACCTGTTCATCGGCAGCGAAGGCACGCTGGGCATCATCACCGCTGCGACGATGAAGCTCTACCCCCAGCCCGCCGCCAACCTCACGGCCTGGGCCGCCGTGCCGTCGATGGAACACGCCGTGGCCTTGCTGGGCCTGGCGCACAAGCAGCTGGGGGCGGGCCTTACGGGCTTCGAGGTGATGGGCCAGTTTGCGCTGAGCCTGGTGGACAAGCACATGCCGCAGCTGCGCGTGCCCTTTCTGGGCGACGACAACGCGCCCTGGTGCGTGCTGCTCGAAAACTCCGACAGCGAATCCGAAGAACACGCGCGTGCACGGTTTGAGTCGCTGCTGGAGACCGCGTTTGAAATGGGCTGCGTGACCGACGCCGTGGTGGCAGAGAACCTCACGCAGGCCCACCAGCTCTGGCACATCCGCGAGAGCATTCCGCTCGCCCAGGCCGAAGAGGGCCTGAACATCAAGCACGACATCTCGGTGCAGATCTCGCGCATCCCCGCCTTTGTGGCCCACACCGACGCGGTGCTGCAGCGCGAGATCCCCGGCGTGCGCCTGGTCAACTTCGGCCACCTGGGCGACGGCAACCTGCACTACAACGTGCAGGCGCCCGCCGAGGGCGACCCCAAGGCCTTTCTGCGCGAGCACGAAGCCCATGTGAACCACCTCGTCTATGAGGCCGTGGCCGAGTTCGGCGGCTCGTTCTCGGCTGAGCACGGCATTGGCGAACTCAAGGCCGACAAGCTGGAGAAGTACCAGTCGCCTGTGGCCATGGGCATGATGCGCGCCATCAAGCAGGCGCTGGACCCGCAGGGAATCATGAACCCGGGGCGGGTACTGAAGGTCTAACGCCGCACGGTCTGCGCAAACATAGGATCAGCGCGAGACGTGCAAGCCGCACACGGCCAGCAGCTCGTGCATCTGGGGCAGCAGCCCCCTGCCAAATGCGTCGGCCTCGTACGTTGCATAGCGCTCCAGGGCGCGTTGCGCGAAGTCAGGGGCGTTGACTGCAGCAGCCACCAGCAGATCGGGGTGGTAGTTCAGCAAGCGGTAGTCGCTGCGTTGGCGCAGGCCCACGAAGGGGCATTCTTCATCCGGCACGCGGTTGGCCCATCTGTCCAGATCCTCCAGGCTGTGCAGCTGGTCCAGCCAGTCCAGCACGACCCTGTCGTACAGCGCCGCCAGCTCATCCCGGCGCGTGGCAGCACTGTCTGCGCTGCCCATGGGCAACTCGTAGATCACCCCTCCCGCCTGTTTTTGGAACAGTGCCGGTGGCTCCAGATAAGTGAAGGGCAGCCTGTGCATCTGCGCGAAGTGCTGCAAGGACACCTTGAAGGCCGGCCCGCCATCGCTGTCAAGAGCGGGCTGCAGGTGGGAGGGCAATGCAAGGCGTATCCACACGCCGTGGTGCAAGGTGTCCCGCACCATGTCCGAGTACACCAGCGCCTCGCCCACAGGCAGCTTTTTCTTGAACCAGAATTCGCCCCGCAGCTTGCGCCAGCCCCGTTGGGTGAACAGGGGCTCCAGCGATTGCTGCACCCAGCGGCCGCGCGCCGAAGGCGAAGTATCCAGCTCAGGGAGCACAGGCACATCCTCCACGGCTGCAACAGATCCCATGGGGCCCATCACCTGCCCCGAAGGGGTGTGCACCTCGCCGCTCTGCGGATCAAAAACCACCCACCCCAGCTGGCGGGCCACGCACTCGATCACCGGCAGCACCACCTCCAGCTCGGCCACGTCAGGGCTCAGGCTTTGCACCAACGCAAACGGGTCTGGCTCCGGGATTTCGGTCCAGTAGTCTTCCGGCGCTCCCTCCGGGGGCAGCGCGGATGCGATGGCCTCCAGCAACTGGCCCGCCGCAGCATCGGGGCTGAAGCTCAGTTGCTGGCGCAGGTCGTGAAGCGTGGCTCGCGCATCCTCGCTGGAAACAGGGACCGGATGGCGCCAAAGGTGCAGGACATAGCTCATGGGCGGGCAGTGGAAGGTTGGAGACGGGATGCCAACGAGCGCACATCGTAGCCACGCCCACGGCACCGCAGCCCAGGCCGTCGCGAGAAACCCACAGGGCCCTGCGTTCGCTGCTGTTGAGTGCCCGTCACGACCCCGGAGCCGTGCCTTGCGGTGCGCTGGCACTGACACCCATCCCTTTCCACCACCTGCACAATCACGGCTCCAGCAACACCGCCAGGCCGACCATGAGTTCCACTTTGACCGTGCGCCCCGTCCAGCCCGAAGACTATGCCGCATGGCGCCCGCTCTGGGACGGCTACAACGCGTTCTACGGCCGCTTTGGCGCCACAGCGCTGCCCGAACACATCAACGCAACCACCTGGCAGCGCTTGCTGGACCCGGCAGAGCCCGTCTTCTGCCTCGTGGCGCACGACGCTGCGGGCGGCAAGATCCTCGGGCTTGCGCACTACCTTTTTCACCGCAGCACAACACGCATCGATCCCATCTGCTACCTGAGCGACCTGTATACCAACGAAGCCGCGCGGGGCCGGGGCGTGGGACGTGCGCTCATCGGCGCCGTGTACAGCGCAGCGCGGGCAGCCAAGGCATCGCGCGTGTATTGGCAAACCTACGAAACCAATACCACCGCGCGACTGCTGTACGACAAGATGGCCAAGCACCATGGGTCCATCGTCTATTCGCAGGAACTCTGATCAACGCCTGCCGGCCACGCCGAGATTTACTATGAAAACAATAGCTGATTGCGCTTACACATCAAGCGCCAGGGCCATTTTTTACTAACATTCTCGCTTCCAACAACTGCCATAACCCTGATGGACAGGGCACTCGGCGAGGTCGTGGCTCTGGGCATCGCGTTCCACGCGGCCCAGAGCCCCCTTCAGAACACCTTGCGCATCGGCTGTGCCTGCAGCCCTGCCCAGGACTGCACTGCACCTGCGGGTTCATAGCCATTGCGACGGTAAAAAGCCTCCGCCGTTCGCGTGCTCTCCAGCCCCAGTGCCGCCAGCCGCGACTGTCGCGCGTGAGCCTCGGCCTCACGCAGTAGGGCGTGGCCTACGCCCTGGTGCAAGGCCTCTGGCACCACATAGCACAACGCCAACGTGGCCCTCGCCAGCAGCGCAAAGCCCACCATCATTCCGCCCCGGTATGCGCCCCACACCGCAGCGCCCGGCGCGGACATCCACGCAGCAAGGTTCTCGGGCGTCTTGTTGGCCAGCCAGGCCGTCAGGATAGCGGGGTCATTGGCATGGTCGAGCACGCAGCAGTGGGTGATGGACCGACGGATGACCGTGCAGGCGGCTTCTGCCGCCTCGGGGCCCACCGGGATGATCTTTGTGCCCTCAGGCACTGCGCTAACCGCAATCACGCCGAAACCAGCCCTGCAAGCGCGACAGCCAGCACAGCGAGCACCCCATAAAACAACAAGCCTACGAATATCAGGCCATTGGTCGTCACCACACGTTGTCCTTCATGCCGGAACGACAGTGCGCCCGCTGCACTCCAGGTCCGCGCTTCGTTGCTGCCCCAGCGCTCAGAGCGCCAGCGGCCCAGGCCGACCACCCGCACCACCTGCGCACCCGTGAAGACGATCAGCACTTCAACCACTGACCACAGCATCGCAACCAGAAACTCCGTCATCGGCATCCTCCGCAAATCAGCGACGGGAAATGATAGACGGCCTGCCACTCCAGAGATGGTGACCGAACCCCCATGTCAGCGCGGGTCTTGGGCTGCGGGATGCTGCTGGTTCCATGCGCGGGCAGCTTCCCAGCCCGGCGGCACGCAGCCTTGCTCCATCACGCACAAACTGGCGCTGGCCAGCGCATGGCGCAGCGCCTGCTGGCAGGGATCGGCCGTCAGCGTTTCGACAAACCGCACAAAGCTCGCACCACCCGCGGCCTGCGCCTGCCGCAGCAAATGCGCCAGCAGCCCTGCCAGAAAGCTGTCGCCCGCGCCCACGGTGTCCACCACTGGCAGCGGCTGGGCCTCTTTGGCAAAACACTGCACGCCGTTGCGGTGCAGCAGCCAGGCGCCTTCAGCCCCCAGCGTCAGTGCCAGCAGGCGGGCCTGCGGGTTGGCAGCCAGTAGGTGCTGTGCGCGGGTCAGGGCATCCACGCCGGGCACGGCCAGATGCTCCAGGTCTTCGTCGCTGGCCTTGATGATGTGGGCGTGTGCCAGCGCGGAGTGCACCGCGGTGCGGTAGGCCGCCAGGTCGGGCATGACGGAGGGGCGCAGGTTGGCATCGACCACGACGCAGCGGCCTGCGGCGCGCTGGGCGGCCAGCCACGGCAGGTAGATGGCAGTGTCACGCGCGTCGAGCGCCAGCGCGCCGGTGCACACCAACTGCAGCGCGGGCAAGGCGGCGCAGCTATCGCCCAGACCTGCGGCGGACACGGCGCGGTCGGCCACGCCTTCGCGGTAGAAGGCGTAGTCGGGGTGGCCATGTGCGTCGAGGTTGACCACGGCCAGTGAGGTGACCTGCAGCACGGGCTCGGTCTGGGCCAGCACCACGCCGTCAGCCACCAGTTGCGCAGCCAGTTCACGCCCAAAACGGTCGCGCGACAGGGGGTTGAGGTACTGGGTGCCCACGCCTTGCCGGGCCAGCGCACGGCACAGGTTGTAGAGCGCGCCGCCCAGGCACGGCAGGTAGCTGCCATCGGGGCGGCGGATCAGGTCGATGAGGGCCTCGCCGGCAATGGCGGCGTGGATGGGCGCTGTGCCGTTGGAAATCGTGGATGCGGAAGTCATGGACGTTTGGAAGGAAGCAGACAGTGCGTCAGAACTGCGATTGCAGCGCGGGGTACAGCGCGACAAAGCGGGCATAACGTTCGGCCAGCTGGGCTTGTTGTGCGGGCTGTGGCATGAAGGTGGCGTCAGCGGGCAGGGGCTGGCACCAGTGGGCTTCGTCACCACCGCAGGCCATGGCGGCGAGGCGCGCGGCACCTAGGGCTGCGGCAGCGTGTGCGCCCTGCGGGCGCTGCAGTGGGGTGCCCAGCGCGCTGGCCAGCAGCTGCGCCCAAGGGCTGCTGCGTGCGCCCCCCCCGACGAGCGCCAGGGGCGCATCACTCCGACCTGTGTCACTACCCTTCCCCGGCCCTGCGGCGCGCATGGCGTTGAGACCATCGAGCAGGCCAAAGCCCACGCCTTCCATCACGGCATAGGCCAGGTCCGCCGCTTCGTGCTCGGCCCGCAGGCCCATGAACACGCCGGTGGCAGCCGCGTTGTTGTGCGGTGTGCGCTCGCCACTCAGGTACGGCAAAAACAGCGGCGCCTGCGCCCGGCGGGTGGTGTTGAGGACGCTGACGGCGTCAGACAGTTGCGCCTCGTCGCCACGCCCAGTCAGCCGGGTAACCCAGCCAAACGCACTCGCTGCACTGAGCATGACCGACATGTGGTGCCAGCGCTGCGGCAGCGCATGGGCAAAGGCATGCACGGCGCGCTCGGTGGCAGGCGCAAAAGCGTCCGTCACGCGAAAGACCACGCCCGAGGTGCCCAGCGACACAAAGCCCTGCCCCGCAGTGCGGGCGCCCACGCCCACGGCACTGGCGGCGTTATCGCCCGCGCCAGCAGCCACGACGACGCTGTCACCGAGCCCCCAGCGGCGTGCCACATCGCTGCGCAGTGTGCCGGTGGGCGCACTGCCCTCGGCCAGCGTCGGCATGTGCGAAACATCGAGCCCACAGGCTTGCAACATGGCCGGGCTCCAGGCGCGGGCCTGGACGTCCAGCCACAGCGTGCCCGATGCGTCGGACATGTCGCTCCCTGCATCGCCAGTGAGTTGCAGGCGCAGCCAGTCCTTGGGCAGCAGCACGGTGCGGATCTGGTCGAACACGGCGGGCTCGTGCGTGCGCAGCCACAGCAGCTTGGGCGCGGTGAAGCCGGGCATGGCGAGATTGCCGGTGATCTGGCGCGAAGTGGGCACAACCGATTCCAGCTGCGCACATTCGGCGCTGGCGCGGCCGTCGTTCCACAAGATGGCCGGGCGCAGCACCTGGCCCTGCGCGTCCAGTACCACCGCGCCATGCATGTGGCCCGAGAGGCCGATGCCCCGCACCTGCGCCCACGGTGCGGGAGCCTGAGCGCGCAACTGCGCCACAGCACTCTCCACGGCGGCCCACCAGTCGGCGGGGTGCTGCTCGCTCCAGGTGGGCTGGGGGCGCAGCTGGGGCACGGCGGCATCTGCCGTAGCGACCACAGTGTGCGCATCGTCCAGCAGCAGGAGCTTGACACCCGAGGTGCCTAAATCGATTCCGAGGTACATGGGTGATGGGCAGATGTCAGTGATTCACAGTGAAAGCCATGGTCCGGCCTTTGCCTTTGGCGGGCTGCGTGAAGGGGTCACGCAACAAGGGCCTTCCCCCCCTCTCAGGGTGCAGATCCGGCCGGGGATCAGGAAGTCTTTCCAAACCTTCCCGCGCCCTGCTTGCGGTACTCGCTGGGCGTCATGCCCTTGATGTCCAGAAAGCGGCGGTTGAAGTTGGCCATGTTGTTGAAGCCCACGTCATACGCAATGTGCGTGATGTAGCGCTCGGTCTCCATCAGCAGCTGGCACGCGCGGTTCACGCGCACCAGGTTCACGAAGTCGGTGAAGGTATTGCCCGTGGCGCGGCGGAAGAAGCGCGAAAAGCGGCTTTCCGTCATGCCCAGCTCTTGCGCCAGGTCGGCCGCCGACAGCGGGTCGGCCAAGTGGTCGGTGATGCGGCTCACGATGGCGTTGATCTGGTCGAGCTGGGTATCGTTGTCCTCGCTTTGCAGTTGCGTGCTCGACAGCAGGCGAAAGTCGGTGCAGCGCGCCAGGTCGCTCATGAACTCACAGAAAGCGCCGAACCGGGCGAGCCCCTGGCGCGCCTTGATGCGGTGCCAATGCTCTTGCGCCTGCGCTTCCATGCCAAAGAACTCCACGCCGTGGCGCGCGCGCTCCAGCAGAGGCAGTACCTCGCGCAGCTCCGGGATGGTCTCGCTGCTGGCCACCAGCGGCGCGTGCGAGAACTGGATCACCAGGTCGCGCAGCGGCACGCCGCCTTCGGGCAGGTCCATGCTGATCCAGTTGTGCGGCAGGCGCGGCCCGGTCAGCACCAGGTGGCCGGGCTGGAACTGACCGATCCAGTCCCCCACAAAGACCTTGCCCGAGGTCGCGGTGATCAGGTGCAGCTCGTACTCGTCGTGGTAATGCCAGCGCGCCAGCGGCGTGGGAAACCCGTGCGACAAACAACGGATGAAGCCCGCCGTCTCGGGCGACTCGTAGCCCAGAGCGGGCGAGCGCACATAGTCGTGCTCCAGCTCGGGCTTGGTCTGGCGCGGGGCGATGGGCGTCTTCACGGTCATGGCGATAGTGGACTCAAATTACACCAGCATCAGGCGCCTGTCCGCTCCGCCACAAAAGCCAACACGCGGGCATAGGCTTTGCGCAGCGCGTCCAACAATTGGGGGTGGCTGGCCATCTCGCCCCACAGGGTCGTGTCGGCCGCATAGGCCGCCACGGGGTCAGCAGCATCGCAGATGGCATGGGCCACTGCAGGGTCCATGGCCTGGTCCTGGTAGGTGTAGGGGATCTGCCCCGCATGCCAGCGCTGCAGGTAGGCCAGGAACAGGGCTGGCAGCATGGCCACGCTGTCGAACGAAGCGTTGCGCGCCAGTCGGTCGCGGATGGTGGGCGCAATCATGCCGGGGATCTTGGAGAACGCATCCATGGCCACGCGCTGGTTGGTGTCGGCAATGGCGGGGTTGCCGAAGCGGTCCAGCACCACGTCGCGGTACTGCTCCAGGTTGATGGGGCATGGTTGCTCGGGCGTGTGGAGCACAGGGATCGCGTCGTCGGTGACGTAGTCGTAGGCCATCTGGCGAATGGCCGCGTCGTGTGTGCCTTCGTGGATGTACTGGTAGCCCGCCAGCGTACCCGCCCAGGCAATGCAGCTGTGGGTGGCGTTGAGCAGGCGGATCTTGGCCTCTTCATGGGCCTGCACCGACTGCACCATCTCGACACCGACCGTTTCCCACGCGGGGCGGCCTGCAATGTAGTCGTCTTCAATGACCCACTGGATAAAGCTTTCACCCATGAGTGCTGCCTTGTCGTCCCAACCCGTTGCAGCCTTCACGCGCTCGGCCACATCGGGCGTGGGGCGCGGCGTGATGCGGTCCACCATGGCGTTGGGACTCGTGGTGTTCTGCTCTACCCACTCTTTGAGTGGCGCATCGCCCAGCGCCTCGATGAACTGCAGCAGCCCGCCGCGCGAGCGGTCGCCGTTGTGGCGCAGGTTGTCGCAGTTCATCAGCGTCACGGCGCCCGCACCGGCTGCCCTGCGCGCGCGCAGGATGCTGACCAGGCCGCCGTAGATGGTGTGGCCTGCCTGGCCCGCCTTCACGGCCGCCAGGTCGGCGCGCAGGTCGGCAAACGTGTGCCAGTCGAGCTGGTTCTGGGCATCCAGGTAGTAGCCCGCTTCGGTCACCGTGAAGCTGATGATGCGCGTGGCAGGGTCGGCACCCATGGCAATCAGCGGGGCCAGGTCATCCTGGTAGGGGATCACCCGCTGGATCGACTCGATGACGGTGTAGTTGCGCTCGCCTTGGGGGGTGACGGTTTCGAGCGTGTAGCGCCCATCCTGCGCTTGCAGCGCCGCGATGGCATCGGCCATGTCGGGGCGCAGGTTGCCTGCGGCAATCGCCCACCGTTGGTCGCCCTGCTGTCGCAGTTCGTGGACATAAACGGCCTGGTGCGCGCGGTGGAACGAGCCCAGGCCCAGGTGCAGGATGAAATTCATGGTGCGTGACTGCGGGTTTCTAGAGATCAAAGTTCGTGGGCATCATCACGACGTCGCGGATGGTCATGCCGCGCGGGCGGGTGAGCATGAAGAGCACCACGTCGGCCACTTCGGAGGCCTCGATGAGGCTGCCGCTGGCCTTGGCCTCGGCGAGCTTTTCCGCGGGCCAGTCGGCCAGCAGCGAGGTGATGACGGGCCCGGGCGAAATGGAGCCCACGCGGATACCGTGCTTGAACACCTGGCGGCGCACGGTCTGCACGAAGCAGTTGACGGCCCACTTGGACGATGCGTAGACGGGCTCCCACGGCGTGGGGAAATGCGCGGCCAGCGAGCTGGTGACGATGATGTCGCCTGTGCCGCGCTCGATCATGTGGGGCAGCACGTTGTGCACGTTCTTCATCACCACGTTGACGTTCAGGTTGAGCATGCGGTCGATGGCGTCGGGGTCGGCATCCACCAGGTCGCCGCCCACATACAGCCCGGCGTTGGCGTGGAAGATGTCGAGTTGTCCCGCAATGGCCAGCGTGCGCGCAAGCAGGCTCGCACACTGCTTTGTGTCCAGCAAATCCAGCACCAGCGGCGACGCTTGGGCGCCGATGGCTGCGCAAGTCTTGTCCAGCGCTTTTTCATCGCGGTCGATAAGTACCACGTGCGCTCCAGCGTCGGCCATGGCCTTTGCACTGGCAAACCCGATGCCCGATGCAGCGCCGGTGACGGCGGCCACCTTGCCGTGCAATTCCCGGCCTGTGGTCACGGCGGTCATGCAGCTGCACCCGCGACAACACGGCCCGCAGGGTCGAACCAATGGGCGTGCGACGCGTCGATGTCCAGACTCACCGCATCGCCGGCGCGCAGGCCTGTTCGGTCGTTCTGGCGCGCCACAAACTGCGCTCCGCTGGGCGTGCTCACGTAGATCAGCGTCTCTGCGCCCAATGCTTCCACCAGGTCCACCTGGCCCGGCACCGGCGTCGCGCCGGTGTTGCGCACCGTGATGTTCTCGGGGCGCAGGCCGATGGCACCGCCCTCCGCCCCGGCGGGTGCCTGCTGTTGTACAGGCGATGGCAGCTGCGGCAGGGGCACCACATTCATCTGCGGCGTGCCGATGAACTGGGCCACGAACTGGTTGGCGGGCCGGTCGTACAGCTCCAGCGGCGTACCCACCTGCTCGATGACGCCATCGCGCAGCACCACCACGCGGTCGGCCAGCGTCATGGCCTCGACCTGGTCGTGCGTCACGTAGATGGTGGTGGCCCCGAGGTCGCGGTGCAGCTTGGCGATCTCTACACGGGTCTGGCCGCGCAGCGCCGCGTCGAGATTGGACAGTGGCTCGTCAAACAGGAACACCTTGGGCGCGCGCACGATGGCGCGGCCGATGGCCACGCGCTGGCGCTGCCCGCCCGACAGCTCCTTGGGCGTGCGCTGCAGGTACTGCGTGAGGTTGAGGATGCGCGCGGCGTTCTGCACCTTCTCGTCGATCACCTGCTTGTCCACCTTGGCGAGCTTGAGCGCAAAGCTCATGTTCTCGTACACGCTCATGTGCGGGTACAGCGCATAGCTCTGGAACACCATCGCCAAGTCGCGCTTGCTGGATGGCTGGTCGGTGATGTCGCGGCCGTCCAGCATCAGGGTGCCGCCGTCGATGTTTTCGAGCCCCGCGATCAGCCGCAGCAGCGTGGACTTGCCACAGCCCGAGGGGCCGACGAAGACGATGAACTCGCCTTGCTGGATGGTGAGGTCGATGCCCTTGATGGCGCGGTGCTCACCAAAGAATTTCTCGATGCCGCGCAGTTGAAGGTAGGCCATGGAATCGGGTTCCTGAAATCTTGAAAACTGGGAGGAAAACTACGGCTTACTTGACCGCACCAAACGTCAGGCCCTGCACCAGCTGCTTCTGGCTGAACCAGCCAAAGACCACGATGGGTGCAATGGCCATGAGCGAGGCAGCGGACAACTTGGCCCAGAACAGGCCCTCGGGGCTGGAGTACGACGCGATCAGTGTGGCCAGCGTGCCGGCCTTGGCGGCGCTGAGGTTCAGGCTCCAGAAGGCCTCGTTCCATGACAGCACCAGGCACAAGAGGCCGGTGGACGCGAGGCCGCCCATGCCCAGCGGCAGCAGCACCAGCCGCACCTCCTGCCACAGCGTGGCGCCGTCCATGCGCGCGGCTTCCAGAATCTCGCGCGGGATGTCCTTGAAGTGCGAATACAGCATCCAGACCATGATGGGCAGGTTGGACAGCGCGAACACGATGATGAGCGCAAGCTGCGTATCGAGCAGGTGGCTCTTTTGCGCCAGCACATAAATGGGTACCAGCGCGCCCACGGCGGGCATCATCTTGGTCGAGAGCATCCACATGAGGATGTCCTTGGTGTACTTGCCCTTGAAGAAGGCCATGGCGTAGGCCGCAGGCGCGGCCAGCATCAGGCCCACCAGGGTAGAGACCACGCTGGTGATGACCGAATTCTTGGCGTACAGCAGGTAGTCGCTGCGCTCCTGCACCTCGTGAAAGTTCTCGAGCGTGGGGATGAAGAACAGCTGCGGCGGCACGGCGATGGCCTGCAACTCGGTCTTGAACGCAGTGAGGAACAGCCAACCCAGCGGAAAGAACAGCAGCAGGGCCACGCCCCAGGCGGCCACGGTGCGCAAAGCCAGCAGGCCCAGCGGGTAGTTGGAGCGGCGTCGTTTTGTCGTTGTCATGAGCGTTGCCCCGTCTTACTTGTCAAGGTTCTTGCCGACCATGCGGATCAGAAACACCGCCGCGATATTGGCCAGCAACACTGCGAACAGCGCCCCGGCCGAGGCCACACCCGCGTCGAAGTTGAGCAGTGCCTGCTTGAAGATCAGGAAGGTGACGTTGGTGCTCGCATCGCCCGGCCCGCCACCCGTGGTGGTGTAGATCTCGGCAAAGATGCTAAGCAAAAAGATGAGTTCGATCATCACCACCACGGCCACCGAGCGCGCCAGGTGTGGCACATACAGGTAGCGCAGCTGCTGCAGGTAGTTGGCGCCGTCCATGCGCGATGCTTCGAGCTGTTCGTGGTTCATGCTCTGCAATGCGGTCATGAAGATCAGCGTGGCAAACGGCAGCCACTGCCATGACACCATGACGATCACCGAGAACAGCGGGTGGTCGGTAAGCCAGTCCACCGGCTGTGCGCCAAAGAACATCCACACCTGGGCGAGCACGCCGTAGATAGGGTTCATCATCATGTTCTTCCACATCAGCGCGTTCACCGTGGGCATGACAAAGAACGGCGAGATCAGCAGCACCCGCACGATGCCCCGGCCCGCAAACGGCTCGTTGATGAGCAGCGCAATCGCAATGCCGAACACCACCGTGATGAGGATCACAGTACCCAGCAGCAAGATGGTGTTGACCACCGCCGTGCCGAACGAGGGGTCGGTGACGAAATACTCAAAGTTCTCCAGCCCGGCAAAGCCGGTCTGGTCCGGCTGCATGAGGTTGTAGCGGATGAGCGAGAAGTAGATCGTCATCACCAGCGGCACGATCATCCACAGGAAGAGCGTGGCCATGGCAGGCGTGAGCAGCAGGCGAGGGAGCAGGCGGCGGTTCATGGAAGCCTCAGAAAATAGTCCAGCGAAAATAGGCGTTCAGTCGGCGTCGCGAGCGGGCCGAGTCGGGGTCGCTGTACCGCAGCCGTACTCCCGTACGGCGAGGAACACCGGCCCCGGATCGGCCAGCGCAGTAGCCGAATGAATGCCTATTTGTAGTAGCCGGCCTTTTTCATTTCGCGGTCTGCCGACACCTGGCTGGCCTTGAGCGCGGCGTCCACCGTCGTCTTGCCCGCCAGTGCTGCGCTCATCTGCTGACCCACCGCGATGCCGATGGCCTGGAACTCAGGAATGGCCGCAAACTGCACACCCACGTACGGGCTCTTCGGCAGGGTCGAATCCGTCGGGTTGGCCGAGTCGATGGCAGTCTTCTCTGCGGCCGCAAAGCGCGCTGCCTTCTGGAACTCCGGCGCCGCATACGTGCTCTTGCGCGTGCCGGTGGGCACGTTGGCCCATCCGTTGGTCTTGGCCACCAGCTGGATGTAGTCCTTGCTGGTGGACCAGGTGATGAACTTCTGCGCGGCGTCGACCTTTTTGGAACCGGCCGGGATGGCCAGATTCCACGACCACAGCCAGTTGGCGCCCTTGGGCGTGTTCATGGTGGGCGCCTGGGCAAAGGCCATCTGGTCGGCCACCTTGGACTGCTTGGGGTCCGCCACGAACGATGCCGCGATGGTGGCATCCACCCACATGCCGCACTTGCCCGAGTTGGTCAGCGCCAGGATCTCATTGAAGCTGTTGGCGGCAGAGCCGGGCGGGCCGTAGTTCTTGAGCAGGTCCACGTAGAAGTTGATCGCGTCCTTCCAGGGCTTGGACTCGAGCTGCGGCTTCCACTGCATGTCGAACCACTGGCCGCCGAAGGTGTTGACCAGCGTGGTCAGGAAGGCCATGTTGTCACCCCAGCCCGGCTTGCCGCGCAGGCAGATGCCGTACACCCCGTTCTTGGGGTCGTGCATCTTGGCGGCCAGGTCCTTGATCTGCGGCCAGGTGGGACGCTCGGGAACCTGCACGCCCGCCTTGTCAGCCAGGTCCTTGCGGTACATGAGCATCGAGCTTTCGCCGTAGAACGGCGCAGCGAACAGCTTGCCGTCGATGGACAGGCCGTTGCGCACGGCGGGCAGCAGGTCGTCCACGTCGTACGCAGCGTCGGTTTTCAGCTCCTGCAGCCAGCCCTTCTTGCCCCAGATGGGCGCCTCGTACATGCCGATGGTCATCACGTCGAACTGGCCGCCCTTGGTGGCGATGTCGGTGGTCACGCGCTGGCGCAGCACGCCTTCTTCCAGCGTGACCCACTTGAGCTTGATGTCGGGGTTGGCCTGCTCGAAGTTTTTGCTGAGCTTTTGCATCTCGATCATGTGGCCGTTGTTCACGGTGGCAATGACCAGCTCGGTCTGCGCGCTGGCGGCGCCGCACAGCGACAGGGCCAGTGCAGCGGCCAGGGCGAGGCGCTGAGGAGCAAAAACACGGGGGGAATGTGGCATCGGAATGTCTCCTTCGTAATTGGTATGGGATCGACCGTTCAACGCCAGTGCAGGCATACGGCATTGACGAACTGAACGATACCGATGCTGCAATGCTCGATTGGTACTCCAGATGCCTCCACAAATACTAATTTGCACCAGATACTCAGGATTTATACCTAGAGGTGTCAACAGGGTATCTAACCGACCAGGAAGAGAGGGGCCGGACCCCCAGCACGGTTAGTCGCGGATGCCCCAAATCACTATCAAATCAATAGCTTTTGGCGCTTATCTATCAAGCGGTAGAGGCCAATTTAATCCATATTTCGTGCACCAAGGCCCACCGGGGAAGACACCACTACCCCCTCCTCCATCCATTTGCCCGTCCGCCCACGGCAGCCCTGCTCCCGTCAGAAATCCACCGTGGCAGAGAGAGTCACCGTGCGAGGACTTCCCACATACAGCCAGTTTCCAGAACCGCTGGACCAGTAATTGCGATTGAACAGGTTGTCCACGCCCGCGCGCAGCACCAGCGGCCGGCTCCACGCCTGGGTCTTGTAGCGGGCACCGATGTCCCAGCGCGTCCAGCCCGGAATGCGCCGCAGGTTGGCGGCGTCCACATGCTGCGCGCTGCTGGCGATCATGCGGGCCGACAGCGTCAGTCCTGGAACGGCAGCCACGTCGTGGTCGCTGCCCAGGTTGAGCTGCCAGCGCGACACATTGGGTGCGGCGTTGCCGTTGTAGGTGCCGCCTTCGGTTTTGGTCAGCCGGGCATCGTTGAAGGTCACGCCGCCCAGCAGGCGCGTGCCCCGGGCCACCTCGCCAAAGACATTGAGCTCGACCCCGCGGTTGCGCTGCTCTGCACCGACCTGGTAGGTGAACGTGCCATCGCCGTTGGACGCCACCAGCCCGCTCGGTTTCTGGATATGGAACAGGCTCGCCGTGGTGCTGAAGCGGCCCCAATCGGCCTTCACGCCCACCTCCCGCTGCTTCGTCCGGACCGGCGGAAACACCTGCCCGGCATTGGTGGTGCCCAGTGGCGCTGAATCGCCCTGGACCAGCCCTTCGATGTAATTGCCGTAGAGCGATACGTGCGGCTGTAGCTTGAACATCGCCGCCAGCGCCGGCGTCACCGCATGCTCGTCGTACGGGGTGCTGCCGGCCCCGGTGGTGGTGTCGTACTTGACGACCTTCACGCGCTGGTAGCGGGCACCCAGGGTGACGGACAGACGGTCTTGCCACAGCGAGACGGTGTCGGCCAGCGCCACAGACGGCAACTGCAAGGAATCGGTCTGTGGCGGCCGCGATGAGAAACCGTCGATGGACGGACGCGCGGTGGCCGCGGGCGCATACATGTTCGTGGCGAAGCTGTCGAAGCCGTAGTACTGCGCCGTGAAGCCGCTGTCCTTCTTCAGGTACGACGCATGCAGGTGGATGCGATGCGTGAGTTCGCCGGCACGCACCGTGCCTTGCAGGCCGCCTTGCACGGTGCGGTAGTTCGTCCAGTTGGGCCAGAAGTACGTGGTGGCCTGCGCATCGCCCTGCACGCTGGTCACGAACACGTCGGTGGCGAGGTAGCGGGACCGCGTGTGGCTGCCACCCGCGACTGCAGAGAGCGTCCAGTCCGGGGTGAGGTCGTACTCGGCTTTGGCCAACAGGTAGTTGCTCTGCGACCTGGCGAACTCCCAGTCCTGCGCGATGCGATGGCTGGCCCGGGGCGGCCTGGGGATGGCAATGGCGTCGTCGATGCCAAAGCCCGCGGCGCCTTGCGGCGCTTCGTTGTTCATCGTCTGGTGGCCGGCATCTACCGAGGCCCGCAACTGGCTGCCCCGGTAGTCCACGGCCAGCGCCGCAGCGCCCAGCTCGACGGACTGGCCCTGGGTGGCGGTCTTCCCGTCACGGTAGACGCCGTTGAAGCGCACACCCCACTGGTGGTCGTCGCCGAACCGGCGGCCCACGTCCAGGTGGCCGCCCAGGTTGCCCTTGGACAGGTAAGTGGTGGTCAGGCGGGTCAGCGGCACATCGCCCGCCCGCTTGGGCACCAGGTTGATGGCGCCGCCCACCGCGCCGCCCGCCCCAGGCGCCATGCCGTTGAGCAGCGCGTTGGGGCCCTTGAGCACCTCGACGCGCTCGGCCGCTTCGACCGCCACGGCACGGTTGGTGGCGATGCCTCCGATGCCGTCGAACAGCACCGAGTCCTGCACCGAGAAGCCGCGGATCAGAAAGATGTCGCCCCCCGCAGCAGCGTTCGTCAGGCTGTAGGACACCGTGCGCACGGACGGGTCGTTGGCCAGCACATCGGCCACGGTGATCGCCTGCTGGTCCTGCATGAGTTCGGCCGTATAGCTGGTGATGTGAAACGGCGTGTCCATCAGGCTCTGCTGACCCAGCAGGCCGACCCGGCTGCCCGTGGCGACCTGGCCGCCGGCATAGGCGGGCGGCAAATCGCCGGGCGCTGACTCGGCGCTGGCCGTCACGGTGACGGCGCCCAGGGTGGCGGCATCGCTGAGCCGGGGTGCCTGCGCTGCGGGGCGCGATGCCTCACGCAGCGTGAAGACGCCGCCCGTGGCCTGCCGCAGCTCCAACCCCGAACCCGCCAGCGCGCGGCGCAGTGCCTCGGGTGCATCGAAGCGGCCCCGCACGGGCGCCGCGTTGCGGCCTTCCACCAACTGCGCATCGGCGGTGAGGGCCAGGCCTGCGTCGCGCGCGATGCGGTTCAGGGCAGCCCCCAATGGCCCGGCGGGCAGGTCGTAGTCGCGCACCGCCGCAGCGCTGGCCGTGGCCGCAGGGGCCTCTGCCGTGGCTGGCTGTGCGGCCACGACAGAGGCCCCCAACGCGAGCAGCAGCGCCGCGGCGCAGGGGTTCAGCGGAAAGGGGAGAACAGCAGAGGGCATGGGTCAGACTCCGAAACGGTTACGTCAGAAAAGAGGGGCAACCGCGCGGATGCACGGTCTCTGTCTGATTGCCGAACGGGTGCCGAAAAGTGAGAGGGGGCCGGGGCAATTTCTTTTTCGGGCCGGCATCGTTGGTGGATGGGGTGCCAGCTGGCAGCGGCGATCTGGGTTGATCTGCTTCGGCGGGTTGATCTGGGTTGATCTGGGTTGAACTGAATGGAAACGTCGATCAGCCGCACCAATTCACTCATCTTTTTGTAGCTGCCAGCGCTTACTCATCAAGCGGTAGCGGCCGATTTTCTTTATATTTTCCTCCTCAGGGCGCAGCACGCGGCTTGAGCATGACCCACCAGCGCGTGGTCCAGACCACCTCCACCGGCACGGCCGCGGTCAGCGCCAGCAGGGCCTGGTCGGTGTCCGCCAGGGGCAGCGTGCCCGTCACGCGCAACCCGGCCACACGGGGGTCGACACCCAGGTGGCCGACCCGGTGCCGCGCCAGCATGGCCACCACCTCGCCCAAGGGTTGGTTGTCCACGACCAGCATTCCGTCCTTCCATGCGTCGGCATCGGGCGGGGCCGCCCACGGGTCCACCCGCCCGCCTTCCAGCCGCGCGCCCTGCCCGGCCGACACGATGCGCTCGGCAGCGCACGGCTCGGACGCTGCTGCCGCACAGCTCGCCGGGCGCGCCGCGACGGCCGACTGGGTGACTGCGACCTCGGTGGCGGGCGCGCCACGGCCCTGAGCCCCATCGGTGCCAGTGGCGTGCGCCTGTGGCCAGCGGCGCACGGTGAAGCGGGTGCCCAGGGCGCGCAGGCTGCCGTCCTCGGTCAGCACGACGAACGGGCGCCGCTCGGCCGGGTCGGCATGGCTGGTTTCCACGGCCACCTCGCCCGCGCGCAGGTGGATGGCGCGCTGGTCTTGGCTGAACACGACATCCACAGCGCTGCGGGTGTTCAGGTGCAGCACGGTCTGGTCGGGCAGCACGATGGTGCGGCGCTCACCGGTGGCGGTGCGGTGGTCGGCCAGCAACTGGCCCACGGGCTGGTAGCGGTCCAGCACCAGCACCCCGCAGGCCACCGCCAATGCCAGGCCCAGCACGGCGCCCGCCACACGGGCAGGACGGCGCTGGCGCGGTGGCAGCAGCAACGCTGCGCGTGCTCCGGGACCTGCGGCGGCACGGGCCAAGTGCTGGTCGATGTCGCCCAGCTGGCGCCAGGCGCGGGCATGGTCGGGGTGTGCGGCCAGCCAGTCGGCCAGGGCTTGGGCGTCCGCCGGCGAGTTATCACCCTCGCCCTGGCGCAGTTGCCAGCCGATGGCGGCCTCCAGCACGGCAGGCGGCACGGGATGGTCGTCGCCTGTACCACCAGGTGGGCCGCCCATTGTCCAGCCCGCACTGCTCACGCCGCGCCGCCAAAACGCAGGTGGTAGGCGTGGCGCATGGCGTTGGCCAGGTACTGGCGCACGCGGGGCACCGACACCTGCAGCCGCTCGGCAATCTCTGCATGCGTGAGGCCATCGAGCCGGTTCATGAGCCACGCTGCGCGCGTCTTGGGCGTCAGGCCCTGCAGCAATGCATCGACCGCGTGGAGCATCTGCACGGCGGCCATGCGCTCTTCGGGGGATGGCTGCAGCACCTCGGGCTGCAGGGCCAGGTCTGCCAGGTAGGCGCGCTCCAGTTCACCCCGGCGCCAGAAGTCCACCAGCAGCCCGCGTGCCACCGTGGTCAGGTAGGCGCGCGGCTCGCGCATCGCGTCGGGGGCGATGGCGGTCGGCCGTGCGAGCAGGCGCACGAAGGTGTCCTGCGCCAGGTCGGCCGCATCGTCGGCACAACCGAGCCGCCGGCGCAGCCAGGACTGCAGCCATCCGTGGTGGTGGCTGTAGAGCGCGTGCAGGGGATGAGCGGCAGACATGGCGTGACGGCCTTTTTGAGAATGATTCTCGATTATAGAAACACATTCCCGCCCAGATCCTGGGCACGCCACCACGCGGACAGGTCGGCTGCGCGCTCAGCGCCGCGCGTTTTCCATCATCGTGGCAACGTGGGCCGGCAAGGTCTTCGGGGTCCCCAGGTCCTGCACGTCCCATTCCTCCCCGCCGGTCAGCAGCCATACGCGTACCGTGTCGGTGGCGGCGTGGATCACGATGGCGGCGGCCGCCGTGTCGCCTGCGTCCGGCCGGTTGCCGGTGATGTAGAGCATGGAGCCGTCTTGCCGCAGCGGCCCACTCACCTGCAGGTTGTCCAGCAGCACGTTGTAGTTGGCGAGACCGAGCAGCCCACGCAGCCGCTCGGCCAGCGGGCCGGCACGCAGGAAGTCTGAGCCCCCGACCGGATAGTTGCCTACCTGGGTTTGCAGGTTCCCCCAGGGATTGGCGGGCGCGGCAGGTACGTCGTTGGGCACAGGACGCGCGACCTTGCGCGGCGCAGTGGGCGCCGTGGGCGCGGTGGGTACCGTGCCCACGCAACCCGGCAGCAGCACCGCCAACGCAAGAGCGGCCAGCACGGCGCGTGACAAAGGGGCTGGAGAGACAGGGCGCATGATCGGGGGCTTCTTTCTAGAAAGGGCAGCTGGGCGAAAAGGTCTGCGAGCTTAGCCGGTTCCTGCCGGCAGCCGCGCCCCTAAAATCGCGTCTTTCGCCTTCCAACCGCCATGACAGAACACGCCCGCCCCGTCCGCTCACAATACGAAGACTTCATGCGCCACGTGTTCACCCATGGCGTGGACAAGTCGGACCGCACGGGCACCGGCACCAAGAGCGTGTTCGGCCACCAGATGCGGTTTGATTTGAAAGAAGGCTTCCCGCTGGTCACCACGAAGAAGGTGCACCTCAAATCCATCATCCAGGAGTTGCTGTGGTTCCTCACGGGGTCGAGCAACAACAACTGGCTCAAGGAGCGCGGCGTGACCATCTGGGACGAATGGGCGCGAGAGGACGGCGGCCTGGGCCCGGTGTACGGCGTGCAATGGCGCAGCTGGCCCACGCCGGACGGCGGCCACATCGACCAGATCAGCGATGTGATCAATACGCTCAAAACGAATCCCGACTCGCGCCGCATCATCGTGAGCGCCTGGAACGTGGCCGAGCTGCACAAGATGGCGCTCATGCCCTGCCATGCGTTCTTCCAGTTCTACGTGGCCCCGGCACAAGAACCCGGCGGGCGCGGCACGCTGAGCTGCCAGCTGTACCAGCGCAGCGCAGACATCTTCCTCGGAGTGCCCTTCAACATCGCCAGCTATGCACTGCTGACCCACATGGTGGCCCAGCAGTGCGACCTGGACGTGGGCGACTTCATCTGGACGGGCGGCGACTGCCACATCTACAGCAACCACCACGAGCAGGTGCAGACCCAGCTGGCGCGCACGCCCTACCCCTACCCGGTCTTGAACATCAAACGCAAGCCTGACAGCATCTTTGACTACGAGTACGAAGACTTTGAAATGCTGGACTACCAGTGCCACCCCGCCATCAAGGCTCCTGTGGCCGTTTGATCAGCCGACATCCCTCTTTGGTACCCCATACCTCTTGAGTCTCAAGGGCAGAGTCAACAGCGCCTTGCCTGCTTCCACCCAACACCACGAGCTTTTATCCATGTCTTCCGGCGGATTTCACGTACACGGCCCCCACGACCACGCGGTGGAGCATGCCACCCACGGCGACCACGCTGCAGCCCATGGCACCGACAGCAACTCGTCGATGAACAAGATCGCCATGTTCACCGCCATCGTGGCCACGGTGGGTGCCATCTTTGCCTACATGGGCGGCGCCACGCAAGCCAATGCCGGCCTGCTCAAGAACGACGCGGCCATCAAGAAGACCGAAGCATCCAACCAGTGGAATTACTTCCAGTCCAAGAGCACCAAGCAATCCCTAGCCGAGCTGGCCCGCGACCTGGCGCCCGATGACCGCAAGGCGGGCTACCAGACCAAGGTGGAGCGCTACGAGGCCGAGAAAAATGAGATCAAGGCGGTGGCTGAGAAGCTCGAAGCCGACGCCCATGAGTTCGACCGCAAGAGCGAGGCGCAGATGCACCAGCACCACCGCTGGGCCCAGGCCACCACGGCGCTGCAGGTGGCGATCGCCCTGGCCGCCATTGCGTTGCTGACCAAGAAAAAATGGCTGGAGTACGGCATGTACGGCGTGGCTGCCGTGGGCCTGGGCGTGGGCGCCCTCGCCGCCTTGCATATCTGAAACAAGGAGGCCCCACCATGCCCGTGCACCTCATCTACGCCCGCGCCGCCAATGGCGTCATTGGCAAGGACAACACCATCCCATGGCACATCCCGGAGGACATGGCGCACTTCAAGCAACTCACGCAGGGCTGCGCCGTCATCATGGGCCGCAAGACCTGGGACTCATTGCCCCCGCGTTTTCGCCCCCTGCCCGGCCGCACCAACATCGTGGTCACGCGCCAGGGCGACTGGCAGGCCGAGGGCGCCGTGCGCGCCACCAGCCTGCAGGATGCGCTGCAGCAGGCACCTGCCGATCAGACGGTGTGGGTGATAGGCGGCGCGCAGATCTACGCCGAGGCCCTGCCCCTGGCCGACCGCCTGGAAGTGACCGAGATCGACCAGGAATTCGACGGGGATGCCTACGCGCCCACGCTGGGTGCGCCATGGACAGAATCCGCACGCAGCCGCCACGTCAGCACCAAGGGGCTGCCCTTCAGCTTTGTGACCTACGTGCGCGCAGGTTGACACGGCGCCGGAACGCAAAGCTCATCAATTGATAGCACTTAGCGCTTGCCCATCAAGCGCTGGAGGCCAAAAACATGCAAATCGCCACCTGGAATGTCAACTCCCTCACCGTCCGCCTGCCCCAGGTGCTGGCCTGGCTAGCGGCCAACCCGGTCGATGCGCTGTGCCTGCAAGAGCTCAAGCTCACTGACGACAAGTTTCCGCACGACGCGTTCAAGGAGGCGGGCTATGAGGCCGTGACCTTTGGCCAGAAGACCTACAACGGCGTCGCTATCCTGAGCCGCCACGCCATGCGCGACGTGGTGCGCAACATCCCCGGGCACACGGACGAGCAAGCCCGCGTCATTGCCGCCACGCTGGACACGCCCGACGGGGAACTGCGCCTGGTGAACTGCTACTTCGTGAACGGCCAGGCCCCGGGATCGGAGAAGTTTGCCTACAAGATGCTGTGGCTTGCGGCGCTGCACCGCTGGCTGCGTGAAGAGCTGCTGGCCCACCCGCGCCTGGCGCTGCTGGGTGACTTCAACGTAGCGCCCGAAGACCGCGATTCGTTCGACCCGGTGGGGCTCAAAGACACCATCCACCACACGGTGGAAGAGCGCCAGCATTTCCAGGACCTGATTGCCCTGGGCCTGACAGACACCTTCCGCATGTTCGAGCAGCCCGAGAAAAGCTACTCATGGTGGGACTACCGCATGCTCGGGTTTCAGAAGAACCGGGGGCTGCGCATTGACCACATTCTGGTGAGCGATGCACTGCGTGCGAGTGTGACCGCCTGCACGGTAGACCGCGCCCCCCGCAAGAACCCACAACCCAGCGACCACGCGCCGGTGGTGCTCACCATGGCGTAACAACCCTTGACGACGGGGGCCGTGCGGCAACAAGCTGGAAGCCCGGCATACACAAAAGGCTGCAAGGAGAATCCTTGCAGCCTTTTGTTATTGGGGAATCGGCGCGTAAGAAACCTGCGCCCAGAGATCCCTTTGGCCTATGGCCTATGGCCTATGACCTACGACTTGCGACGCACCGGGAGCCCCTGAACGGAACCCCAGCGCGCGAACTGTGCCCGATCAGCTGTTGGCGAACGTGTCGCGCAGGCCACGTACTTCATCGTGGTTGCGCTGCGCGCCCTGGGACTGGCGTTCTACCAGGGCCCGCACATCCAGCGGCAGGGTGGCCTTGAGGGCCTTGCGGTAACGGGCCACGGCAGCGTCCTCGCCGCGTTCGCATTCCTGCAGCACGGCCTTGTCGTCGTGCACCGACAGGGCGGATTTCACCGACACCCAGCCGCGGTGCAGCGCGCCAGCCACGGTGCCGCCTGAAGCAGGCTCGCCCCCCAGGCGACGCACCTCGTGCTCCAGCTCGACAGCTGCGGCCGCACATTCGCGCGCATGGCGCTGGAACACGCTCTTGAGCTGGGCAGAGTCGGCATGCTCGGCGCAGGCGGTGAAGCCGTATTCGCCATCGCGGGACGACTCCAGCAGGTCGTTGAGCACATCCACCACGTCTTCGTTGTCCACGACATCCATGGGGCGGTCGTCGTTCAGGCTAGAGCGCGATACCCGTTCCCAGGCGGCGCGGGCGGCGGGGCGGGCATCCGTCCAGGCCAGGCCGTCCGAATGGCGCGCCCGCCAGTCATCGGCCAGGCGGGGTTCCACCGCCTCAAAATCGCCTTCATAGCGGCCCACCGACGACCAGCCCAGTTCGTAGGCAGGGCGGTATTGTTCGTAGGTGCGGCCACCCACGTAATAAGGCTCGCGGTGGAAGCTTTCGCGCCAGTAGGCATCTTCCTCGGTGGGGTTGACAGCCTCGGCGGCGGCCTTGCCCGCCAGGCCGCCGGCTACCGCACCGGCCACGCCGCCAATGGCTGCGCCGACCGGGCCGCCAAAGGCGCCTGCTGCGGCACCCGCAGCGGCGCCGCCCAGGGCAGCACCGACCCCGGTTCCGACGGGATGGGAACCCGGTTCATTGGTCAAAGGGTCACGGTTGGCATCGTTGAAATCCGACATAGAAGCTCTCCGGTTGGTTGACAGTGCCTTCATTGTTGAAGTCACTCCCGGAGGGCTGGGTCGGCCCAAGGAGGGCCTGCTTGTAGGACATTGGGAGGTGTGCCTGCCTCAGCATTCGCCAAGGCAGACTCACTTCAATCACTACAAAATTTATAGCATTCAACGCTTTAATAACAAGCGCTAGAGGCTATTTTTATGCCTCATCGGGCGCATCCAGGCCCAGCTCCTGGATCTTGCGTGTGATGGTGTTACGACCAATGCCCAGGCGCTGCGCGGCTTCCATGCGGCGCCCATGGGTGGCCGTGAGCGCGGTGCGGATCAGGCGCGATTCGAACCGCCGCGTAAGGGCGTCCCACACTTCGGGCTGGCCGCCCGCAAGCAGCTTCTGCGCCTCAGTCTCCAGCGCCTGCTCCCAGGTCGCCGCAGTGCCAACGGTGGCAGCTATGCCGCCCGAACCCGTCGCCATCTGCGCCTCGGCGGGCCAGTGGGGCGTAGCGCCCAGCGCCGGGGTGGCTGAGGCCGCAATACCGCCCACCAGGGGCTGCGTGGCGACAGTGGCAGGTTGTGGCAGCCCTCCCACCAGCTCCACCGCCGGCGCAGGGGTTGGCATTGGGGCCGCAACGGCGTGCACGGCAGCTACCGCCGCAGACGGATCACTGCCGGGTCGGGGAGCGGGTTGGTAAAGGGGCGCCTCCAGCACTTCGGGCGGCAGATCCTGCAGCGAGATGACCTGGGCGGGCGCCATCACCGTGAGCCAGTGGCAGATGTTCTCCAGCTGGCGCACATTGCCCGGAAAGGCGAACTGCTCCAGCCGTGCGATGGCCGAGTCGGCAATGCGCTTGGGCTCCACACCCAGTTGCCGCGCGCTTTGCTGCAGGAAATGGCGAGTGAGCACGGGCACGTCCTCGTGCCGCTCGCGCAGCGCGGGCAGGCGCAGGCGGATGACGTTGAGGCGGTGGAACAAGTCTTCGCGGAAGCCCCCCTCCTTCACGCGCCGCTCCAGGTCCTGGTGGGTGGCAGCGATCACGCGCACATGGGCCTTCACGGCCGCATGGCCACCCACACGGTAGAACTGGCCGTCTGACAGCACACGCAGCAGGCGCGTCTGCAGATCGAACGGCATGTCGCCGATTTCATCGAGGAACAGCGTGCCGCCCTCGGCCTGCTCGAAGCGGCCGCGCCGCTGCGTCTGTGCGCCGGTGAAGGCGCCGCGCTCGTGACCGAAGAGTTCAGATTCGAGCAGGTCCTTGGGGATGGCCGCCGTGTTGATGGCGACAAAGGGCCCGTCTGCGACCGGCGAGTGCTTGTGCAGCGCGCGTGCCACGAGCTCCTTGCCCGAGCCCGATTCGCCGGTGATGAGCACAGTGACCTGGCTTTGGCTCAAGCGGCCGATGGCGCGGAACACGTCCTGCATGGCGGGTGCCTGGCCGAGCATCTCCGGGGCTTCGGCCTGGCGCTCTTCGGTCACTTCCTCGCGCTGGCTTTCTTCGACCGCGCGGCGGATGAGCTCCACCGCCTTGGGCAGGTCAAATGGCTTGGGCAGGTACTCGAACGCGCCGCGCTGGAAGGCCGACACGGCGCTGTCCAGGTCGGAGTACGCCGTCATGATGATGACGGGCAGGCCTGGCTGCAGTTCGCGCACTTTTTCCAGCAGTTGCAGGCCGGAGCCGCCAGGCATGCGAATGTCGCTTACCAGGACCTGAGGGCCCTGCCGCGCCGGGTCGCCGGGAGTGATGTCAGCCAGCGCGTCCAGCACTTCGCGGGGGTGCGTGAAGCTGCGCGTGGGCAGGTTCTCGCGGGCCAGCGCCTTTTCGAGGACGAAGCGGATCGAGGGGTCGTCATCTACTATCCAGATCGGCTTCATATGTTTTTCTTACCTTCCCTGTGTGGTGTGTCGGGGACCTCAGGGCAAGGGAATCAGGATGCGGAAGTCGGTGCGACCCGGTACGCTGTCGCATTCGATCAACCCATGATGGCGCTGTACGAAGGTTTGTGCCAACGTGAGCCCCAGCCCTGACCCGCCGTCCCGACCCGACACCAGAGGGTAAAAAATCCGCTCCTTGATCGCGTCGGGCACGCCCGGTCCGTTGTCGATGACATGCAATTCCAGTGCCAGCCGATAGCGCTGGCGACCAAACGTTACTTGTCTCGCAACGCGGGTGCGCAGTGTGATCGTGGCCTCACCCTCTGCGATGCGCTCGGTCAGCGCCTGGGCTGCGTTCTGCACGATGTTCAGCAGTGCCTGGATGAGCTGGGCGCGGTCGCCACGGAACTCAGGGATCGAGGTGTCGTAGTCGCGCAGCACCTTGAGGCCCTGGGGGTATTCCACCAGCACCAGAGACCGCACGCGCTCGCACACCTCATGGATATTGACGTCACCCACCAGGTGGGGGTGGCGATGGGGTGCCAGCAGCCGATCTACCAGGCTTTGCAAGCGGTCGGCCTCGTGGATGATGACCTGGGTGTACTCGGTCAGTTCGCGGCTTTCAAGCTCCATCTCCAGCAGTTGCGCAGCACCGCGAATCCCGCCCAGCGGGTTCTTGATCTCGTGGGCCAGGTTGCGGATCAACTCCTTGTTGGCCTGGGCCTGGTCCAGCAGGCGCTCCTCGCGGTCCTGGCGGGCCTGCTGCTCCAGCGGCCACAGCTCCACCAAGATTTCGCCGACCTGCTCGGCATCGGCCACACTCACATGCACGGGCACCGGGTCCTGGTGCTGGCGCTTGAGGCTGGCTTCATACCGCAGGGCCGCGAAGTCCTTGCCCCGCGCGCCCGCCAATGCGGTCTGTAGCAAGGCGGGGTCGGTGAAGAAGGTGGAGAAGTCCACCCCCTCCAGGGTGCGGCGCGAGAGGCCGAGCGCGTTCTCCAGCGCTGCATTGGCGAATTGCACGGCGCCATCGGCGCGGAGCACCGCCACCAGGGTGGACATCAGGTCCAGCGAATGAAAGCGCCCCGTGTCGGAGGCTGGGGCTTCTGTAAAGGGTGAGGAACTCACACGCGTGCCAAACGAGGGAAAGAGATTCAGTTGGCCGGAAGACGGGCGATTTCGCGCTTGATGCCTGCGATATCGCTTTCGCTGCGGGCGACGCTGGCCTTGAGTTCTGCCGTGCGCTCCATGTAGCGCTGCGGGTTGCGCAGGTCGAGCGCGTTGCGCTCCGGCGCGCCACCGTTGTATTCCTTCACCAGCTCGGCATGGCGCGCCTCGGCCTTGCGCAACTCGGATTCGAGGATGGCACGGGCATCGGCATCGCGGGCCTTCTGGTCGTTGGTGGCGACACGGGGTGCAGACGGGGGAGATGCGGCGGGAGCTGTGCCCGCTCCAGCCCCGGTTCCCGCCGCTGGCGCTGCCGTTGCGGCGCCTGCAGGTCGGGTGCCCTGGACCACGGTGACGTTGCCTCCCTCAACCAGCTTGCAGCCGCGCTCCTTGGCCTGCTGGGCGTTGTTGGTGTATTCGTTGCCGCAACGGTAGATGCGGTCTTGCGCCCATGCGGCGGGAGCCGTCGCGGCGATCAGTAACAGGGTGATGAGCGTTTTCTTCATTCGGTTTCCTCGCACTGCCATGCAGGGGTTCGGGGAGTATCCCCCAATCACCACACATCGCCAATCCAACACCAGCAGCCCCGCACAGGGCTTTGTACAAGGATGCAACGGCCCAGCCAGTGGTTCCGTTTCAGCGAAACCCGATCCTTGAGTGCAATAAAAAAAGGCGGCCGGGGCCGCCTTTGTGAGGGTAATGGCCTGCAGGCAGGCGATTACAGGGAGTAGTACATGTCGTACTCGACAGGGTGAGGTGCCATGCGGAAACGCGTGACTTCGCCCATCTTGAGTTCGATGTAGGCATCCAGCATGGAATCGGTAAAGACGCCACCCTTGGTAAGGAAACCACGGTCCTTGTCCAGATACTCAAGCGCTTGGTCCAGGCTGTGGCACACGGTGGGCACCAGCTTGTCCTCCTCGGGTGGCAGGTGGTACAGATCCTTCGTGGCGGCTTCGCCGGGATGGATCTTGTTTTCCACACCGTCCAGGCCCGCCATCATCAGTGCCGAGAAGCACAGGTATGGGTTGGCCGATGGATCGGGGAAACGCGCTTCGATGCGGCGGCCCTTGGGGTTAGCCACGTAAGGAATGCGGATCGAGGCCGAGCGGTTGCGGGCCGAGTAGGCCAGCTTCACAGGGGCTTCAAAGCCAGGCACCAGGCGCTTGTAGGAGTTGGTGCCGGGGTTGGTGATGGCGTTCAGGGCACGTGCGTGCTTGATGATGCCGCCGATGTAGTACAGCGCAAAGTCGCTCAGGCCAGCATAGCCATCGCCTGCGAACAGGTTCTTGCCGTCCTTCCAGATGGACTGGTGCACGTGCATGCCCGAGCCGTTGTCGCCAGCATAGGGCTTGGGCATGAAGGTGGCGGTCTTGCCGTAGGCGTTGGCCACGTTCCAAACCACGTACTTCAGGACCTGCGTCCAGTCGGCGCGCTCGACCAGCGTGCTGAAACGCGTACCGATTTCGTTCTGGCCAGCGCCCGCCACTTCGTGGTGGAACACTTCGACCGGGATGCCCAGGGATTCGAGGATCAGGGACATCTCAGCGCGCATGTCTTGCGTGCTGTCGACGGGAGGCACTGGGAAGTAGCCACCCTTGACGGTGGGACGGTGACCACGGTTGCCGCCTTCGAGCTTGGCGCCCGAATTCCAGGGGGCTTCGTACTCTTCGATCTCGAACATGACCTTGCCAGGTTCGTTGGACCAACGCACGCCGTCGAAGATGAAGAATTCTGGCTCTGGGCCGAAGAACGCCGTGTCGCCCAGGCCGGAGGCCTTGAGGTAGGCTTCAGCGCGCTTGGCGATGGAGCGTGGATCGCGGTCGTAGGCCTTGCCGTCACCGGGTTCGATCACATCGCACTGCAGGAACAGCGTGGTTTCTTCAAAGAAGGGGTCGATGTTGGCGGTGCTGGGGTCGGGCATGAGTTGCATGTCCGAGGCTTCAATGCCCTTCCAGCCGGCTACCGAGGAGCCATCAAATGCATGGCCGGACGTGAACTTGTCTTCGTCGAAGTGGGACACAGGCACGGTCACGTGCTGTTCCTTGCCACGGGTATCGGTGAAACGGAAGTCAACGAACTTGACTTCGTTCTCCTTCACCATCTTCATCACGTCTGCAACGGTCTTGGCCATCAGGTTCTCCTGGATAAAGCGCTTGTTGAAAAAAGGAATTTACCGAAATAAAAGCAGTTTGCGTGCCAGCTGGGTGCAGCCGCCGCACTATGAAGGAGCACTAAGGACTGCAGGCCGAGGGAGCACCCGCCGAACCGCACCAATTTAGTGCAAACCTACTATCAACACAGGGCATCACAAGCTGCGCACCAATTCGGGGCCACAATTTGCACCAAACTCGTGCAAACCCCGTTTCAGGTCCTGCCATGCAGCGGGAACGAGGGGAGCAGGACCTTTGACACCCAGTTCAATATGCCGCCCGTATTGTGGATGATCCACGCTGGGCAAACTGAACACCCGAACGTTCGGGTGCGTTTTTTCGATGCGCTCCATGAGGGGCGTCAAAGCCGCTTCCATGGCCCCATAGACCACCACCGACTGCTCGGTCTGTGGCGTGCGGTTGAACAACGCTGCGTAGTGCTGGTCCAGCACCCACTCGATCATCGGCCAGGCCATGACAGGGAATCCAGGAACAAAATGCACGGCCCCTCCACGACCGCCCTCGCAGCTGAACCCGGGGATCTTGTTGTAAGGGTTGGGAATGATGTGGGCACCTGCCGGAAACACCCCCATGTTGAGCCGGTGCACGTTGTCGGGACGGTCCGGCTCATACGTCACACCCTGCTCCTGGGCCACGTCCTGCATGCGCTCGCGGATCAGAGCCTCAGCGTCGGGGTGTAGTACCAGGTCCCGGCCCAGGGCACGCGCGGCGCATTGGCGGGTGTGGTCGTCTGGCGTTGCGCCAATGCCACCGCAGGAAAACACCACGTCACCTGACGCAAAAGCGCGCTGCAGCGTGGCCGTGATGCGGTCCGGGTTGTCGCCCACGTAGTCGGCGTAGGTCAGCGAAAGCCCTCGCGCTGACAGCAGTTCAATGACCTTGGGCATGTGCTTGTCGGCACGCTTGCCAGACAGGATTTCATCACCCACGATGATCAGACCGAAAGATGGGATCATGGTGCAGGGCTTCCGTTGGCAGGAGATGGGGGGGCAGAAAGAACAGCAGTGGGCGACGCCGCAGGCGGCAGCGCGGAATGCGCGGGCTCCCCCGCGTCTGCAGCCTTCGGTGTAGACACTTCAACGGGTGTTACCCCTGTGCCCTCTGCGCGCAAGCGCTCCAGGGCTGCCAGGCAATAGTGGGTGAACCAGAGGGAAGAGAACGCAAAAACCAGGGTGTAGATCCAGATCGCAAGCGGCACCAGGATAAAAAAAGCCGCAGCAAAGACCACGCCTGAGGCCCACACGATGCTGGGCGCCGCCCCGAGGTAGCCGGTGAGAATGCCAATACCCAGCAGGCTGCTGCGGTGGCGGCGGAAAATCTCTTGCCGCTCTTCCTTGCTGGCATGGTCAGCCAGCGCATCAAACACCATCACGCGGTAGGTCAGCCACCCCCAGATCAAGGGGGGCAGGATGAGCACCAGGGGTGGCACCAGCCACAGGGGCACCGACACCACCAAGGCAATCAATGCCAGCACGGTGGAGCTGACCGACCAGGCCACGCTGGCGATGAAGGAGCCACCCTTCTTGCGCTCCAGCACAGGGAAACGCCGATCCGCCACCAACGCCACCAATGCGGGGGTCATGAGGACCGCGACCACCAGCAGCGAGACCACCACCAAAGCCGGAGCCACCGCCAAAACCACCATGAGGGGCGCCACGACGGAGGTGACATCACCCAACCCCCACCCTTGCAGCCAATTCCAGAAGCTGGCCAGAAGCGGAGAGGCATCCAGCAGCGCGCGCATGCCCCGCACGGCTCCGTCCCAATAAAAATAGCCCAGCCCCAACGCCAGCCCCACCATCAGCAGCAACGGCAAAACGGACAGGGCCATGACGCGGGGCCGCAGGCAATAGGCCGCAGCACGCCAGAAAGAATCAAGCAAAAGTCCCATGCCGACAAGCATACCTTCTTGACCGCGTGGAGGGTCTTTCAGGCCTTGCCCAGCAGCCTCAGAACACCTCGCCATTGCTGCGACCAAAAGCCCCTGCCATAGTCGCGCAAGCGCCCGTCTGGCCCCGGCTCCACCTGATCGCGCACGCCCGTGGGATCAAAACGCAATTCAAAGTTGGCCGTGCGCATCAGCATGTCCCACCAAGGCAGCAATACGCCGAAGTTGTGCCCGCCCAGCACCACGCGGTATCTGGCGCCCTGCGCAGCGGCAGCCTCCCCTGACAATGGCTTGACGGTCTCATGGCCGATTCCGATGCTGTGGTGCAGCCGGTGAAACCGCGGACTGATCCACAGCCGCTCGCCCCAGCGCCCAAACCACAGGCGCACATTGGCGTGCTGGAAGCTCTCGCTGAGCTGCGTGATGGCCACGATAGCGATGAACTGTCCAGGTGCCACACCGATGAGCTGCGCCACCACCACCAAGATGGTGTCGCGCAGCACGTCGTCCAGCAGATGGTTGCGGTTGTCGCTCCACATGGTCATCTGGCGCTGCGCGTGGTGCAAGGAATGCAGGCGCCACCACCATTCAAAGTGGTGCTGCCCCCGGTGAATCCAGTAGTCCACGAAGTCGAACACCACCAGGTACAGCAGCAGGCTGACCCAGGGTACGTCGGTGAACCCAGGCCAGAGGCCATCAAGCTGGAAGGTGCTGATGCCAGCCACTCGCAATGCCCCAAAGATGGAATCCATCAACGGATCCACCGCGAGGAAGAGACCCAGGCGAAACAGCCCCAGCCGGTGAATCAGCGTGTAGAGAATGTCGGTGCGGATCGTCGCGCGGTCGGTCACAGCCTCTACCGGCCGCCAATGCTGCAATGGGCCAATCACTGCCGCGATCACCACCAGCTGCAGCAGCCCCACCAGAATCCATCCAGAGGCCTCATAGCCACTTTCGAGCTGGTTGCCCAGGCCTACAGCGAACATCACCGGCTGCAACAGGCTTTCGAAAAGCCATTGCTGAGCCGCATCAAAGCCATTGCCTAGCCAACCCATTGCGTCATGCTCCGTCTATCTCTCACCACACACGCCCTTGCTCCGAACGGCCTCCACGATCTGCCTCGCCTCCTCCACCGCATTCAGCGCCTCACCAACGGCGCGTAGTCAGGATGCTCTCGCAGCGTGCGAAAGCAGAATCCGCGCTCCTTCAGCCCGACGATCAGCGGCTCCAGCACGGCAGGCGCCCAGGGATCCTTGCGTGACCAGATCCCCAGGTGCGCAAGCAGAATGTCGCCACTGCGCACATCCCGCAAAGCCTTGTTCAGCAACGTGGTGTTGCTGGCCTTTTCACTGGGCAACTCATCGCCCAGGAATCCCGCCGGTGACCACCCCACATGCGTGTACCCACATGCGCGGGCACTGGCAAGCAACTGCGGCGAAGTCTTTCCACCTGGGGCGCGAAACAAGGGCAAGGGTATTTTGCCGGTCACGTGCTTCAAGCGATCTGCGGCCCGAGCGATCTCCTCACAATAACCGGCGGCCGTCAGCACAAAATCCTGCCCCGCGCGCGGCCCGGCCGATGGTCGAACACGGAACGAAGGGGCCTGCGCCGATCCCAGATCCGCGCGCCAATAGGTGTGGTCCCAGGTGTGGGATGCAAATTCGTGCCCCTCTGCGGCCCGAGCGTGCCACCAGGAAGCCCAGTGGTCGCCCAGGCTGCCATCCCCTTCCTGGGTGCGTTCGTTGGAGGCGAAAAACGTCACGCGTACCTGCTGGCGTGCGAGAACGTCGGCGACCAAAGGCGCCACGGCCATATGGCCAGTATCGAAGGTCAGATAGAGAGGCTTTTTACAGTCTTTTTGGGCACTAGCGCTGGATACAAAAACGCTAGAAGCTACAAAATATATAGCAAAACAAACTCGCAGAGACACTCCCCTGCGAGGCGCCGACGCTCGCACACCATCGCCAATCAGCGGGGCGCGTGTTGCAACGTCCATACGCCATGGGGCGACTTGCCCACAGTGACCTGCCGCACGACCTTCTTCGCCTCGGTATCCACCACAGAGAGCTTGCGAGCCCAGCGGGAACTCACATAAATGAAGCGGCCATCGGCCGACACTTCCATACAGTCCGGCCCACCGGGTACCGGATAGGATTCGACAACCTGCTGGGTGGTCATGTCGATCTTGCTGATGGAATTGGCCACCCGGTTGCTGACATACAGGTGGCGCCCGTCGCCAGCTGCGCGAAAGGCGTGGGCACCGTTGCCCGTTTTAATCTTCTTGATACTCACGGGCTCGCGTCCCGAGACGTCAAATACCTCCACGCTGTCGCTACCGGTCAGGCCCACAAAAATGCGCTTATCGTCCGCGCTGCCATATACGTCCGCCGGCATGGCGCCCGTCTTGGTGCGCCACTTGATCGTCTGCGTTGCGATATCGATGGCCACCAACTCATCGCTATCCTGCATGGTGGAATACACCGTGGTGCTGCGACTGTCGATCCACAAATGGCTGGGAGTCCGGGAGGTGGCCACCCGCTGGACGAGGGTCAACTCCTTCCCGTCCCAACGGTAAAAATCCACATGGTTCAAACGATTGGCAGCGGTGATAAACCACTTCATGTCGGGTGTGAACCGCAGGTGGTAGGGGTCCACAATGCCCCGCACCGTGCGTTGAATCTGCGCAGTGCGCGGATCCAGGAACGTCAGCGTATCCCCCAACGCATTGGCCACAATGATCGACTTCTCATCCGGCGTGAGATACAGATGGTGCGGCTCCTTGCCCGTCGGAATGCGGGCCGTCTCGGTCCAGGTCACCGGGTCAATAACACTGACATTGGCTTCGAGGGAGTTCAGCACAAACAGTGGAGGCGCGGCAGCCAGTGCCCCCCCTATTGAGATCCACAGCCCACCCAAGACAGCGCACGCGCGTGCAATCGAGAAAATCTTCACAGAACCACTTTCAACACAGCCAAGAAGTGTAGCTGTGCACTTACCAATACCTTGGGGGAGAACACGTAACATTCTTGATGTGGAACGAATTTCGACGAGCAAAAGAGCACCTCACTCGACTGGCAACCACTGGGGCTCATCATGGATTCGTCAAGTCAGCGCATTCGCCGCCACGCTCTCGTCATCGTCGGATCTCTTCAGAGGGGTAACGGTCGCTTCGCTTAGCCAGATCGCGCACCCTGAATCGCCCCGGTTTTTGAGGAGGCTCAACACTCTGAGAGGATTGAGCCATGAAGAAGACGAACAAGTTCTCGCCCGAGGTGCGTGAGCGCGCAGTGAGAATGGTGCAGGAGCAGCGCGGGGAGTACCCATCCCTGTGGGCTGCCATCGAATCCATTGCCCCCAAGATTGGCTGCGTGCCGCAGACCCTGAACGAGTGGGTCAAGCGTGCCGAAGTTGATGCAGGCACGCGAGAAGGCGTCACCACAGCCGAAGCCCAGCGGGTCAAGGAGCTGGAGCGCGAGGTCAAAGAATTGCGCCGAGCCAACGAGATATTGAAGCTGGCCAGCGCGTTTTTCGCCCAGGCGGAGCTCGACCGCCGGCTCAAGTCTTGAGGGCCTTTATCGACCAGCAGCGCAATGCTTTCGGGGTCGAGCCGCTCTGCAAGGTCTTGCAGGTTGCCCCGTCGGCGTATTGGCGCCACGCCGCGCTGGTGCGCGAGCCTCACAAACGCTGCGCCAGAGCGAAACGCGACGAATTGCTGATGCCGCAGATTCAACGCGTCTGGCTGGCCAACATGCAGGTTTATGGCGCCGACAAGGTATGGCGGCAACTAGCGCGCGAAGGCGTGACAGTGGCCCGCTGCACGGTAGAGCGTCTGATGCGCAGCATGGGACTGCGTGGTGTGATGCGCGGCAAGGCCGTACGAACCACCGTCAGTGATGGCAAAGCACCATGTCCATTGGACCGGGTCAACCGGCAGTTCCGGGCCGAGAGGCCGAACCAGTTGTGGGTGAGCGACTTCACTTACGTTTCGACTTGGCAAGGCTGGCTGTACGTAGCCTTCGTCATCGACGTGTTTGCCAGGCGCATCGTTGGGTGGCGGGTGAGCAGTTCAATGCGCACGGACTTTGTTCTCGACGCCCTGGAGCAAGCCCTCTATGCCCGTCAGCCTGAGCGCGATGGCAGTTTGGTTTGTCACTCCGATAGAGGCTCGCAATACGTCAGCATTCGCTACACCGAGCGACTGGCGGAAGCTGGCATCGAGCCTTCGGTGGGCAGCAAGGGCGACAGCTACGACAACGCCCTGGCCGAGACCATCAACGGCCTGTACAAGGCCGAACTGATTCACCGCCGGGCTCCATGGAAAACCAAGGAAGCAGTCGAGTTCGCCACGCTCGAATGGGTATCGTGGTTCAACCACCATCGCCTGCTCGAACCCATCGGGTACATCCCGCCTGCCGAGGGCTGAGGCAAACTACTACCGGCAACTCGCCAGTCAGGCCACTGTGGAAGTGGGCTGACTTAAACCAAACAGCCTCCGCAGAAACCGGGGCGATTCACCAAGTAGCGCTTCACCATCGGGCCCATACCCTTCAGGACGACTGAACCAGCAAGGACAGATCCTCCTGACTGAGCCATTTCCATGCCCCAGGAGGCAGGTCAGCGGGCAACACCAGAGCACCGATCTGCGACCGATGCAATCCCTCTACACGATTACCGACGGCAGCAAGCATGCGCTTGACCTGATGGTACTTGCCTTCGGTCAGGGTGAGGTCCAGCCGATGGCTCGCAGTCTGCTCACAAGCCGTCGCTTTTACAGGCTTGGGGTCATCGTCCAGAACCACCCCTGCCAACAAGCTCGATATCTGTTTTTCATCGACTGGATGTTTGGTCGTGACCTGATAAACCTTGGGCACATGTTTCTTGGGCGAACTCATGCGGTGAATGAATTGCCCGTCATCGCTCAACAACAGCAACCCGGTAGTGTCTTGGTCCAGCCGTCCTACGGCCTGCACCCCTTGCACCGCGCTTTTTGTTGGCCGCTGCCGCAAAGGGGCTGGCAACAAGGTATAGATGCTGGGATAGGTTGAGGGTTTTTGAGAGCACTCTGTCCCCGCCGGCTTGTGCAGCAGCACATAGGCTTTAGCGTGGTAGGGCCAATTGATGCCTTGGACCTGCAACTGCAGGCCTTCTGGGTCCAGCTCAGCAGTCGCATCGACGCACGGCTCGTAATCCTGAGTATCAGATGATGACCCGCGTATAGAAACCCAGCCCTGCTGAACCAGCCCCGCACAGACACGGCGGGTGCCAAAACCTTGGGAATACAAAATATCCTGGAGCTGCATAGAAAGGGGCAGGAAAAAGAATTCTTGAGTCACAAAGCAAAACGCCCCTCTGCTCGATTGAGCAGAAGGGCGATTTGGGCTGTAAGAGCCTGACGATGACCTACTTTCACACGGGAACCCGCACTATCATCGGCGCAAAGTCGTTTCACTGTCCTGTTCGGGATGGGAAGGAGTGGTACCAACTTGCTATGGTCATCAGGCA